>Ga0137403_10010884_pt1 | contig 10057 bp, 7 predicted proteins | sample CZOMad2_1_16fung_FD_122057 | JGI IMG/M metagenome (GOLD analysis project Ga0137403, IMG submission 122057) | Vadose zone soil fungal communities from Angelo Coast Range Reserve, California, USA - CZOMad2_1_16fungal (Hybrid Assembly) | ecosystem: Environmental > Terrestrial > Soil > Vadose zone... | reverse complement strand
TTTTTTTTGCGCCCTTTGCGTTCTTTGTGGCTAAAGGAATTTTGTTTTCTGATTCTTCCGTCTGAGGGCGCGATAAATCGCGCTCCTACTTTGTCGTCGTTGTGCCCTTTGTGGCTAATCTCTTTTGTTATTTGCGCACGAGCCGCACATCCACCGCGGCTACGCCGCCGCCCTGGGCGCGCACCATGATCGGATTGATTTCCATGTCGGAGAGATGGTTTCTGTGCGCGGCGAAAATATTGGACAGGCCCACCATCGCTTTTACCACCGCATCAACGTCGCGCGGGCCTTGACCGCGCACGCCTTCGAACACTTTGTAGCCGCGCAGCTCTTTGAGCATCTCGCGTGTTTCTCTCTCGTCGACCGGCAATAAGCGAATCGATACGTCTTTCAATACTTCGACAAAGATGCCGCCGAGGCCGACCATCAGGAACGGGCCGTACTGCGGATCGGTGCGCGCGCCGATGAGCACTTCGGTGCCCTGCACCATTTCCTGAATCAGGAGATGGCCTCTGCCGAGCGTTTTGGAGAGAAGCTTCTGCCCTTCCGCTTGGACTTCTTCCGGGCCCTTCAAGCCAAGAACCACCGCGCCGGATTCGGTTTTATGGACGAGTTCCGCAGAGATCAATTTGACCGCCACCGGAAAACCGATTTCTCTCGCCTTCGTCGCTGCGTCAGCCGCGGTGCCGGCCATGGCTTGCTTCGGTAAACCAATGCCATGACTCTGCAACAGTTTATGCAGGTTCTCGCCCTCGAGATCCGCGGCATTACCGGTCGCTGGCGGCAATTTCGGCACACCACGTTGCCTGCGTTCACCGTACAAGCCGAGTCCTGCCAGCGCGCGCAACGTCGGCTTGATCGCTTGCAGGAATGGCAGCTCGGCCTCCACTTGGAATGCCCGGCTTTCATCCGTGCAGCTGTAGGTCGATCTGGCAAACGCGAGAACCGGTTTGTCGGTCGCCGTGGTTACGCTCTTGAACAGTCCGGCGCTTCTTTGCTGTCCGCGCGGCAACTCGCCGTGAATCGCCAAAAGATCGACACCGTCGTCCTCGGCGTAAAGCTTGACGATATTGATGAACCCCTGCTCATCGCCGAAGCCGGCGACGCCGCACTCGAGCGGATTCTCCACCACCAGTTCCGGCGGAATTAGCGGGCGCACGGCTTCTTTCGTCTTGTCGCTCAGCTGCGCCAGATTGGTCTGCAGCTCGTCGCAATGATCGCAGATGAGTCCCTTCATGCCGCCGGAATTGACGACAATCGCCGCGCGGCTACCCTTGGGAGATCGCCCAGGAATAAAAGCAAGGGTTGTTTCAGTCATGTCTTCCAGCGTCGGACAGCGGATCAAACCGAGGCGGTGACAAACCGCATCGAACACTTCGTCCGCGCCGGCAAGCGAACCCGTGTGTGAGATCGCTTGGCGTTTGCCCATCTCCGAGCGGCCGAGCTTCACGACAAGAATTGGTTTGCCTTTGCTGAGCGCTTGCTCAGCGACAATCATGAATTCGTCAGGGCGACGAATGCCCTCGACCATCAGAGTGATAACTTTGGTATCGGGATCGTCAACCAAAAACGATAGGTAATCGACGAGATCGAGGCTCACCTCGTTGCCGCTCGAGACTGCATAAGTGAATCCGATACCACGTTCGGTGGCGCCTTTGATCCAGTTGCCGAGTGAACCGCCACTCTGAAAAATCAGACCCACCGGTCCCTTCTTGAGCAACGGCGTCGCGGTGGGAAAAGTCCACAATCCCTCGCCGACCGAGTACGAGCCCATACAGTTCGGACCGCAAATCACCATCCCCGTGCGCTCGCAGAGATCTTTCATTGCCTGCGCGCGTTCTTTTCCCTTGGCATCGTCACCCTCGCCAAAACCTGCAGTATAGATAGTCGCGGCCTTTGTGCCCAGTTTCGTCGCCTCTTCTAAAACGCCGAGGACGGCGCGCGTCGGTATGAGAATCAGCAACTCGTCCGGTACTTCCGGGAGCGCCGCGAGATTCGGATAACATTTGTCACCAAACAATTCGTTGTAGTTTGGATTGATCAGATAGACACCGCCGGGAAACTTCGCGCCTTTCAGATTCCGATAGATTCCCAACGGCCACGCGCCCTTTTGCGAGGCGCCGACGATGGCGACAGACTTTGCGCCAAGTAAATTTTCAACGGGTTTGCGGATAAAAGTTGCCATAAAATTTTCCTTCTAGATTGGAATTTCCTTCCTATGTCACAGAGACTGAGTGACTGCAAGGTTGGAGTGATGAAGTATTGGAGTATCGGAGCACTCGGATCGTAGGATGGGTTGAGTCCGCGATACCCATCGTCCTTAATTTGGATCTCCTCGCCGTGAAGCGCACGAAGGACACGAATGATTCGGATATCTGTGGTTGGACTAAGGGCCGTAGGGTGTGCTTGCGCACCATGTCAGGCGAGCGAATTTGTATGCTCGGGAGTAAAACGGTGCGCAAGCGCACCCTACAAACTCTTGTCGTTCTTTATGTCACGGAAACACATGCCAGCGGTGCGCCGGCAATTCGACGCAGGCGTTCTGTCCAACGATCAGATCCATGTCGCCGGCGAGCTTCGCCAGCAGCGTCACGCCGTTGATCTCGACTTCCGCCAATGCGGCGTCGCCGAGATAATTCCTGCTCGTCACTTTGCCGACGTTGCCGGCAATACCGTAACTCGAAGAGGGTGAAACTTTCACATGCTCCGGCCGGATCGCTAATGTGACGGCAGCACCGTCGCTTACACCGCTTGGCAGACACGCGGCAATCAAGCCGAACGGCGATTCCACGTGGCCCGCGCCGGCGACTTTGCCGTCGAAGAAATTCATTTCACCGACGAACTGTGCAACGAATAGATTCGCCGGCCGGGCGTAAACTTCGTTGGGCGAAGCGATTTGCAGAATCTCTCCCGCATTCATCACGCAGACTCGATCCCCGAGGCTTAGCGCCTCCGCTTGATCGTGAGTAACGTAAAGCGTCGTCACGCCGATCGACTTGGTGATCTTTCTGAGCTCGACGCGCATCTGCTCGCGCAAGCGCGCGTCCAGGTTGCTAAGCGGTTCGTCCATGAGCAATATCTTCGGCTCGGTCACCATCGCACGCGCCATCGCCACTCGTTGCTGCTGCCCACCGCTCAAGTCCGTTGCCGGCCGGTCCTCCAGGCCATCGAGCTGCACGCGCTTGAGCGCTGTGCGCACTTTGTTCGCCACGTCGGTCTTGGCAAATCGTTTGTGCCCCTGGGTCAGAGGAAACGCGACGTTTTGAAAAACGTTCATGTGCGGCCAGATGGCGTAGGACTGAAAAACCATTCCCAAATCGCGACGCTCCGTGGGGATATAAATCCGACGCGTAGCCGAGTTGACCAATTCTCCCGCGATCTCGATTTCTCCGTTGTCCGGCCGTTCCAACCCGGCGACGCACCGTAGCGTCGTTGTCTTACCGCAGCCGCTGGGACCGAGCAGAACACAGAACTCACCCTCGCCGACCTCGAGATTGATCGAGCGGAGCGCATCGACCCGCCCCTGGCGCGTACGGAAAGATTTTTCCAGGCCGCGGATGTTAATCAAATGACAATCTCATAATGGCTGCTGAAGATTGGAGTGTTGGAGTAGTGGAGTATTGAGAATTAAGCCCATCACTCCATTATTCCAACACTCCAGTACTCCATTCTTCTAACTCGCTTCGCCGATTTCACCGATGCGCGAAAGCACCACGCGCACCGTCCCAACAACGATTGTGGCAAACAGGATCAAGATGACTCCCAAAGCCGCGACTTGAGGAACCCAACCGCTGCCCCAAAATTGCCAGACCACCGTAGAGATCACCACGTTGTTTCGCGTGTACAAGGTCAACGCCATCGTGACCTCGCGATAGGAGAGCAGGCCGATCCAAACCCAACTGTTGAGCACACCGGCGGCGATCAGCGGCAGGACAATCTTCCACAAAACTCGTGGCACGGAGGCGCCGGCTACACGGCCCGCTTCTTCCAACTCGCGATGCACCTGGATCATCACGCTATTGGTCGTGCGCGTGCCATAAGCGATCCAGTTGATGGTGTGCGCGATGACGATGATGAAAATTGTGCCGTACAATGGAAACACATCGCGGTAGGAAAGCCCGAGGTACGCCAAACCCACCGCCATCAAAATCCCCGGCACGGCGTGCGGTACGAACGCCAGGGTATCGAGAAGGCCACGGAAGGAGACCTGTGTGCGAATTACGACCCATGACACAAGCACGCTCAATAACATCGTCAGCGTCGGCACAGCGAACATGAGAATCAGAGTATTGATGAACGGCTTAACGCCAACGTGAGCCGGCATTTCCAGGTAATGCTTGAAGGTCAACAGAGACAAAGCATCTGCGGAAGGCAGTTGCAAATACGGCAGCAACGAGGTCCAAAGCAGAACTAGAAATGGAATAAAGACTTCGATCGACAGATAAAAGAAAACAAACGCGAGTGCCGGCCATTTCCAAGACCGCAGTGCGATCTCGCGCGGGCGATAGCCACGACCGGTGATCACTGTGTACTTTTTGCCCTGCTTGACCAAGCGCACGTATAAGAACGCGAACACAAGGCCAAACAAGAGCATGATCGCCCCATACGCACCCGCCATGCCGTAATCCGGCAAACCGGTGTTGGGCGAGGTTGACTGGAAGATCAATGAGCTCAAAACGATAATGCGGGCGGGCAGCCCAATGATCGCCGGTACTTCGAAAACTGCGAGAGCCGTCATGAAAAGATAAACCATCACAGCGGCGATGGCCGGCCAGGTGATCGGTATATTGATTTTGAGAAAGGTTCTGAGCTTGCCGACGCCGGACGTGTAAGCCGCCTCTTCCAGCGACGGATCCATCGATCGATACGCTGCGGCGAGCATGAAAAAAGCGCCGGGAACGAATGAAATACCCTGAACGAAAGCCATGCCGGGTAGGCTGTAGAGATTGAACGGCGGCGCGGCCAGGTCGAATATCTGCTGGAGCCATTTGTTCAACAAACCGATGCGCGGGCTGAGCAGGATGATCCAAGCGATGGTGCGGAGAAACACGGGAATCAATATGCCGATGGTGAGCAGAACGTAAATGGTCTTTTTCAGCGGAATATCCGTCCGCATGAGGATCCACACCAGAGGCACGGTGATTAGCAAGGCCACGCTGACGCTCGTCACCGCGAAGAAAAGCGTGTTCAAGAGCACTTGATAGGTCCTGGGGTTGGCATACACGTCGAGGTAGTTTGCCAGTGTCAACGGAACCGTTTCGCCGGGAAAACCGGTGCGTAGGCTCATGAGAATCACCATCACTACCGGCACACCGATGAGAACCATCAGGAATAGAGAGAGGCCCGACGCGAATAGCGACACACCTTGGGATTTGAGACGCGCAAGACCATCTCCTGCGGCGACAAGAACTTCGCTATGCGATTCTGCTTTCATTTCAACTCTGCTTGAACGCTTCCAACGATTGGAACGGCTGGAACGATTTAATTGTCGAAACCAAAGACTTTTCCGTACTGCCGGGTTAACTTGTCGACCAACTGTGCCTGGTCTTGCTTCATGTACACGACCGTCTTTCCTTGGATAAACTGATAGGCTTTGGTTCCGGGTACGTAGGCTGAAGAGTGGCCGGTGTGTTTCTCCCAAAGCTGTTGGCCTTCCTTTGTGCTCATAAAAACCGTGAACAAATGGCCGACGTTCGGATGCGGCGCGCCCTTGAGCACGCCGACATGATACTCCGGCGACACCACTGGTTGGACGGCGTCGGCAAAGACCAGTGGCGCTCCTTGTTGTGCCGATTCGTGGAGCTGGCTGTCCTGCATCGTCGCAGAGATCAGCACCTCGCCTAAAAGAAGCCGTTGGGCCATTTCGCCGGCACGGCTCAAAGTCGGTTGCATTGCGGCCAATTTCTTGACAAAGTCCGTGGTCTTCTCTTCGCCCCATGGACCCGCCGCCAGACGCGCAAAATGATGCACCGAGCTGGTCACGCCCAACTTGCCGCCCTTCCATTTCGGATCGAGTAGGTCTTCCCAGCGCTTCGGCGCGTCCTTGGCCGGCAAGATTTTCTTATTGTAGGCCGGCAGCGCGAACTGGTTGGCAATGGAGATAACACCGTTGTCATATTCGATGATTTTCGGATCGACGCCGAGGCTCTTGTAGTCGAAGGTCTTGTGCAATTTTCGAAACCATAGCGAGCCGTGGTGGGAATCCGTCACCACCATGATGTCCCACTCCGGCGGCTGCCCTGATGCCGACAGGCCGACGACTTTGCCAATATCGCGCGTCATGTTCCCCGAAGCGTTGAAATTGAGCTTGATATTGAGGCCGTATTTTTTGTTGAACGCTCCGGCCAACTCCTTTGCTCCCTCGGGACCCAGTGTGGACGGACCGTAGAATTCAATGACGCCTTCCTTTTTGGCGCCGGCAATCAAATCATCGACCGGTGTCGCCGTGGCCTGTTCGACCGAGGCCCCTAACAGCACAGCGGCCAAGCCGAAAACGGACAACAGTTTTGAATTCGCCATGACTTCCTCCTCGGACCTAGCTATTAGTTAGACGCTTCCGCGTAAAAACTTTCATCGTAGTAAGTCGTCAAATCTTTTCCTAACTGCGGAGTGAGTTGGAAGAGAATTCTCAGGTCGAGCACGGACTGTAGCCCGGAACAATTCAATTGCCCCGTTGCCGGCAACTGACGCAAGCGATTGGCTGCAGCCTTCTCATCGAGCTTTTCAACTGCAATAACAAGCTTCACCGCCTCGGCTTGATTTTTTTCATCACGGCACCAACCCAGCGCGTCGTTCCAAGTACGAAGAAACTTGACCAGGACACCGCGATTCTCCGCAGCCCACTGGCGGTTTATCGCATATACTCCTCCGGGATAATCCGGCAGCACCTCGCGATGATCGGCGAAGCGCACCATGCCCGCCGCGGCGGCCTTGCCATCCCATGGAGCGTTTAACACTCCGGCAAAGGTTTCACCCTTAATCATCGAATCCAAGCGGTAGCCGGTCGTTCCTTTTGCGATCAGCGTGTAATCGCCACGATCCATTTCCAGCCCGTGAGCTAAGAGCACGCGGCGAAGCACCAGCGCGTACGCGGTATCGACGGCGTCCACCGCCATCGCTTTGCCGCGGAGGTCCTCCCAAGACCTAATTTCCGGCCTGACGTATATGGGCAAAGTATTTCCTCGTGCTACTTGTGAGATAGCGACAATCTCTGCCCCTTCACGCCCCGACCATCCCAGCACGTTGTCGAAAGCGGTCGACACGATCTGCCAAGACCCTTTGCCAAGTCCGCGCATTTGTTCCGTCGAGTTGGGCGTCACCATCACTTCAACGTCAAGACCGGCGGCAGCGAAAAGACCCGTCGCACGCGCGACGATCAACGCAGCGTCGACGTTGAAAACGTTGATGAGCAGTCGTTCTGCCATGTTCGAGGAAATATCAGTACCGTTGCCGCAGCGCTCTGCATGCAAATTTGTTTACTGTCCTCAACCCTCGCCCTTTGGGAGAGAGAAGGGTGAGGGCTCTAGCCCCTACTGAATCTTCGGCCCCGTATACTCCAGCACGTACAGCCCACCTTTGATCCGATCGGTCACGTAAATCAGCCCGTCGGTATCGACGTAGAGATCATTGAACATGGGCGCCTTCTGTCCTTCGGGCGCGGGCGGAATGAAAAAGCCGACCTCTTCCGGGCGGAATTGGTTGCGAATGTCGAACACACGCAGCCCGGCGTTATAATAGGTAACGAAGATAATGTTCTCGCTCTGAAACGAGCCGGGGCGATTCTCGTGCACGTTATGCGGACCGAAACGCAGGCCGCGTTTGCAAAAGTCGCCCTCAGGCTTCGGGCAGGTGCTGACAATCACCGGATTTTTCTCTTCCCGGATATCGATGATCCAAACCCGTTTCTCACCTTCGTTGCAGTCGTATTTGACGGACTCGTCGACGGCGACTACGAGTTTCCTCCCCGGCAGCGGCAAAGTCGTGTGGGCATAGCCGCCGAACGGCGGGCTCCAGTCGATCCGGCTGATCGTCTTGGGTTTGTTTATGTCGGAAATGTCGATAATGACCATGCCGGCGTCGACCAGCGCGACGTAGGAACGGTCACCGTGCGGAATCGCGCCGTGAACGTGAAAATGCTCGCCGGGAAACGGCGTCCAGTCGGGCGGCGTTTCTTCGCCTTCTTTCGTGCCGGGAATCCACCAGCGTCCGGCCTCTTTGGGATTCGCAGGGTGAGAAATGTCCGCGATCAAATAGGCACGCTCTTTGATTCCCGGCAGCATCGCTCCGACATGGGCATACTTGCCGTCGGTGAACCACATCCGGTGAACGCCCTTGCCGGGTAGTTTCAGGTAACCGATTTCGCGCGGCTCCGTGGGTTTCTCGATGCTGTAAATTTTGATGCCGGCTTCGTTGGGCACGCTGGCGGGAACCGATTTGTCGAAATAAGGCCGCTCTTGATTCTGGATCAAAATATCGCCAGCGATCTGGACTTTATGCGCGTGCGTGTTCGGCGCGTGCGGCATCTGCATTACCACGCGCGGATCGCTCGGATCAGCCACGTCGACGATGCTCAGAGCCATCGGCGATGTACCAAGATGAGCGAGATAAACGTAACGGCCTTGCTTCAGTAACTGCATCCCGTCGCCGTGGCCATTCAAGTCATGATGGCCGATGATTCTCATATTGAGGCTTTCGCTGTTTGCTTGGATCTCTGCGGTATTCATGATGGACCTCGATTCCGCCGCTGAATTTGGCAGCCGCTAGCTTTTGGCTATGTGCTTGGTTCTGTTATACTTCCGAACTCTCAAAGTCAACAATATCGGACGTATTGGCTCACATCGGTTTATATGTTAATAGGCCGCGTACGTAAGCTAATCTTCGTCAATCTACAGTAGGAGATGCCATGAAACGAACTCTGATCTTTGCAGTGTTCATGCTTGTCGTCTTCCACAGCACTCTACACGCGCAAACCAAGCGCATCGCGGTAGCATACAGCGCCATCAGCGCCACCCAGTCCGGTTTTTATCTCGCCAAAGATGCCAAAATTTTTGAAAAGCACGGCCTTTATGTCGATCCGGTTTACGTCGCTGGCGCCAGCCGGATACAGCAAGCGATGATCGCAGGCGAATTTACGTTAGCTCTAGGCGGCGGCAATGTTGTCACCGTGAATCTTGCAGGCGGTGACGTTGTGATCATTGGAGGCGTGGTGAACGTCCCGTCTTTCTATCTCTTCGTTCAGCCATCGATCAAAAGGCAAGAAGACTTGAAAGGCAAAGCGTTGGGCATTACGCGCTACGGTGCGTCGACAGATGGCTCTTTGCGCTTATTGCTAAAGAAATGGCGCTTGGAGCCCGATCGCGATGTAAAAATTCTCCAAATGGGAGGGCAGCCGGAAATTCTTGCTGGGATGCAGGCCGGCGTCGTCCACGGAGGAATTCTGTCTTCGCCCGGCGACTTTAAAGCCAAGAAAGCCGGCTTCGCCATGCTCGCCAATTTCGCTAAAGAAGGGATCGATTACCCAACCACGGGCCTCGTTTCGACCCGTTCCACGATTAACAAGGATCGAGACACTGTAAAGCGATTCCTGATGGCGTACAGCGAAGCGGTGGATCGGTTATTTCGAGATAAGGAGCTGGCGATCAAAGTGATCGGCAAGTGGACGCGCACTCAAGATCGGGAGACGCTGGAGTCGTCGTACGAATACGCCACGAATTTTATCGAGCGACCGCCGCGCCTTCCTTTCAAAGCTATCGAAATGGTCATTTCTGAAACCGCTGAAACCGACCCGCGCGCCAAGGGACGCAAAGCCGAGGAGTTCATCGATCCATCGATCTACAACGAGTTGGAAAAATCCGGTTACTTCAAGTCACTGGGTCGTTAGTTTAACAGGGTGCGTATTTTATCAACCGTTCGCCAATCGCTTGATCTCGGCTCGGTGCGTCCGGCGACGATCTGTCAATCAAGAACCACACCTTGAACGCCATCGTACTCAAAGAATTCGGTGGTCCGGAAGTATTGCGTCTTGAAAGCGTGCCCACACACAAGCCGGCGACGGGCG
>Ga0137403_10010883_pt1 | contig 10057 bp, 6 predicted proteins | sample CZOMad2_1_16fung_FD_122057 | JGI IMG/M metagenome (GOLD analysis project Ga0137403, IMG submission 122057) | Vadose zone soil fungal communities from Angelo Coast Range Reserve, California, USA - CZOMad2_1_16fungal (Hybrid Assembly) | ecosystem: Environmental > Terrestrial > Soil > Vadose zone... | reverse complement strand
GTCGTACAGGATGGTCCGTGGCACGCCGCCGAAATAGGCGAATGCTTGATTGTGGCCCTCCAAGAACGCCTCGGTGTTCTCGGCCGGAAACGCTATCACGAAGCAGTCGTCCGATTGCGGCAGATCCATGCACAGAAAATGCGCCTTCTGCTCGACGCCGCCGATCGCCACCAGCGCCTCGCCGAAATCCACCTGGGCGTCTCCTGGCGGATGCGCCAGCGGCACAAACACTTCCTTGTGCCGCAAGCGCGCCTCCCGCACGTAATCCTTTACGATCGTGTAACCGCCACCGAAGCTGTGCTCGTCCTTGAGCCGATCCCTGATCCGCTTGGCCGTGTGCCGCTGTTTCTTCGGCTGCGACTTGTCGTCCTCCAGAATCTGGTCGATGATGCCCAGCCACGGCCCAAGCTTCGGACGGAGTACCGGTTTCTTCCTCTCGTAGCCTGGCGGCACCGAATACGCCAGCATCTTTCGGATCGTCTTGCGCGACAGCCCGAACTCGTGCGCCGCCTGACGAATGCTCATGCCGTCGACCTGAACGGCTCGCCTTACACGTGCATACACTTCCACCTTGTACACCTCTCAGGTGTTCCATAAAACACAACAAGCCTGTGATGTTCACTGGAACTGAAGTGTGGTGGTCTACTTTTCGACCGCCACGAATCGCCGCTTACGCGCCGTTTCGTGGTCTATTGTTGCACTGCCGTTTATACCACCCAAGGCCGGCACGCTTTACGGACTGACACTCTCCATGATCCGCAGCAACGGGCGCCCATCGATCCTCTCCAGTGGGAAGTAGACGAGATGCGTTCTCGGATCGACGTCGACTGTGTGCGCATGAGGCATGGTGAATTCGCCGCGCAGGACCAACTCCCGACACTGGAGATGAAACACCGACACGTGGCCTGACTCCGACGAGACGTAGAGCTGCCCCAAATCAGCGTCAAAGGCCAAGACATCGGGGCTTTCACCGACAGGATGGGTTGCCAGAACCTTCATCGAGTTGAGTTCGACGAGGGCGACTACGTTGTTTCCTTGGCCGGCCACAAACCCCAGACGGTTAGCTGCGTCGATCGAGACGCCATGCGGCGTTTTCACACCAACCAGCCGATGGCGTCCGACGATACGCATGACCTCGGGGTCGATCACAACGAGTTCGTCGGTCTCATGAACCGCGACGAGGATTTGTTTGGCTCCTGAATCGTAGATCGTATTACCAGCTTCGCCTCCGAGAGGAATACTGGTCAGCGGACGGTTGGTTTGGGCATCGATAACGGCATCCGCTTTGCCGTGTTCGTCCGAAACGAAGACTCGCTTGGGTCCGGGTACATACGCCAAACCATCAGGATAAAAAATCGGTCCGATCTGCGCGATCACCTGCAGCGTCTTGTCATCGACAACATCCACACGGTGACCACCGGTTACCGAGGCATAGACCCGTCCAAGCTCCGGCACGGCCCAAACGCCGTAGACTCGGGTGAATCCATCAAGATTGGCGACCACCTTCCGGCCCACTGTGTCAAAGACGACAAGTTGGTCCGCGTTCATGTGAGCGATGTAAAGGCGACCAGTTGTCGGGTCAAGACTCTGGTAATCGAAGCGAACAGACGGCCCCGGCATCGGCACGTCCATAACTGTCTGCAGGACAGGTTTACCGGGTTTCGCGGACCCCGAACGGTTCTGCGCAGCCGAAAGCACGACTGCTAATAACGCTAGAGCAGTTACCGATCGCAGTCTCCAGCTCATTGAGCGCTCACCGTTAGATCGTCGAACGCAATGACACTGTCCGCTTTGGTCCAGAGGCCAATTTTTCCGGCGGTGTAAGTCTTTTCGTGCGCGTCAATTAGTGGTTTGCCATCGAAGTAGCAGACGATGTGGTCGCCGTTGGCGACAACGCGCAGCGTATGCCATGCCCCTGAGGCAACCTTGACATTGGCTCCAGCGAACTGCAAACGACGGCCATTCACCATCCGATATAGGCGAAAGTTGTTCTCAAGAGCGTTTGCTCGCACAATGTAGTAGCTCTTCGGATCTCGGAACCGGAACACCAAACCCATTCCCTGATCGATCTGCCCTGAAATCGACTTGGCTTTCACGCTCAGGTCAAGGTCGCCGTACTCCACCTCGTTTGCGATGAGCACGGGAAAACGGTAGTCGGTGCGGTCCGCATCGGTCTGCACAACGACATGCTTTCCGCTTTGGGCGTCAGCCATTTCTTTGACCAGCCAATTGCCCGCTGGGCCGCCTCCGGTAGCGTATGAAGTGAATGCCGACGGCGGTTTCTCAGCGGCGTCGGTATCAAAATTGAACGATGTTGCCTGTGCAGCGCCGATACGAATGCTTGCCACAAACGCTAGAAGCAGCAGAAATTGCTTCGGATTCATAGCATCTCCCCTTTCTTTCCGGTTCATGTCTTCCTGGACTGTTCCGGCGGAATAGTATTCTCCTCCGTCGTGAACTTCGGCAACCGTATGCGAAATATGCACCCAGGTTCCGTCCCACAATCCAGTTCGATCCTTCCTCCATGTGCGCCTACCGCCCACTCCGCGATGGACAACCCCAACCCGGTACCGCCATCTTCCCGAGATCTCGCCTTGTCCAAGCGGTAGAAACGCTCGAATACTTTCGATCTGTGTTCCGGAGGGATTCCCGGACCGCTGTCCTGAACCTCGACAACAGCATCGCCATCATTCGACCCGACTCGGACGAAGATGTTTCCTCGCGATGGCGAATACTTTACGGCGTTATCGATGAGGTTCACGAGGGCCTGGCGGAGAATGACGCGGTCGCCTCGGACGGCGACCATGGGATCTCCTTCCACCGTCAGCTTCTGATTCTTCTCTTCCGCCAACACTTCGAGTAAACCGGCCGACTCCTTGGCCAAGTCCAAAACGGGGACTTCAGCGCGTTGCAGCGGAATTCGCCCCGCATCCGCGCGGGACATCGTGAGAAGGCTGTCGACCAGGCGGGTAAGGCGGTTTACCTCTTCCAGCATGCTGCCCACAATGTCGCGGTAATAGTTCACATCGCCGGATCGTTGTAGTGCTACTTCACCAACGCTGCGGATCGCCGTGAGCGGAGTGCGGAGTTCATGCGATGCGTCCGCGGTAAAACGCCGGAGCTGCTCAAAGGAACGCTCGAGTCTGGCCAGCGTTTCATTAATGACCCTTCCGAGATGGCCGAGCTCATCGCCAGGGTTCTCGATATTCAAACGCTCGCTCAGCCGTTCCGCGGTGATCTGTTCGGCGCGGCGAGCCATCGAGTCCAACGGCCGAAGTGCGCGTCGTGCGACGGCATAGCCTGTGAGCCCAACTAGAGCCACAGCCACTGGCAAGCCGATACTAAGAACGGACACCATTTCCCAAAACTCTTGCCACAGTCGTTCTTCGCTGACCGCGAGCCTCACGACAACGGGACGGGTTCCAATCCGGTGCATGCGGTTAACAATGCGTACGCGCGTTCCATCGGCAAGCCGAGCGCCCTGAATGCCTTCGTGGCCGTCTGGCGCCGCGCCAAGAATTCGCCCCCATAGCTCCGGGCTTCGGTACAGCAGCGATCCGTCTTGGGACCATACCTCGAGTAGTCGCCCCCCTTCATCCTCGTCTGTATCCTGAGCCTGCACGCGTACGCGACCATCCGGTCCGACCGACAGCAAAGTCTCAACGGTTTCAACATCCTGTGAGAGAGTCTCATCGACCTGCTCCCTCAGGTTTCGAAGAAAGAACGCCGAAGTACCGGCTCCATAAAGCAGCAGTGCCGCCGTAAGCAGCGACACGTAGAGTAAGGTCAGCCGTGTACGGATACTTTTTCGGAACAAACCGCTCAATCTTCTGCCTCGCGGACCGTGAATCCAACGCCGCGCACAGTATGAACCAGCTTCCGCTCAAACTGATCATCAATCTTTCGACGCAGGCGAGCGACGTGCACGTCGATAACGTTGTCGATTGGCGTTGCACGTTCGCTTTCCTTCCAAACGTCGCGAGCAAGCATCTCGCGCGATACCACGCGGCCCTTGTTCCGAAGGAGGAACTCCAGTAATTCAAACTCGCGAGTGGTGAGATCGATGCGGTGGCCGTCCCGTGTTACCGTCCGCGCGACCAGATCCATTTCGAGGCCATCGATTCTTTGCGACGGTGCCGCTTCAGCTTTGCCGCGCCGTAAGAGCGCCCTTACGCGCGCCGTCAGTTCGGGAAAAGCAAACGGTTTTACCAGGTAATCGTCCGCTCCGGCATCGAGACCCGAAACACGCTCCTCGATGGCATCCTTTGCGGTTAGAACGAGAACGGGGGTCTGCATCCCCCGCTTCCGGAGCGTGCTTAGCACTTCCAACCCGTCCCTGCCGGGCAGCATCCAATCGAGCACAATGAGATCGAAAGCTTGCGAACTCGCGAGAAAGAAGCCATCCTCGCCCGTTTGTGCGAGCGTGACCTCATAATTTTCAGCTTCCAGCCCCTCTTGCAGGGCTTTGGCCACTTTGGGTTCGTCCTCGACTACCAGAATTCGCACGTCCGCAACTCCCTTTATAGAACCTCTTGGCTCCGCCGATCCTTAATTCTTACTGAAGATTCCCTTACAAAAAATTAAGGAAATTGTCAGGAAGTCTTCAGGTTCACCATAGGCTTCTTCCGCTATAACCATAGAGAAGCCGTGCTCCAGCACCGGAATCTCACGCGCTCCCGTCGATGCATCTTCGGACTTTGGCTCGTCTTGGCCTACTATCCTACGCATTGGCAACGGCTTTCGCAGAGGAGAAGAGCATATCTGCAGCCCGAACCGAGATCCCTCCATCGCTCGATGGAACGCTCGATAAGGGTTGGGAATCAGCAGCGGTCATGTCCGACTTTCACCAACGTGAGCCCTTTGAAGGCACTGAGCCCACCGAGAAGACACGGGTCAAGATCCTCTACGACGCGACCCGATTGTACTTCGGCATCGAATGCTTTGACTCCGCGCAGGAAGGAATCATTGCCACGGAACTCCGCCGCGACACCGACTTCACCGTCGACGATTACTTCTCCATTCTGATGTCTCCTAATAACGACGGCCGTAACGCGTATGTGTTCACCGTCAATCCGCTTGGTACGCAGTTCGATTCGACGCTGGCAGATGAGGGCCGCGTGAAGGACCCAAATTGGGATGGAGTGTGGGTCTCCGAACGCCCGCATCACGAGCACCGGTTGGACGGCCACCCTCGCCATTCCGTTCTCGACACTCAACTTCAAGAGTTCCGATGACGTTTCACTGGGCATCAATTTCCTTCGATTCATTCGAAGGAAAAACGAGGAGGATCTTTGGCGCTCCTACCTTCGGATCTACGGCCTGGAGCGTGTCTCCCAGGCTGGACAGCTCACGGACCTCCGGGAAATCGGCAGCGGCCGCCTGTTTCTCATCAAGCCGTACGTGCTGACTGGCTTCAGGTCGAACAGCGAACAAGGCACGCAAGCTCTGCATAGCGGCGGCTTCGATCTCAAGTATGGGTTGAGAAGCAACCTGGTTGCGAATCTCACGGTGAATACGGATTTCGCCGATGTAGATGTAGACCCGCTGCGTTTCAACATCACGCCGTTCAAGATCTTCCTGCCTGAGAAGCGGCCCTTCTTTCTGGAAAACAGCGGCTTTTTTCAGTTCGGAGACCAGCAGACCAACCAGCTCTTCTTCAGCCGGCAAATTGGAATCGATCCCGTGAGCGGACAACAAGTTCCCATCGACGCAGGCGCGAAGGTCACCGGATCGTTGGGGAACTATGAAGTGGGTCTTCTTGATGTCCACACTCGCGAGAGTGGCGTGAATCCTTCTGCAAACTATGGCGTCGCGCGCGTGAAGCGGCGGCTTTTCTCAGAATCCTTTATAGGGGCGATGGCAATCGACAAGGAGTCCAACAATCCACTGGACCGGTACAACCGGGCGGCCGGTGTTGACTCGAACCTCGTTTTCTTCGAAAAGCTGTCGATCTACAGCTATTTGGCCAAAACATTCTCGTATGCTCCCACACAACAGGGAAAAGACTGGGCCGACGAAGTCTCCGTGGACTATAAGAGTAACCTCGTTCAGGCCCAATACCGCCATTCCGACGTGCAACCGAACTACAACCCGGAGGTCGGATTTATTGACAGGGTCGATCTCGCGACGAACTTCGCAGACGTCACTGTCTCGCCCCGCCCAAAGAGGGGACCGATTCGCGAGCTCAACTTCGAAGCTTTTGTGACGCGCCAGCACGACACACACGGAGTGCTACAGACTCAGGAATGGCAGACAACGTTCCGCGCGAACTTCCACAACGGCGCTTACACAGACAATGACATCGTCGATAATTTTATCCAGCGGCTGACCACCCCATTCAACATTTTCGGCAGCGTCTTCATTCCAGCCGGGCTGTACCATTTCGACCGGCACCAGTTTACGTACGGTTCCGATCAAAGCAAACGCTTCGTTTACAATTTCTTCGAGCGGTTCGGAACCTACTACAACGGTGCGTTGAATGAGTTTCAGATCAGGGCGAAGTACCATCCCAAGCCAAGACTGTCGTTCGAGGGGTTCGAGACCTGGGATCGCTTCCGATTCCCGACCGGGCTATACAACGTTCACGTCGATTCCTGGAATACGAGTTTCTCGTTCAATCGTTTCCTGACAAGCTCATTTCTCATACAGGTCAACTCAGTCGAAAAAGATCCCGTCAGCGTGAATTTCCGGCTACGGTACACGTACAGACCGGACAGCGATCTGTTCGTGGTGTACACTCTCGGCAGCCAGTTCAACAGCATTGCCGCTGGGAATCCGATTCTGGCACGCGAGTCGCGTTTTACGGTCAAACTGACCTACTCGTTCCTCCGATGAGACCTTCGAAATCTACAGATGTCCACCAATGTGCGAAAGCAGACATAAAAAAGTTTTATAGAATTTCGGACATATCCGGCGCATACTATCCAGATCGGGAGGATTCCGCGTGGGATTAACATCTGAAATTACCACTTTTACGCTCGATAATATGGGCCGCTTCCTGTGCAACACGCTGCAAGAAGCGAGCGACAGCGCAGCCGCAAGCGTCGGAGGACGTCCGCGCGGATTCGACGTAATCGTAATCGGCGGCGGTACCTTCGCTGCTGTGACGGCGTCGAGGTTGTTTCTGAACGACGTGACGCACAGCCGTCGGATTCTCGTGCTCGAATCTGGTCCGTTTACACTTCCCGAGCATTTCCAAAACATGCCGTACATGGGTGGTACGCCGGATTTCCGCGCGCCCTGGGACAGCCACCCGGCACTCGGCTATCCCGGCCTGCTGTTCAGTATTGGTGGCCGGTCCCTGGCGTGGGGAGGCTGGTCCCCACAATTGCTCGACGCGGAATTCAAGAACTGGCCGGCTTCGGTCGTGACCGCGCTCACCGAGCCTTATTTCTTCCAAGCCAGCGATCAAATCGGTGTCACCGATACCAATGATTTCATTTACGGCCGTTTGCATATGGCTCTGCGGCGCCAGCTGTTCGACGCCCTCAAATTGGCTGCTTCCGCGCCGCACGCCATCCAGTTGGCGGCTCTGCCCGATCATCCTGCCGTACGCTACGCCGGCCTGGAGGCACTGGGTGATCTTGCGTTCGCGAGGGGCGCCGCGGCAGGCGGCGGAACCACGACCACCACCGGCAGCGCGGCAGTGAGCGATGAAGAGCTGCGCGAAATGCTTGGTCTCAAAACCAGCGATAGCACGCCGCGCACCGACATGCTCAACCTGCTGAAGCTGGAAGCGCCGCTGGCGGTGCAGGCGAGGACCGAGCCCGGTCTGTTCCCGTTCAATAAGTTCAGCGCGGTGCCTGAACTAATCAAGGTGGCACGCGTGGCGGCGAGTGAAACCGGCGGCGTATGGCGGGATGCCGACGCGCGCAAGCGCCTCATGATCGTCCCTCGTGTCCGCGTGTTGGATATCATCACCGAAACGCAGTCCGATAATTGGGTGCGTGTCACGGGAGTACGCGTCAAGGATATCGACGGCCTAGAGAAAGCCATCTCGCTCGCCGCGGCTTCGAACGGCAGGCAAAGCGCCGTGGTGGTAGCACTGGGCACCATCGAGAGCACGCGCCTGGCATTAAACACGTTCAAAGACTCGCTTTCCGGACGGGCTGCTCAACGTATTGGCAGAAATCTCATCGCACATTTGCGCTCTAACTTGACGATCCGTATTCCGGTGACTTCGTTGACGTCGTTGCCGTCTTCGGCTGTGACATCGCTTCAGGCCTCCGCGCTGTTCGTCAAGGGCAAAGCCAGTGTGTCCGGCGAAGACCGTTTCTTCCATCTCCAGATCACCGCCTCCGGGCTCAACAAACTGGGGCAGGATTCCGAGGCCGAGCTGTTCAAGAAAATCCCCGATACCGAGCAGCTCGATGCCATGCTGCGCGCCGGCGACAGTCACGTGGTGATCACTCTCCGCGGAATCGGCGAGATGACACCGCAGAACCCCGACAGCTTTATCCGGCTGTCTCCCACTAAGACCGAGGACTTCCGCTCGATCGCCGAAGTGAGCCTGGCCGATGTCAAGGCCGGAACCAGTAGCACCGCGCAATCCAACATCGATAAGCAGACCTGGGATGCTATGGACGCCTTGGCCGATGAAGTGGCCCTGATTTTTTCCAACCGCCAGCCGTTCGAGATCCTCATGACCAAGGAGGGCAAGACCGTATCGATGCCGGCCACCGCCACCGCTGCGGATTTGCGCGCGGCTCACCCATATCCTAACCGCCGCGACCCGGAGGGCAGCACCCATCACGATGCCGGCACGCTGTGGATGGGAACGGACCCGGCGACCTCGGTCACCAACGAATTCGGCCGAATTCACGATACGACGAACTGCTACGTGGCCGCTCCAGCGCTCTTCCCGAGCCTCGGGTCCCCGAATCCCATGTTGACCGGAGTGGCGCTATCGAGGCGCACAGCGGACCTGCTCGAAGCGAGCGTTCTACCGGGACCGGCGATTCGTAGCGCGTCCGCGGCTGGGTTCACGCCGCTATTTGACGGCACGGTGGCAACGTTCAAGAAGTGGCAACTCGCCAGCGCTCCAAATAGCGGGCAGGGCTTCGCGTTCATCCGCGGCGAGTTGGTGAGCTACGGCTCCTCTGATTTCGCCATGCTGTATTACACTCCGCAGGCGTTCAGCAACTTCCACCTCCAGCTACAGTTCAAAGTCTTCGATCCCAACAACTGCAATAGCGGCGTGTTCATCCGGTTCCGGAATCCGCTGGAGCGCATGCCCGCTGTTTTGCGCGCGCGCGCCGATGCCGAAGGCGCTGCCGTGGCTACGAACCCCGCGTGGAGCGCCGTGTTCTCCGGCTTCGAGGTCCAGATTGACGATAATGCCCGCGGCGACGTTACGAAGGACTACTACGGCCGCCGCCCCGAGCCGGACGGCCTGTGGAAGAATCGTACCGGCGCTATCTACAAAATCCCCGCCGGCGACCTGATCATTCACACCGGCGGCCACGACGCGCGCATCCAGCAATTCACGCCAGGGCCGCCCTGCCGTCCCAATGTTTGGATGCAATACGACATCGTGGTTAACGGCAACCACTATGAGGTGACCCTCACCGATACTGAAAACGGAGCGACTCAGTTGACCACCGTTTTCGACAACACCGACTCTCAGCGCAGCGTTGCAACTGTCGGCGGCGCGCCGGCCGGATACATCGGCATCCAGTCGTACCCAAACTCGCCGGTGGCGTTTCGCGACATTTGGATTAACTGAACACGAAATCTAGGCGTTCCGGGTTCCCGCTCGCGACAACGACGCTGTCCAACAATACAAATTCGTTCGGAGGCGGGCAGCGTCCAAATATCGTTGGTGATCCTCATGTCGATCACCCCAGCGTGGATCGCTGGTTCAACACAGCGGCTTTCGCCCAGCCTCCGCCGCTATCGCCCTGTCAGCCTTCTCCACAGCCAAACGAGCAGCACTGCAACGCCAAGGCATACCACAAGTGGAATGGGGTCCAGGATTGGAGTGAACCCCAAAAGTGCGACAGCAAGTCAAGGGAACAAATACATTGAATGGAGTGAGGAATGGATTTGTCCCGAGCTG
>Ga0137403_10010882_pt1 | contig 10058 bp, 4 predicted proteins | sample CZOMad2_1_16fung_FD_122057 | JGI IMG/M metagenome (GOLD analysis project Ga0137403, IMG submission 122057) | Vadose zone soil fungal communities from Angelo Coast Range Reserve, California, USA - CZOMad2_1_16fungal (Hybrid Assembly) | ecosystem: Environmental > Terrestrial > Soil > Vadose zone... | reverse complement strand
GGGCACGCGCAACGAGTAGCCGAACTTCAAAATATTTTGCAAACAATGCCGAACCTGACGATCGTAGGTAATTTTCTGAAAGGCCGGTCTATCGGTGATTGCGTCGATGTAGCTTTTGCAGCGGCACAAGATGTCCATAGCCGGATTCGAAGCGAAAACATCTAAGCGATTGCAGATTCCTATCGAGGAGCGGAGAAATTGATTGAGATCATAGTTTGGATTGCAGGCCTTACGTTGCTTGGCGCAATGCTTGGCGTGGTTTATCAGGCGTTGGGGACACGCAGGGACGGCCGAGTCCGTCCACCGCTGGGCAGATTGGTTGACGTAGGAACTCATCGACTACACCTGATCGAATCGGGGCGCGAGAGTCCAACCATTTTGCTGGAGGCCGGCCTCATGTCCACTGCGTTGAGCTGGACTGAGCTGCAACGCGCGTTGTCAGCATCGTTTCGTGTTGTCAGTTATGACCGCGCAGGGCTGGGATGGAGCGATTCAGGTCCAATGCCTCGAACGGCAGACCGCATCGTCGATGAGCTGCATACTTTGCTGGACCGAGCGGCGATACCTCCCCCTTATATTCTGGTGGGACATTCTTTCGGTGGTTTAACGATGCCGCTGTTTGCCGCGCGATTTCCTGATGAAGTTGCCGGTATGGTCCTTGTTGATCCAGTAGCGCCAGCGGAATGGAATCCTCCTACGGAGCATGACCGGAGGCTGACGCGTATTGGAGCCAAAGTATGCCGGCGCGCAGCACTCCTCGCGCGCTTCGGAGTGATTCGTTTCGTCGCTTTTCTTTTGACCGCCGGCGGAAAAAGAGTGGCGAGTCATTTGGTACGCCTCATTAGCCGCGGGACGCCTGCCGACGCTGGAACCGTTTCGAGTCCCTGGTTTTCGGCCCTCCCTGCAAATGAAAAGGCCATGGCGTCCGTTTTCTGGGTTCAGCCAAAGTTCGCGCTTACGATCGCGAGCCAATTGGAAAACCTCCCTGTCAGCGCGGCAAGTGCCGGCCAATTCAGCAACTTTTCCGATAAGCCAGTGGTGATTCTGTCGGCGCGTACGGCACCCGAGCATCGCCGTATAGAACACGCTTCGATGGCAGAGCGCTTGCCCCAGGGGGAGCATGTGTTGGCAGAGAACAGTAATCACTGGATCATGCAGGAGGATCCGGACCTGGTGATACGAGCCATCGAGAAAGTTGTCAAATACTCGGGAAAAGTAATGGCTCATCGGTCGTGACATTGTCGGCTTCAGAACGCAAACAGCCAGCATTCACAGGCGCCCATTTGTGACGCAGTTTCCTGAACCGAGTTCCTAAAATAAAAGTTGTGCCGGATTACCAGACGTGAACCGCGGCGATGCGTGGCGGGCCTGAGCGGCCCTGGATCACTTGCGTCTCAAGTACGATTTCAAGATTCTTTTGTTTCCAATTCGGAGGCACTTGTTTGAGCAGGTCTTCCATGCGATGGGCGTCCACCAGAAATTCTCCGGCGGCGACCGTTCCGCCTCTTGCGATTCCCGCGGCCACCACCACGAATTGATCGGTGTTCGGATCCACCAGACGCGCGACGATGGCGTAATCCTTATAAGTTCCGGTCTGCTGTTGTACCGTGCGATCCAGCATCCACCCGCGGCTGTTCGGATTGGCGCGGTCTTCGATCCAGAGTTGCGCCATATCCCTGTCGTTGGCGAAGTGGAACCGTAATGGCGATGTCAGCCGCAGCGTCCAGCCGTTGTCGAAAGCGCCGATGAATACCGAAGGGCCTCGGCGTAAATCGGTCAAGCTGGTCGAGGCTTCCCCCAGTACCCGGTAGGTTTTTCCATAGGTTCGCAATAATCCCGCAACGTTCACAAGCGGGCTCACGTCATCAATGATGATCGTGATCATGCTGTCGGTTAACGTAATTTCCCGCTGCGGGTCCGTCGCATCGCGCAGGCGAATCGTTGAATATTGATTCTGATCGGCGATGCAAAAAAGCACCGGCTCCGAAGACTTCACGAACGGTTCCCAAAATTGCTTCAGCGCCGGCGGCCGAGACGTGTACCAGATAGCCGTCGAAGCTCCCGCCAGCACGAGCATCAGCAACGCTACCGCAAATTTCCTGCCCTTAAATGCCGTGCGCACAGGGTGAGCGGCAGACGTGTCCGTTGAATGAGGCGTGTGAGTTTCATCTGTGTGGCTCGGCGATTCTACTGGACTCGCCGACAATCCCGACGGACGTCCGGGCCAGGAATACTGTGGAGCATAAGATCCAGCGGGCAAGTACAGCCGAATTTCCTGGCTGTGCTTCGGATCCTGATAATACTGTTCAATCCGTTTACGAATTTCGGCGGCGGTAACCCGCACGATCGGATCCGTGTTGGTGTCATAGTCGGCGAGGCGGCCGAAAATCTCCACACCCAGGATTCGTTCTTTGAGCTGATCCGTCTGGCCAGCCAGCGAGTGCGTGACCACATATTTCAGGAAGCTGGGATAGCGTTTGCTGGAATTGAATAAAGGTGTAGCGAGCAACTTTTCCAGTTGCTGCTGAACGGCGGTTTTTTCGAGTTCGCTGGAAGGTGTCCAGCTCTCCGCTACCTGCTCTACTAGCAAGGTTCCCCTAACGCCCCAACCCGGCCAAAGAATTTCGCCGTACCATCCAAGCGAGCACCTGAACAACGAATTCTGGGTATCGGAAAAGCAATTTCCCCAGATGCTACAGCGGTTTGCGGCTTGCCGCAACGTAAAACCGAAATCCCTGTGCTCTTTTCTGTCTCTTAACGTTCCTGTAAGTTGCAGATAAGATGTTGGTTATGCCATACTTCGCGGTCCTTTCTTTCTTATCTCTTTTCCTTTACCAGCAAAGCATTGCCAGCAGTGAACCAAGTTTTCTATAAGTTGCACCAGTCTTTTGGATGGGTCTGCCAGCCTTCGCACGGATTTCGAGAAAAGCGAGCGCCTCCAAGTGGCAAGGGGAGCCTGCAGGGTCTGGACAGAATTCGGGGTGGCATTCTGGCTCCAACCAGGATGTCCAGGAGGAATTTTCAAATGTCAGGCAAAGTACGGTTGTGGAAGCTGAGCATCTTAGTTGGCATTCTGGCGTCACTAACCTTGACCGCCGGACGGAGCTACGCCCAGTCCCAGGCAATTACCGCGTCACTCAGCGGAACTGTCCTTGACCCATCAGGCCAGACAGTTAGCGGGGCAAAGATAACCTTGGAGAGCCCGGAGCGCGGGCTCTCTCGCACCTACGTGACCACGGACAATGGGCTCTACTCCTTCACGCTCCTCCCTCCCGCCATCTACAGGCTGCAGGTGGAAGCCGCCGGGTTCAAGCACTACAGGCAAGACGGAATCGAGTTAATACCCGGGCAGAACGCCGATCAAAAGGTCGGTTTGATCGTCGGAGCGATCAGCGAAAATATCGAAGTCACCTCTCAAGCGCCTCTCATGAACGCGGAAAACGCTAACATTTCATCGGATATTTCCGCCAGGCAAGTGGTGGAACTCCCACTGAACTTTCGAAGCGTCATCGGTTTGGCCACCCTGAACTCTTCGGTCAGTAACGCCGCGGAGGACCAGATTGTGGGATCTCCAAATAGTTCCGGGAGCGCTGACCAAGATGTATCGTTCTTGAATTTCGGCGGCACCTTCTTCAACACCGCCGCCTACCTGCTGGATGGAACCTATGACACGCGTCTCGATTGGGGAGGCGTCATCTATGTCCCTTCAGTGGACGCCGTGCAGGAGTTCAAGATTCAGACCAACGCGTTTACCTCGCAGTATGGCTGGAGCAGCGGCAACGTCATCAACGTCGTAACTAAGTCGGGTTCCAACGAGATCCACGGCGATGCTTACGAGTTCTACCGCAATAGCAAGACGGACGCGAAATACTTTTTCAATAATGGGGCACAACCCAGCTTCAGTCGCAATCAGTTTGGCGGTACAGTTGGCGGGCCCATTCGCAAAAACAAAACCTTCTTTTTTGGCTATTACGAGGGCCGGCGACAGGCGACACCCGCAACCTTCTTGGGCACCGTGCCCACCGGCGACGAACGGAACGGAAACTTCTCGGCTCTCCTGGGAGCGCCGACCGGTCAAGTTGACGCTCTAGGAAGGCCCATTATCAGCGGGGCAATTTATAATCCATTCAGCACGCGGCAGATCACGGCGGGGCAGGTCGATCCCACCACCGGTTTAACGGCTTCGAAGTCCGGGTTTATACGCGATTCTTTCCCTGGCAACTTGATTCCGTCAAATCTGATGGACACAATTGCCAAGAGCATCGCCACTGGTAACTATTGGCCCAACCCCACCAACGGCGACCTCATAAACAATTTTGCACAGGCCTCTTCCGCTTCCGCGCATTCCGATGAGTACTCCATCCGTATCGACCACAATTTTACGGACAATGATCGCTTCAATGCTCGTTGGTCGCAGAAATACGAATCGAAAGTTAACTCCCCAACCTTTTACGGTGCTTCCGATCCGGGGGGGCCGGGCGTAACCGCTCCCAACAATCGGTACAGCATCAACGCTGGTTATACCCACGTTTTTAATCCCACTTTCGATGTCAGCCTGAATTTCGGGATAAACCGCCATGTCGAGCAGTCCACCACTCAAAGTTTTGGATTCAAATCTTCGACTCTCGGACTTCCATCCTTCATCGATGGGATTGCCCCGTCATTCCCTCAAATTCAACCACAGAGTTATGCCAACCTTGGGGCGCCAGTTAACCTGGACAACTACATCGTGCCGCAAACCATCTGGACCGATTCCGTCGACTTCACGAAAATCAGGGGAAGGCACAGTATAGGATTTGGCTTTATGGATGTTTGGGGCCGTATCGACGGCGGACACTTTGCCAACACCACACTTCAGTTCCAAACTACCTCCACGGCGGGGCCGGATCCACAACAGGCAACGCCAGATACCGGCAACGGTTTCGCTTCATTTCTGCTCGGAGTCGGAAGCGGCACGGACCAGACGGGTTTCAACAAGTTCCCAGCCACCGACAAGCACCTCCTCGGCTGGTATGTGCAGGACACTTGGAAAACGACCAGCAAGCTCACCCTCACTCTCGGCCTGCGTTATGAAATCCAGACCGCTCCTACGGAACGGCACAACGCCCAACAGTATTTCAATTTTACCGCCACCAACCCCATCAGCTCTTCCGTTGGCTTTAATGTTCCGGGTGAACTGGTCTTCAACTCCAGCAGCAACCGTGGCGTCTACCAGACTTCCCACACCAATTTCGCACCGCGCCTTGGCGCGGCCTATCAGTTGCGCAACAAGCTTGTGCTCCGTGGCGGCTATGGAGTCTTCTTCGTCCCCAGCTACTACGGCCAGGGACCGAACATCGGCTTTTCACAGGGCACGCCCTGGGTCACGACTCTTAATGGCGGTCTAAACCCTTCATCGACTCTTAGCGGAAATGCGAGTTTGGGATTACCCAGCGCATTTCCAAATGGTCAGGTGCCTTCTACGGGCAATTCCCTGGGCGGACTAACCGACGTTGGGTTCGGACTTAACCCCGTCACCGATCCAGTCCGGCATTCTGCATACGTGCAGCAATGGATGACGGGAGTGCAATACAGCCTCACGAACAACGACCTCGTGGACATCAGCTACGTCGGCAATCACGGTGTGCACGTCCTTTCACAATTCCTTGAGTGGAACGAGCTTCCTGCATCTGCTTTGGCGTTAGGGAATCAACTCATACAGCAGGTCCCCAATCCTTTCTTTGGCTCGATCACTTCAAGTGGATGCGGACTCAACAATCCGACCGTTCAAAGAGGACAGTTGCTTCTGCCGTTTCCGGAATACTGCAGCGTGACGGAGGCGCAGCCTGCCGTCGGTTCTTCGACCTATAATGCACTGCAGGCCACCTATACACATCGCTGGCACTCCGGTCTGGAGCTCAATGTTTCGTATACCTATTCGAAGTTCATGGACAATGTCCAGGGGGCTTCCGGGTGGGCCTTCCCGGGAAGTGGCAGCTCTGTGCGCAACTCGTACGATCTGGCTGCGGAACGCTCCGTCGACGCGAGCGACCTCACTCACAGCCTCGTCATCAGCCACAACTACGAATTGCCTTTTGGCAAGGGCAAGCAATTCGGTGGTGATTGGAACCGCCCAATGAATGCAGTTTTGGGGGGCTGGCAGTGGAGCGGGATCCTCACGGCGCATACAGGGTTGCCTCTTTCCATCACTCCGGCGCAAAACAATACCGGCGGTTTCGGTTTCAACCAGCGTCCCAATCGCGTCCCGGGAGTCAGTCCCGTGCCGCAAAACCAATCGATCAACGATTGGATCAATGCAGCGGCCTTTTCGGAACCCGCCCCATTTACATTTGGAAACACCTCCAGATTCCTGTCGGACCTGCGTGCCCCTGGCTTCGTGAATTGGGATATGGGATTACAAAAATGGTGGAATATCACCGAAACCATGCGTTTCCAATTCCGCTTCGAACTGTTTAACACCTTCAACCATCCGAATTTCTTCGTACCAGATTCCAACCTGGGCGACGCAAATTTCGGGAGCATAAACGCAGCCTATCCGGCGCGAAGTCTGCAATTTGCCGGGAAATTCTACTTTTAGCGTCTGGTGTCTATAAAGGTTGCTCTCCACACCCTGGGAGAGCGAGTGACGCAGGCCGGGAGATGAGATTTGTAGTCGAGGAACGGCTCCCGGCCTGTCCACCATCCCAAACTCTCGTGAACTGGAGTTTCCGGCCAGTGAACAGATGTTCCGGGTGACGGAACCAAGTGAGCTTGACGATCATCTCCAGCAAAGAAGGGAACTGCTTTCCCCGCGTCTCTGTCGCGCGATGGAGCATCAGGAACGGTTTGAGCCTTCGCGGTATACCAGGACGGATGAATGAAGATTCCGAAATCGGCTAGGGGAATGTGGCAACGCACCGGGTTCGTTCTGGTTGCTCTAAGTTTCAGCTTTCAGGCAAATCCCGGGGGTGTGGCGTCTGGCCAGCAAAAGCCCCAGGCGGTTCGGATTGCCGGCAAACCCCTGGAGCCAGATTCCAGCAAAGCTCTTCCGAATGGGGTCGAACTCCGCCACTCCGGACTGCTTCTTCAGGTCCTTGCTCTTCGCGACAATGTCCTGCGCGTTCGCCTCGCGGCGAAGGGTGAGTTGCCCGAAGATGCGTCCTGGGCGGTTCCGTCAGAGATCCGCCAGCAGCATGTTGATGTCACTCCGGACGCTACCCCTGACATCGCCGGCTTTCGCACGAAGGCGCTTCGCGTCCGAATCGAGCGCGCCACACTCCGTCTCTCCATAACCGATTTGCAAGGCAACGTGCTGCAAGAAGACGCCGACGGATGGCCCGCGGAATTTCACGCGGACTCTTTCCGTGTATTCAAGAAAATGCCGCCCGATGAGCATTATTTCGGCCTCGGGGACAAAGTTGGACCTCTCGATCGCCGCGGCCAGTCCTTTCGCCTCTGGAACACGGACGCATTTTGTTTTCAAGAATCGACCGACCCGATTTACAAGAGCATTCCTTTTTTCATGACCATGCGTGCCGGGAACTCCATGGGCTTTCTGCTCGACAACACCTGGTCTTCCAATTTCGATTTCGGCAAGAGCGAGCGAAACACCTATTCTTTTGGCGCGGAAGGTGGCCCGATCGACTATTACGTTTTTTATGGACCTGATCCGAAGCAGGTCGTCGAAACCTACGCTTGGCTCACGGGTGTTCCGCCGCTTCCTCCGATGTGGTCGCTCGGCTTTCAGCAATCGCGTTTCAGCTACGAAACCGAAGCCCGTGTGCGCGAAGTCGCATCTCGCCTGCGGGCCGACAAGATTCCCTCCGACGTGCTTTATCTGGACATCGACTTCCAGAAAGAGCACCGCCCTTTCACTGTGGATACAGAACACTTCCCGCATTTTGCGCAGATGCTTTCCGACCTGAAGCACGAGGATTTCCACGTTGTCGCGATCACCGACCTGCACATTGCACGCGTTCCCGGCGCCGGTTATGCACCGTACGACTCGGGGCTCGCCGGGGACAGTTTCGTGAAGAATCCCGACGGCTCGGTCTATGTCGGCTCGGTTTGGCCGGGCCCTTCGGTTTTCCCGGAGTTCACGCAGAAGAAGACCAGGGACTGGTGGGGTTCGCTTTATAAACCGTTTTTGTCCGAAGGCCTCGCTGGATTTTGGAACGATATGAATGAGCCCAGCGTTTTTCTGACCGACAACCTGACGATGCCGGACAACGTGCAGCATCGTATCGACGAGCCTGGCTTCCGTCCCCGGACCACAACCCATTTGGAAATTCACAATGTCTACGGAATGGAGAATTCCCGCGCCACATACGAGGGACTGAGGAAGCTTGACCCCGACACGCGCCCGTTCGTCCTAACCCGCGCCACCTACGCCGGCGGCCAGCGTTACGCGGCCACGTGGACCGGCGACAATACCGCTTCATGGGATCACCTGCGATTAACTACACCGATGCTTTTGAATCTGGGCCTGAGCGGGTTTGGAATGAGCGGCGCGGACGTCGGTGGATTTATCGGAACGCCCGGTCCGGCCTTGCTTACACGCTGGACCGAACTCGCCACGTTTCAACCCATCGACCGGAATCACACCAACAAGGGCTCTGGCGATAAAGAAGTCTGGGTCCACGGTCCGGAGCAGGAAGCTATCCGTCGCCGCTACATTGAGGAGCGCTACCGGCTCATGCCGTATCTCTACACGCTGGTCGAAGAACTTTCGCGCACCGGATTGCCCGTTGTTCGGCCGTTATTTCTGGAATTCCCTCGCGCCACAATGGATTTGCAACCACTGGATCTCAAAGCAGGCAACGAATTTATGTTTGGTCCCGACCTGCTGGTTGCTCCGCCGCCGTTCCCTGAGCAACCGGAGGCCTATTCTCTCAAGCTTCCACCGGGCGTGTGGTACGACTATTGGACGGGCGAAAAGATTCAGCAAACGACAACTCCGGATGGCGGAAAGGAAGCCGAGTTGCGGATTCAGCCGAAGCTGGACGTGCTTCCGGTCTATGTGCGAGAAGGTTCGATCATTCCTTTGGAGCCGCTCATTCAAAGCACCGACGAGAAACCGCGAGGCCCGCTGACGTTGCGGGTGTACCCCGGGAAAGATTGTCGCGGCTCAGTGTATCTTGACGATGGGAAAACCCTTGCCTACACGCGCGGCGAATTCGTGCGCATTGACTTTTCCTGCACCATTACCTCCTTAGGAGTTGAGCTGCACGTTGGCGAAAGAAGTGGCAGCTATCTTCCCTGGTGGAAAACCATTCATCTCGAAGTCTACGATTGGCAGAGCCCCGCGGCCCGCGTCACGCAAAAGCAGAAGCCGGGGCCCTTGGATGATTCTGTCGATCCGACCCGGCACGTGCTGACATTGGAGTTGAACGACGATCCGCGAGGCAGCGACCTCGAAATTCTCCGCGTCAACTGAGGGCGGCTCGGCGGCCGGATGGCTTGCGCACGGAACGGATTTCACGCAGTCTGACTCAGTGAACTTCAAGGAAAGATTCGAATTGCCTTTCGCACGACTCCCCAAAGCCAGTGTGCTGGCGTTACTCTGCACGTTCAGCCTGCTTGGGCAAGCGCCGCCCCCTGGCGCCGCTGGCCGCTTTGACGTGCGCGTCCCAAATGGGATTGATTTTGTCCTTCGCAACTCTCCGACGTCCAGAAAATACTTGATCGAAACCATGCCTGGCGGAGTCGCTCTGCTGGATTACAATAACGACGGCCTGCTGGACATTTTTCTTGTGAATGCAGGTTATATTCGCGATCCTCTGCCCAGGCTTCCGCACTTCGACCGCCACGAACCCTCTTACTGGAATCGTTTGTATCGCCAGAACAAGGACGGCAGCTTTACCGATGTCACCCAGCAGGCCGGGCTAGCGAATGTGGACGACGGCGACTATGGAATGGGTGTCGCCGTTGGAGACTACGACAACGATGGCTATCCCGATATTTGCGTCACCAACTTCGGCAAAAACATTCTCTATCACAACAATGGCGACGGCACATTTACAGACGTTACGGCAAAAGCGGGTGTGGCGGCGGGTGGCTGGTCCGTCTCCGCCGGCTTC
>Ga0137403_10010881_pt1 | contig 10058 bp, 7 predicted proteins | sample CZOMad2_1_16fung_FD_122057 | JGI IMG/M metagenome (GOLD analysis project Ga0137403, IMG submission 122057) | Vadose zone soil fungal communities from Angelo Coast Range Reserve, California, USA - CZOMad2_1_16fungal (Hybrid Assembly) | ecosystem: Environmental > Terrestrial > Soil > Vadose zone... | reverse complement strand
GATCGCCAGAATCCCGAATTCAAGGCGCCGTGGAATCAGATTGTGAACATCCCTCGCGTTTACACGCCGGCGGATACAGCGATTCAAACGCCCAACTCCGATACACCGTATTCGTTTGTCGGCATGGATCTCCGAGCCGAACCGATGGTGCTCACCGTGCCGCCGATCGAAAAGGAGCGCTACTTCAGCATCCAGCTCATCGACGCCTACACCTTCAACTTCGACTACATCGGTAGCCGCACCACCGGAAACGAGGGCGGCAGCTACATGATCGCGGGACCGAATTGGAAAGGCGAGACGCCCAAGGGGGTGAAAAAAGTCTTTCGCTCGGAGACGGAATTCGTCTTCGCGGTCTATCGCACGCAGTTGTTCAAGCCGGACGACATCGACAACGTGAAGAAAGTCCAGGCCGGTTACAAGGCGCAGACGCTATCGGCGTTCCTCGGACAACCGGCTCCAAAGGCCGCGCCGCCAATTGATTTCATCAAGCCTCTCTCACCGGCCGAAGAGAAAACCTCGCCTGAGTTCTTTAACATCCTTAACTTCGTCCTCCAGTTCTGTCCGACCGACCCATCCGAGACGGAACTAATGGCGCGTTTCGCGAAGATCGGCGTCGGTGCGGGGAAGACCTTCGATGCGAGCAAACTCTCGCCGGAAATGAAGACCGCCATCGAGCAGGGCATAGGCGATGCCTGGGCTGACTTCGCTGGCCTAGTGAAACTATTTGATGAGGGGAAGGTGACTTCGGGCGACGTTTTCGGCACGCGGCAGTTTCTGAAGAACAACTATCTCTATCGCATGGCCGCCGCCGTGATGGGCATCTACGGCAACTCGAAGGCGGAAGCAATGTATCCGGTTTATGGCGTCGATTCCGACGGTAAAAAGCTGGACGGCGCTAACCGTTACACCTTGCGCTTTGCACCGGGCCAATTGCCTCCCGTCCACGCGTTCTGGTCGCTGACCATGTATGAACTGCCGAAGAGCCTGCTCGTTGCCAATCCCATCAACCGCTATCTGATCAACTCGCCGATTCTGCCAGAGCTCAAGAAGGATGCCGACGGCGGGGTGACGCTGATTATCCAGAACGAATCTCCCGGCAAGGACAAGGAAACCAATTGGCTCCCCGCGCCCAAGGGCCCGTTCATTATGTATATGCGCCTCTACTGGCCCAAAGAAGAAGCAACGGAAGGCAAGTGGACCGCACCGAAGCTGACGCAGGCGAAATGAGCATACCAATCAACCACAGGAATACCTAACTATGAAAATGACCAATAAACTAAACCTCATCGCCGCCGCATTAGTTAGCGGGCTGGCGCTCACGTCCGCCCGCGCTGCCGACCTCACTCCTGCCGAAACCAAAGCCATCGCGGAAGAAGGGTTCATCTACGGCCTGCCGATCGTGATGAACTATGCGGTCATGTACGAGTACTCGGTCGACAAGAACTCCGGTCAGTACAAAGCGCCATTCAATCAGATCAACAATGAGGCCCGCGTCTTTACTTACAAAGATACATCGGTCATCACGCCGAACAGCGATACACCGTACTCCATTCTGGAGCTGGACTTGCGCGCCGAACCCTTCGTGCTCTCCGTTCCGGCAGTCGAAAAAGCGCGCTACTTCTCAGTCATGCTCTGCGATGGCAATACCTATAACTATGGTTATATCGGCAGTCGCGCCACCGGCAACAAGCCCGGCGATTACATGGTGGCCGGACCTGACTGGAAAGGTGAGACACCGCCGGGAATCAAAAAGGTGTTCCGTTCCAGCACCCAGTTCTCTGCTGTGGCCTACCGCACCCAGCTTTTCAATCCGGAAGACATGCCGAACGTGGTCAAGATTCAGGCCGGCTACAAAGTTCAGCCCCTCTCCACCTACCTAAAGCAACCCGCTCCGGCGGCGGCTCCGGCGGTTGATTTCCCGAAGATCAATAAGGAAATGGCGAAGACGGGCTTCTTTGACTACCTCGCGTTCGCGCTCCAATTCGCTCCCGCCGGTCCGGAAGAGAAAGAGATCCGCGCAAAGCTCGCCAAGCTCGGCATCGAAGCGGGAAAGAAATTCGACCTCGCTGCCCTCTCGTCAGAGCAGAGGGCCGCAGTCGTCGCGGGCATGAAGGGAGGCGAAGCCAAGATCAAGCAGTATCTCGAATCGGGACAAAAGAACATTAACGCCTGGAAAGTCGGTTCGCTCTTTGGCGACAGCGCCTTCTACAAAGGTGACTGGCTCAAGCGAGCGGCCGCCGCCCAGGCCGGCATTTACGGTAACGACGCGGCCGAGGCGATGTATCCAATGACCAAAACGCTGGCTAATGGTGAACCGCTCGACTGCAGCAAACATAACTACACGCTCACCTTTGCGGCGGGGCAGTTCCCGCCGGTGAACGCGTTCTGGTCGGTGACGATGTATGATGGCAAGAGCCAGCTCCTGATCAAGAACCCGATCAATCGTTACCTCATCAACTCGCCGATGCTCCCACAGATGAAGAAGAATGCGGATGGTTCGTTAACGCTCTATATCCAGAAGGATTCACCCGGCGCCGACAAGGAGAGTAACTGGCTACCCGCGCCGAACGACACGATCTATCTCGTCATGCGCCTATATTGGCCCAAGACGGAGCCACCTTCCATCCTGCCAGCTGGCGAAGGTACATGGAAACCGCCTGGGATCGTCGTGGCGAAGTAAGGTTGGAGTTTTACAAGAGTAGTGGATGACGTTCCGAAACGAGATGGCCTAACAAAACACAACAAGTTGAAACGGTAGATCCGCAAACAAAAACGCGATCACGGAGACAAGATGAAGCGAACTCAGCTCGGTTTAGGAATTACTGGCCTCGCATTTGCAGTCCTGGCAGTGGTTCGTGCGACCGAACCTCCGGTAGTCGATCCAAATAGCAACATGCTCGGTCAGACCTTCAGTCGTCATGATAGTGTTTCGAGCGACTGGCCTTTTCAGAACGTGAAGAATCTGACCTTGGCAGTCGAATCGCAGGGAGAAGCCAGTGAGGCCGATGAGCTGGCTAAACAACTTGCCAATCCGATCTCCTCGCTCATCAGCGTGCCTTTTCAGGCAAACGAGGACTGGGGCTATGGCCCTTCGGGCAATGGCTATAAGTTCACTCTTAACATTCAGCCGGTCATTCCAATCTCAATTAGCAAAGACTGGAATCTGATTTTGCGCACGATCCTGCCGATTGTTTCACAGCACGATCTCTTCTACGTCCCGAACCTGCCAAAGAATTCGCCGCTGCAGCCGCAAAATCGTTCACAGGATGGCCTAAGCGACACTACCCAAAGCTTTTTTTTCTCGCCCAAGAAGCCAGGGCCTTTCGGATTGGTCTGGGGGATAGGACCGGCATTGCTTTATCCGACCGGCACTCATCCGTTGCTTGACACGGGCACATTCTCGATTGGACCAACCGTCGTCGTGTTGAAACAGACAGGACCTTGGACCGCAGGCGCGCTAATGAACCAGCTCTGGTCGGTCGTAATCTCAGAAGACCGCAGCAGTGTCAGCCAGATGTTCGTTCAGCCGTTTATCGCCTACACCACCAAGACGCATACGACTTTCACCCTTAGTTCGGAATCTACCGCAAATTGGAATGCCACGTCGGACGACGGAAAATGGACTGTGCCAGTTATTTTTCAGATCAGCCAGATTCTGAAGATTGGGAAACAGCCGATCAGCCTCCAAATTGGCGGCAAATATTATGCCGATACACCGCGTTACGGCCCGAATTGGGGCGTCCGCTTCGCATTGACGCTGCTCTATCCTACTGGTAGGCGGCCCGAATCCATCGAGAAGACGGGCTTAGTAAAGTAAACGCTAGGCTTTTCACCGAAGTCGCAAACGTGTTTATCCTCTGACTGGCAAGTAGAATCCGCTTGGCGCCGACAAGGAAGCCAACTGGCTACCCGCACCTAACGACACGATCTACCTCGTGATGCGCCTTTACTGGCCGAAGACCGAAGCGCCGTCCATTCTACCGGCTGGCGAAGGCTCGTGGAAACCGCCAGGCATCGTGAAGGCGAAATAGTAACACCACGCTCCTAAAACCGTGGGCGGTCTCCCATGACAGGGCCCGCGTGCTTCACGGGCGGGGGGAGTTGACTTGCGGCGCAGTGCTTCCTCCGTCATCCTCTGCGGCGTGGCCACGGGTGAACTCCAATCCGCCCTCGCGCTTTCCACGACGTTCGCGGACGGGGTTTCATCTCAGGAGACGATTGCCGTGCTCTTCGCTGAAATTCGTGGAAAGGACTGCGATCTCTTTTCCTTCTTTCGAAACGCCATAACTCCCAATGCTGCGAATGCGATTTTACGAGGGATATTTAGATGTTTGTTCTCGTGCAGGACTTCTGATTAATTGATCTCAATGCCCGCAAAACCTTCTGCGCTCCTCGACACGCGGGTTATCTACTGCGGCGATAATCTCGATCAACTTCGGAAACTGCCGGGAAAATGTGTCGATCTCATCTACATCGACCCGCCGTTCAACTCGAATCGCAACTATGAAGTTTTCTGGGGCGAGACGAAAGAGAAACGCGCATTCGCAGATCGGCATGCATCAACGCAGGCTTACATCGAGTTCATGCGGCCGCGCTGCGTCGAGCTGCATCGCGTGCTGAAGAAAACCGGCAGCTTTTATTACCACTGTGACTGGCACGCCAGCCATTACGTCAAGGTCATGCTCGACCAGATTTTCGATGAGGAGCTGTTCCAAAACGAAATCATCTGGAAGCGAACGCATGCGCACGGGAATGCGGGACGGCGCTTTGGCGCGGTGAACGACACTATTTTCTTTTATACAAACGGCGACAATTATACTTGGAATCAGCCGCATTCGGAATTTACGAGCGAATACGTCGAGCAACGATTTAACTCGACCGACCCAGACGGGCGACGGTGGCAATCGGTGACGCTACGCAATCCGGGCAAGCGCCCAAATCTTCATTACCCCTATACTGCGAGCAACGGCGTAACTTATATGCCCCACCCAAATGGCTGGTCGTGCGATTTGGAACGCATGCAGAAATACGATCGCGAAGGTCGATTGCATTTCCCGACCAAATCAGGGGGACAGCTTCGGCTTAAGATGTATCTCGACGAGTCTCCGGGCCCCAAACTCCATAACATTTGGGACGACATTCCTCCGATCAACAGCCAGGCGATGGAAGCACTCGGCTATCCCACGCAAAAGCCTCTGCCATTGTTGGAGCGAATTATCCAGGCAAGCAGTAACGAAAACGATATTGTGCTCGACGCGTTTTGTGGTTGCGGCACCGCGCTTGTTGCCGCGCAGAAGCTAAGACGTCAATGGATCGGCATCGACGTTTCGCCGACCGCGTGTCGAGTGATGGCAAAGCGGTTAAAGAAAGATTGTGGATTAAAAGAGGACGAAAAACTTTGGGAAATCGGACGCGGATTCATTGTGCGCGATCTTCCCAAGACGGAAGCGGAACTCCGCAAGTATCCGGCGTTTGAGTTTGAGAACTGGGCTGTTGTCGCGCTCGGTGGAATTCCAAACAAAGTGCAGGTCGGCGATCTTGGAATCGACGGTCGCATTTATCCGGTAAGCGCGATACCGGAATTGCGCGTGAAAGAAAACGTCGAAATGGATTTCATGGATGTCTGGTACCCGATCCAAGTGAAGCAGACCGACAAAGTCGGCCGTCCCGACATCGACGCATTCGAAACCGCGATGCAACGCGCAGAACGAAAGCTGGGCTACTTCGTCGGCTTTGATTTTACCGGCGACGCTCTCTACGAAATCGATCGTTTCCGCCGCCAGAGTGGTTGCGAAATCAAGCCGCTCACGGTCCGTGAGATTTTGGACGAGGAAATCGCGAAGAAATGCTGAGGCACGACCGATGAACGAACACACCTCCGACGAGGCGGACTTTCAGCCCACGCGCCATGATACGGTGAAGAAAACTTGTCGTTTCGGCTGGCTAATCGTGCGATGCGAGACATAATGCAGCCATGAAAGAACCTTTCACGCTCCTGACGTCCTCCTTTTGCCTTTTTGCGTTTCTGACCCTCGCGCCCGCCGCGCCGGGCCAGACCACCGACCCGGCGGCGAAGCTGCAAGCGTTGTCGCAACAACTCAAACTCACGCCACAGCAGAAGATGCAGATGCTGCCGATCCTCAAGGAAGAGGGTCCCAAACTCGAGGCGATCAAGAACAATCCTTCGCTTCCGCCAATGCAGAAAATGAAGCAGCTCCGCGCCATCCACAACGAAAGCGCGCCGCAGTTGCAGAAAATTCTTAGCCCCGCACAGTACCAGCAACTGCAGGCCATCCGTCAGCAAGAGATCCAGCAAGCGATTGCGAGAAAGCGCGCCGGAGGCTAGACACCGCGCGCTTTCCCTATTGGCCTAAGTGTTCCAGAGCCTTGCGCATTGGCGCGCTGGAAACTTTGATCGTGCCTTGCAGCGGGTGGTTCATTTCCAGGATAATAAAGATCGCGCCCGACATAGACAAGGCGCTGATGAGCAGCACGGCGAACACGGTCGGATTGCGCGGGGCGAACAGGCCGAAGCTTAGGTGCAGCATCGTGAGCCAGAAGAGAAGCACCACGAGAAATGGCATCGGGAGCGCGCTCTGCGCCTGCTCGATTAACAGCCAGCGGGCTTGCAGCATATCGTTGGTGATCTGCTCAGCCTGCGAAAGTAACTGACGCTGGGCGTCGGTTGCCGGCATGAGTCCGCGCAGCTTTGCCTGAATCTCTTCCATGGGAGCCGCTCGCTCGAAGCCCGCCATTCCCGATCCCTCTTTCTTTTCTTCAGGCCAGAACATCTCGATCCCCGCGGCAACGGTGCCGCGGAACTGCTCCCGTAGGTCTTTTGTCTCGGGGCCATAGGCCGCCAAGACCCGGTCCAGCAGGATGATTTTCGCGCCGTTTTGCACGATCGCAGTATTCGTCGCGTCGAACGAACTCTTGGCCGAGCCCACCAGTAAACCCAAAACCAGAGCGGACAGAGTAGCGATCGTGCCGGCAACCACCTTCACCGTGTCCTTGGAATTGTCGCGCAGATACCCCTCCGGCAGAAGACCCTGCAAAAACAAGCCAAGCAGGGCCCCGCCGAAAATGCATCCCATGCTGATCAAGCCGATCGTCAGTGAACTCATTATGCAACTTTATCGCTCGGTTCTTTCAAAACCTCACCCAGTCAGTGGACTCCGGTGGGAGCGGTCTGCGCTATTTACAATCAGACTAACCCTTTCCACCGGTACAACCAAGCAAAACCCAGACCTATTGCCCTAAAGTCCTATAGGCAAATCCCGCGAAGCACGGCAGGTTCAGCGACTCGACCGAGTTAGATGAGCAACATAAACCAGATTAAATCTATGAAATCGCCAAGACAGATCTTCCTTCGCGGGATGCTCGCTGCCGCCGTCATGGCGGTTGCGCCTTCCGCCCGAGCACAAGTGCAAGTCACCGGCGAGGTGGGTTCGCCCAGCGCCACGACAACCATTGACGGCAAACAACTGCCGCCGCCTGATCCGAACTTCGGCGGTGTGATCAAGGAGAAAGCCACCGACTCGAAACCGTGGTGGCCGCCGCGCATCGTGCCGCCTAAGGACGCGCCCAACATTTTACTCATCATGACTGACGACTGTGGGTTCGGAGCGCCTAGCACCTTCGGTGGCGTCATCCCAACGCCAGCCTTGGATCGCATCGCTAAGAACGGGCTGCGGTACACGCAGTTTCATTCCACTTCCCTCTGCTCGCCGACGCGCGCGGCCTTGATCACCGGACGCAACCACCACGTAGCGGGCTTTGGCGTGGTGGGCGAGGCAGCGACAGGATTCCCTGGGTACGACTCAGTCATTGAGAGGAATTGCGGATCAATCGGTGAGATTCTCAAGGAGAACGGGTACGCGACTTCGTGGTTCGGCAAAGATCACAACACGCCATTCTATCAAGCGAGCCAGGCTGGGCCGTTTCACCAGTGGCCGATCGGCATGGGCTTCGAGTATTTCTACGGGTTCGTCGGTGGCGACACCAGCCAGTGGCAGCCGAACCTATTCCGCAACACCACCGCGATTTATCCCTACCTCAATAATCCCAAATGGAATTTGACCACCGCTATGGCTGACGATGCCATCGCCTGGATGAACCAAATCAACTCAATCGACCCAAGCAAGCCCTTCTTCGTCTACTACGTTCCTGGCGGCACGCACGCTCCGCACCACCCGACGCCGGAGTGGGTTGAGAAGATCAGCGACATGCACTTGTTTGACAAGGGATGGAACGCGCTACGCGAGCACATTTTTTCCAACCAGAAAAGGCTCGGTATCATCCCACAAGATGCACAGTTAACGGCGTGGCCGGATGGGCAGGCGGAGTTTGGCGGTGCGAAGCTGGCAAAGTGGGAGACGCTGTCGGACGATGAGAAGAAGATGTTCATCCGGCAAGCAAACGTTTACGCGGCTTATCTCGCCTACACCGACCGCGAGATTGGCCGGGTCATTCAGGCCGTCCAAGACATGGGCAAGCTCGACAATACGCTGATCATTTTCATCAGCGGCGACAATGGCGCGAGTGTCGAAGGCACGCTTCTCGGCACCCCAAATGAAATCGCTTCATTCAATGGCGCGGATGTTCCTGTCGCCGATCAGCTAAAGAATTTTTATGATGCTTGGGGCAGCGCCGAGACCTTTCCGCATTTTGCAGTTCCATGGGCGTGGGCCTTGGACACCCCCTTTAAGTGGAGCAAGCAGATCGCCTCACATTTTGGCGGCACACGCCAAGGGATGGCGATTTCCTGGCCCGGCCACATCAAGGACCTTGGCGGCATTCGCACGCAGTTCCATCATGTGATCGATGTCGTGCCGACACTCCTTGAGGCCACCGGCATCCACGCGCCCGAAACGGTCGATGGCATCAAGCAAAAGCCGATTGAAGGCGTGAGCATGGCTTACACATTCGACGCGGCCAATGCCAACAAACCCTCCACGCACACGACCCAGTATTTCGAGATGTTGGGCGTCCATGCGATTTATCACGAGGGCTGGGTCGCTGCCACGACACCGGTCGCTTTTCCCGGAGGACCGCCAGTCGGGCGTCCCGCTCCTCGGCGCTGAGCTCCCAGAAGGCCAGGGTCGACGCGTCGATCTCGTCGAAGGGTCGGGTCATCACCATATGATGACATATGTTATGGCCGCCCGGTAGGGCCTGTCTTCACCTCGAACGGTGTCCCGTTCGCATCCTCGCCACGAGGGCGACGAGGCCCCGGTGCAGGTCGTCGGCGTCGTGGGCAGCGACTTTCCCGAAGTGTAATGCAAATCAGTGTCTTCTACTTTAATGTGATCGTTATAATACAGATGTTCAACATAGTCAAGATTGCCTTTGAGTGAAATCATGTCATTAGATTCCTCGTCCAACACCGTAAGTACATCTCCTGAAGCCTGAAAAGTGTAGGAAGATGAATTCTTATATCCGATGACTTCTGCGTCTTTATTTTCAGGATAAGTTTTTAAGAGCTTTGCTCGTTCCTGGTTGGTATTTTTTTGAGCCAGGCATTTGCACTACTATGGATCTGGCAGGCTTATATAAACGGGCATTGAATTTTGAATTTCTCGACGCAGCGGAAGGAATATTTCTTTTCCAGCAAGCCCCCCTTGCTGAATTGATGTCTGTCGCCGACGGGCTTCGGAAAAAGCAGGTGCCTCACGGCAAGGTGACCTGGCAGATCGATCGGAATGTAAATACGACCAATGTATGTATTGCCAACTGTAAATTCTGTAATTTCTATCGGATCCCCGGGCATCCCCAAGCCTACATTACAGACATGCCTGTTTACCGGAAAAAGATTGAAGAAACATTGAAATACGGCGGTGATCAATTATTGTTGCAAGGCGGTCATCATCCGGAACTGGGGCTGCAATTTTACGTTGATACGTTCCGGCAGATAAAAAAGGAATTTCCAACTATAAAGTTACATACACTGGGTCCTCCTGAAGTGGCCCATATCACTAAATTAGAAGGGTCCACGCACCGCGAGGTATTGATGGCTTTAAAAGAGGCGGGTATGGATTCATTGCCCGGGGCGGGCGCAG
>Ga0137403_10010880_pt1 | contig 10059 bp, 6 predicted proteins | sample CZOMad2_1_16fung_FD_122057 | JGI IMG/M metagenome (GOLD analysis project Ga0137403, IMG submission 122057) | Vadose zone soil fungal communities from Angelo Coast Range Reserve, California, USA - CZOMad2_1_16fungal (Hybrid Assembly) | ecosystem: Environmental > Terrestrial > Soil > Vadose zone... | reverse complement strand
CAAATACAATTCTGCTGAAGCACAGCGTATGCGCGAGACGTCCGCGTTTGAGATTGTCGATTCTCCAAATGGCGACGCCCGTGTGCGCGTCCAGGGCCGTAGTTATAGCCCACCCGAGTTGTCCGGAATAGTACTACAGCGCCTAAAGGCGGCGGCGGAAGATTTCCTGGGTGAGCCAGTGACCGATGCCATCATCACCGTTCCGGCGTATTTCGACGACACGCAGCGCCAGGCCACGAAAGACGCAGGAAAGATTGCCGGACTAACGATCGAAAGAATCATCAATGAGCCAACCGCGGCGGCGCTGGCCTACGGCCTGGGAAAGCATAATGTTGTCGAGCGCATTGCCGTATACGACCTCGGCGGCGGCACGTTTGACATTTCGATTCTGGAGATGAGCGACGGCGTTTTCGAGGTGCTTTCGACATCCGGCAATACGTTCCTTGGCGGTGAAGATTTCGATGAGAGGATCATGAACTGGATGGCCGATCAGTTTCTGACGGACACCGGTATTGACCTGCGCAAGGATCGGCTGGCGCTGCAGCGGTTAAAGGAAGTAGCCGAGCGTGCGAAGTGTGAACTTTCGTCATCCACCGAAACCAATATCAATCTTCCTTTCATCGCCGCCGACGCTACTGGACCGAAGCACTTCAACAAGGCGCTGACTCGAACCGAGTTTGAAGGCCTGATCGTAGAATTGATTGAGCAAACAGTAGAACCGTGTCGCAAAGCGCTCGAGGATGCCAAGCTGCAGCCGCAGGACATAGATAAAGTGATTCTGGTGGGCGGGCAAACGCGCTCTCCGATTGTCGAGCGCACGGTGGGAAAAATCTTCGGCAAGAAACCCTCGGCTGAGATCAATCCCGACGAGGTGGTAGCGATGGGCGCAGCCATCCAGGGCGGAGTCTTGACGGGTGAAGTGAAAGACATTGTGCTACTCGATGTTTTGCCGTTGAGTCTCGGACTGGAAACGCGCGGCGGATTGTTTACCAAGATTATCGATCGGAATTCAACGATTCCATTACGCAATAGCCTTACGTTCACTACCGTCGTAGACAATCAGACGTCTGTGGAGATCCATATTTTGCAGGGTGAGCGAGAAGTGGCGGAAGGCAATCGTTCCCTCGGAAAATTTGAGCTGGTGGGCATTCCGCCCAGCCCGCGCGGCGTACCTCAGGTTGAGGTGTCCTTCGAGGTTGATGCAAACGGAATTGTCTCGGTATCAGCGCAAGACAAAACAACGGGCCGCGAGCAGCAAATGCGGATTACTCCGACCTCCGGTCTCGCGCCGGACGAAATCGATCAACTAATAACAGAGGCCCAGGGCTTTGAGGAATCCGACCGCATCGCCAAGCAGCTCGTTATCTTGCGCAACAAGCTGGAATCGCTGTTGCGCAACACGCAAAAGTCGTTCGCTAAGTTTGGCGGAATGCTCTCATCCAATGACCAGGAGATAGCCGATCGAGTATTCAAGGACGCCGAAGCGGCCACCAGCGCTGAAGAGCTTGAACCAATTAACAAAGCTCTCAGTGCCCTGGAACGCGTTGCCGCCCAGCTTACTTCCGCAATGATGAATCCTGCCAAGGAACCTTCGTCAACAAGCGTGGACACCCCGCCCAGTGAATTTACAAAGTTTTAGGTAGTCAACTTTAATTAAACAGCACGAGAGGTTTTTGAAGTCTGAATGAGTAAACGAGATTATTACGAAGTGTTGGGCGTTAGCCGCACAGCTTCTGATCAGGAATTAAAAAGCGCCTATCGCTCTTTGGCCCAGCGTTACCATCCTGATAAGAATCAAACCGACCCGAGCGCCGAGGAAAAGTTTAAAGAGCTCGCCGAAGCCTACAGCGTACTTGCCGACGCTGATCAGCGCCAGCGCTACGATCGCTTTGGCCATGCCGGAGTTTCGAGCGGCGCTGGACAAAGTTGGGGCGCACCGGGATTTGGTGGGATAGAAGATATCCTCGGCGATCTGTTTGGTTTCAGTGACGTTTTCGGCGGCCGCACGGGAGGACGTCGCTCGGCAGCCCAGCGTGGCGCTGATCTGCGTTACGATCTCGAGATCACGCTCGAAGAAGCCTATCACGGCATGACCGCGCAGTTGCGCATTCCGCGACTGGAAACCTGCGAAACGTGCAACGGGAACGGCGCGGCTCCCGGCACTCAGCCCGAGAATTGCAGCAACTGCGGTGGCACCGGCCAGGTTCGTTATCAACAAGGATTCTTTTCGGTGGCGCGAAGCTGCCAACCCTGTCGCGGCGCTGGTCGCGTTGTGAAAAGCCCCTGCACAGCCTGCCGCGGAGCGGGTCGCATCGAGCGCGAGAAACAGATGGAAGTAAAGATCCCAGCCGGGGTGGAGACTGGCTCCCGTTTGCGCGTACAGGGTGAAGGAGAGGCCGGCACTCAGGGTGGTCCATCAGGCGATCTTTATGTTGTGATCCATCTGGCCGTGCATGATCGCTTTGAGCGGCAGGGAAACAATCTCTACGCTCCACTACCCCTTACCTTCACGCAAGCTGCGTTGGGAGCTGATGTTTTCGTCCGGACGATTGAAGGGGAAGAGAAGATCAAGATTCCCGCCGGCACACAGACCGGTACCGTCGTTCGCATCAAGGGCAAAGGCATGCCGGTGCTGGGCGGTCGTGGCCGCGGTGATCTTTATGTGTCAGCGAGCGTTGTCACGCCATCTACCCTGACGCGGGAGCAACGAAAGCTTCTTGAGCAACTCGCCCTCGTTGAGAACAAGGACCTTGAGGATAAAGGCCTGGTCGACAAGGTTCGCGACATTTTCGGTTGAAACTGCTAACGACCCCGATCAACTTCACCACCGCGGAGGGTCAGAGTTTGCGCAGACGTCGCAGAAAGACGCTCCTGGTGAGGAGTCCACCAATTTTCCTTGCGTGCCTTAGCGGCTCTTCTCGTCCTTTGCGATTAGGACTACTACCCATCGCAAGTTGAGTGTTGATACTCGTTCTTGGCAAGAGAGAAAACGGAGTCAGCCGATGAAGAATTTAGCCCGCCACCAACTACGCATCCTGAGTGTTGCTGCCCTCTTGCTGGTCACTGTTTCTATAACGGTTCGAGCCCAGGACAGCATGCAGCGTTGGCAGGATTTTGATTTCTCGAAGACCACCCTCAAACCGGCTGACCTTTTCCCTGTTCCGCTCGAGGACTTGAAGTTGATGCGTGGAATTGTTTTCGGCCGTCACGGCCGCGTTTTCAAAGACGCGGAAATTGCGACCTACCTCGCGGCGCAGGATTGGTACAAGCCGAACCACGACTTTCAAAACTCGATGCTCAATGGGACCGAGAACCGCAACCTCGACCTGATTCGTGACGCGGAAGCGAGCAATCATAAGACGGTCCAGCCAGGAGATATGCGTTATTGGCGTACTCGCGCGCTGACGACAAAGAAGCTGGGGCTGCATAGTGGCGCTGAGTGGCGCGTGTTGCGCGCGGAGGTTGAGGCGATTCACGGTAAGCGTTTCAGTGAACCCTGGCTACAACAGTATTTTGACGAGCGTTACTGGTACAAGCCGAGCGACAACTACGATCCCAGGATGCTTTCCACGCTCGAGGAGAAAAACCTCCTGACCATTGAGGCGGCGCAGAAGAAGTCGCGCAGGCTTGCCCTGGCTCCGGGCGATATGGAACTGTTTGAGAACAAGTTGATCTCCGAGCAGATGCTGCATGGCCTGAGCCTTAATGAACTGCGCCTGCTGCGGAATGAAGTTTACGCGCGCCACGGCCGTCAGTTCCAGGCTCCCTGGCTCTCGCAGTATTTCTTTAGTCAGCCCTGGTACCAGCCGGACGAAAAGTTTAAAGATGAGGAATTGTCGGGACCTGATAAACAGAACGTGGAGATCATTGTCGCCTACGAAAATAAGATCCACGATGATCTGGGAAGCAAGCCGATCACGCGAAGTCTGCTCGAGGGTTTATTCGTGGAAGACGCCGTCAAGATGCGGCAGGAAATCTACGCTCGACGCGGCAAAGTCTTCACCAAAGAACCCTGGTTTCAAACTTACTTCGAAAGCTTTGCCTGGTACAAAGCCAACCCCGACTTTACCGACGCTCAATTAACGGAACTGGAGAAACGCAACATCGCAACGATTGCTGCCTATGAGAAAAAGGCGGTGAGCGCGATGAGCGTCATCGAGGGTTGATAAGGCCTACCCCCGGTCTCGCGTGCCGAGACCAGAAACCAGTAAGCAATAAGCAGTAAGCAGGAAGAGAGACGGGCTGTGTCCGCCTCTTTTAGTTTTGAATAAGAAGCGGGCAGCGCCCCGCCCTTAATCTTTCGCCAATGTTTCCAAGTCTCAAAGTTTGTACCTAACGCCAGATTGTCTCAGCGCCTCATCCTCGTTCTCGAAGTTTTGCAGACGCAGGGTCACGTCGGCATTCAGATCAAAGCCGGCTCGTTCACCTGCCAGTAGTTTCACCGTTCCGGCCGCTGCGATCATTGCCGCATTGTCGGTGGAGAGATGAGGCGAGGGAAAATAAACTGGAACCCCCAAACGCCCTGCCGCTTGCCGCGAAGCTTCTCGCAACGCACCATTGCAAGCGACGCCGCCGGCGACAATCAATGTCTTCGGTCGATAGTCTGCCGCGACGCGCTCCGTAGTTCCCACTAAAGACCGCACCACCACGCTCTGAAAACTCGCCGCGAGATCCTTAATTGCTTGCGAGGGCTGCTCGCCGTTTGCGACTGGCTTGAGTCCCGTTTCGCGCACGTGTTTGGTGACGGCAGTTTTCAAACCACTAAAACTAAAATCAGGCGAGCCGTCGCCCATACGCGGCAGCGAAAACTTGACCGCTCGTTGGTTCCCTTCGTGCGCGAGCCTTTCGATGATTGGCCCGCCGGGATAGCCGAGTCCAACCATCTTGGCGACCTTGTCGAAAGCCTCCCCGGCTGCGTCATCGCGTGTGCGCGCGAGGACTTTGTACTTGCCCGGCGCGGGGACGAAAAACAGATTGCTATGCCCGCCGGAAACAATCAGGGCCAGTGCGGGATATTCAACGGGGGGATTTTCAAAGGCCACGGAATAAACGTGTCCCTCAATATGATTCACCCCGACCAGCGGCTTGCCGAGCGCAAAGGCCATCGCCTTCGCATACGAGACTCCAACTAACAACGAGCCCACCAGCCCCGGTCCGACCGTAACCGCGATGCCGTCTATCTCATGCGGTTGCATTCTGGCGCGTTCGAAAGCCTCATCAACGATGGGAACGATCTTGTCGAGGTGCTCGCGGGAAGCGAGTTCGGGAACCACACCCCCGAAGCGCTTGTGGGTTTCAATTTGGGAAGCGATAACAGACGAAACGATTTCGCAGCCGTCCCGCACAATAGCGGCGGCGGTTTCGTCGCAGGACGTTTCAATTCCGAGTACGAGCATGAATGGATTCTAACAATGATTATATGAGGTGGCGAATCAGGCTGGAATTAGCATTAGACGGTATGTCCTCTGTGCAAACTCTGTGTTCTCTGTGACTCTGTGGTGAGTAGTTATTGGGCGTATTGTCACCACAGAGACGCAGAGGACATGAGGACGCAAGGAGAAGTCAGCTCATCACTTGGCGAAAAGCTGATATAAAGGTTTCCATCTGAGGCTTCGTCCCGATGGTGACGCGCATAAAGTTAGGCAGGGCGGGGAAGGCTCGTCCCACTTCCACAAGGCGCTCGCGCATTGCCGCTATCATTGGCTTCACTTCGCGACGGAGATCAATCATCAGGAAGTTCGCGTGCGAAGGAATCCACTTAAAGCCCAACTTTTCCAGTTCGGAGTAGACGAACCTCTTAACTTCGCTGTTGCGCCGGCGGCCTTGTTCCACTTGTTCAGTGTCCTGAAGACTAGCCGTCGCCGCGACGAGTGCCATGATGTTCACGCTGTCCCACGTTTGCTGTGAACGCATGCGCTGGATTAGCTCCGGCCGCGCGATGCAATAGCCGCAACGCAAACCCGCCATGCCGTAGATCTTGGAAAACGTTCGCGCAACTACCAGGTTAGGATACTGCTTGACCAGCGGGACGACGCTCTCGTAGTCATTTGATTCCACGTAGTGGTGATAAGCCTCATCGATGAGTACGATCGTTTGAGTGGGCACTTTCGCGAGGAACGAGCGGATTTGATCTCGGTGTGTGATGCTTGCGGTCGGGTTGTTTGGGTTGCAGATGCAGATCAAGCCGGCATCTCTTGCCGCAGCTAACATTCTGGGCAAATCGTGAGCATACGCTGGCGTCAGATCGATTTTGACCACGTCGGCCTGCGCGGTTCGTGCGTAAACCAGGATGGCTTCGAAGGTTGGATTGCCAACTACAAGCTTCTTGCCTGTAGCCGTAAAGGCCGCGGCAGCTACTTTCAATATTTCAGCAGAGCCGTTACCGAGAAGAATCTGCTCGGCCGCGACGCCATGCATCTTTGCCAGGGCATCGACAAGCAATTGTTGATGCTCGTCGGGATAACGCCAGGCGAGACTGAACGCATCAGTCATCGCTTTCACCGCCAGCGGCGACGGGCCATAAGGGTTCTCATTCGAACTGAGGCGAACGACGCCAACGGCTTTAGCTGCGCCGCTCACCAGACGCAACGGCGCTGACATGGACATCGGCGGCGTGAGCGCTGCATAGGCAGCGCTGGCGCTCAGGATCTTCGCGAATCCACGACGGGAGATGGCTGTGCTCATAATTCCTCCCCTAACAAGCGGTCAAAAAGGCAGTATTGGCCACAGAGACACCGAGGCACAGAGAATGGTAAACAAGGAGACCACCTCTTCATTGTCACTTCTGATTGTTTCTGCCCGGATCTTCTCCGTGACCTGATTCGCTTTTTTAGCGTCCTGCTAAGGGTTCGCTTTTGCAGCAGGACCGCTGACTTGGTAAAAGCTGAGCGCAGAATCACCCTGTTGCAGTATTCGGCTGCGGATTATACTCCCCGTCTCATCCTTCAATTCATTTTTGTGGTGGTGTTCGACAATCAACAAGCCGTTTTTGGTTAACAGAGTTGACGCGTTCGCGCCGAACGTATCGAGAATTGGAAGGTAGTCGTCGTCGTAAGGCGGATCGAGGAAAACAATGTCCCAGCGGTCACGCGGCCGCGTGACCATACGCCGCAGGTAGTCGTGCGCTTCAGACTGAACGACTTCGCGCTCATCCTCAGCTATCCGACAAAGATCAAGATTGGCTTTGATTAAAGAGCACATCCTTCGCGACTGATCGACGAAAGTGGCGTGACTGGCACCACGCGACAGTGCTTCAATCCCCACTGCTCCCGAGCCGGCGCAAAGATCGAGAAAGCGAGCACCTTCGATCCGGGGAGCAATCACATTGAATAGAGTCTCGCGCAGACGATCGGAGGTCGGTCGCACCTTAAGCGAGGGCGGGCTTTTCAAATTTCGGCCCCGATATTTTCCCGCGATGATGCGCAATATAGGAATTCACCTTAGAACTAAAGATCAATCCACAGATTACGCAGATTACGCAGAAGGTAAAGACCTCTTTTGAAAAGGCTACGAGTCAAACACCTTTCCGGGTTTTTGCCAGCTTCTTTTTTTAATCTGTGTAATCTGCGTAATCTGCGGATTCGTTTTCATCCCACCGCCGCGAGGCCAAAGCGCGCATCAGACTTGACTCGTTGAATCAGCTTCGAAGTCTCTGGCGACTTCTCGCCTTTCTCCAGATAAAACTCCGCCTCCTTGCGCGCGCCCTCCAGGAATTGCTGATCACGGACGAGGTTGGCAACACGGAATTCCGGCAGCCCCGACTGCCTTGTTCCCAACAGTTCGCCAGGCCCGCGCAGCTCGAGGTCTTTTTCTGCGATCACGAACCCGTCGTTGGTTTGTGCCATGATGCCCAGCCGCTCGTTTGCCACGCTCGTCTTTTTATCTGACGTAAGCAGCAAACAATAACTTTTATCAGCGCCGCGACCGACGCGCCCGCGCAGTTGGTGAAGCTGGGAGAGACCGAATCGTTCTGCATGTTCCACGATCATCACCGAAGCATTCGGAACATCGACGCCAACCTCAATTACCGTAGTGGAAACCAGTATCTGAATTTCGCCGGCAACAAAGCGCCGCATCGCTTCTTCCTTGTCGGCCGGCTTCATTTTTCCATGCATGAGTCCAACAGAAAACTTTGTAAAGACCTGGTCGCGCAAATACTCGTATCTCCGCGTGGCGTCCTTCAAATCCATCTTCTCCGATTCTTCAACGAGCGGATAAACGACGTAAACCTGCCGGCCCGCGCGAACCTCCGTTGATATCAGTTTCTTGACCTCGGGCCGCTGCTCCTCTCCGAACACACGGGTTTCAATCGGCGTGCGGCCTGGAGGCATTTCGTCGATGACAGAGACGTCGAGATCGCCGTAAATCGTCATGGTGAGCGAGCGCGGGATGGGAGTCGCAGTCATAACCAGCACGTCAGGGTTGAGGCCGCGCGCGCGCAACTCCGCGCGCTGCATGACGCCAAAGCGGTGCTGTTCGTCAATCACAGCCAGGCCGAGGTTTTTGAAAGAAACGGCTTCCTGAATTAGCGCGTGAGTGCCAATGCAGGCGTGGATGTCGCCCGCCGCCAGCTCCACCTGGCGTTTCCTTTTCTCAGCGCCACGCAGCGACCCGGTTAAGAGTTCCACGCGATAGGGCGTCTTCGCCAGCAGGCGTTTGATGTTACGCGCGTGCTGTTCGGCAAGGATCTCGGTCGGCGCCATCAGGGCGGTCTGATAACCGTTTTCCATTGTGGCCAGCATGGCAATGAGAGCCACGATGGTCTTGCCACTGCCGACGTCGCCTTGCAGCAGACGGTTCATCGGCGCGTCTGACTTCAAGTCCTTGAATATTTCTTTGACCGTGCGACGCTGCGCATCAGTTAACTTAAACGGCAGCACTGAACCAATTCTCAGCTTGGTCGCCTGATCGAGCTTTATCAGCGTGCCCTTAGTCTCTTTTGTTCGCTTGCCGCGCTTCAGGCTAATCCCCAGCGCCACCCAGAAAAAATCTTCAAAGATGAGCCGGAGATGAGCGGGACTTCTAGCCTGATCGTATTGCGCCAGGGGTGTGTCTTCAGGAGGAAAGTGGATCTGGCGTACAGCTGTAGCGCGTCCGATCAGTTTTTTCCGTTGGCGTAAGTCAGCCGGCAAGGTTTCCGGAAACGCTGAATCGGACAACAGCGCGAGCACCGCATGGATGATCTCGCGGATACGCTTCGAGCTAAACTCGCCGAGCTTGCGATAGATGGGAACGCGACGTCCGGTGTGGATCACCGCGAGCGCCGGGTCTCCGCTATCACCCGCGTCCAGCCCGATGGCTTCGTCAGTTTTGTTTTCTCCGGCCTTATCGGCGTCAGCGCTTTCGTGTCCCGGCGCAGTGGGCAACATCTCGAGCTCATCCGCAGGTTTGTTCAATTTCAACGCGAAAGTGGCGCGACGCTTGTCCCATTCCCATCTACCAAAAGTGACGAACCGCGCGCCGCGTGCGAAACGTTTGGTGTAGTAGGCGACGATGTCATGCGCATGCCTTCCGGAAACGAACCACCAAACGACTACAGGCCGGCCGGTTTTATCCGGATCCGTAGCGGTGACTTCGAAGATGAAAAGACTTGAACGCCCATAGGAGCGCCGGTTCTTCACTTGAAAGGCGCCGGCGATCTTGACAACCAGTTCCAGTGACGCCTCCATGCCGACAGTCAAATCACTTATATGCGACGGATTTGAGCGGTCTTCATAACGCATCGGCAGATAGCTCAGCAGATCTTCAATCGTCGCATTGCGGTAGTCTTTCTTGCCAAAGTGGCTGGCGACTTCCAGAGCGAGCTTATGCGATAGGGTTTGGCCGAAGCGGGCAAGCCGGTAATTGTGTAGCTCTTCAATCGGCGTGTGGAGGCTGAAAGGGGGCGGCATGCGGGGCGATCATAGCATAGCGAATTCCCAGGCGAACGGAGGTGGAGACGGGGTACTGGGTCAGTTTGAATTTGCCTGAGGCGGCGTGGTTTTACAGAACCGAGCGCGGTAGCGCCGGATGCTAAGCTCAACTCTGAATACTCGGTGAATCCCTCGAATTATCATCATC
>Ga0137403_10010879_pt1 | contig 10059 bp, 9 predicted proteins | sample CZOMad2_1_16fung_FD_122057 | JGI IMG/M metagenome (GOLD analysis project Ga0137403, IMG submission 122057) | Vadose zone soil fungal communities from Angelo Coast Range Reserve, California, USA - CZOMad2_1_16fungal (Hybrid Assembly) | ecosystem: Environmental > Terrestrial > Soil > Vadose zone... | reverse complement strand
CTTGTCCTCGTCCGCCGGAATCGCTACGCCCGTACCATGGCCCTCGACGCGGCCCTGCTCCGCCCCCTCGCTGCTCTCCTCCCCGACCGCGTCTCCACCCGCGCCGCCGACCTCGACGCCGCCGCGCGCGACGCCTCCTCGCTCCCGGGCGCACGCCCCGACGCCGTCGTCTGGCCGCTCTCGACCGACGACGTCGTCGCGGTCGTGAAGCTCGCCGCCGCGCACGCGATCCCGCTCACCGCGCGCGGCGCGGGCTCGAGCCTCGAGGGGAACCCCATCCCGGTCCGCGGCGGCATCGTGCTCGACGTCTCGCGCATGGCGGAGGTGGTCGCCGTCCGTCCCGAGGACCTCCAGGTGGACGTGCAGCCGGGCGTCGTCTACGCGGCGCTCAACCGCCAGCTCCGCCCCCACGGCCTCTTCTTCCCGCCCTCGCCCGGGGGGAGCGCCGACGTCGCCACCATCGGCGGCATGGCCGCCAACAACGCGAGCGGCATCTACTCGGTCAAGTACGGCGGCACGCGCGACCACGTGCGCGCGGCGACCGTCGTCACGGGAACGGGAGAGGTGCTCCGGCTCGGGAACCGCGCACGCAAGAGCGCGTCGGGCTACCACCTCCTCGGGCTCGTGGTCGGCTCCGAGGGCACGCTCGCGATCGTGACCGAGCTGACGCTCGCGCTGGCGGGCCTGCCGCAGGCGCGACGGCAGGGCGGGTTCCGTTTCCCGGACGCGAGCGCGGCGGCGCGCGCGACGGCGGAGCTGATCCGCTTCGGCGTCGACGTGGCGGCGGTCGAGTTCCTCGACGGGCGGACCGTGGCGGCCTTGAACCGCTTCGGCCAGTTCGGCCTCGCCGAGACGCCCACGCTGCTGGTCGAGGTACACGGCAGCGAGGCGGGCGTGGCCGAGGTGTGGGCGGCGGCGGAGGACGTGCTCCGCGGCGCGGGCGGCGAGCCGCTCGTGCTTCCCGGCGGCCGCGACGCGTGGTCGATCCGCGAGCATGCGACGCGCGCGATCGCGGCACTCCGTCCCGACGCGGCCACCGTGCGCGCCGACCTCGCCATCCCGATCGGCGCGTTGCCGCGGCTGGTCGCGCGCTGCGAGGCGGTGGCCGCCGAGCGCGGCCTCACCGTGCACCTCTTCGGCCACGCCGGCATCGGCATCCTGCACGCGCTCGTGCTTGCCGATGCGGCCGAGCGCGCGGGGGCGGACGCGGGACGCGACCTGCTCGTGGAGGAGGCGCTCGCGCTCGGCGGCTCGTGCTCGGGCGAGCACGGGATGGGGCTCGGCAATCGCCGCTACGCGGCGCGCGAGCACGGCGCGGCGCTCGCTCTCATGCAGGGGGTGAAGCAGCTCTTCGATCCGCAGGGGATTTTCAACCCCGGCAAGATGTGGTGAGGGGACGGGGCATGCGGATCGTCGTCTGCGTCAAGTGGGTACCGGCGCTCGGCTCGCTGCGCTTCGACCCCGAGACTCGCCGGCTGGTCCGCGAGGGCGTGCCGGGCGAGGTCAGCTCCTTCGACCTCCGCGCGCTCGGCGCGGCGGTGGCGCTGCGCGCCGTGCACGGCGGCGAGGTGGTGGCGCTCAGCATGGGGCCGCCGGGCGCGCGCGACGGGCTCGTCGAGTGCCTCGCGCTCGGCGCCGACCGCGCGCTCCATCTCCTCGATCCGCTGCTCGCCGGCTCCGACACGCTCGCGACCGCACGCGCGCTGGCCGCCGTGCTCGCGCGCGAGGCGCCCGACCTGGTCCTCTTCGGCCGCGCCAGCACCGACGCCGAGACGGGGCAGGTCGGTCCCGAGGTGGCGGAGATGCTGGAGCTGCCGCAGGTGACGGGGGCGCGCCGGCTCGAGCTCGATCCGGCGGCGCGCACCTTGGTCGCCGAGCGCGAGACCGACGAGGGCTTCGAGACGGTGACCGGGCCGCTGCCGGCGGTGGTCACCGCGGCCGAGGACATCGCCGAGGAGCGTTTCCCGACCAAGGCCGAGCGACAGGCGGCGGCGGCCAAGCCGATCGCGAGCCTCGGCGCCGCCGAGGTGGGGCTCGCGCCCGACGACGTCGGCGCCAGGGGCTCGCCCACCTGGGTCGCCGGCATCGAGCACGTGCCGAGCGCGCGCCGCGGCGAGATGCTGGCCGGCGACTCGCCCGAGGCGCTCGCGCGCGCGCTCGGGGAGCGCTTGCGGGCGCTCGCGCCGCCCCGCGACGACCGGCCTGCGCTCCCGGCGCGCGGCGCGGCGAGCGGCCCGCCGGTGTGGGTGGTCGCCGAGATGGGGCCGCGGGGCCCGAAGCCCGTCACGGCCGAGCTGCTCGCCAAGGCCGCGGAGCTGGCCGCGCGCCTCGGCGCGCCCGTGGAGGCGCTCGTGCTCGGCGATGGCGCGCAGCACGCCGCCGCGCTCGCCGCCGCCGGCGCCGGCCGCGTGCTGGTCGCCGAGGGCGCGGGGCTCGTCCCCTACACGACCGACGCGCACGCCGCCGCGCTCGCCCAGGCGATCTGCGCCCGCGCGCCGCGCCTCGTCCTCGTCCCGTCGAGCGCGCGCGGCCGCGACCTCGCGCCGCGCGTCGCGGCGCGGCTCGGCCTCGGGCTGACCGGCGACGCGATCGACCTGGATCTCGACGCCGAGGGCCGCGTGCGCCAGATGAAGCCCGCCTTCGGCGGCGCGATCGTGGCGCCGATCCTCTCCCGGACGCGGCCGGAGATGGCGACCGTGCGGCCGGGGATCCTGCGCCCGGCACGGCCGGACCCGACCCGGAGCGCCGTGGTGGAGCGCCTCGCCGTGCCCGCGGTGCCGGCGCGCGTGCGCGTGCGGGAGCAGCGCCCGCTCGGCGACGCCGCCGGCGCGGCCCTCGAGGCGGCGGACGTCGTGCTCGGCGTCGGACGCGGCATCGGCGGGCCGGCGGCGCTGCCGGCGATCACGGCGCTCGCGGCGCAGCTCGGGGCGGCGGTTGCCGCCACGCGCGACGTGACCGACCTGGGCTGGCTCCCGAAGCAGCACCAGGTGGGGCTGACCGGCCGCGCCATCGCGCCGCGCCTCTACGTCGCCATCGCGCTCAGCGGCGCGCCCGAGCACGTGGTCGGGCTCCGCCGCGCGGGCGTGATCGTCGCCATCAACAAGAACCCGAAGGCGCCCATCTTCAAGGCGGCCGACCTGGGCATCGTGTCGGACTACGCGCCGCTCCTCCCGCTGCTCGAGGGGGCGCTCCGCGGCTCGTAGGTTGCGAGAAGCGCCCGCCGCGCTGGTCGATGCGGCCGAGCCGCGACCTGCCGGACTTCCTGTCGCCGCCGTCGCGGGGTCGCTGAGCGGCGGATCGGGGGTGTGCGCGGCGCGGGCGTGGGGACGCCGCCGGCGCTCCCGCTCGGGCGCCGACCGCCGGAAGTACCTTTCGCGCCCACCGCGTTCGGCGCCCTCGAAGGTCGCGGCGGCGGCGTCCCCGCGCCCGCGCCGGGCCGCGCGCCGCCGGGGCGGGGACGCCGCCGGCGCTCCCGCTCCTCGGCCGACGCGCGGGCAGCCACGACTCGCCGGGCGTGCGGCCTCGTCGAAGGTCGCGGCGGCGGCGTCCCCGCGCCCGCGCCGGGCCGCGCCGTCGGCAACGTTACGTATCTTTGGGGGGCGGGGGCGGGCCGTCGAGGCGGCGGAGACCGACCTGGTGCACGGTCATGCGGAGGCCGCGGGCGTTGTCCACCTCGAAGAAGGCGCCGCGGCGGGCGACGACGGTGAACACGCCGGGCACCTGGAGGTGCACGACGCGATCGCCGATCTGGATGGCCTCGTCGCCCACGGCGGCGGAGCTTGCCGGTGGCGGCTCGCGATTGCAAGGCGACGTTGCGTCGCTCGGGGCGGGCCCGCACAATGCGGAGATGCTCCTCGGGGCGCGCCGGTTCTCCGCTCTCGCAGCGCTCGTCGCGCGCATCTACGGCGGCTACAAGCTGATCCAGTGGACGCGCGGCGACGGCGTGCGCCTGGCGCGCCATCATCGCCGCAGCGCCGAGGGCGCCTACCGGCTCGCCACGCGCCTCGAGGGTCTGCCCATCAAGGTCTGCCAGTTCGTCGGCTCGCGCGCCGACATCCTGCCCGCGGAGTACGTCGAGGTGCTCTCGCAGCTGCAGGATCGCGTGCCGCCGCGGCGGCTCGCGACCTTCCTGCCGCTCCTGCGCCGCGAGCTCGGGCGGCCGGTCGAGGCGGCGTTCACCGAGCTCGATCCGACGCCGCTCGCCTCGGCCTCGCTGGCGCAGGTGCATCGGGGCCGGCTGCGCGACGGGCGTGAGGTAGCGGTCAAGATGCAGTACCCGGACATCGAGCGCGTCGTGCGGGTCGACCTGCGGAGCTTCGCGGTGCTGATCGGCGTCCTCGCGCGGCTCGAGCGCGATTTCGACTTCCGCGCCCTCATCCGCGAGGTCGAGAAGTACGTGCCCCTCGAGCTCGACTTCGTGCACGAGGCGGACAACGCCGAGCGCATGGCCACGCTTCTCGGCGGGCGGCCGGACATCCTGGTGCCGGCCATCGTCCGCGAGCTCAGCACGCGCCGCGTGCTGGTCATGGAGTATGCGCCCGGCGTGCGCGTGACCGACGTCGAGGGCCTGCGCGCGCTCGGCGTCGATCCCGCCGACGTGGCGCGCCGCCTGATCGACCTCTTCTGCGAGCAGATCCTGGTGCACGGCTTCTTCCACGCCGACCCGCACCCCGGCAACATCCTCGTCCAGCCCGGCGGGCGGCTCGTGCTGCTCGACTTCGGCCTCGCCAAGGACTTCCCGCCCGCCTTCCGCGACGGCGTCGCGCGCCTGACCGCGGCGATCGTGGGCGGCGACCGGGCCAGGGTCGCGGCCGCCTTCCGCGCCCTCGGCTTTCGCACGCGCGAGGAGTCCGATGAGAGCCTCGCCTGGCTCGGCGAGGCGTTCCTCGGCTGGGCGCTCCGCAACGGGCGCTCCTTCGCCGACCCCGCCATGATCGCCGAGCTGGGCGCCGAAATGCCGCGCGTGATGCGCGCCAACCCCCTGGTCGAAGTCCCCGCCGACGTCCTCCTCGTGGGGCGAGTGATGGGCCTGCTCTCAGGAATCGGCAAACAGCTCGGCGCCCACGTCGACCTCGGCGCCGCGCTCCTTCCCTACCTCGCAGCGGGTGCGGCGCGCCCGCAGCCGTGAGCCCAAGCCCGCGCAGCGGGCGAGGGCGGGGACCCCGCCGCCGCGACCTTCGACGAGGCCGCACGCCCGCCCCGGTCGTGGAGACGCGCGCGTCGGCCGAGGAGCGGGAGCGCCGGCGGGGTCCCCACCCTCGCCCGCACGCGCCGCGCCTCACGCCTACGGACGCCGCGCCCGCAGCATCCGCTCGATCTGCTTCAGCAGCACGTCCGCCTCGAGGTTCACGCGGTCGCCCGGCTTCCGCTCCCCGAGCGTGCTCTCGGCGAGGGTGTGCGGGATCAGCGCCACGGTGAAGCTCGGGCCGCGACAGGCGAAGACCGTCAGGCTGACGCCGTCGACGGCGATCGAGCCCTTCTCGACCAGGTAGGGGGTGAGGGTGCGGGGGGCGCGGAAGCGGTAGAGGAGCCAGTCGCCGTCGCGCGTGATCCTCTCCAGGCGCCCGACGCCGTCGACGTGGCCCTGGACGATGTGGCCGCCCATGCGGTCGCCCATGCGGAGCGCGCGCTCGAGGTTGACGCGTGTCCCGGGTGCCAGGCTGCCGAGCGTGGTGCGGCGGAGCGTCTCGGGCGACGCCTCGACCGTGAAGCGCCGGTCGCGCCGCGCCGTGACGGTGAGGCAGGCGCCGTTCACGGCGATGCTCTCGCCGAGCCCGAGGCGCGGGAGGGGCCGCGGCGTCGTGATGGTGAGGCGCGCCCCGCCGCCGCTCGTCTCGCCCCGCTCGACGCGGCCGGTCGCCTGGATGATGCCGGTGAACAACTATCGCGCCGGCCGCTGGCAGGCCGGGCACTCGTGGGTCGTCTTGCCGCCTCGCTCGACCGCCACCAGGGCCGCGCCGCAGGTCGGGCAGCGCTCGGCCGCCTTCTCGCGTCGGAGCTTCTCGAGCAGCTCCTTGTCGTGCTCCGCGAAGTAGCGGTCCTCCTCGGCTTTCTCCCTCTGGTGGAGCTTCTCGCCCAGGCGATCCTTCTCGTTATCGGACATCGGCCCTCCCCGTGCCGCGGCGGAACATCCCGCGCAGGCGGTCGCGCAGCCGCCGCGCCCACTCGAACTCGGTGCTCAGCACGGTGAGCCCGACGAACATGACCAACAGCCCCGGCCCCGGGACACCCGGGATCGCAAGGACCACGCCGGCCAGGAGGAGCGCCAGGCCGAGCACGAGGCGGCTCGCGCGGATGGTGTGCTGGAGCATCGAGCGGCGGGAGTGTAGCCCGCGGGGCATTGTGGCGCCACCACCGGCCGGGCATGGTGGGTCGGCGCATGATCCCGCTTCGCGACACCATCCCGTCGGGTCGTGTGCCGGTCGTCAACTACGCCATCATCGCGGGCAACCTGCTCGTGTTCGGCTACGAGGTCTCGCTCGGCGGGCGTCAGGCCGACGCGTTCATCATGCGCTGGGGCCTGGTGCCGCGCCACTTCGCGCTCGCGAACCTCCTGACCAGCATGTTCCTGCACGGGGGCTGGCTCCATGTCCTCGGCAACATGCTCTACCTCTACATCTTCGGGGACAACGTCGAGGACCGGCTCGGGCACCTGCGCTATCTCCTCTTCTATCTCCTCTGCGGTTGCGCGGCGGGCGGTGCCCAGGCGCTCTCGAGCCCGGGCTCGAACCTCCCGATGGTGGGGGCGAGCGGGGCGATCGCCGGGGTGTCGGGGGCCTACTTCCTCTTCTTTCCCGGCGCCCGCGTGGTGACCCTGGTGCCGATCTTCTTCTTCCTCCAGGTGATCGAGATCCCGGCGGTCGTCTTCCTCCTCATCTGGTTCCTCGGGCAGCTCATGCTGGGGCTGGCGGCGCTCGGCAGCCACGGGGCGGCGGGCGGAGTGGCCTTCTGGGCCCACGTCGGCGGCTTCGTCGCCGGCATGGTGCTCGGCCCCACGCTGCGCGTGCGGCCGCCCGCCCCGCGCTGGGCGTGAGCCGGGGGAACGTCGAACGTCAATTGACAGGCCGCGCGGGGTTGGGGCAGGCTAAACTGGCAGTGGACACCCGCGAGAAGATACTCGAGACGGCGACCCGCCTGTTCTCCAGCCACGGCTACTCCAACACCTCCCTCTCGCAGGTCGCCAAGGAGGCGCAGGTCTCGAAGGCGCTCATCTTCTGGCACTTCGAGAACAAGGAGAAGCTCTTCCGGACCGCCCTCCAGCGCACCCTGGAGCCCTACGTCGTCAACGTGCTCGACGACCTGGAGGGCCTCTCCGAGGTCGATCAGATCCGGAAGCTGATCGACGCCTACTACGCGTTCGTCTCCGAGAACATCTATTCGGTGAAGTTCGTCGTGAGCCTCATCCTGAGGGAGGAGAAGCATCCCGACGACGTGGTCGGGCACATGTACGAGCTGCAGCGGGTATACCGCAACCTGCTCGCCGACATCATCGACAGCGGTCGCCAGAAGGGGATATTCCGTGCGACGGTAAACCCGAACCTGGACGCCGGGCTCATCATGACGGCGCTCTACGGCATCCTCGTCCAGGGCTTCCTCGGCAACGAGGCGCCCGGCAGCCCCGAGACCCTCCTCCAGCATCTCAAGGCCACCCTGGTCGACACGCTGCGGCGGTAGCGCCGCCGCTCCCGGGCCGGTTCCAAAGCTTGACAAGGGCTTTGGAATCTCTGATAGGCGCCGCCATGCGGACCTGGGCAGGTTGGTTGGTGCTCGGCGTCGCCGTCCTGGGGGCCGGATCGTCGGCGCAGGCTTACTACCTAGGAGGCGATCGCGACTTCGACGTCCGGGCGCGCGTCTACTCCCAGCTCGGCATCATGATGGACGACGCCGAGAAGGATCAGCCCACACGCTACAAGTTCGGCGACCTGGCGCAGCACCGGAACTTCTACAATCCGGAGTTCGACGCGCGGCTCACCAAGCACATGCGCTGGACGGACAACGTCCCCGGCCTCTCGCTCCTCTCGCCCGACGATTTCAAGTTCCACTTCGCGTGGTGGGGCTTCTACGACGGGATCTACGACTACCTCGACCCCGAGTGGAACAACGCGCGCAAGGCGTACAGGGCGCGCTTCGCGGAGACCGACAACGTCAACAAGGACTCGTTCGCCTTCAACGACCAGAACAAGAACCCGCGACACATCTACGCCAGCCGCAACCGGATCAACGAGCTCTATCTCGACTACGCCAAGGGCCGGCTGTTCACGCGCGTGGGGCGGCAGGCGATCTCGTGGGGCGAGTCGGACGACATCGCGCTGCTCGACGTGAGCAACCTCTTCGACCTGACCCTCGGTGCTCCCGGTCTCTTCCAGGATCTCGAGGAGGCCCGCATCCCGACCTGGGCGCTCCGCAACACGGTGAAGGTGTTCGAGGACTGGGGCGCGCTCTCGAGCGGCTTCCTGGACACGTACGTCATTCCGGGCGTCATCGACACCACCGTGCCGATCGACCCGATCACGGCGGGCGTGAGCCCGTTCAATCCGGATGTCCCGGATCCGCAGAACCAGCTGCCCTCCTTCGTCGGGAAGCTGCTGCACATCAGCGTCGTGAGCCACCAGCCCGCCATGAGCTGGGCCAACACCCGCTGGGGGGTGAGACTGCAGACCCTCCTCCTCCGCGAGTACACGCTCCAGGGCTGGTTCTACCGGACCTTCAACCAGGCGCCCGCCCCTCTGTTGGCGACCCCGGGTGGCCTGAACAACGCAAAGAGCCCGAGCAACCCGAACGGCATCGTCCCGATCCAGATCGACGATCGGGGCTTCCGCGTGTCGCAGTGCAGCAAGGCGGGGTTCACGCCCGACGGGCGGCCGTGCTCGAAGGCCCTCGCGCTGGTCTCGATCCTCGAGCGGCGCCTCGAGTCCGTCGCGGGCGTCTCCGCGAGTTGGTTCTCACCGACGGTGCGTGGCGTGATCCGCACCGAGGCGGAAGCCTTCATCGACGAGCTCGGCTTCATCCCGGAGAAGAATCTGAATCCCCGCGGGCAGGTGCCGGGCGCGAAGAACCCGGACGGGAGCCCGGTCGTCAACACGATCCCCAAGACCGACTTCCTGCGCTGGGTGATCGGCTACGATACGTTCTTCTTCTTCCGCCCGCTCAACCCGACGAACGCGTTCACCCTCACGACCGCCTGGCACGGGCAGTGGAACCTCCTCGAGCGGCGCGGCATGGACTTCCGCTACCTGGGCTCGATGAAGCCGGGGAAGCCGGCGACGGTGCTCGGACGCATCCCCGGGACCCCGGACTGCGACAAGCCCGGGCCCAACGGGAAGTTCGGGATCACCTGCCAGACGGTCGATCCGAAGAACTTCGAGGACCTGTACACGTTCGACAACCAGTTCATGCAGATGGCGCTGCAGACCGACTACCTGCACGGCAGGCTCGAGCCGCGCGCCGTCTTCATCCTCGACGTGAGCGGCATCTTCGCCTTCAACCCGTCAGTGGTCTACCGCCTGACGGACAGCCTCCTCCTGAGCGCGGCCTACGTCGCGATCGAGAGCTCGCGGCGCGCCGGGCTCGGTAACTTCCGGGGCCACGACATGCTGCAGCTCAAGGTGCAGGCGCAGCTCAACTGAGGCCCCCGGGCCTGGTCCCCTTCGCCTTGACACGCCGCAGCGGCGTCCCGTACTTTGCATCGGTGAACGAGGCGCCGCGCGGCGAGAGGGCGCGTACCGCGGAGCCGGCTCGCTCGCCGGCGCTGCGGGAGTGGACGAAGGAGATGGCCGAGCGCGCCCTCGACCGTGCCCATGCCTCGCCCGCTCCCGGCCGGCGCGGCAACCGCGAGAAGGAGCGCTTCGCGCTCCGCGCGCAGCACGTGAAGGCGCTCTTCCGGAGCCTGGAGACCCTGACCGGCGCCGTCAACAAGGAGGCGGGGGCTCCCCTGCTCGTGGTCGAGAGGACGCTCAACCCGAAGAACCTGGGCGGGATCGAAGTCCCGGACGGCGCGCGGCTCGTGCTCAAGTTCCTCGAGCGCCGCCTCGAGGTGGTGGTGAGCCCGCTCGTCAACCT
>Ga0137403_10010878_pt1 | contig 10060 bp, 7 predicted proteins | sample CZOMad2_1_16fung_FD_122057 | JGI IMG/M metagenome (GOLD analysis project Ga0137403, IMG submission 122057) | Vadose zone soil fungal communities from Angelo Coast Range Reserve, California, USA - CZOMad2_1_16fungal (Hybrid Assembly) | ecosystem: Environmental > Terrestrial > Soil > Vadose zone... | reverse complement strand
GCGGGGGTAGGATTTGAACCTACGACCTTCGGGTTATGAGCCCGACGAGCTGCCAGACTGCTCCACCCCGCACCGGATAGCCGCCCATTGTACCGGCTACTTCGGGTAATGCAAGCGCGGTGGATGCTAGGGAAGAGCTTGCTGACAGATGGTAATCAACGCAGCCGGCGCGACGCCGAGGACGAACACCAGCAGCGCATTGGCGCTCAAGAGCGAGCGCATCAAAAGGGAACCCCCCAGTACCGCCGAATCCGTGGGATCGTCGAAGTACATGAGCTTGACGATGCGCAAATAGTAGAACGCGCCGACCACGGAGAACAGCACCGCGACCACGGCCAGCCACGTGTAGTCCACGTTGAGCACCGCTTGAATGACTCCCAGCTTGGCCCAAAAGCCGACGAACGGCGGCAGTCCGGCCAGACTGAACATCAGGATCGCCATCATGCCCGCGAACCACGGGCTCCGTGCATTGAGACCCTTGAAATCCACGAGTTTGTCGGCCTCGAATCCCTGCCGCGCCAGCAGCAGGATCATGCCGAACGCGCCGCACGCGACGACGACGTAGCTAATCATGTAGAACATGGCGGCCTGATAGCCTTGCGCCGTACCGGCCAAGATGCCCAGCAAAATGTAGCCGATGTGCGAGATGGTCGAATACGCCAGCATTCGCTTCAAATTGGTCTGCGCAATCGCGACCACGTTGCCGATCGCAATCGACAGGACCGATAGAACCACCAACATCTGGCTCCAATCCGCCTGTGAACCCAACAATGCCTCCGGCAGAAGTCGCATGGCCAGCGCGAAGGCCGCGAGCTTCGACGCCGTGCCGATGAACACCGTCACGCACGTCGGCGAGCCCTCGTACACGTCGGGAATCCACATATGGAACGGCACGGCGCCGAGTTTGAATCCGATGCCGACGATGAGGAACGCGATGCCGAACAGCAACCCGACATTGTCGGCGAAACCGCTGTGAACGGCCGCGGCGATCGTCGCGAGTTCCAGGCTTCCGGTGACGCCGTAGAGGATGGACATTCCGTACAGCAGCGTGCCCGATGCCATGGAACCGAGCACGAAATACTTGATCGCCGATTCCGCGGCAACGCCGGATTCGCGGTCGAACGCCACCATGGCGTACAGGCACAGCGACATCAGTTCCAGCCCCAGATATAGCGTGATCAAACTGGCCGCGGAGGTGAGCACCATTCCGCCCAAGGTGGCGAACAATCCCAACACGTAATACTCACCCTTGAGGATCTCGCGACGGCGCAGGTAGTCGGTGGAATAGACGAACACCGCCGCCACCGTCAGCAGCGTGACGACTTTGAGCACCTGCGCCATGCGATCCAGTTCGAACAGTCCGCCGAGCGCCACCACCCTCGTCGACACCGGCTGGGCCACCGTCAAGACGGCGGTCATCAGCAGCGAGATCACCGCCAGCACGCCGGTCCAGTGACGCTGTGCATCTTTCAGCATCAGATCCAGCATGAGTATGGCGCAGGCCGCCACGCTCAAGAATATCTCGGGAGCGGCGAGGCTTAACCCTGAGTTGAAATCGATGGCGCTAAAAGAGTTCATGGCAACCTTAGGGGACGATCTTCGAGAGCAGCAACTGTTGGGCCAGGTGATGTGTCGTTGCACGCATGACGTCGAGCAAGGGCGCGGGCCACAGGCCGAACAACAGCACAGCCGCGGCCAGCGCGGAAAGCACGAAGAATTCACGGCCGTCGAGATCCTTCAATGCCGCGACCTTGTCGTTCGCGACCTCGCCGAAGATGACGCGCTTGACCAGCCACAGGGTATACGCCGCCCCCAGCACCAAGGTCGTAGCGGCGAGAAAGGCATACCAGACGTTGGCCTTGAACGATGCGAGAATGACCAAGAACTCGCCGACGAATCCCGACGTGCCCGGCAACCCGGCATTTGCCATCGCGAACAACACCATGAACGAGGCGAATTTCGGCATGGTGTTGACGACGCCGCCGTAGGCGCTTATTTCGCGGCTGTGCACGCGGTCGTACATGACGCCCACACACAGGAACATGGCTCCCGACACGAGGCCGTGCGACAGCATCTGCACCAGCGCCCCGTCCATCCCCATTTGAATGCCGGCCACCTTGCCGGTGTGCGCCACGATCTGAAAGCCGATGAACGTCCCCAATGTCACGAAACCCATGTGCGCGATCGACGAGTAGGCGATCAGCTTCTTCATGTCCCGCTGCGCCAGCGCCACGAAGCCGATGTACACCACGGCGATCAGCGACAGGGTGATGATGAGCCAATCCAGTTGCCGGCTCGCATCGGGTGCGATCGGCAGGGAGAACCGCAGGAAACCGTAGCCGCCCATCTTGAGCATGATGGCCGCCAGCACCACGGAACCGCCGGTGGGCGCCTCCACGTGCGCGTCCGGCAACCACGTGTGCACCGGCCACATCGGCACCTTCACCGCGAAGGCCGTGAAAAATGCCAGGAAGATGAAGGTCTGCTCGGTGAGCGTCAGCGGCATGCGCTGGAACACCGAGAGCTCGTAGCTGCCCGATTTCAGGTACATGTAGATCAACGCGACCAGCATGAGCAGAGAGCCGATGAACGTGTACAGGAAGAACTTGATGGTCGCATAGACGCGGCGCGGGCCGCCCCAGATGCCGATGATGATGAACATCGGAATCAGCATGGCCTCCCAGAAGACGTAGAACAGCACGCCGTCCAACGCCGAGAACACGCCGATCATCAGCCCCTCGAGGATCAGGAAGGCGGCGAAATATTGAGCGATGCGTTTCTCGACGTTCCGCCAGCTCGCGATCACGATCAGTACGGTGGTGAACGTGGTCAAGAGAATCAGCGGCATCGAAATCCCGTCGACGCCGATATGAAAGTTCGAGTGAATGGCCGGAATCCATGGCCCAGTTTCAGCGAATTGCATCTCCGCGGTGCCGGTCTTGAACCATGCCCACAAGGGGATGCTGAACGCGAACGCGACGATCGAAACGCCCAAGGACACCCAGCGCGCGGCCGCAGAACGATCGCCCAATCCAAGGACGAAGAAGCCGCCGACGATGGGCACCCAGATCAGGATCTCGAGCAAGTGGTCGGTCAGCATCATGGGCGCCAGAGCAGCCAGAGCAGCAGCGAGGCCAGCCCTAAGATCATCGCGAAGGCGTAGTGATATAGATAACCGGACTGCGCGTAGCGCATGACTGAACTGAACCACCCCACCACGCGGGCGCTGCCGTTGACCATCCCGTTGTCGATCAGTTCCTGATCGCCAAATCGCCACAGACCGCCGCCCAAGGCCCTCGCGCCGGCAGCGATGACGTGTTCATTGAACCAGTCGAAGCCGTACTTCTCCGTCAAAATCGTGTGCAGCCACTTGAAGGAGCGTTCTGCGGAGTCCGCCAGCGCGGGTTTCCACTTGAAGAAGGTATAAGCGGTCAAGACCCCCGCCGCGGCGAGCCACACCGGCAGCGCCGTCAAGGCCGTCACGATGAACTCACCCGGCCCGTGAAACTCCTCGGCCAGGTGTTCGAGCACGTTGTTGGCCGGCAGCACGAAAATCGACCCTTCGAAGAAATTTCCGAACAGCATGGGCCCCACCGTGAACCAGCCGATGAGCGCAGACGGTATGGCCAGGAGCACGAGCGGCACCGTTACCACCCACGGACTCTCGTGCAAGTGTTCCAGCGTGTGGTGATCCATCCGCTCCTTGCCGAGGAACGTCATGATGAACATGCGGAAGGTGTACAGCGCGGTGATGAACACCCCGGTCACCACACAAAAATACGCGTAGCCCGACCCGAACCGATGCGACGCCCCGACCGCATCGATGAGCGAATCCTTGGAAAAGAAGCCCGCGGTGCCCGGGAAGCCGATCAACGCCAGGCACCCCACCAGGCAGGTCCAGTAGGTCCATGGCATATGCTTACGCAGGCCGCCCATCTTGCGCATGTCCTGTTCGTGATGCATGGCGATGATCACCGAGCCTGCCGCCAGAAACAGTAGCGCCTTGAAAAACGCGTGTGTCATCAAATGGAATATTCCCGCGCCGTACGCCGAGACGCCGAGCGCCACCGTCATGTACCCCAGCTGCGACAGGGTCGAATAGGCGATCACCCGCTTGATGTCGTTATTCACGACTCCCAAAAGCCCCATGAAGAACGCGGTGGTGGCGCCGATGATGAGCACGAACGACAGCGCAGTCTCGGAATGCTCGAACAACGGCGACATCCTCGCCACCATGAAGATGCCCGCCGTCACCATGGTGGCGGCGTGGATCAACGCCGAAATCGGCGTCGGGCCCTCCATGGAGTCGGGCAACCATACGTGCAGCGGCACCTGCGCGGATTTGCCCATGGCGCCGATGAACAGGCAGATGCAGGTGAACGTGATCGCCGGCCAGCTTATCGCGCTGCTGATGTGGATCTGGGCGCCTGCGAAGGCGTCGGTATGCGCGAACACCGTCGCGTAGTCGAGCGACCCCGTGTAGCGGACGATCGCGGCGATGCCGAGCACGAACCCGAAATCTCCGACCCGATTGACCACGAAGGCCTTGAGATTGGCGAACACGGCCGATGGCCGGGTATACCAGAACCCGATGAGCAGGTACGACACCAATCCCACCGCTTCCCAGCCGAAGAACAGCTGCATGAAGTTGTTCGACATCACCAGCATCAGCATGGAAAAGGTGAAGAGCGAGATATAGCTGAAAAAGCGCTGGTAGCCGTCGTCGTCGTGCATGTAGCCGATGGTGTAGACGTGCACCATCAAGGATACGAAGGTCACCACCACCATCATCATCGCGGAGAGATGGTCGATCAAAAATCCCACCTCCATCTTCAGGCCATCACTCAACAGCCACGTATAAACCGACCCGTTGAAGGGAGCCAGGTCAAAGGCGAGGAATTTATACAATACGTACATCGACAGACCGCAGGACAGAGCCACTGCCGCGATGGTGATGCTGTGCGCCCCGGCGCGGCCGATGATCCGGCCGAACAGGCCCGCGACAATCGCTGCGACCAGGGGCGCAAGCGCAATCGTAAGGTAGATCGACTCCATTTTTCTTCGGTCCCTTTCTTTTCTGGCTTCAGCCCTGGAGCGTGTCGAGATCTTCGACGTCGATGGACCTGCGTTCCCGGAACAGCACCACCAGGATGGCCAGCCCGATCGCCGCTTCCGCCGCCGCGACGGTCAAGATGAAGAACACGAAAACCTGGCCGCTGATGTCGCCGAGAAAGCGCGAGAATGCCACGAAGTTGAAATTGACGGCGAGCAGCATCAACTCGATGCACATCAGGAGCACGATGATGTTCCGGCGATTCAGAAACACGCCGGCCACGGCGATGGCGAACAATATGCCTGACAGTGCCAAGACATGGGTGAGGGTGATCATGTTCGCTTCTCTGAGGCCATTTTGACGATCCGTACCCGGTCCTTCGCGCGCACCGCCACCTGCTGTGCGATGTCCTGCGGCTTGCCGCCGATGCGGCGGCGCAGCGTCAACACGATGGCGGCGACGCTGGCCACGAGCAGAATGCATGCCGCCACCTGCGCGGGATAGGCATATTGGGTGAATAGAGCCGTCCCCAGCGTGCGGGTATTGGAATAGTGCTCGGGCAGCGCGGGCGCCGTCCTCAGGGCGATGCCGCCGAGGTGCTTCACCACGATCACGTTGATGATGGCGAAAACGACGAAGCCGGCCACGGCGACGGCCAGGGGCCAGTAGCCCGCCAAGCTCTTGCGGAATTCCTCGACATTGACGTCGAGCATCATGACCACGAACAGGAACAACACCATCACGGCGCCGACATACACCAGCACCAGCACGATCCCCAGGAACTCCGCATCGAGGAGCAGCCAGATGACGGCGCTGTTGAAGAAGCACAGCACCAGGAGCAGCGCCGAGACGATTGCCGCAGTGATCAATCCATTTGCAAATCCCGGGATGACACCGAGCAATCGATTGACTCGTCGCTGATGAATATCTTTCGGTAAACGTTTGAGGATTGCATAACCGAGAAGATGGACCGCGAATCCGACGATGACGGCGATTGAGACGAAGGCGATCGGCCGACCCCAGATTTGCGGCAATGAGTAAACATAGACCGTGAGCCAACGCGCCACGGGCTGATAAAAGCGCAAGCCTGCGAGCAGACTCAATATCCAGCCGGCCAGATCAAGCACACCAAGAATGAAGCCGCGCCTATAGCCATTGAGCAGGCTCAACGCCACGAGAAGCAGCAGCAGGATGTCGATCACGTTGAAAGCCATTGGCCCGTTCAAGGTTCAGGGCGAACCGCGGACGAAGATCTCACTGCGCTTACGTGGTTAGCCATGAAAGCACCAGGAGGAAACCTGAGTTCATTCGAGGGGGAATTTAACTATAGCATAACAATTGGGGCATGCCGGAAATCAGAATTTACGGAGATTATTAAGTATGGAATGGCTAAGGGCGCGCTTGAGCGCGCGGAAGGCAATTAACAATAGAGAGAGCTTTCGATCTATAGGCCGTCTAAGCTACCGAAGGCTCCGATTGGTGAATGTAGTTCTTCCCCGCTGGAGCGAGAGTATGCCGCTGATAGTCCCCCAAGGGTCCGCTCGCGATTATCCCACCGTCGCTCAAACGAAGCCCTGAGAAAATGCTTGATTTTTTTGTTGACCGGATTTAGTCTTGCAGCCATCGCAGGTAAGGTGGCAAGCAGGGTCCGCGAAAGTAACGGCTGACCTTCCACGAGCTCCCTCAGGAGACAACTCGCCGGCTCAGTCAAACGATTAGCGGCTTCACTAAGGGGTTTTCGCACAATGAAACGTGCTCGCCGTTTCCCGCAGCGGTTGGTTCGATGGACGAGCCTGTGTGTTTGCTTTGCGCTCGTTCTTTCCTGCCTCGCAATAGTTCCCTTCGCGTCAGTCACCGGTAAGGGTCGGGGCAGTCGGGGTAGTAGCCCGACCGTGAGGGAAGGCGCAGATACCTCGCGCAGTGCGCAACAGAGTAACGGCCAGGAGCGACGCGTAACGCCGAGACCGCCACAACCGGGACCACCGCCGGGTACACTGCCGAATCTCGATGACATGCGTAGCGCGACTGATCAGTGGCGACGCCAGGGCGGTCATAATGTGCACGCGCCTGATCCGATTCCTTCGACGCAACATCGCTGGCGGCATGGGCCGCCCGCGCAGCGCGCAGCGAGTGACTCAAAGTCCAACGCAGTAAAAGCAAATCATGCTCGGGCTTCGATAGCTGAGCCACAGGGCACATCGGACATGGCGATGGCTCGTATCGATCCGAGCAATCGCACGGGCACGGGCGGAGTCGATCCTTTGTCGAATAATTACAACTGGATTCTTGAGATCGTCGGATTGAAAGGTCGCGGTGGTTTGGATTTGGGATTGTCGCTCGCCTACAACTCTCTGGCGACTTACACCAAGAGCGGCAACGATATCGCCTTCGATATGGATCAAGGCACGCCTTCGCCAGGGTTTCGTCTCGGCTTTCCGACCGTCCAGGGACCCTACACTAACAATCTGACGGGCACGAACTTCTACATGTTGATAACTCCCTCAGGCGGGCATCAGGAGCTGCGACAAATCAGCACCAACGTCTATCAGGCAGTTGACGCCAGTTATTCGCAACTCACCTATTATGACAACGGCACCAACAACACCAGCGTAGACGATTACCTCATCTATCGAGCAGGCGGTGCACAACTCAAATTCTATCTCAATCCCACAAACACCGAGTGGCACTGCACGGAAGTCAAAGATCGGAACGGCAATTTCCTGACGGTCAACTATCAGGGAACCGACGACATCCAAACGGTGACGGACACCCTCAGCCGCACGATCACGTTCGTTTACGACGGCAATGTAAATATTAAGGAGATCGACCAGACATGGAACGGACAGGTGTATCAGTGGGCGACCTTCGGTTGGGGCCCGACTCCAATCGGCAATAGTTTTTCTTCATCGTTGAACTATGCCGGACCGGATCCGGGGACGACGATTCAGGTAGTCAAGCAGGTGGGTTTGCCTGACGGCTCGAAATATTGTTTTGAGTACGACGGCTCGTTTGGGGTAATTAAAAAGATCCATTATTACGCACCCGATGACGATGATGAGCCAAACGGCGTCCGTCACGAGCGGCGGCGTACGACTTATAACTTCAACTTCACTAACAACGACAGTCCACGGGTGACTTCGGAGCGTACCTGGGCCGAGAACTGGAACGGAGATACGGACGGTGCTTGGGCATCGAGTGAAGAAGCAGTAACACAATTTGGGAATACAACCGCGCCGCCTCCGACGTTCAATGGTTACACCTATCGCCGCAACCTTAGTATCGACCACACCAAAGTTCCCAACACTGATCAATCCAATTTTCCGATGCTTGTCAGCGGCACTTACTCCTATCTGAAGACTACGGCCAATGGTGGCAGTGTGCAGAACGCAAATGGCTACGATGTAATCTTCACTTCGGATTCAAGTTGCGCCACCAAACTCAATCACGAAACTGAGACTTACAATGCCAGCACCGGCGCAGTCAACTACTGGGTGAAGGCGCCGACTGTCTCGCACACCAGCGACACGACGTTGTAGATGTGTTACGGCAGCTCCAGTGTCACGACCGATCAAAGCAACAAGACGGGAGTTTGGGACGGCAACTTCCAGAATGTATATCATTTGCCTGACGGCACAACGCTGTCGGCAAACGACTCTACGGCGAATGCAGTCAATGGAACAATTGAGAACGCCACCGCTGCGGCTGGGCAGATGGCTGGAGGCGCCAGCTTCAACGGCAGTTCGGCGGGCATCAACCTGGGCAATACTTCGACCTGGGCGATGGGCAGCGGCGATTACACCTTCGAGGCATGGATTAAAGTCACGAGCAATCCTGTGTGGGTGCAGTCAATCCTACATAAGGATGCTGTCGGTGAACGACAAGTCGCCTTGCTGTTCGATAACCTGTTCACCGCGAACTGCATCGACCTGATTCACTTCAATGATGACGGGACCTTCTATTGGCGACAAACACCAGCCAACTCGCTGACCACCAATGCCTGGCATCATGTGGCGGGCGCGCGCAACGGCTCGTCGCTGTTGGTTTATATCGACGGCGTCTCGCAAACCTTATCCAGCGCCTACACCAACGGCCCGCTGGGCGCCATGAAGTCAGCCGCCAGCGTGGCCTATATCGGTCGCAACGCGTACAGCGGCTATGAGGAATATTTCAACGGGCTGATTGATGAGGCCAGAGTTTCGAACGTGGCGCGGTCAGTCGATTGGATTAAGACTGAATACAACAATCAGAGTTCGCCGAACAGTTTCTATTCGATCTCAGGGTCAAGCGGTGGCAGCAGCGGCCAAGTCACGCAAAGCACCGTCACTGCGCCGGACGGAACTGTTTACCGAGAATATTACGGGACTGGCTGGCAAAGCGGCTTGGTTACCGAGACGAGAAACTATGACACGGTGGCCCACGCGAACAACGACTCCGAGGCCAATCCTACCTGGAAAAAGAAAACGCAAACGCAATGGACGCAGGAGGGCAACCTCAACGTTAGTTATCTGCTCAACCCGCGCGTGATCCAAAGCGACATCTATGACCTCGAAGGCAATCACCGGAAAACGACGATCGATTACAGCAACTCGACTTATGCTGCTTACAGCTTGCCTTACGGAGTAATCGAGTATGCGGCCGATGGCTCCAATCTCATCCGCAGCACCTGGTTCGATTACAAGCTCGACCAGCAGTATCTCGACAAGCGCATCATTGGTCTGGTGAAGTGGCAACATGTTTACGATCACGTCGCGGGAGGTTACGCCGCCAAGACCACTTACGAATACGACGAGGGACAGATCAATTCACAGGCGACGAGTGCCACGCACCACGATTCGTCTTACAATAGTTCAACCGGGCGCGGCAACGTGACCAGTGTCTCGCGCTGGGACACGACCAACACCAGCACAATCAGCGATGGATCAAAGGCCCACACCAGCCACGTGACCTACGACGCGGCGGGCTCAGCCTTGGCCACGAGCGATGCTCTCAGTCACACAACCAAAATCG
>Ga0137403_10010877_pt1 | contig 10060 bp, 4 predicted proteins | sample CZOMad2_1_16fung_FD_122057 | JGI IMG/M metagenome (GOLD analysis project Ga0137403, IMG submission 122057) | Vadose zone soil fungal communities from Angelo Coast Range Reserve, California, USA - CZOMad2_1_16fungal (Hybrid Assembly) | ecosystem: Environmental > Terrestrial > Soil > Vadose zone... | reverse complement strand
GTTAAGGTCGAGCCCGTGCGCGAGATCCTGGAAATTCTGGCCCGTGACGGGCACGGCCTCTTGTGGTTTGTTCCGGTGTTAATGGCTGCGCTGATCCTCTCCGCGATCGTCCGTATCAGACGAGAGCAAAACAAAGCCTTTGCACTGGCCAGTACGCTGTGCGGTCTCGTTACTGCTTATCTGATGAATCACGAAAGACTGCGCGCGCACGATGAATCGGGTCTGATTTCAGCGCAACTCACCGGCTGGTTTTGGCTTGGCTTCCTCTCGACATTCGCAGTGGCGATAACTGCGATCGCGATGTTGGTCAGGCGACGGCGTGGGCCTTAGCTTTTTTGAAAGCGTGTCTTAAATGAAAGCGCAAATCAAACTGTTCAAGATTTTCGGGATTCAAATCGGCCTGCACTACAGTTGGCTCCTGATTGCGGTGCTGGTGGTGCTCTCCCTCGCCGGTCAGTTTGCGGCGACTAATCGCCAGTGGGGCCCAACCGTCATTTGGGGTCTGGCGATTTTGACCGCGTTACTCTTCTTCGCAGCGATTGTCGTTCATGAACTATCCCACGCCGCAGTCGCCAAAGCGCGCGGACTCCCTGTTAGATCGATCACACTCTTTGCTCTTGGCGGAGTCGCGCAAATAGAGAAGGAAGCCTCCGACGCAAAGACCGAATTCTGGATGGGCATAGCCGGTCCCATCACCAGCGCAGTAATTGGCATTATCTGTCTGGGCATTGCGGCCGGAATTGGTTGGACGCCTTCAGGCTCTCACCAGTCACCGCTGGCCGCGATGTTAGGTTGGCTCGGCGTTATCAATATCTTACTGGCCGTCTTCAACATGATTCCGGGATTTCCGCTTGATGGCGGCCGGGTGCTGCGGGCAGTCGTTTGGTGGATCACTGGCAGCGCCTCGCGCGCCACACGCGTCGCGACGGCGATCGGTCAACTCGTAGCGTTTGCATTTATCATCATCGGACTCTTTCGCTTCTTCAACGGCGCGGGCTTCGCCGGTTTGTGGCTGACCTTCATAGGGTGGTTCCTTTTGGATGCCGCTCGTTCGACATATGCTCAGTTCGAAACCATCGAACGTCTGCGCGGCGTTCGCGTCCGCGACATCATGGGCGGAGACTGGACGGTCATCGATGCGAAGACCAGCCTGCAAACATTTGTTCACGATCACTTGCTGAAGTCAGCAAAGCGGTGCTTCGTCGTAGAAGAAAACGGTCACGTGGCAGGAATCGTCACGCCACACGAAGTGAAAGATGTGGATCGAGAGAAATGGTCCCAACTGAGCGTTCGTGAGGTAATGCTTCCGCTGGAGAAACTTCACGCAGTAAAACCTGCTACGAGTTTAACCGATGCGCTGGAAACAATGGGCCGCGAAGATATTAATCAACTGCCGGTCATGAGCAATGGACATCTCGACGGGTTTATTTCACGGAGTCACATACTTCGGTTGCTTCAGACGAGAGCTGAACTCCAGGTGTGATTATGAATAGCAAGCAGGAGCTCCACGAACAACTCCCCGACGCTTCGGTTGAACGTTCCGATTTGGTGAGGAGCACTGGGACGTTCGAACGTGCGCGGCCGGCAGACCTGGTCGAACCCAACGCTGACGTTGCGATTCCGGCAATCGAGTTTCGCAGTGTCAACTTTTCCTATGACGACAAGAAGGTCCTCAACGATCTCAGCTTCCAACTAGCTAAGGGCGAGATAAAAATCATTCTCAGTGGTTCCGGCGGCGGCAAGTCGACGATCCTCAAACTCGTTTTGGGTTTGTTGAAACCAGATGCCGGCCAGATCTTTATTGACGGCGAAGAAATTACCGAATTCGATGAAACGGAGCTGCAGCGAGTACGCGATAAGATCGGTATGGTCTTTCAGGAGGGTGCTCTTTTCGATTCGATGACGGTCTATGAAAACGTAGCCTTTCGTCTTCAGGAGCGCGGAGCGCCGGAAGAAGATATAGAAAAGGAAGTACGCTCACTGTTGAAATTCGTGAAGCTTGAAAAAGAAATGGACAAATTGCCAAGCGAGTTATCAGGGGGCATGCGAAAGCGAGTAAGCGTTGCTCGCGCCTTGGTTGGCAATCCGAAGATTGTTTTGTTCGACGAGCCGACGGTTGCGCTAGATCCTCCCACCTCCGGCACGATCTGCGATCTGATTATCGAACTGCGCGATCTTGAGAGTGTCTCATCGATCGTCGTGACGCACGAAATGGATGTGGTGAAGTATTTGACCTCGGAGTATGTAGACGTCGATGAGAAAGGTAAGCTTCGATTCAAGGAGGACAGTGAGAATCTCCGTCTGACCAATACGAACATCCTCATGTTGCGTAAGGGCCGCAAAATCTTCAGTGGGACGGGCAGGGAACTGGTTGAGTCAGAAGAGCCATATATTCATGAATTTATACGTGGCACGGAAATGTTGCCGGAAAAGGAACAAGAGACTGATTAACGTTCATCTTACGTTGATTTGTTTACTTGGGACGGAAAGTTTGAAGTCTCGACTTGCGAATGTGAAACGCCAGCCTGTCTACGAATGTTGGTGTGAAGAATAACATGGCGGGAAAGATCGTTCTATTTCACGAAAAAGACCATCACCTGTCGAATTGTATGAAGGCTCCAACTTTCAAACGCGATAACGACTTGTAACTGAATTGTAAGCCCGTCGATGAGAATTAACTAGAACAGGCTTGTCATAGACGGCTGTCCGCAAGTTAGGTATACGACGGCCGAAAAAGACGCGCCACTTTCATCGATTCCTGGTGGCACCGATACAACTAAGGGCTGTCTCACTTCAGCTTAGTACTAAGAAGAAACACGACAATAATTAACGCAAGGATTCCGCTACCAACATAGACCGCCAGCATCCATCTCCTCAGATAAGTCCCGCAAAGACGACATCGAACGGCAAGCCGTTGGCGAGTCCTATGCTTGCAACTCGGACAAGATTTCATTTCGTAAATCTGCTTCACGTCGCAGCTCAAGGCGTAATTTCGGATTTGACGCGCTACCAAGTTGAGGCCACTCTTAGTAATACCCTGTAAATTAATCGCGCTGCATTAGAGTAGAACGCAAATATCGAAGCCGACGACTCTATTTAGACAAACTGCCTCAAGTAATGACAATGGCACGTTCATTGCCAATTCATAAACCGTCCACAAAACCGTCCGGTATTAGGTCTCAATCGGCGGGATGGGAAGAGCGCTGACTTGTGAAAACGGCGACGAGCCGAACTCGTCTGCTTTATTCGTCGCCGCTGTTTTCTTGTTCTTATTATAGGGTGACAGAATTGTATAACGTCAAAAACATCGAACAGTTAATAGGGCGGCCGGTTCTTTCGCTGGCAACAGCTAACAGAATGGGACATATTGCCGATCTGCTTACCGATCCGCTGTCAGGCGAATTGGCCGGCTTTTCGGTGCGCAGACTGGATGAGAGTTATGCACTGACAAGTATGATGGATGTTCATGACATTGGGCCGGACGCGATTATCGTCGAGCGCGATCAGTCGCTGGCTCCAGTTGATGATTCATCACTAAAGACACTGCCCAAGGCAAAAGAGAACTTAATAGGCGTCAAGGTTATTACCGAGCACGGGCAGCTACTCGGAAACATTTCTAATCTGTATCTCTGTGTGAGTAAAAAGCGAGTCTTCATTCATGAAGTCCGTTCATCGTTATTTGATAAATTATTGGGCCATGCCTTCTACTTTGGCGCCTCGCTCGGCTGCGCGTTTTCTGACGACGGAACCGCACTGGTTGTTACGGGCGGTCCAGAGAACATGTATCATCGGTTAGAGGCGGCGGCTGAGCGTTTGCTGGCACCTTATAACTCCAATTTCAAGCAGACGTCTGGAATACATATCGAGGTTCGTTCTCACACAGATTAGGAACCTTACCTAATAACGTTCAATCACACTGGACTACCTGGAAGAGACTGTCCCATGGGCGGTCCGCATAAGCGGAGCACCGGATTCGGGCTGTTCCAAAGTGGCGAAACAAGCAACGAGGGAATCAACCAGACGGCAAATCCGTAGCGGTACCGACTGTTCAAATAAAGAACCAGGGCCACAATCATATGGACTGAGGGCCGCGCCGGCCTGATCCAATCCTTCATTCAAGCCAAAGAACCAGCTCGCGTCCGATAGATTTTCCTGCGTAGGAAATGATCGCGTCGCCGGCTGGCTTTCGAATCGCGCGGCCAGTTCCTTTCGCGATAATCAGGACAGCGGCGAGCGGCCAGTTACCGGCGAGCGCGAGCGCAGGCACAGCGAGCACGTTGGTCGCATAACCGATGAAGTCGAAGATCCAATAGCTATGGGCTTGTCGGAGAAGTAACCTGAGATGGAACGAAGATATAACCTAGCAACTCGCCCACGCCGGCAACGAAACCAACAATGGTTGCGCTGGTCCCAACGATCTCAGGAATGGCCGAATGATCCTGCGCCCGCCTTCAGACGCCATGTTGGCGAAGAGGTTGACGATGCCGATGATGTTTGGATGGCGACGGTGGGTCGTCACTTTGTTCTGATGATGCCGTGAACAAAATGGAAAGCCAGGATTCTCAAAGCTAACCTCACTACTGAATTGGCTCTTTATTTCCCTTCAAAGCCGATCAAAAAAGAGCGCAAAAAGAGCGCAACGCGAAATTAGTGGAGCGGCAACGCGCGCAGAATCAACAGTTGGAGAAGGGTATCCGACTGCCTGACCATCGGGCTTGCGGTTTGCAAATTTGCTGAGGTTTTCATTTAAGTTCTTGGCTTTCAAACAGATAACTGACCGGATTTTCTGTCCCTCTGTCCCTCTGTCCCTATAGTCCCGTTGTTCCCGCCATTCCCGGAAAAGTCCCCACCAAGTCCCCAACGCAATCGGTGCATTGTGCACCAAGTTTGCGGGCTTTTCATAGGTGACCAGGTATCGCCAGGAGCACATGCTCAAGCAGCCCTAACGGTCGGCCAGCATCGAACCGAGACTAAAGTACTTCGGACCGGTTGAAGCGTCATGGCGTCGGTAAAGTCATGAGGTCGCATTGTCGGAAACTGCGATATCGCGGCTTCAGAAGTGATCGAGATGGATCTCAACTGGCTACCTATCTAAGCGACGCGATGGGAAGATTGGGCTTTCTTGTATCACGTGGCAATGTTGGAGCCGCATCATTCAATCGAAGGAAGATGATATTCAATAAGGACTCGGTTCGTAAGGTGATCTTGCACTTCACCGACAACGATTTGATTGAGTTACTAAAGCAACGTAGCTCGCTGAGAGATACGACTGACTACATTCAAGGGGTTTATCGAAAGTTCATGGTTTCGCTCGAATAACGGGACCGTCAAGTATGACCAAACCCAATGTCACAAAAGATATCCATAGAGAAAACAGTTAGGATGGATCTTCAGGAGGTGTCACTTGCCTCGCCTCTTTTTCCTGCTTCTCGGCCAGCGCTAATACTTCGGAAAGAAGAAAACCCACATACTTTCGACCACTCCGGATTCGTGTGAGTTTGTCGGTGCCGGCACGCCCGTTGTAGACGGTCTTTTTCGAGCATCCGAGGATCTCTGCTACTTCTCGGCGCCCTGGCGATCGCGGGGCTGCGTTGGTGAAGTGACGCCAGACCGATCCGCCGCCACTCAGCTTGTTGGGATGAATATCGACCATGAAACTAATTGAAGCTGGGCTTTACGACCGTCGCCGCATGGGATAAGAAACCTCAGAGTCCACCTCGACATTATCCTTCACCAGTCTTAATTTTCATGTTACCTTCCTCCTTCGACTTATCACCTCGCCCGCCATTGATTGGCGCGGCAACAGTTCAGTTCATGAGTTGTTGACCAATCCGGCAAGTCGAATGACTCTATGCCGGACTCGTACGGACGAGTAACCGACCTCGAATCCAGTTCAGGAGCCAATCAATGAAATCCCCGTTTGCGTCGCCTTCCGCGGGTCGTCCTCTTTTCAACCATCGGTTTATAAGTCGTGCTTCGTTGATCGTGGTGCTGTCGCTAGCCATCGCTGGTCTCTTGATTTATGTGGACCGCTCCCGCGCCGCCGGCGGCGACATAGACACGACCTTCAACGCGGGCGGCGCGGGCCCGAATTTTCAAGTGGTTGCGGTGGCGGTGCAACCCGACGGGAAGATCGTCATCGGCGGCGACTTCACCAGCTACAACGGGGACGCGGCGGCCAGCGATTGGGTCATGCGGCTCAACGCCGACGGGACGCGCGACACGACCTTTAACGCGGGCGGCGCGGGAGCGAATGACGGTGTGTATGCGGTGGCGGTGCAGCCCGATGGGAAGATCGTCATCGGCGGCCAATTCACCAGTTACAACGGGGACGCGGCGGCGAGCGATTATGTCATGCGGCTCAAAGCCGACGGGACGCGCGACACAACCTTTAACGCGGGCGGCGCGGGAGCGGATAACGGTGTGTTGGCGGTGGCGTTGCAGTCCGACGGGAAGATCGTCATCGGCGGCGCCTTCACCAGCTATAACGGGGACGCGGCGGCGAGCGATTATGTCATGCGGCTCGACGGCGATCTCTTTGTCACCTGGCCGGCGGGCGACGCGACCGACAAGACTATTCAACTTCCTATCATCAACGACGGAACTCCTGAAGGAGACGAAACGCTCACGCTCGCGCTGGCCGTCATGTCCGGCGGCGCCACGCTCGGCTCTCCCAGTTCGTCCACGCTAACCATTCACGATCCTAATAACTCGCCGACGATCACTGCAGCAGGGCCATTAACCCGGCAGCAAGGCGAAACCGCCAATTCGACGATCGCCACCGTCAACGACACCGAAAGCGGCGCCGGAGGCGTGACGGTCACTGTGACCAGCGCTAATCCATCAAATGGCGTGACGGTCTCGACCATCACGAACGGCAGCGGCACAATCACGGCTGACGTGGCGGCCTCTTGCACCGCGACGAATGCCACCTTCACTTTACAAGCGAGCGACGGAACGTTAACTGCGACCGATACTTTAACCGTCAACGTTACAGCCACCTCCCCGCCGCCGATCACGCCGACCCCGGCGCAGGTCTGCGCGAACTCGACCGGCAACTCCGCGTCCGGCCCGGCCGGCATGACCGTGTACGCGTGGGGCATCACCAACGGCACCATCACCTCTGCTACGAACACGCAGAGCATCACTTACACCGCTGGCGCCTCCGGCACCGTCACCCTGAGTCTGACGGTCACCGGACCGAATGGTTGCATCGTAGCGAATACCGCACCAGTCACGATCAATCCGATTCCGCCGACACCGACGATCACGCCGGGTGGGACGACCACGTTCTGCGCCGGCGGCAGCGTTTCGCTGACTTCAAGCAATGCGAGCGGCAATCAGTGGTCCTTGAATGGCAATCCTATCGGTGGAGCTACGAATCAGGTGTATGTCGCCACGGCATCCGGCAGCTACACCGTCATGACCACCGCGATCGGTTGTAGCAGTGCCGCGTCAGCCGCAACGGTGATAACAGTCAACCCACTTCCAGCGACGCCGACGATTACGCCGGGCGGACCGACCACATTCTGCGTCGGCGGCAACGTCTCGCTGACATCGAGCGGCGCCAGCGGCAACCAGTGGTTCTTGAATGGAAACCCGATCGGCGGTGCGACCAATAGCACTTACAGCGCTACCGCGACTGGGAATTACACCGTGGTCGTGACTAACGGCAATAGTTGCTCCAGCTCTCCTTCGTCGGCCACCACCGTTACGGTTAATCCAAATCCGAACGCGACGATCACAACTGCCGCGCAGGAATGCGCCGGCTCGACGAGCAACGCCACGAGCGTGGCGAATGCCGGCGTCGGAGCAACTTACAACTGGTCAATCACGAATGGCACGATCACCGGAGGCGCTGGTACGGCAAACATTACCTACACCGCCGGCGCCGCAGGCGCTCTAATGCTGAACGTGACGGTCACCACCGCCGCGGGTTGCAGCGATTCGAAATCGGCAAACGTCACCATCAACGCGATCCCGGCCACGCCGACGATCACTCCGGGCGGACCGACCACGTTCGCGAACGGTGGCTCAGTTACCTTGAATTCGAGCAGCGCCACCGGCAATCAATGGTTCCTAAACGGGAATCCGATCGGCGGCGCCACTAATCAGGCTTACAGCGCAACCTTCGCCGGCAATTACACCGTAGTGGTGACGACTAATGGTTGCAGCAGCTCGCCTTCGGCGGCAACGACTGTCACAGCCTGTCCAACGACAGCCACAGTCACGAATACCAACGACAGCGGCGCGGGCAGTCTGCGTCAGGCGATCAGCGATCTGTGCGTTGGCGGTCAAATTACTTTCTCGAACAGCACCGCAGGCGGCGCCACGAACTTCTTTGATCTCAGCGTGCACACGATCACGCTTACTTCGGGTGAACTGTCCGTTGTTAACAATTTGACGATCTTCGGTCCCGGTGCGCCCATACTAACAATCAGCGGTAACCATAATAGCCGGGTCTTCAACGTGAATCTGGCTAGTCCAGGTGTCGTCACGTTGTCAGGATTTACCGCTACAAATGGCACAACAACCGGGGATGGCGGTGGCATCATCAATCAAGGCACCGCGACGGTTAACCTTAACGGTATTAAGCTCACGAATAATTCCGCTGGTGGCAGTGGTGGCGGCGTTGCCAACGGTGGCAACGGTACTTTGACTCTCACCAACAGCACCATCTCAGGTAATAGCGCCGTCAACTCCGGCGCTGGAGTTTCAAACGGCACTGGTGCAAACCAGAGCAGTGTGCTGACAATCACCGCCACCACCTTAAACAACAACACGGGGCCAAACTCCGGCGGTGGCGTATTCAATATCGCGCACGCTACGATTACGAATTCCACAATTTCGTCCAACAGCGCTGTTAACGGTGGCGGAATTGCAAACTTGAACCCGGCGACACTCACGAACGTTACGGTTGCTGGCAATACCGGAACGACTTCGGGTGGTGGCATTTACAATCCCGGGATCGGAACACTCACATTTCGCAATACCCTTATCGCGGGTAACACTTCGCCATCCGGTCCTGATTGCAACGGCGCTAACTTTAGTTCCGCTGATCACAACCTGATCGGAAACACGAGTGGCGCCAGCTTTACCGGTACCACTACTCATAACGTAACGAATGTAAATGCGCTTCTGAACGCGCTCGGCCTTTACGGCGGGCTAACTGACACAATTGCGCTTCTGCCCGGCTCGCCCGCAATCGATGCGGGTGACAACTGCGTGACCCAGGCTTCGCATTGCGGCGATGCCAGCATCTCGCAAATAGGAACCGATCAACGAACACTGGCCAATAGAATGGTCAACGGCACTGTCGATATCGGCGCCTTTGAATCGCGCGGCTTCACGATCGCTGTAAACAGCGGAACACCGCAGAGCGCGGTGTTCGGTACGGCCTTTGGCTCACCACTGGTAGCGACGGTAAGCAGCGCGTTCGTTGAACCTGTCGCCGGTGGTCAGGTGACGTTCACGACGCCGGGCAGCGGCGCCAGCGCTACGTTCACGGGTGGAGTCACAACTCTGGCAGTGACCATCAACGCGTCCAACCAGGCCTCGGCCAACGCAACTGCCAACGGCACCGTCGGCGGTCCATATAGCGTTTCGGCAGGCAATGCCGGTATCACCGGCACAGCGACATTCAGTTTGACAAACACCCAAAGCAATCAAACGATCACGTTCGGTGCTTTAGGAAATAAAACGTTTGGTGATGCTGACTTTGGAGTAAGCGCAACGGCGAGCTCGGGCTTGCCGGTGACTTTCACCGCGAGCGGCAATTGCAACATCTCAACGAACACGGTCCACCTGACCGGTGCCGGTTCCTGCACTATCACCGCGCACCAGCCTGGCAACGCGAACTACAATCCGGCCCCCGATGTGCCGCAAAGTTTCTCGATCGCGAAAGGCAATCAGACAATCAACTTCGGTGCTTTGGGAAACAAGACATTCGGCAATGCGGATTTCGGAGTCAGCGCTTCGGTGACTTCCAGTCTGGCAGTGAGCTTCACCGCCGGCGGGAATTGCACCGTCACTGGAAGCACCGTGCACATCACCGTCGCCG
>Ga0137403_10010876_pt1 | contig 10060 bp, 5 predicted proteins | sample CZOMad2_1_16fung_FD_122057 | JGI IMG/M metagenome (GOLD analysis project Ga0137403, IMG submission 122057) | Vadose zone soil fungal communities from Angelo Coast Range Reserve, California, USA - CZOMad2_1_16fungal (Hybrid Assembly) | ecosystem: Environmental > Terrestrial > Soil > Vadose zone... | reverse complement strand
CCTGCGCGCGCCTCGGCACATCTTCGAGTCCGGGTGGCCGTCGGACTATTCGCGGGCAGTGCTCGACCCCTACTACGATCTCGCCGCCTACATGCTCCAAGTCGCGCGGATCGACCAGCAAGAGTTTGGTCAGCTTCCCCGCAAGACAACCGTCATGAAGGAAGTGGCAGCCGCGCTCGGCCGCGACAAGCAATTCTTCCACCCGCCGCTCGCCGTCCATTTTCACGACCCAAACGAGCCTCAGCCGCCGAACGGCAGTGGTCCGCGCCGGCGCACCCAGCAAGGTTGCCGCGCTTGCGGAAATTGCGACATCGGTTGTGAGTTTCGCGCCAAGAACACGCTCGACTTCAACTATCTCGCCATCGCCGAAGACAGGTGGGACGACGACGGCCAGCCGTACGCCGACATCCGAACGCTGGCCGAAGTCACCGGGATCCAGCCGATCGATCTCCATCACCCCGAGACCGGATACAGCGTCACGTACCAGGATCGCCTGTGCGGCTCGAGGCAAGAGCACGTCGAGGCGCGGTGGGTCTTTGTCTGCGCGGGCGCGGTGAACTCGACGGAGCTGCTGCTCAAGTGCAAGAAGTCCTCGCTTCCGAAGCTCAGCGACGCGCTCGGGCGGAACTACTTCGCCAATGCCGATGCGCTCGGCCTTGCCTATGACAGCAAGCGCGACGTCGAACCCGCGCGCGGGCCCACTATCACGACCTCGCTGCTCTTCGAGCGCGATGGCGATTCGACGGGTGGTCCCCCGGAGTGGTTCCTGCTTCAGGACGGCGGCTACCCTCCGTCGCTGAAGCGGCTGTTCGGGATCTTTCGCGCCCCCATCTGGTTGGGGCGAAATCGCTATCTCGAACGCGCGCCTGGGCATTATTTCGAGCTGGCACGTCGCTTCGCCGAGCTGCTCGGCGAGGAAGGCGAGGAGAAAGCCAAGACCAGGATCCAGCGGGCGACCGATCTGGTTCACGCCGCCAATGCCGCAGCGCGGGCGATGCCGCGGAGCAGCAACAGCGGCTGGGTCCGCGCGCTCAGCGCGGGGTATGGGTCAAACGGGCATGGCCAGCGACAAGCGTTGCGATTCGTTTCGCACGCAAGCGGCGGTCTGGCCACCGACCTGCCGATTCCCGCAAACTTCGATGAGCTGCTGTCGGGATTCGAGGGGTACCTCCCCGACCAGTTGAAAAGGATCCTCCGGGACTTCTGGAGCGAGTTGAAGGGAGTCCTGTCGAAAGAAGTCGGGCTGGACACGGCCGAAGTGGCCGACGCGGTGCTCCGGGACCTGGAGGGGAACCGGGCTTGGGTACACTTCCTGGTGAAGCTCCTCATCCGGCCCAAGAAGCTGCACGGCTTCACCGCCGCCGAGACGATTCGGGTGCTCAAGAAGCGGCTCCGGCTCGACAGGCTCACCGGCGCGCAGCTGCTCATCGCCTTCTTCATCTTTCTCCTGGGCTTCGAGGATCCCGGCGACAAGACCGCGATCTTTCTGGTCATGGGCCGCGACGACAAGCCCGGTCGACTGGCGCTGCAGCATGGCGTGCTCTCTGCTCTCTTCCACGATCCGCCGGGCCACCCGGTCTACAGCGCGGAAGAGCGGCTGATGCGCGATTACGTCGATCAGCTCGACCGCCCGGCGACGCAGGACGGGCGGCCGGCGGGCACCGGCGCACAGCTGCGGGTGAACCCGGCGTGGAGCTTCTTGAACCGCCCGATCACCGTCCACAGCCAAGGCGGATGCTCGATGGCGGATGCGCCGGGAGCCGGCGTAACCGACCCGTGGGGGCAGGTCCACGGCTATCCCGGGCTCTTCGTGATGGATGGCTCGGTCTTTCCGCGGTCCGTCGGCGTCAATCCTTCGGCGACCATCCTCGCGATCGCCGAGCGCAATATCGAGCACCACATCCGTCAGCATCCGCGAGATCCCAAATGGGAGGCGCCCGAACACGAAGGCGCCCGGACGTGGGTCACGGGCAAGAAGGCCATCCTCGATCCGATCGGGGCCATCGAAAGCGGACTGTCATCTCCCGGCGTGGAAGCGCCGAGCGCGGAGCCGATTGGCTTCAAGTTCAAAGAAGTGATGCAAGGCTTTCACGCCGACGCCGCCCTGGGGCGCAGCTACGAACGCGCCGAGGAGCTCGGCCGCTTCGCGAACACCAGCATCCGCGCGGTCATCCAGGCGGAGGTGGGCGATCTTTCCAGGATGCTCGAGGACCCGAAGCATGAAATCGCGTTGCGCGGCAAGATCGTGGTCGACAACTGGCCGCAGCCGGCGCTAGGCGCGTCGCAGGCATCCTCTTTGCGCGTCTACAACGCCACGGGCTCGCTCCGGCTCCTCGTCCTCGGGCGGAGCGCGGTGCGCGAGCGGCTGATGGGGTATCGCCTCGCCTTCGACCCGTACGTCCTGCACGGCTTCAAGCGACTGCGGGAGCGCCCCGGGTCGGACGCCTGGCGTGACACGACCACGCTCTTCATCACCATCCGCAGGCGCGGCGACCCTGTCTCCCGCAGGCGAATCGGAATCATGCGTGTCGGCATCGACGACTTCATCACCCGGCAGATGCGCTCCTTCGAAGTGACGGGGACCCGGGACGAGGAGCGCATCGCATGGGCCTTCAGCGCCTTCGGTTCGTTCTTCTTCAGCAACCTCGAGAAGGTCTACATGCCTGAGATCGATCGGCTGAGGCCGTTCCCGTGATCCGCAACCCGGCGCCATCTCCGAACGACCTCGATCCAATCTTCCTCGAAACGTCGGACCACATCGACCTGCAGATCAGGCGCCAGACGCCGGTGCCACCCAAACCCAAGGGCCATGTCGTCCTGATCCACGGTGCGAGCGCGGCGTTCACGACATTTGTGGTTCCGCACGGCAGGAGCCTGTCCGATGAGCTGCGCAAGAGGGATTTCGACGTTTGGTTCCTCGATTGGCGAGGAAGTCACCTGGTCTCCGGCAGATACCTCGACGGGACACGTGCGAGCACCTACGCCAACCAGTTCAGGATCGATTGCGTCGCCAGGATCGACATCCCCGAAGCGCTGAATCGCATTCGCGAGCTCGCGGACGCAGATTCGCTGAAAGTCGTCGCGCACTGCCTCGGGTCAGGCGCTCTGGCGCAGTCGATCGCAGAGGGTAAGCTCGAGGGCTTGAAACTGTCGCACGTGGTGTTCTCGACGCTAGGCCTGTTCTACGAGGTCACCTTCGACAACGCCATGAAGGCGAAAGACTACGTGCTGGAAAAGATCCGCAACCCACCGGGGCGGCCTCCCTGTTACTTCGTCGCGCCGAATCGGGGACGTTGGCCCGAAGAGCTCCAGAAGGACTACGATCTCTGGGAGCAAACCCTGTTGCCCGGGTGCAAGCCGTTCACCAACACCCGTCTCTGTCGTCGGCTCTGCTTCATGTATGGGATCCCGTACCTGCACGAGCAGCTGGCCGACGAGCTCCACACCGCCGAGGCGCTGAGCGAGCAGTTCGGCCCGATCCCGATCGAGATGTACATCCAGGCGGGCCAGAACGTCCGACGCCGCTGGGCGGCACCGTACGGCGCGCCGGGCGACTCCGACGACTACCTCTCCGACAAGGCTCGAAAGCGATTCAAGGACATGCGCGTCACCTTGATCACCGGCACGCGAAACGCCCTCTGGCACCGGGACTCGATCGACCGCATGTACGAGTGGCTCCGCCGGGGAGCGGTGCTCCGCGGCCCGGAGACGCCCGCGCGCAAGGGATCCGGCGGAACCGTCGAAAAGATCGTCTTCCCGGAGTTCGGACACCAGGATCTCCTCTGGGGAAAGAAGGCCCCCGAGATCGTGTTTCCCAGGATCGTGGACGCGCTCACGAAGTGACCGAGCTCAGCTCCTCGAGACAGCCCTCTTTGAGCTCTCGTCGAATCAGCAGCTCGTCATGCTGCATGGAGAGGTCTCTCGCCGCCCGCAGTCCCCTCCTCCACGAGCGAGCGGCGCTGCTCTTGCGATTCCTCATCGAAAGCCAGACCCCGCGCCAGAGCCGGTATCTCGCCTCGCCGATGGGGAAGACCTTGCGGTACCGGCGCAAACCCTCCACCGACAGCCGCGCTAGATCCCTCCGCGGCGCAGGCGCTCGCAGGATCACCTCCGCGATCGCCGAGCGGCCCTCCAGCGTTGCATGACCAGTCGGGCGCGGCGCGCGGATCAGCATCGCCAGCGCCTTGCGCGCGTCTTCCTGCGCGCGCCCGATCTCCCCAAGCCTCATCCGCGCCAGCGCGGCGCAACCGAGCGTCAGGATCAGATTGTTCTGGTCATTGTCCTCGTGGGCGCCCAAGGCATTCTCCAGGTATCGGAGCGCTTCCGCCGGCCGCCCTCTTCGCAGCTCGGCCAGTCCCGCGCCGCAGAGCGCCCACACCTCCTGCTGCACGTTTCCGATCTTCTGCGCCCTCGCCAGCAAGAGGTGGGCGGCTGCTGCCGCCGGCTCGGTTTGACCGAGATAGTGGTGCATCCAGAAGCGCACGATCTGCGCGTTGGCCCAGTTTACCTGGTCGCCGATCCGTTCGCAGATCGACTGGCATTCGTCCGCGCTCGCGCGGACGTCCTCCCAATGTCCGACGCTCACGGAATAGAGGCTGTTGAGCATGTGGGCGTAGTCGAGCGCCGGGGGATCGCCGATCTCCTCAGCGACCTGGATTGCGCGCCGGAGATACCGCTCGGCGGCCGCATTGAACCCGGCAAAGCCGAAGCAGCCCCCGATCTCCGCGTACGCTCCGGCAAGCTCCGGCGAGGGCCCGGCGCGCTCCGCGCGCTCGACGGCATCGATCAGGCGGACCACGACCGGAATCGCCTGGTTCTGGAAATAATGAACCACCGCGATGTGGCGATGCGCGCGCGCTAGCTCGAGATCGAGCTCCCGGTTCGGCCGCAATCGGTTCGGGACGAAACGCCGCGGCAGCCTCGCCCTGAGCGCCTGGATGCCGAGCTGCACGAGGGCGCGAGGGACTGCGATGAAGAGCGGCACGTTCGCCGTTCCACCTGCGGCGGCGATGGCCTTTTGCGCCTCCGACGCACGCGCCGCAAGATTGCCCACGCCGGTGTACGCATCGCTCAGCTGGCGCCGCCAGCGCACCTGGCGTGTCACGTCGGAGCGGCCGAGGCGCAGGCATTGCTCGAGGAAGCCGATCGCCTCCTGATAGGCTCCGATTGAGAGCGCGTGCTCACCCGCTGTGTCGAGATGATCGACCGCTTGCGCCGTACGACCCGCCACCAAGTAGTGGTGCGCAAGCACGCCGCTGGTAGCGGCAAAATCAGGTTGTCCGCCACGCACCTTGACGATGGCCTCGGCAGCGGCGAAGTGCAGAGCCCCGCGCCGCTCGGAGGCGATCCGCTCGTAGGCGATCTCCCGAAGCTTGTCGTGAGCGAAGCGCAAGGCGCCCGGCCGCACCTGCTCCAGGATCTGCCGGGAGAGCAGCTCCGCCATCGAGGAATCGTCCACGCCTCCTGCTGCGTCGAGGACGTCGACGTCGAATTCCCTCCCGATCACTGCAGCCATCTCCATCCGCTGCTGGCCCTGCGCGGTGAGCCCGCTGAGCCGTCTGACGATGACCTCGCGCAACGTCGCGGGAAACGAAAGCGCCTGTAGCGCATCGACCGATGCCCTGGCGCCGGAACCGATGGCCAGGGATCGCCCGCTCAGGCGCCGGATGATCCCTTCGCCCACGGCGGCGCGGAGATACTCGGCGACGAAGAAGGGGTTGCCCTCGGATTGGCGAGCGAGGAATTGGACGAATGCGTCCGGCGGAGCATCGACCGCGAGCATGTCGCTTACCAGCGATCCGAGCGCGCGGTCATCGAGGCGCCCGACCCGGACGACGCGAAATGGAGACTCGCTCACGACTTCGGACAGCGATGATCCTGCCTCGTCGGTCCGATAGGTTGTCAGGACGAGGAGGGGGACCTGCGCGACCACGTCTGCTGCGAGCCGGCGAAGCACGTGCCAGGTGAGCTCGTCCGCCCACTGAAGATCGTCGAGAATGAGGACCAGCGGCTGGTCCTGGGCGAACGCCCGGATGGTCTCCGCCATGCAAGCCAGAAGACGGTCGCGGCCGGCAGCGCCCTCGAGCGCAGGTGGGTCCGGGTGCGCTTCGAACCCCGGCACCCGAGACACGGCCGGCTCGATGACGGCGAGGACCTTCGCGCGATCGCCGAGCAGGCGATCCGTGGCTGCGCAACCCTCCGCCACGCAGCGATCGACCACGGCGAGCAACATCTCCCGGAAGGGTCCGAGGGGGGCGCCGGCTCCTGCCCGGCCCATCGTGCCGGGGGCCACACAGCTTCCGTTGAGGATCCGCGCGGTGTTCGCTGCACGCCGGGAGACCTCGAGAGCGAGGTAGGTCTTGCCGATTCCGCTCTCCCCGGCGATCAGGGCAACGGCGCCTTCGCCCTGGCGCAGACCGTCGACGATCTCCATCAGCCGGGCCAGCGGTTCCTCGCGGCCGACCAGCCTCGGACGGTAGAGGTAGGCCCGGCGCTTCTCGCTGCGAACGCGCTCGCGCGCCGCACCCAGATCTTCGAGCGCTTCGGCCACGTCGTCGGCATGCCCTGGCCTGTCGCGGGCCTGCTTCTCGAGCAGCGAGAGCACCAGCCGATCGAGAGCCGGAGGGACGCCGTCGACGAGCGAAGACGGAGGGACCGGTTTGGCGCGCAGCTGTTGCCAGGCGACGTCGACGGCGGAGGGACCGACGAAGGGCTGCCGGCGCGCGACCAGTTCGTAGAGGATGCAGCCGAGCGCGTAGAGATCGTCGCGCGCCTCGAGCAGATCTCCGGTAACTTGATGCGGCGCCATGTAGGCCGGTGTCCCGCCCAGCGCGGGAAGGTCCGGGATCTCACGCCCGGACGAGCCGATGCGACGTGAAATGCCGAAGTCCACCAGGATGGGCCACCCATCAGGTCGGAGGAACACGTTCTGCGGCTTCAAGTCCGCGTGCACCACACCTTCGCCGTGCAGGAATGCCAGCGGATCGCAAACCCGCCGCACGAGGGTCAGCGCTTCCGCCAGACGGCCCGCAGCCGCCTGCCCCCGCCTTGTTTGCGATGCCCAGATGCGCCGGTGGTAGCCGGCCAGTGTCTGACCCTCGAGGAACTCCATCGCGTACCAGGGGAGATCCTCGTCGATTCCCTGAGCGAGAATGCGCACGACGCCCGGATGCCGAAGCTCGGCGAGCGCATGGATCTCGCGGCGGATGCTCGTCAGATAGGACTCGTCGCGCAGGCGCACGGTCTTGACGGCGGCGTACGTCCGCGTCGCTTCGTGTTGCCCGCGATAGATGACGCCCATCCCGCCCTGGGCGATCACCCCTTCAATCAGGAACGACCCTATCCGAGTCGGAGTCCTGGTCAGCCTGGGGACCTTGGCGACCATGCTAGTGACGATTCTACACGTTTGAATCAAGAGGATCGAACGGGCGGGCAACTGCCGGCCGGGGAGCGCTACCGTCGCACCTGTCGTTTGCCAAAACTCGATCCGCCGTGCTGGCTACAAATGCATCCGCGCTCCGTCGGGGTAGGACGCCACACATGATCGACCTCCTTCGGTTCGTTTCGGGACTCGCCGCCGATCTTGTTCGCCGTCACGGAGAGCTCATCGCGGAAAACGCGCTGCTTCGCCAGCAGCTCATCGTGGCGCACCGGAAGGTCGCGGGCCGCGTCCGGTGGGCACCTTGGCAACGATTCACCATTGCTCTCGCCGCGCGCGTCGCGCCGGCTTGGCGTGAGGCAACCTTGCTCGTCCAGCCGGCGACCATCCTCCGCTGGCATCGGGCCGGATTCCGCGCCTTCTGGCGGCGGCGCTCTCGGCCGTCGGGACGGCCGCCCACTTCGCGCGCGGCACTGATCCGAGAGATGGCGGCGCGCAACCCGCGCTGGGGCGCCGAGCGCATCCGTGGCGAGTTGCTGAAGCTCGGCGTCCGCGTCTGCAAGCGAACCGTCCAACGGTACATCCGCGGTTCCAGGCCCCGAGGCGACGGCCAAGGCTGGTCGACGTTCCTGCGCAACCACGTCACATGGGCGTGTGACTTCGTCCAGACGTACGACGTCCGGTTCCGCGAGGTTTTCGTGCTCTTCTTCCTCGACCTCCGCCGCCGAAAGATCATCCACGCCGCGGTCACGTATGCGCCGACCGACGAATGGTGCGCGCAGCAGGCCCGGAACGCCACCATGGACGGTGCGCCAGATGTGCTTGTCTGCGACCACGACACGAAGCTCGGCGCTCGCTTCGCTGGCGTGCTCACGTCGTCGGGCGTGCGCGTCGTGCGCACCGCGGTACGCGCGCCGGACATGAATGCCTTCGCTGAGCGCCTGGCGGGCACGCTCCGCCGAGAGTTGCTCGATCACATCCTCATCCTCGGCGAGGAACATCTTCGACGCGTCGTCACCGAGTACGTGCGTTTCTACAACGACGCACGCCCGCACCAAGCTCTCACGCACCAGCAGCCCATTCCACGTCCCCCGGAGACCGAGGGACGCGTTGACGCAATCCCTGTGCTCGCTGGACTCCACCATGACTACCGGCGCGCCGCTTGATGCGCGCCGCGCCGCGATGCCCAGCTACATTCTCAGGCGTGATGGGATTTGTAGCCAGCACGGGGCGCCAGAAGCTGAAAGCGTGCCCCTCGAACATCCGCTAGCATCAAGTTTCGGAGCTGGCACTGACCGTATGAGGAAAGTACATACACGGTCGGCCATCAAAAACTCTAGTAGTTACAATAAATTATACCTGAACCGGCACCCACGCATAGGTGCGCAGACTCATCTGCGGACACAGACTCGATCTGTTTACGTTGATCTATAAACAGACGTGTGAGATAAGGCAGTTGTGGCTGCCAGCGGCTCAAGGACCCAGAGGGTGATCGAACTGGTTCGTCGCCTCGACGCAATCAAGTCGGAACGCGCGAAGCTCGCGGACGAGTCGCGCTCCGTGCAGGCGCAAATCGCCGCGCTGATGGGTGACTCGAAAACGACCACGCCGTCGCACGAGAAGCCGTCGACCATGGAGCAGCCGAACCTGGACTTGAATGGGGCAACTGTTCCGACTTCCGATCCGGCGAGCACACCCGATCTCGGTCCCTTGGGCTTCGGCGAGTTGTCTTACGCCAAGCGTGTATTCCAGATGGTCAAGGCCGGCGCCCTGCCCGGCCTGGCGATGATGTAAAGGTTCGGGTTTAGTGCGCGGGCGGCAAGGACGATATAGACCGCTCGCTCGTCGGAGTCGACGGCGCAGATCAGCCCCCGAGCGCGTTCGATGCCGGCCTGCTTGAGCAGGTCTTCGCTCGAGGCATCGCCTTCGAGATGAAGGCGGCCCTCGGCGCGCAGCCGTTCAACCGCCTCATCCGTCTGGTCGATCACCGCATACGGGACCTTGTGGTCCTCGAACTCGGCCACGATCTCGGTCCCGATGCGGCCATAACCGCAGAGGATGAAGTGGTCGCGGAGCTGGTTCAGGCTGCGCTCCAACTGCCGCTGTCTCCTGTAATTGCCAAATGCGTTGTCGGCAAGGGTCTCGGCGAAGACGCCGAAGCCATACAGCATGGTAGCTACGCCGACCACGATCAGCGTGGAGGTGAAGATGCGACCGGCGGGCGACTGCGGGTGGATCTCCGTGTATCCGACGGTGCTGATGGTGATGATCACCATGTAGAAGGCATCGAGCAGGTTCCAGCCGTCGATCAGCATGTACCCCGAGATGCCATAGAGGATGATCACGCCGAGCAGCACGACAGCCAGGCGAAAACGCGACAGCGGGTTGGCCAGCCGAGCTCTTTTCAATTTCTTGCTCGGCTCGCCCCTCCTAGGTCGTTAGCCGCCGCCTCCGCCAGGACCCTCTAACCCGGGCTTTGTCATCTTGCCCACGTCGAGGACTTTGTTCAGCGTTGCTTCGCTGACTCCCTTGGCGCGGGCAAGCTGGCGGATGCTGCGTCCGGTCCGGATTGATTCTTTGGCGATCTTGGCTGCCTCGTCGTAGCCGAGCACCGGATTGAGCGCCGTCGCGAGCATCGGGCTTCGCTCGACCAGCTCGGGCCCCCGGTCGGTGGCCTGGAGG
>Ga0137403_10010875_pt1 | contig 10061 bp, 7 predicted proteins | sample CZOMad2_1_16fung_FD_122057 | JGI IMG/M metagenome (GOLD analysis project Ga0137403, IMG submission 122057) | Vadose zone soil fungal communities from Angelo Coast Range Reserve, California, USA - CZOMad2_1_16fungal (Hybrid Assembly) | ecosystem: Environmental > Terrestrial > Soil > Vadose zone... | reverse complement strand
CTTTGCACCACGATGAGGTGAATACCTTGCGCCACGTGGTCCGCTTGCTCGGCCAGAAGCCGAGTCTTCAGGGAGGCGCACGGCGCAAGCCCCGAGTATCCCGCATAGCGGGCGAGGCCGAGATCCGACATCAGCGCCGCGGGGAGTTTGTAGCCGGGACAGCCAAGCCTCAGCATCTGCAGTTTGCAGCGCGTGACGGCATAGGCCCCAATGCGCTCGGCATACAATCCGTTGAAATCATCGCCGGGACAGACGGCTACCCGCTGCGCCTCGAGCGATCCGGACGACGTGCAGACGCGCGGAAGCTCGACGCGATGCACCGTGGCGTTGCGCACGAAAGCCACGCAATGCGCGTCGGCAAGCCACGCAGCGATTCGAGGAATCGCCTGCCGCGATTCCACACGAAGCTCAGCCGTGCTTTCGAGGACGGCGGCAAGTCCGGGTGCCTTGAGTTGCGGGAACCGCCGCCGGGCCGCCGCGGGCGTCAGAATCGAACACCCTTCGGCCATCTCGGTGCCCATGAAGGCCTCGAGCACCGCGACCGATTCCGGGCGCCGCGCCGTCATCCATAAGCCTCTGTGGACGATCTGCACGCCGGCGGCCTGCGCGACCTCGAGCCAGACGTCACGTGTCCGCCGCGCCCGCGACCACATCGAGCCGCGCCCTTGGCCCGTCACGGTGATGAATCCGAAGTTGCGCACCGACGCGCCATTTGCCTGTGCGTCGCGATCGATGACCACGACCCGCAAGCCGCGGCGCACCGCGGCCAGCGCCGTCGCCAGGCCGATGATGCCGGCGCCCACCACGGCGAGATCATAGCGGCCGGAGAACGTTGTCATGCGGGGCAAGCGTCCAAAAGCCGGATCTTAGCACCTCGCGATTTAAGACATGCCGATCAGCGGGAGATCGACGTTGGGGCGCGCGGACTCTTGTGATTTCATGGCATCGAGGAGAAGCTCCGGCCTCACCGGGCGGCTGAAGTAGTAGCCCTGCGCATAGCGGCAACCGAGCGACTGTAGTACGGCGACCTGCGCGGCATTCTCGACGCCTTCCGCCAGGCTGGCCATGCCGAGATTCTCAACCAGGCTGATGGTGGCATGAATAACGGCCAGCACGTCGGCGCTGCCCGTCACGTCCTGCACGAACGAGCGGTCGATCTTGATGGTGTTGAACGGATAATTGCGCAGGAAACCCAACGACGACGTGCCGGTGCCGAAATCATCCATGGCGAGCTTCACGCCCAGGCTCTGCAATTCGAGCATGAGGGCGTGAGCCGCCTCGGGATTGCGCATGATCTCCCGCTCCGTGACCTCGAGCTGCAGGCACTCCGCAGGCAGCCCGAGATGCTCGAGCGTCCCACGCACCTGATCGAGCAATCGGCGACCCAGCGCCAACTCGGCGCGCGACACATTCACGCTGACCGTCGCGGGTGCGCGCAACGGATCTTGCGCGCGCCAGGTCACCATGGCGCGGCAGGCTTGCTTCTGAACCCATTGACCCACAGCGACGATCAGGCCCGACTCTTCCACGATCGGAATGAACTCGGACGGCGATATTTCGCCCAACGCGGGATGGTTCCAACGCAATAGCGCTTCGGCCGAGACCATCTGCCGGGTAGAGAGGTCGACGATGGGCTGGTAGACCAGGTAGAGCTCTCCGTTGGCTATGGCGCGGCGCAGATTGCTCTCGATGGTTACATGGCGGCTCAACCTCGTCTGCATGGCCTCGTTGAATACGACCGAGCAGCCGCGGCCCGCGCGCTTGGCTTCGTACATCGCCACGTCCGCATTGCGCACCACGTCGTCCGCATTGGTCCGGCATTGCTCGCTGGTGACGATTCCGATGCTTGCGCTGGAATGCACCTCATTGCCCTGGATGTCATAGACGGGAGCCAACGCGTTCAGCAGGCGTTCGGCGATGCGGGCGGCGTCGCTGGATGCCTTGAGGTCGTTGATCAGCAGCAGGAACTCATCGCCGCCGAACCGGCTTACCACGTTGCTCGATTCATCGAGCGCGAGGGCATCGGAGGCGCGCAATTCGCACCGCAGGCGCTGCGCGATCTGCCGCAGGAGTTCATCGCCGGCTTCGTGTCCGAGGGTGTCGTTGATGAGCTTGAACCGGTCGAAGTCCAGGAACATCACCGCAAACAGGGGCTGCTCACCCTTCTGTACGCGAGTGACCGCTTTTTCCAGCCGATCCATGAACAGTGCGCGGTTCGCGAGCCCCGTCAACTTGTCACGCCGAGCCGCTTCGGCAAGTTGCGACTCCATTGCCTTGCGATGCGAAATGTCCTGAACGAAAGACCAGGTCAAAATCCGGCCGGCGGCGTCCTTGGTGCCGATGCCGCAGATCAACACGGCGAAGCGACTGCCGTCCTTGCGCTTGTACTCCGTTTCATAGGGTCCGAATTGAGCGGATTGATCCAGCATTTCCAACTGCGCGACCGCTGCGCCGGCGGAGCCGATCGGGGTGACGTCGCGCTGGGTCATGGCCAGCAGTTCCTCCCGGGTATATCCGGTCGAATGAGCCAGCGCATTGTTGACGTGCAGGAATTGCCCGCTTTCCCGGTCGTTCAAGGCGATGCCGACGGGAGACAGCTCGAACAGCGAGCGAAACTTGGACTCGCTTTCGACCAGCGCCTCATCCGCCCGTTTGCGTTCGGTGATGTCCTGTGTGGCGCCCACCACCCGCGCGGGCTTGCCCTCATCGAACTCGACGACGCCGATGGTTCGAATCCAGATCGGTCGTCCTTGCGCCGTCTGCGCCGGAATCTCGATGTCGTATCCCGTCCCGGATTCGGATGCGTCGCGAATGGCCCGCCAAAGTCTCGCGCCGACGTCCGGGGCCATCAATCTGTCAAATTCTTCCGCGGACGGGGCGACCTCACCCTCCACCTCGTAGATCTTGAACGTCTGACGCGTCCAGACCTGCCGTCCCGAATGCAGGTCGATGCGGAAGCCGCCAACACCGGATATGGCTCCGGCCTGTTCCAGAAACGTTTCGCCGGCAACGACGTTGGCCAACAAGGCCTGTTGTGAGCGAATCTCAGCGCCGCGCCGCCGGTACGACGTCAGGGCCCAGGCCAGGGCGCCGGCAAGCAGCGTCAGGATTGAACCGATGGCGAAAACCCAAGCGGGCGCAAGCTCGAGCCGATGTGAATTTCCCGAGGAATAGGCGAAAGTGCCGGCGGCGGCTACGCCCACCGCGACGCCCAGCGGGACCAGCCACCAGTGAGGCGCCCGTTCCTCCACGGCGATATTGTTCAGGCGCTGGCCCGGCGTCGATCCTTTCTCCATAATCGATAAATATCCCTTCGAACCCGGATGTATCGTCCCATGCCGTCGATATTTGTATCGGCCGGGGCGGACCATTCCGCACTCACGGCTCCTCCCTCAGTGCGATCTGTGACGGCGTTCACACCACTTCGGGGATGCCGGCCCGATAAGGCTGAAGACCATGGAATCGAACCGTCAAGCCAGGCCCGCCATCGACCGAACGCAAATACTCAAGGCAGCCGCCTGTCTCGGGGTTTTGGGCTCCGGCGCCCACAGCGCGCCACGCATCATGGCGGCTCTCTGCAACCCCGCGGTGAGTCCGAGGGAGATCGCCGCGCTGGTCGGCAAGGAACCGGCCTTGTACGCCCGCGTGCTGCGCGTGGCGAACTCGCCCTACTACGGGCAGTCGCGTTCGATCACGACGCTGGATCGTGCGCTGGTAGTCCTCGGCATCGATGCCGTACGAGGGATCGCGGCCGCCGCGTGCCTCGACCGCAGCATGCCGCGGCGCGGCGAGGATTCCGTCGTCGATATGAAGTCGGTGATACATCACAGCATCGCCACCGCCGCGTCAGCCGAATCCCTGGCGCGAATCCGGCGGCCCGCGCTGGCCGCGGAGGCGTTCATCGCAGGTTTACTGCACAACCTCGGGATCGTCGTACAGCTCCACCTGGACGCGCCGGGGATCCGGGCCATCATCAGCCTGCGGGAGGCCGGCGACGTTCGCGATATGCGCGCATTGGAGTCGGATTGCGCCGCCATCGGTCATGAAGAATGCGTCGGCGTCATTTTCGAAGCCTGGCAGCTTCCGGAGTCGTTGATCGCGGCGGCGCGCGATCATCACGATCCGATGGCGGCCGCTCCGCCGCATCGCGAATTGGCCGCGCTCATCAACCTCGGCGCCCACTTAGGGCTGGCCGGCGGCAGCACCTTCGGACTGGAGTCGTCGCGAGTCGCGCGCAACGCGCCGGCAATGGCGTGCCTGGGACTCGACGACGACCAGTTGGACGGCGTCGCCGTGGACATGCCTGCGCGGGTAGCCGCACTCCGAAGCGCGCTGCTGGACCCCTGACGGCATCGGTTACGGCTTTGCCTTCGGCAGCGAAATCGGCTTGACGTCGCCGCAATCCGATCCCAAGAATTTCATTTCGGTCTCGTTGTGCAGCACGTGCGTTTCGCCGTTCGCCTTGCGAGTGGTCATGTCGACCCGGCTGGTAATCACGTCGCCGCTCGCCGTCGCTTCGCCCTTGCCGGTCATCACCGTCCCATTCGTATTACAGTTGATCTCGAAGGTCGTGTGATTTCCGCTCTGGTTGATCTTCGCCGGCTGACAACGCCCTTCCGGGTCGACGAATGGTTTGTTGCGGCTCGCCATTTCCGGGCTGATGCACAGCCGGGTGGTACCCTCGGTGCCCATGGTCAATGCGCCGTGCTCCTTCATCATGGCCTCCAACTGCGCCCGCTTCTCGGGCGGCAATCGGGACAGGTTATTCTGCATTTGCGACATCGCGCCCGTCATCTGGGACGTCGTATCCCGGCCGTCCATGACGTGCTTGACGATCCGCGACTCCCACAGCCCGGCCTTTAAACCGAATCCGGCCGCCAAGCCATTGACCGCGGCGAGCGCGGCCAGGGCGACGACGAGTTGTTTGCGCATGACAATCTCCCCTAGCGAAGCCACACGAAGATTATGACACGGATGCCGCCGCGTTCACCGAAGGCCGTTCCGAGGCGATGAGATCGCCGAGGGCCCGGCGAAACTGCAGCGGCGCGCGATCGATGGCGAGATCGATATTCGGCGTTGCCTGATTCGCGAATCCCCGATGCACGGCGTTCAAAATCACCCGGTCCTCGGCGAACGCCTCCCGTACCGCGTCGTCCATGACCTTCGAGACCCGCTGATCCCCGGGAGAAAAGTTCCGCATCTGAAACCAGAAATAGCGCGAGTGATCGGCGTCGACGGGCGTGATGAAATTGTAGGAGTCCATCATCAGCGCCTTCTCGTGAATGGGCCTGCCGTGACCGCCGGTGCCTGAAGGAACGAACAGCGCTCGAATGATCGCGTGACTCGGAAAGCGAACCTCGTAGTGCTGCAGTCGATCGCAGCGACCGTCGAACGCAACCAGAGGCGCATAGAACGGCGCGACCTCGACGTCATGCAGCCATCGAGCGGCCACGACGCCGTCGATGGGGACCTCGGTTTGAACGGGCTCGTCCACGCGGTCCTCATTGCCGAACGACGTGCGATGCACCCACGCGACATGCGATGGGTCGAGCAGATTGTCGGTGACGTAAAGGTAGTTGCAGTCGACGGTCATCGAGCCGCCCTCGTTCCTGCCCCAAGCCGGATCGGTCCAGTGTGCGACATCGACGATCTTCTCGGCGCGGGCTTGGCGTGGATCTCCCATCCACACCCATACCAGCCCATAGCGCGAGACGGCGGGATAGCCCCGCACGCAGACCGACGGCGGAACACGCTTCACACCGGGTATGCGGGTACAGCTTCCGGCGCGATCAAAGACCATGCCGTGATAGCCGCACTCGAGCTCGTCACCGACGAGCCTCCCCATCGACAGCGGCAGTTTGCGATGAGGACAGGCGTCCTCCAGGGCGACGGGATCGCCCGCCTCCGTGCGATACAGGACGACGCCGTCGCCGATGATCCGGACCGCCCGGAGTTCCCGGGTGACCTCGTGATCCCAAGCGGCGACGTACCATGCGTTTCTCAAGAACAGAGGCATCTCCTTCAGCGGCATCTCCTTGCGGCCGAAATCAGTCTACGTCGAAGCTGCGACGCGGTCGACCGGCCGGTGGCGGGCACCGATCGCGCACGGCGGGCGGGCATTTGACGCCGAAAGCGCAGATCGGAGAGACTCTGCGCCCCCGCACATCATCCTGAGGCTGCGGCTGGCCTGACGCCGAGGATCCCGCCGCAACATGAACAAGATTACCGAACCCGCCCGCAGCATCGACGTCGTGCTGGAAACCGAGGTCCTCGTGGTCGGGAGCGGTCCAGGCGGACTGGCCGCGGCGCTCGCGGCGGCGCGCGCGGGCGCGCGCACGGCATTGATCGACAGAAACGGCTGCTTCGGCGGCAACATCACGCAGGTGGGCGTCGAAGGTTTCGCGTGGTACCGGCACGAAAACACGGTGGATTGTGAGGGCATCGGCATCGAATTCGAGACGCGCGCGAAGGCGATGGGCGCCGCGATGCCCGAGCCTCAGTCGCTCAGTCATGCGCTCGATGCAGAGATGTTCAAGTGGGTTGCCGACGTCCTCGTCGAGGAGGCGGGCGTCAAGCCTCTGCTGCATCGCCTGTGCGTGGCGCCGATCGTGGAGAACGGCGCCATCTGCGGCGTCATCACCGAGAGCAAGGCGGGCCGGGAGGCCATACTGGCCAAGCGTGTCATCGACGCGACGGGCGATGCGGACATCGCGGCCCGCGCCGGTGCGCCGTTCCACAAGAACCCGAAGGAGAAGATGATGGCGGCATCCGTCATGTTCTCGATGTCCGGAGTCAACAAGCAGCGGTTCATCGACTCGGTAAAGGCCGATCCGCAGACCTACGCCGACTGGTCGGGCAACGGAGAATGGGACTACGAGACGACGGGCAAGGAAGACAAGCTGTTTTCTCCGTTTCTGCGCAAACCATTCAAGAAAGCGCTCGACGCGGGCATCATTCCGCCGCACCTGCACACCATCGCAGGCACGTGGGGCACCGTGACCGACCAGGGCGATCTCACCTACCTGAACCTGGTGCATGTCCCGGAAATCGACGGCACCGATCCCAACGACCTGACGATCGGCGAAATCCGCGGGCGCCGCGAGGCGATCTACGCGATGGAGGCATTGCGAAAATTCATGCCGGGCTGCGAGGATGCGAAGCTGCGCAATTTCGGGATGACGCTCGGCATTCGCGACACGCGCAAGATCGACGCGCTGTACAACCTGACCGGAACCGACGTGCGCGAACAGGCGCGGTTCGACGATGCGATCGGCATCTTCCCCGAATTCATCGACGGCTACGGCATCCTGATCCTGCCGACCACGGGACGTTACTGGCACGTACCGTATCGGGCGCTGGTGCCCAAAGGCGTCGGCAACCTGCTCGTTGCGGGACGGTGCATCGGCGGCGACAAGGTATCCCACGCCTCGGCGCGCAACATGATGTGCTGCGCCGTCAGCGGCCAGGGCGCGGGTGCCGCGGCCGCCGTGTCGCTGCGCCGCGACGAACCGTTCGACAGCCTGAACATCGCGGCGGTGCAGAAGGAACTTGCGCGTCAGGGCGCAAGATTCCGCTGATGCGCGGCAAATGTAGCAGCCGCCCTTGGGGGCGGCCCCTAGCCGGGAATCCCTGAATTTCACCGTCCTGTGCGGCTGCTCCCACCGGTTGCGATGCGAGTCGCTTGATGCGGTACTCGCTGCACGTCATTTCGGCCGCAAGTGGCCGATAGTCTGGAGAGACGGACGTTTTTCTAGACGGGAGAGACACCATGCCCACTCTACTGTTTCAGTTCTCGAGAAAGTTGAAGATCAGCCGCTTCACCATCGACGTACTCATGGAGAGGCTCAGCAACCTGCGCCCCCCGCGCCAGCGCGCCGCCGACGAGTGGGAGGGGTTTGTCGGCCGCACCTACGAAAGCCTCAAGGCGTGCGACCAGCTGCATGGCGAGCTGGGCGAGCAATTCGACGTCGTCCAAGAACGCAATGTCGCCGACTTCCCCTCCTTGCTCGATCGATTCGAAGATCTGCATCGGCGCATTTCCGAATCGATCGCGGCCTTGAACTCCGTCGAGACCGGGACCGCGCGCACCAACTAGCAGGTGGGGCCGCGCAGGACCCCGCCACCGACGCGGTGTATCATCGGCACTTCGAGACGCACAGTTTCTCAGGAGTGTAATCATGCCGATGTTCTTGACGATGACCCGAAAAGCTCTTCTGGCGGCGGCAGCCTGCGCCCTGGTATCACCGCTCGCAGCGCTCGCCGACGAGCATCCGGCTTATATTCCGAAGACCGACGTGCGGGGCGGCATTTTCAAGAGGCCGGAGACGAAGCAGGTCAAGGACGGTGATGGCACTGCGCTCGATATCACGACGTTTGCCAGCAAGGACGGAAAATTCACCACCGGCATGTATCAAGCGGGTTCGGAACACGAAGAGTATAAGGACGGATATGAGGTCAACGAGTACATCTACCTCGTCAAGGGCAGCATAAAACTGACGTCGACGGATGGCACCGTGGTCGTGGTCGGGCCCGGAGAGGCCGCCACCATTCCGAAGGGCTGGAAGGGTCGCTGGGATACGGACGGGTACACGAAGCTCTGGGTCATTTACGACCCGGCAGCGAAGAAATAGAAAACCGAGCCGTAGTAGAACGTCAAGGGCAACGCAAGGGGAATTACCGCATGCGGTTATTTTGGCCGTCCGTATCCGTCGCTTTCGCATTGTCCGCGAGTACTCCCCGCGCGCAGACGCCCGAACCCCTCAAGGCGTATATCAGCGAGGACTCGAAAGTTCTGGTGCTCAACCATGTACGCATCATCGATGGTACGGGCGCTGCGTCCGCCGAGGACCAACGCATCGATATCCAGGACGGTAAGGTCCTTCGAGTGCAGAGCGCAAAACTTCGGAACGCCTATCCTGCCGGCGCGAAAATTCTGGATTTACATGGAAAGACGGTCATTCCCGGGTTGGTGGGAATGCATGAACATCTCTTCTACACGACACCGGAACGCAGCGGCGACCGACTGCCCTCGTGGGGCGAGATGACCGACAGTGCGCCGCGCCTGTATCTGGCCGGCGGAGTCACGACGGCCCGCACCGCGGGAAGCATGGAACCCTACACTGATTTGTCGCTGAAGAGGTTCATCGATTCCGGCCGGAGGCCGGGACCTAAATTGCACATTACGGGCCCCTATATCGGCGACTACCTGGGATTGGCGCCGCAGTTACACAGTCTGAGCGGCCCGGAGGATGCGGGTCGCACGGTAGACTACTGGGCGGCGGAAGGCGTCACTTCCTTCAAAGCCTACATGAGCATCAAGCCCGACGAATTGAAGATGGCGATCGAGCACGCCCATGCCAAGGGCCTGAAAATCACCGGTCACCTGTGCGCCGTCGGATTTCGCGAAGCGGCGGCGTTGGGTATCGACAATCTGGAACACGGCATTGCGGTCGATACGGAATTCTATCCCGGCAAAAAGCCCGGTGTGTGCCTTGCAAAGGAGGCGGCGGAGGATCTCGCATTGCACGTTGACATCGACAGCGCGCAGGTTCAGGAAATGATCCGGGACCTCGTTTCACACCGAGTCGCCATCACATCGACGCTGGCAGTTTTTGAAATTACGGTGGCGAATCGACCGCCGTTGGCTAAACAAGAGCGGGTCGCCAAGGCGCTCGCGCCGCAGGCATGGTCCACGTACCTTAGAATTCGCGGCGTCATTGCCGAAGAAGGCAACGATCTCGACAGGGTGATGCTCAGCAAGGAGATGCAGTTCGAGCGGGCCTTTGTCAAGGCCGGAGGTTTACTGCTTGCGGGCTGCGATCCTACGTCGTTTGGCGGCGTATTGCCGGGCTACGGTGACCAGCGGGGACTGGAACTGCTGGTGGAAGCGGGATTCACGCCGGTGGAGGCCATCCATATCGCCACGCAGAATGGCGCGGTCTTCCTCGGCGAAGACGCCACTCTCGGATCGATCGCGGTGGGAAAGGCCGCTGATCTGGTCGTGATTGCCGGAAATCCTGCCGAACGGATCGACGATATCGAGAAGGTTGAGACGGTTTTCA
>Ga0137403_10010874_pt1 | contig 10061 bp, 9 predicted proteins | sample CZOMad2_1_16fung_FD_122057 | JGI IMG/M metagenome (GOLD analysis project Ga0137403, IMG submission 122057) | Vadose zone soil fungal communities from Angelo Coast Range Reserve, California, USA - CZOMad2_1_16fungal (Hybrid Assembly) | ecosystem: Environmental > Terrestrial > Soil > Vadose zone... | reverse complement strand
GTCCTGCCCCAGTTCCATCCCTTCCCTAAGAGCTGGACGGCCGAGTCCAAGGGCCGCGACGAGGCCCACGGCCAGGCGGCGAAGCAGATCTTCGTCGTCGCGCGCGATCGGGAGAAGCTCTTCGAGTACGCCAAGCGCGCGTTTTCAGGCAATTCCTCGGTCGAGGTCGTCCTGGATCGCCGGCGGAGCGAGCGGCGCGGCGGCGACAAGACGAGCTCGCCCGATCGTCGCCGGGGCGATCGCCGGCTCATGAGCGAGATCGACAACCACCTGCGCGCCCTCGGCTGGGCGGTGGTTCGTCTGGACGTCTTCAGGACGCTCGGCCTGCACCGGCGGTAGGACATGGGGGCCCCGAAATGGCCCCCAAGCCCCCCACGCTCGGAAACGCCCCGGCGTAGCCGTGGCGCTCCTCGGCCGCGCTTCTCGGTGGCGCTCCTCGGTAACGCTTCGTGGTCCCGCGTTTCTCCGTAGCGCTCGGCGGTTCTTCGTCGCTTTTCGCTATCGCTACCAGACCGGTCACTTCTGAGCTACCATCCCTGCCGTGGCCAGGCTGACGGCCTGGTCGAACCCCGGGGGTGGATAACGGCGCCTTCCGAAGTGTCCTCGAGAGAAGTGCCCGCGACGGTTGTGCCTGCGAAAGGAGCGACGAGATGACCTACGACCTGCTCATCAAGAATGGACGCGTCATCGACGGATCCGGCCGGCCCGCCTTCCACGGCGACGTCGGCGTGTCGAAGGGAAAGATCGTCGAGCTGGGACGTCTCAGCGGATCCGCGCGTCAGACGATCGAAGCGGACGGGCGGGTCGTCTCGCCGGGCTTCGTCGACAACCACTGCCACTACGACGCGCAGGTCGTGTGGGATCCGCTGTGCACGTACTCCTGCCACCACGGCTCCACCACGGTGATCATCGGCAACTGCTCGCTCGCGCTGGCGCCGGTCAAACCCGAGGCGCGCGAGAAGCTGGCCGGGATGCTCTCGTATGTCGAGGCGATCCCGATGGACGTCCTCCAGGCGGGCGTGCCGTGGAACTGGGAGACGTTCCCGCAGTACATGAGCGCGATCGGTCAGCGGCTCGGCGTGAACGTCGGCACCCTCGTCGGCCACTCGGCCCTGCGCCTGTACGCGATGGGCGAGGAGTGCTCGGACCGAGACGCCACGCCGGACGAGCTCGAGACGATGCGCCGCCTGGTGCGCGAGTCGCTCGAGGCCGGGGCCCTCGGTCTCTCGATCACGCGGAACATGAACCACTTCGACATCGCGGGTAAGCGCATTCCCGCCGCCTGCGCCCCGGAGTCGGAGCTGTTCGCGCTGGCCGACGTGCTGCGCGAGGCCGGTACCGGCGTGATGCAGTGCGGCGGCGGCACCAATCCCGAGCTGAAAGACAAGCTCCTCTCCCGGATCTCGGAAGCGAGCGGCCGGCCGATCATGTACAACACCTTGCTCGAGCAGGCCCGGCAGCCAGGGCGTTGGAAGGAGCATCTTGCGCACGTCGAGGAGACCGTGAAGCAGGGCATCCGCGCGATCCCGCTCTGCAACCCGGGCAGCATCGTCAACCGGTTCACGATGAAGAACTGCCAGGTGTTCCGCAGCATGCCGACCTGGCTGCCGATCCTCCAGGGCGCCGACGCCGACAAGCTCACCGCGTATGCCAATCCGGCGATCCGCGCGAAGCTGCGCGAGGAAGTCGACGCGCCGCTCGGCCCCGACTCGACCTTCTCCAAGCGCTGGGACCTCATGCTCGTCGAAGAGCCCAAGCTCGCGAAGAACCGCGGCCTGGCCGGCAAGCACATCGCCGAGATCGCGAAAGCGAAGGGCCAGCATCCGCTCGACGCGTTCCTCGATCTGGCCGTCGAGGAAAACCTGGAAACCGTGTTCACCCTGGGCGAGATCAACATGGACACCGAGGCGGTCGCGCAGATCCTCGGGAGCCCGTACGCGGTCGTCGGGCTCACCGACGGCGGCGCCCACGTGCAGTTCCACTCGAACGTCAGCAACCCCACGCGCCTGCTCGGCTACTGGGTGCGCGAGAAGCAGATCATGTCGCTCGAGCTCGCCGTGCGGCGGCTCACGTACGACTCGGCCTCGGCCTTCGGGATCTACGACCGCGGGCTCGTGCAGCCCGGAATGGCCGCGGACCTCGTCGTCTTCGATCCGGACACCGTGGCGCCGGTCAAGGAAGACGTCGTCCACGACTTCCCGGCCAACGGCTGGCGGATGCGCGAGCTGGCTGAGGGAATCCACTACACCGTCGTCAACGGCGAGGTGCTGCTCGAGAAGGGCCAGCATACCGGGAGCCATCCCGGCCGCGTGATCCGAAACGCGCGCCATCAGATGGCCGGCGGGGCCTAGCGCGCTTTCAGGCCCCGGGCGTCCAAGTTTTTCTGAGCAACCCCGAGGGGCGGCATCGAGCCGCCCCTCGCCACGTCCGAGCGGTGAGCTAGTCGCGAAGCTCCCAGACCGTGCCGGCGGGCGTGTCGCGGAGCTCGATGCGGGCCGCGATCAAGCGATCGCGGACGCGATCGGCCAGCTCCCATGCCTTCGCGGCGCGCAGCTCTCCCCGAAGCGTGATCAGGCTCTCCACCAGCGGAGCCAGAAGCTCCCGAGGATCGCGGAGACCTCCCGCGGCGGCCTCGCCGAGACGTTGGACCAGCGAGTGGAGCACGGCCCGCGCGCGGTCGGGATCGTCGGTCTGCAGCGTATCGGCGGCCCACTCGGCGATGGTCCGGTCGAGATTCAGGATCGCCTCGGCCGCCTCGGGCGCTCGGCGTCCGGTGATCGCCGCCTCGAACGCCTGCTCGAGCCGCGTCACCTCCGTCAGGAGCGGCGATCGCTTCGAGGCTGAGGCACTGTCTGTCACCGCCAGCTCGGCATCGGCCGGGGCCGGCGCGCGCTGGGGCTCACGCCGGCCGGTTTCCGTGTCGCCGCGGGCGGCGGCGAGCAGCTCGTCCACGGTGAGCCGCGTTCCCGACGGAATCACGCGCGATTTGCCGCGGCGGCGCACCGTCAGGCCGCCGCGCCCGGACACGGACACGGTCTTCGCGTCGAGATCGGCCACCAGCACGGTGTGCTCGTCGATGCCGAGCACCCAGGCGTCCGCGGGCAGCAGCCCTTCCATCACGGCGAGTCGCCGCTCGCCGAGGTAGCAAAAGCGCGTGTCGTGCGTGCCGCCCTCGGCGTTGTCGTAGTGCGGGATCACCACGCACGATCCGTCGAAGCCGGCGGCTCGCATGAGATCGAGCCCGTCGAGCCAGTGCACGCCCTGCCCGACCTTGTAGATCTCGTACACCGGCACGCTGAAGCTCCCGAGGGTCAGCGCCGCCGCGCTCGAGAACACGACGGCGCCTCCCTCGGCCAGCTTGGTGGTGAGCGCCTCGGGCACCGGCGAGCTCCGCCAGACCGAGAGCGCATACGAGGGACTCCCCGGCCCGGCGAAGACGAAGCCGGCCGTGCGCAGCCGCGAGAGCGCGGCGGCTTCCGCCAGCGGCGTGCGATGCCTCTGGTCGACCGCGAGCGGCCCGAGAAAGCCGGCCGCCTCGATCGTGAGCTGCACGCGATGGGCGAAGTACTCGACGGCGCGCTCGGTGATCTCGGACGCGTTCTCCTGAAACCCGTAGGGTGTGTCGAGCAGCACCGCGCGTGGGGTCGGCTCACCCAGCCGCGCGACGATCTCACGGTGCGGCGTGACCATCGTCGGCGCGGTCTCGCCCGACCCCATGATCGCGAGGATGCGCGGCGGCCGGGCCGTCACCTGAAGAACCCCTCGCGGATCGCCTGCATCAAGAGATCGGCGACCCGCGCGGGAGACTCGAGGTGCAGGTCGTGGTGGCCGGGCGAGAACCAGACCGAGCGAATCGGCCCGCCGGCGCCCAGCGCCGCGGCTTCGGCCCGGCGCTTGCTGGACGTTCTCGTGGTGTCACCGCTGTCAGCCAGCAGCAGCAGGGTCGGCGCCTTCAGGGTGGCCCAGCGCGTCGAGGGCCGATGCTCCCAGAGCGATCGGAGGATCGAGAGATGACGGCTTCGCTGCAGACGGGCCTCGATCGTGCCGTCGGCGCGCGTCCGGAAGCAGTGAAGATATGCCGCGACGGCGCGATCGGTGAAGTGCGGAACGCTCTTGCGAATCCGTCTCTCGAGCTCGGCGAGCGTCAGGTGATCGAGCGACGGGGGCGTCAGCGCCGCGAGGCAGTCGTCCCACGACGGATACGACTGCGAGAGCTCGATGACGCCGCCGTCGACGCAGGCGATGCCGCGCACGGCCTCCGGCCGGCGCCAGCCGAGCTCGAGCACGACGTTGCCACCCCAGGACTGGCCGGCCAGGACCGGGCGATCGAGCTCGAGCGTGTCGATCAAGGTGAGCAGGTCGGCCACCGCCGTGTCCAGGTCGTAGCCCGCGTCCGGGGCGTCGGAGAGACCGTGGCCGCGCTGGTCGATCACGACCACCGTGTGCCCCGCCGCGTGCAGGTGCTCGGCCACGCCGTCCCAGAGCCGCGCGTTGGATGCCAGGCCGTGCACGAGCACGAAGGGTACCGCCGCCTTGTCGCCGATCCGAACCTCGACGTGCAGCTCGACACCCTGAGCCACCACGATGCGCCGCGCGATCGGCGTGTCCGCCGACGACCCCTTGGGCTCCGTCATGGCGCCAATCCTAGCATCGCCGGCCAGATGTCGGGGATCGGCGCGCGGCGCGCACCGCCGCCGTCACGGCTCTGTCCGATAGAATCAGCCCAGGCGACGAGGAGGGGCGGATGACGACAGGATCGATCGAAGGACTGGCCGGCGTGCTCATCTGGACGGAGGCCGATCGCTTCCAGGCGATGGCGCGCTTCTATCGCGACACGCTCGGGCTCACGCCGCGCTCGGCGAAGTCGGATTTCATCAACTTCGACTGGAGCGGAGTGCGCCTGAGTGTCGGCGTGCACGACCGGGTCCGCGGAGTCAGCCGCGAGTCGTTGCGGATCATGATCAACCTGACCGTCGCCGATATCCGGGCCGTCCACGCGCGTCTGAGTCGCGACGGCGTCGCCTTCAGCCGAGAGCCCGCGCGGGAGGACTGGGGCGGATGGGTCGCCACCTTCGCCGACCCGGACGGCAACATCCTGCAGCTCATGCAGCTTCCCGGCTGACCGGGCTCGGCGCTGTTCTCTGTGCTCAGCGCTCCTGGTCCCAGCCCGCCTCCGCCGGTAGCTCGAGCCGACGCGCGCCGACCCAGTGCGAGGCGTACCATCCGTCGTCGAGGCTCGCGATGTTCACGCCGCGGCCCGTCTGTCGCGCGTGGATGAAGAAGCCTTCGCCCAGATAGATCCCGTTGTGACGCAGGCGATCGAAGAAGACCAGATCGCCAGGCTCGAGGCTGGCACGCGTGACGGGAGTCCCGAGCCGGAATTGCTGCGCGGCGTTGTGCGGCAGCGAGACGCCGACCTGCGAGTACACGTAGCGAACCAGTCCGGAGCAGTCGAAGCCCGACGGACTCGATCCGCCCCATCGATAAGGCGCGCCGACATGTCGCTTCGCGAGGGCGACGACCGTCTGGCCCCTCGAGGGTTCGGCTGGGCGCTCCGTGACCGGCTCGGCGACCGGCTCGCTGATCGGCAGGGAGTCCCTGACGAACGCGCATCCGGCGAGCGCCGCCGAGACGCCGAAGATAATCACATAGCGCGCACTGCGTGCAATCAATCCCGTTTCGTCCAGCAAATCGGCGCCGAGCCAATCTCGGCACGGGCCTCGGGAAGAGGCCGGAGTAACGCGAGCTCGATCGACGGCTAGATCGCCAGCGCGCAGTTCACGCTGACCGGAGCCGGCCGGCGCAGATCGGGCACGAGCTCCTCGTAGAGATCGATCAGGGCGCGCGCCACCGAGGGCCAGGCGAAGCTGTGCGCCCAGCGCGCGGCCTGTCCGCCGAGGGTGCGCCGCCGGGTGGCATCGGCGAGCAGCGAGGCGATCGCCGAGGCGAGCGCGACTTCGTCCCGCGGCGGAACGAGGACGCCGGTGACACCGTCCTGAATGGTCGTGGCCAGGCCGCCGACTCGCGAGGCGACCACGGTCGCGCCGCACGCCATGGCCTCGAGCGCCGCCATCCCGAACGACTCGTGATGCGACGGCACCAGGCAGAGATCGGCGGCGCGGTAGTACTCGGGAAGGGCCGACTGCGGCTCGGGGCCCTTGAAGTCGACCCACGCGCCGACACCGAGCGCGTCGGCCAGCGCCCGAAGCCGCGCGCGATCCTCGTTGCCCTCGTCGTTCCGGTCGCCGCCGACGATGACCAGGCGCACGTCGACCCGCCCCAGGCCGTCGGCCTTCAGGCGCGCGAGCGCTTGCAGGAGCACCTCGAGGCCCTTGATCGGAGCGGGGCGGCCCACGAAGAGCAGCACCCACTCGGCGGTCAGCCCCAGGCGCTCGCGCGCGGCGGCCACGCTGCCCGGGCTGAACAGCTCGACGTCGACTCCGCAGGGAATCGTGCGCACCCGCCCGACGTCGGCGCCGCAGTACCAGGCGAGCTCGGCGCTCTCGAGCGGCGTCGCGGCGACGATGCGATCGGCCAGCGCGGCCACTCTCGCTTCGGCGTCGACCCGCGCTTGCGGAACCTGGTCCTCCGGCTGATCGGCGAGCGCGTTCTTCACGACCCCGAGCGTGTGGAACATCTGGACCACGGGAACGCCGCGGAGACGGCGGGAGAGCTCGACGGCCGCCAGCCCCGAGAGCCAGTAGTGACCGTGCAGCAGCGCGTACTCCGCGCCGGTCCGGCGCTGGAACGCCATCACGCCGTCGGTGAACTCGTCGAGGTCGGCCACGATCTCGGGCGGCGGCACCGGGCGCTGCGGGCCGGCCTGGACGTGAATCACTCGCGCGCCCGGGCCGAGCGGCACGACCGTCGGAACGCCCGGAGTCTGGCTGCGCGTGAACACGTCGACCTCGAGCCCCAGGCGCCCGAGGTGACGCGCGACCTCGCGCACGTAGACGTTCATCCCGCCGGTCTCCTTGCCGCCGAGCGGGGCGAGGGGGCACGTGTGGACGGAGATGACGCCGATTCGCTTCATGCGGCGAGCCCGGCCGCCGCGCGCAGGCGCTCGAGAACGGCGAGCAACGTGATCGACGCCACGCAGGGCCTCCGCGGGGCGACGCGGCCACGCACGACGGCCTGGAAGTGCTCAACCATCTCCCGATACGGATCGGCGCCGCCCGCGACGATGTCCTCGAGCCGGCCATCCCGACGACGGAGCGTCATCGCGGTGTCAGCGGGGCCGGGGGTATACGCGCGATCGAGGAGCACCGCCGCCTCGGTCCCGACGATCTCCAGCAGCTGCCGCTCCGGGGCGTCGAACGAGCACTCGATCGTCGCGGTGAACCCATCACCGAAGTCGAGCCATCCCGAGAACGAGACGTCGACGCCGGACTTGGCCAACGTGGCCGAGGCCTCGACCCGCGCCGGCGTCCGCCCCGCCGCGGCCAGCAGCGGCGCCACGCAATAGATGCCGACGTCGAGCAGCGAGCCGCCGCCCATCTCGGGGCGCCAGCGGTGGTCGTCGCGGCGATCGAGAACGCCGGTGAAGGCCGCCCGGGCGAAGCGCAGCGCACCGAGACGGCCCGAGGCGACGAGCGTCTCGAGCGCGATCGCCCGGGGATGAAACGGCGTCATGTAGGCCTCGAGCAGCTTCACGCCCGCCGTCTCACACGCCGTCGCCATCACCTCGGCATCGGCCGCCGTCGTGGCGAGCGGCTTCTCGCAGAGCACGTGCTTGCCGGCGGCCGCGGCGCGCACGACCCACTCGCGATGCAGGCTGTTCGGCAGCGGAACGTAGACCGCCTCGACCTCGCGGTCGTGGAGCACGGCATCGTAGGTGCGGTAGGCACGCACGGGTCGGAAGCGTCCGGCTCCGCCGTCGGCGGCGCGCTCGCTCGCGACCGCGACGAGGCGAGCTCCCGGGCTCGCGGCGATCGCGGGCAGCACGGCCTTCTGGGCAACCTGAGCGGTCGCGCCGAGCACCCCCCAGCCGACGGGCGACGTCGGCGCCGGCACGTCAGCTCCCGTCGTCCTCGATCGCGACGGCCGCGCCCCCGCGAGTGCTCGACCGCTGCGCGGCCTCGAGCACGCTGATCACGCGCCGGACCGACGCGGGCGTGATCGCCAGGGGCTCGCCGAGGTGCAGGTGATCGGCGAGATTGCGGTGGAAGGCGAAGGGCTGCTCGACGGCCGGTGGCAGTCGGGTCTCGCTGATTCCGTAGCCGCTCTCGTAGCGCGCGAGCACGAGGTCGGCCGGCGCTTCGGCGTGGTGCGCTTCTTTGGCGACGTAGCCGCGGCCCGGCTCGATGTGCTCGAGCGTGATCGTGCGATACGAGCCGACGAGCGTGCCGGTCGTACCCTGGACGTAGAACTTCGGCCGGCGCACCGCGGCGATATCGCTCTGAAGGAACTCGGCCTCGCGGCCGTCCGGCCACGTCATGCGGACGCGGATCTGATCGTGATTGGTCACGTCGTGCCAGACACGCTTGTGGCCGTGCGCCTGCACGACTCGAGGCGGCCCGGTCAGGAGCTGGAGCACCCAGTCGACGTGGTGCGAGCCCCAGTCGTAGCCGGCGCCGCCGGAGACCGCGGTGTCCGAGTGCCAGGTGCGGCACGGGTGCGCGTAGCCGCCCACGAAGGTCTCCACGTTGAAGATCTCGCCCAGGAGCCCGGCACCCACCGCCCGCCGCAGCGCGACGAAGTCGGGATCCCACCTTCGGTTTTGATGGACGGTCAGCATGCGCCGGCTCGCCGCCGCCGTCGCGATGATCTGGTCCGCCTCGGCGACCGTCAGGCAGAGCGGTTTCTCGCAGGCGACGTGCTTGCCCGCGCGCAGCAACGTCAGGGTCAGCGCCACGTGATGGGCCGGCGGCGTCGCGACCAGCGCCACCTCGACGTCGTCGTCGCTCACGAGCTCGCTCACCGCCGCGTACGTTCGCACGCCCGGAAAATCGGTCTCGGCCGCCTTCCGGCGCTCGACGTTGGGATCGACCACCGCGACCAGCTCGAGTCCCTCGGTCGCCGTCACACCGAGCCCGTGGTGATAGCCCATGCCGCCGAGCGGGCCGTAGCCGACGATGGCGACGCCGATGTTGCGACCACAACAGTGCAGATCGGGACGCAGCGCGCGCGCGAGGAGCTGGGCCAGCTCCGGATTGCGAAGCGCCGCGTCGGTGTTGCCGAGACCGCAAGAGACCACCCGGCCGGCGCCGCGCGTCGTCTCCACGACCGCGGCCAGGTCGCGGAGCGCGACGCTCACGTCGACGATGACCTTACCGTCCGCGAGCGGGATGAGCGGCACGAACCCGTCGACCAGGGCGAACTCGCGCGTGACGCGCGCCGAGATGTGGGAGTGTGCTTCGGTCACGCGCGCGTAGTACTCGCCGGGAGGCGGCTCGGGGCCGGCGACGGCGCCGAGCAGATCAGCCCAGAAGCCGTCCCGCTCGACCGGCGCGCCGCCGATCGCCACCATCGCGGCGCCGCGCTCGACGGCCGCGCGCATCGCGGCGAGGAACTGCAAGGGCTGGGCAGGCTGCGGTCCGTCGACGACGATCGCGTCGCACTCGGAGACGTCCGGGAGCGGCCCTCCGGACGCGACGAATCGCGGCTCGCCGAGCTCTCGAGCTAGAGCACGGAACGCGGCGCGACGACTCTCCGTGAGACGCGGGGACAGGACCAGGATATCCATGGCGATGCCTTAGAAATGCATCACCTCGGCCGCGTGATCGAAAACGTCCTGGATGCGGCCGTGCGAGATCGCGCTCGCCTGCACGGCGGCCACCAGGTGGCGCCAGCGCAGCGGCGGACGGGTCGCGTAGAACTCCTCGTACGTCGCCTGATGATGCTTGAAGGCGTGCATCTCCGTGAAGTTGTCGCGACAGGCGATGTGGTCTGGATAGCGAACGCGTTGGGCCATGACACGATCCTCCGTTACCGAGACGTTGCGCCGGCGGGCGAGGCTGCCGAAAGGGCCTCTCGCACGAAAGCGGGTTCGAAGATCCGGTCAGCCATCACCTGACAGCGCTTCATCAGCCGGTGCTCGTCCGGCCGGTAGTCGTCGACCG
>Ga0137403_10010873_pt1 | contig 10063 bp, 8 predicted proteins | sample CZOMad2_1_16fung_FD_122057 | JGI IMG/M metagenome (GOLD analysis project Ga0137403, IMG submission 122057) | Vadose zone soil fungal communities from Angelo Coast Range Reserve, California, USA - CZOMad2_1_16fungal (Hybrid Assembly) | ecosystem: Environmental > Terrestrial > Soil > Vadose zone... | reverse complement strand
ACGATGGCTTTGTTTGGCTGCACGGGTCAGTTGATGATCGCGGAAAGCAGTTGGCTGGTCGGATAGAGTTCCTGCGTCTGGATAGCCGTATCGAACGGTAACTGATCCGCCCGTACCCTCAGGGCCATCGCAATCTCTTCCAACGACGCATTTCCGGCGCGCTCACCAATGCCGTTGATCGTACATTCAACCTGGCGCGCACCAGCCTCGATAGCGGCCAGACTATTAGCAACAGCCAATCCCAGGTCATCATGGCAGTGCACGCTGATGGTAACGTTGCGATCGCCGACCACCTGCTCACGGACCCTCCGCACCAGCCGGGAGAACTCAACCGGCATGGTGTAACCAACCGTATCGGGAACATTGATAATGGTCGCGCCTGCCTCGATGGCAGTGGCAAACACCTCACACAAGTAATCAACGTCGCTTCTGGTCGCATCCTCAGCGGAGAATTCAACTTCCTCAGCACACTCGCGCGCCAGGGCCACCGCCTGACGCGTCATTTCGATCACTTCAGAGCGGCTCTTTTTCAGTTTGTATTCGAGATGAAGATCGGAGGTGGCGACAAACGTATGAATGCGCGGGTGGGCTGCGTGTTCCAACGCCGCGGCGGCTCTTAGAACATCCTGTTCCGAAGTACGGCACAGCGCCGCTACTGTCACCTTCCGGCATTCACTCGCGACCGCTCTTACCGCCGCAAAGTCGCCTTCGGAGGCGATCGGAAAGCCTGCCTCGATGATGTCGACGCCCAGCGCCTCCAACTGTTGCGCCATGCGGACTTTTTCGACGAGATCCATGGAGCAGCCGGGCGACTGCTCGCCATCGCGCAGCGTGGTATCAAAGACCGCAATTCGTTCTTTAGCCATTTCCTGAAACCTCCAGCAAAAGCCTACATGGTAGGGACTGGGGTGTGAATAGTCAAAGTTATAATTACTATGAGAACATAACCTGTCATGATACCATAACGGGTCGTTTGGTTGCGATAAGCCGAACCTTTGGGTAGTGCCCTAATTTCGTAGGGGCGTCCCTCTGTGGGCGCCCCTGTCTGGCGGAAGAAGGGGCGCCCACAGAGAAACGCCCCTACAATTTCGTCAAACTAGGTCACCGCCAACCTTTGTAACGCGACCTGTTAGTTTGCGCGTGGTGGGCTTGGCTGGCTCGGTGCGAATTGTAGGCAAACTAACAGTTTGCGTTTCAAAGGAGGTTCTTCATGGATATAAACCAGCTTGAGGTGCTGATAGCGGTGGCACAGGAAAAGAGTTTTTCCCGCGCCGCGGAGAGGCTGCACCGCACTCAGCCGGCCATCAGTCAGGCTATCAGACGGCTGGAAACTGAAATCGGCGAGCCACTTTTCGATCGCTCATCGAAGGATGGAACAATGACGGCCGCGGGCCGTCTGCTCTTTGGTCACGCGCAGCAGATGCTGAATCTGCGACTCAGCGCCCACGCGGCAATTAAGGAGTTGAAAGGTCTGCATCGCGGCAAGCTGAGTCTTAGTGCCAACGAATATACGGTGATGTATTTGTTGCCTCTGCTGCCGGTCTTTCGCGCGCGCCATCCCCACATTAAGATCGAGGTTAAACGAAGTCTGGCGAGTCGGATCTCGTCAGAAATTCTCGCGCGCGAAACGGAGATCGGAATAGTTTCCTTCAAGCCGAGCGACCCGGCGATTGCCGCGTTGCCCGTATTAACAGATGAACTGGCACTGATCGTTCCGCCCAATCACCCGCTGGCAGCCAGGAAGATCGTTTCCGTACGCGAGCTGGGTGCGGAATCGTTCATCGCGCACAACGTCCCCTCGCCTTATCGAGAGCGAGTTGTGCGAACTTTTGAAAAGTATCGGACGCCGCTGAATATTTCGCTGGAGATGCCAACGCTCGAAGCCATCAAGCGGTTCGTTGAGGGCGGCATGGGTGTGGCGTTGGTTCCGAGATTGACGGCCCAGGCGGAAATTGCTCGCGGGCAGATAGCGGCCCTCACGGTGCGCGAAATGAAATTGGAGCGGAAGCTGTATTTGGTTCATCGAAAAAGTGCAACGTTGTCACACGCGGCGCGAGCTTTTCTGCGAGTTGCCCGAGAGCTGCAGAAGGGTAGTCCTGAATAGCAGTTAGTCTCTGCCTACGCCTAACGCGTCTGCCACACGATTTATGTAATTAAACCACGATGCAATCAGCGTGATCTGGAGAATGCCTCGGTCATCGAAGCCTACCGCCCGCAGACGTTCGTGATTCTTACGACTAATGCCGGTGGCATCGCGCGTGAGTTGGGCGACGTAGTCCAGCATCGCTCGATCCTGCTCAGAGATGGGGGCGGTCTTATAGTCGTCCTGGAGCGCCACGACCAACTCTTCGTCCAATGTCACTCGACGCAGAAACTCTGCGTGCGATTCAATTCAATAATGACAACGGTTGGAGACTGACACTACCGTAGTGATCATTTCATGTTGCCGCCTGGTGAGTGGTAAATCAGGCGACATCAAGACACCGAACGTGGCAAACGCGTGGTGCAAAGCGTCGGGGATCAGGCTGTGCGAAGCGACAATGCCGGACGTCTGTCCATCAGGCGTAGGATGGATTGGCTCAGCATATTCTATTGGATAAAGCTCGCGCTGCGCTTCAATTGCGTTTCGCAGCTTCTCGTCAGCTTCGGAGAAAGGAACCGTTTTGATCCAGGTCATAGAAATCAGTTTTCCTATCGGTTTGATCCAACAACTCTGCGAGCCAACAGAAGGTAGTATACCGGGATGCCCAACGCCACTACACCCATGCCCAGAAATGATTGTTTGGGACTGTTGCTGCCGAGAAGAAAAAGTAACGCTGCAACCAACAGCAAGAACACTATCGGCGTGACAGGATAACCGGGAGTTTGGTATCCGGACCTGTCCAGGGGTCTTCGACGCAGCACGAACAGCGCCCCCACCGCAAGAGCAATAAATACTACGGCCACGAAGATGAAGTAAGAGATGATTTCGTTGAAGCTACCCAACGCCACAAGCACTGAAGCAAGCAGGGCCTGCAATGCGATAGCGCGCGCCGGTGTGCCGAATTGCGGATGGAGAGAAGCTGCCGCGGGGATGAATAATCCATCGCGGGCCATGGCGAAATAGACACGAGGCGCCGACATGATGAGCGCGGCCAGGCTGCCTGCGACCACGACGATTACAATCACTGAGAACACCTGTGCCCCTGCCCTGCCAAAAAGCACTTCGCCGGCTTGGGCAGCAAATGTTTCGCCGGAGGTGACCGAGTCAAGTGGCACCAAATAAAAAAAGACAGCGCTTGTCAGAATGTAAACCAGCGTGACGATCACCACCCCATAAAGCAACGCTCTCGGAAGCGTACGTCCCGGCTCGCGCACTTCTCCTGCCAACTTCGTTAGGTCCCACCAGCCGCCAAATGAGAAGAATGCCGCGACCAACCCGCCAGCCAGAGCGGGCAGCAGCGGCGCCGAGTGTGCTCGTTGGGCAACGAACGGCGTGAAGTTTGACCAATTGCCGAGTTGAAAACCAAAGCCCCAGAGCAAAAGAAAAGAGAGCAGTCCCAGCTTGAGGACCGTAAGCCAGCGCAGCAGCCACGCGCCGAGTCTGACACCACGGATATTGATCGCCGCCACTAAAACGATCGCCGCAATGGCAACCACCTTCATTCCGATTGGCGAAAGATTGAGAATGTAACCGGCGTAACCGGCCATGCCGACAGCGAGCACCGCCGTCAATCCCGGATCCATTACGAGCAGCGCCATCCAGCCGTACAAAAAGGCGATGGGTCGTCCATACGCCTCACGAAGGTAGACGTAGCTACCACCGGATTGGGGAAACCGCGCAGCCAGCTCCCCATAACAAAGAGCGCCGCAGACCGCCATCGCGCCCATCACCAACCAAACAACCAGGACCCAAAACGGAGAGCCGAGCGACTTGGCCATGCCCGCTGGAGTGAGAAATATTCCGACAGCAATGACTTCACCAACCACCAGGGCCGTGGCCGTGCGAATGCCAATCTGTCGTTTTAACTCAGTTTGGGTGATCACGGAGTGTGGGTGATAAGGCTTGGGGAGATCTGCTCTATTCAGCGGTAATGTAAAAAACTTTCGTTGAACGATTTCGCTTATCTGATTGTGACACTTCGCGCGGTTCCGTCATCCGCCACGGTAATGACGTTCCGTGTCGGACCGGCCGACTTGATGAGAAACCTGAATTTTCGCGGACCCGGATTGTAGCTACCGTTCGGCGCGCTGACGCTCACCGTGTAACCAGCGGCGGCTCGTGCTGCATTTACAGTTGTACGGCGAAAGCCATCCTGCTTATATGCCGGACTGACGCCATCGTCTTCGTATAACGTCAAGGAAGCGGATCCTTTGTCGTCCGGATAAATGATGAAGGTGATCGGGTCTACAGGCTTTTCGCCCACGTAGTTCAGCTCCGGGCCAGTTGGGATAATTGCTCCGGCACGCACAAACATCGGCACGCTTTCCAGTGGAGCATCGGCGCTGATCGTTGTTCCACCTTCGTACTTTTTGTTGGTCCAATAGTCGTACCACGTGCCCTTTGGCAGATAGACCAGGCGCCGCGTGACATCGGCTTTGACGACTGGCGCCACCAGTAGATCGTTTCCGATCATGAACTCATCATCGAGGTTGTAGGTGTTACGATCGTCCTGGTAATTGAGTACCAACGGACGAAACAGCGGCGTGCCGGTTTGATGTGCCTCTGCCAGAGTGTTGTAGAGGAATGGCAGCAACTGGTAACGCAACTTTAAGTACTTGCGAATGATGTCTTCGTAGTATTTCCCGAAACGCCAGGGTTCCTGATCATAGCCATCGATAACTTTGTGGTTGCGGCAAAACGGCGCCAGGAAACTTATCTGATAAGCGCGGACCAGGAGTTCGCCATTGCCACGACCCATGAATCCGCCAACGTCGCTGCCAACAAAGGGCTCACCCGACAGGCCCAACGTGGTGAACATCGGAATATTCAGTGCCAGCGCCTCCCAGGTGCTGTTGGTATCGCCGGTCCACATGGTCGAATACCTCTGGATCCCGGCGTAGCCTGCACGCGTGATGACATAAGGCCGCTGATTAGGTTGTAGTCGTTCGAGTCCCTCGTACGTAGCGCGAGCCATCAAAAGCGCAAACACGTTGCGATTCTTCGCATGCGTTGACTTTGCGCCTTCGTCGTAACTGACGACATCGATCTGGTTCTTGCCCGTTTGATCGACGAAGTCAGACGGTTCGTTCATGTCGTTCCAGATTCCGGCGACGCCATTATCGATATAAGCACGGTGCAAGCCTCCCCACCACTCGCGAGCTGCAGGCAGGGTGTAATCAACAAAGACACTTTCGCCGGGCCAGACCCGCGGAATAAACAGGTCGCCATTCGTGCGCCGCTGAAAGTAATTCTGCTGCACTCCCTGCTCAAACACGTAATAGCGCTGATCCTGTGGCTCGAGTTCCGGGGTGATGGAGGTAATCTGGCCCGCACTTTTTGCAACTGGCTGATATTTAACTCCGGGGTCCACGATGGTGATGAGCTTGACTCCCTGTCGCCCAAGTTTTTCGCTCAATGCTTTAGGATCCCGAAAACGCTGCCGGTCCCAGGTGAACACGCGATAGCCCTGCATGTAATCAATGTCGAGATGGATTACATCAAGCGGCAGATCTCGTTTGCGATACTCGCTTACAACCTCTTCCACCATCGTGTCAGGGTAATAGCTCCAGCGACTCTGTTGGTTGCCAAGGGCCCACAACGGCGGCAGCGGCATATGGCCGGTGAGGTCCGCGTAGCGATTGAGAATCTTCTTAAGCGAGGGTCCGTAGAAGAAGTAATAGTTCAGCTCGCCGCCTTCGGCGCCAAACCAGATGCGCTGCTGCGAAGATTTGGCGAAATCAAAATAGCTGCGATAGCTGTTGTCGAAAAAGATGCCGTAGGCGCTGCCGTTTTGCAGGCCGGTAAAGAACGGCACGGTTTGATAGATAGGATCCTTTCCTTCGGTGTAGCCGGGCGTGTCGGAATTCCAATTAACAAACGAACTGCGGCGCTTATCGAGCCGAGCCGCTTTTTCTCCAAGTCCGTAGAAGTGTTCATCGAAACCAACCTTCTTCGCTGCCGCAATGAAAGTTCCGGCCTGCGGGTCAAACATCATATCCTTTAACAGACCTTTCGCGTCGTAAGCCATGGGCTGCTCGTCAGCATTGATAAGGGAATGAGTTTTTGCGTCACGGAATTCGATGAGCAGAGGCGACCGGTGAACCAGAACTTCGATCTCGTCAGTCCTGATGAGAACGGCATCATTCGTCTCGGACAAACTCCAGCGAGGAGTCGGCCAAACAGTTTTGGCGATTGCCCACGAATGATCCTTCGCGGAAATCGGCTTAGCGAAGGACGCGCGTATACGAACAAGGTCGGGCGCGAGAATTGTAATCTGAACCTGGGAGTTGTCCTGGCAGTTGAAGACCACGGCCTTTTCGGATTTTGTGAAACTGTCGACTGCGCCGATCTTTTCCAGTTTGGTAATGTCCTGGGCGCTACTTACAGTAACAAGACCCAGAACGCAAAAAAAGATTGCTATGAATGGTTTCATATCAGTTCTTAAGTAGTGCGGGTCAGCCGGGCCAGCCCACCTTCCCGACCTTAGAGACTTCCTTGCCTGAGTCTTTATTCGCTCGTTGACAGGCTTGGCTGGAGGTCTGTGAAGGCCAGCCGGGCGGCGCCAAGCAAGCCTGCGTCGTCGCCGCATTGAGCACGTACGATCTTTACTCGCCGCGCCGGAATGGGAAACGCCCGCTCAATAACCTGCTGGTGCATGTGTTTCTCAAAGAGTTCCCAGCCGTTTGACAAGCCGCCACCAATAACGACGATCTCCGGATTAAGCACGTTGATGAGACTGGCGAGGCCGATGCCGAGATAAACTCCCATGCGCCGGAAAACCTCAATTGCAAGTTCATCCCCTTCCGTGCCAGCCTGATAGATTTTCGCCGACGTTAGGTCTTCGGTGTTGTGCAGAATCGAATTCGGATAACGTGGTCTCGCTTCGCGCGTCATGCGCACAATGGCTGTCGCCGATGCATAGACTTCGAGACAACCGCGGCTGCCGCACGTGCAGGCAACTCCGGCAAATGGATCCACGCCTATGTGGCCGATCTCCCCACCTGACCCGTCCGCACCTCGCCACAACTTGCCATCAAGAATGATTCCTCCCCCCACGCCGGTGCCCAGTGTCACGCAAATGAGCGTACAGTATCCTTGTCCGGCGCCGCGCCACATCTCACCGATCGCGGCAGCGTTTGCATCATTCTCCAGAATCACAGGCCATTCGAGTTCGCTTTCCAAAGCGGCGGCCAGACGAAACCCGTCGAGACAGGGCACGTTTGGAGCTTTAACAACTACGCCTTCCGCAACGTTAACAGTTCCTGGGACAACTACTGATACGGCGGAGAGTATGCCGCCCTGTGCTTCAGTCTTACGTGCGCATTCATGAACAGCATCGATCAGCGTGCGCACAATTTCGTTTGGCTTCTCTGCCTGCGGCGTTGGCTGGATCTGCCGGCAGTAGATCTTCCCGTTTCGGTCCACGGTGGCCACACGCAGATGAGTGCCTCCAAGATCCGCTGCGAAGACACACTCAGGTTTAGGCCTACCTGATTTATTTTTTGAGCCGACCATCAATTGTTTGCTGAGCCTTTCAGGTATCGTGCCGCCACTACAGGCGGCGTCTCAATATTATGTCCCTGTTTTATATTGATGGCGAGACGGATAAACTGCGCCATGGACCACGCCAGCGGGGTAGCTGAACCGGTGCCTTCGCCAAAGCGAAACTCAGAGCGTGGACTCTCACTGCGATCCCAAACCTGCTCCGGGATCATCATCCCGTCGTTCGCAAAAACCATCATCGTATCCAATTGCTTCCGGGCGGTAGTTAGGTCCCCGCGCGCGACATCGTATTCACCTCGCTCGCCGGTGAGCAAAGTCCAAAGCCGCCCAATCCCGGCGCGGCCATCGTAATTGCCGCCATCCGGTCGTTCTCCATAGGCATCATGGTTGTAGCGATACCAGGCGGAACCACCCGGAGTCTCCACCTTGATCAATCTGTCTACAACGGCAAGCGACCTGACTATCAAAGGGTCGCGGGCAGGTCTAATTCCAAGTCTCACTACCTCCAAAAACCCCGCATCGACGATCTCACGTTCATCATAAGTACCGCCGCCGCTGTTTATTTCAATCCTGGCTCCATCGTTCGGATTATCGTTTTCAGTGACGCGGAGATAATACTTTCCCTGGGCGAAAGGACCATTGGAAGTGGCTGTCCAATGTTCAAGCTGGCCGGCCCAGTCGTCCGCCTTCTGCAAATACTTTTCCGCGGAATCTTTGTCCTGATTAAGGGCAGCGATTCGCGCCGCGCAAACCAAACCTGCGATCTCCGCAGCGATGGTAGCGGGCGAGTAACCCGCCTTCTCTTCCCACCGCTCCTGCTCGGTGTATGGTCCCTTGCGAAGAATGAAATCTGCGGCCGGCTTGATGTGTTGCAGCCAGCTAGTTCTGTCAGTGCGCCGCAACTGGTAAGCAAGCACGAGCGGCAACCCAACCTGATCCAGCTGCAGGCCGCCACCGATCGGGCGACCATCGACCCAGGAATTCTGCGGGAAACTGCCATCCGGTTTTTGTTGCATCTTGAAGAGATAGTCAACCGCGCGATTAGCGCTGGCACGATCGCCCATGGCAAGGAAAGCTGTTGCGACCTGATAAAGATCGCGCGACCAGACAGCATGATAACCACTGATCGTAGGTTCGTTAGCGTTAGGCCCGCCGCCCCACGGAATTGATGGAGAGGCGATGATGGCGCCACGAAAGGTTTTGTCTTCAAGTCCTTTCAAGACCATAGCGGCCATATTGAGCTGAGGTTGATACTTCAGCTCAACTCGTTGAAGCGTTTTTAGATAAGCGTGCCATCCTCGCTCGTATTCTCCGCGCGCTCGCTCAAAATCTTTTCTGACTGACTCCTGACCGCTGCGAACCGCTTCGTTAGCATCACGGCCAAAGCTAAGCACCAACGTGAAATGCTCAGCGTGACGCAGTCCAAAGGGAAGTTGAAAACCCATTTCCGCCGTTTGCACAACGTTGCCGTCCACTGCGCGCGCGTAGGGAATGATGTGTCCCGCTTGCTGGAGTTGCGTGAGCCCGTCGCTCGTGCCGAGGTACCCGTTAGTTGGTTCAACCCAACTGGCACCGATTACCGTCAGCGCGGAAGCTTTGTTTGCATCAGAGGCGATCAGAAAATCACCATCTCTCCTGGCGGAATCGTGCATACCACTATTGTTCAGCGACGGATCGTAATAGACATAGAGATGACACCGGCAATGATTGGTAATATTCCAGCGAAAGTTGACAGCTACGAGCACTGAACTACGCTCGGGATCGGTAACGTAAGTCTTCGCAATCGTGTAAGCACCGCTCTTTGCTGTGTTAATTTGACGGAAGGTCAGCGCGGCAGGATCGAGCACCTCGATGCGATGCGTCGTGTCTTCGGCTTCAGTTTCAACGCGTTTGCCGTCGACAGTGGCGAGTATCAACTGCAGCGCCTGGACATTAGGCACATCAAGCCGCGGGTAGTAGACCTCTGTCATCACACCATTGTTCAGCGTAAACCACACTTTGGAGGCGAGCGTGTTCGCAGTGCCGAATCCAGTCTTCGCAGCGCTGGGCCAATGCGCATCGAGACCGGGCGCACCGGGAGCAAGCCTGTTAGTTGTCTGCCCCAACAAAGCCGGGCAGCTTAACAACGATATTGTCGAGATGACGAGTAGTCGAAACATTATTTCGTTGTCTTTAAATCAGGAAAGGAAGAAAAAAGTTGTCGGCTTTACCCATAACATGTCCTATTTGCGTTCGCACATTCTTCTCACTATCCAAAGGATCAGCTGCGCTTGCGCCCGGCCATGTCAAGGCCGACAGCCGCCACCAGCACGGCGCCTTTGACAATGGGCTGCACATAGCTCTGCACACCCACCAAATTCATTCCGTTATCAAGACTCGCCATGATCAAGGCCCCAACGATCGCGCCAAAGACCGTAC
>Ga0137403_10010872_pt1 | contig 10063 bp, 14 predicted proteins | sample CZOMad2_1_16fung_FD_122057 | JGI IMG/M metagenome (GOLD analysis project Ga0137403, IMG submission 122057) | Vadose zone soil fungal communities from Angelo Coast Range Reserve, California, USA - CZOMad2_1_16fungal (Hybrid Assembly) | ecosystem: Environmental > Terrestrial > Soil > Vadose zone... | reverse complement strand
CTGATGTGCACCGAGCAGGCCGGCTTCATCACGGGCCAGACCCTGCATGTCGACGGGGGCGGCTCGGCGATGCTGCCCGTCTTCCCGCTGGGTATCCAAGGCATCAAATAGAGATCGCCTCACTGTTCGCTGACGAGCACGCCCGCGCGGCACGGAATGCGAGGGCCGTTCGAGCCCCGACGGATCCAGCCGGGTTTGCTTGATCGTTCTCGCCATCCGGACGAAGGGCATGCGCGCAACCCACCGGTTCCACCGTTGCGGTGGCCGCGGGATGGCGGCCGGAATGTCCCGGCCTGCCCGATCTCCATCGACGGGTCGGGCGTTACCGGAGGCACCGGCGTGCTGGGCACACTGCTCTGCACCATCCTCGAAACGGTCAACAACGTAGTGGGCCTGGTGAACTTGCTGAACCAGCTTCTGGGCATCCTCTGACGCAGTGCCGCCCGTCTCCGGTGCAGTACACATTGCTCACGCGTCCGCGGCGGAATAACCTTCCCTCGTGCCGCTCACTCTCCGCCCGCGCTGGATTCAACTGACGCTGCTGGCACTCATCGTCGTCGGGTGCGGCTCCGGGGGCACGCCCATCGGGCCGTCCGATCTCGCCGGCACCTGGGGCGCGGAAAACGTCGTGATGACGGTGACCGATGTGGGTGCGCACCTCGAACTGAGTTGCGCGCACGGGGACGTTGCCGGCGCGCTCAAGGACAACCCCTTTAGTGTGGGAGGCACGTGGGTTCGCGAAGGCGGCCCCGCGATTGGCGATCCTCGCCCTGCGCTGTACACGGGGAGCGTGGTGGGCGACACGATGACGCTCTCGATCCGGCTGACAGACACGAACGAGTCGGTGGGTTCATTCACGCTGATCCGCGGAGCTGCGGGTCGTCTCGTGAAGTGTGTCTGAGCGACGCAGCACCACACCAGGCGAACGGTGCTAGAACACAAGCACGGAGGAGTGGCCGAGAGGCTGAAGGCGGTGGTCTTGAAATTCGTCTGGCGCGATCTAAGCCAGTGCAGCGGAGTCCACCGCAATCCAACGTTCAGAGCGAAGGAGAGCCGGTGCGTTGGACTGCATTGTACCGGCTTGGACCACGCTGGTGTCCGCCTGCTTACGAATTGCTTACGTTGTGACGCATGACGCTGAGTGACGCAGTTCTCAGTTAGTTTCCCTAGTCACGCTTCCGTAAGGGATAACCGGGAAATTGCGTCATCTGCGTCATGCGTCACACGGCAACAGTGGCAACAATGGCAACGTCAGCGGGCGACCACTCGGCGACCTTCGGCGACCTTCGGCGACGTGGGCGACCCATGGCCAGGAGACGACGACCGGGGGGAGGGGTGTTGGGTCAATTTTCAAGCTGACCCCCCTCGGAACCGTGGAACAGGTCGAGCCACACTTTGTCAGTACGCGGTGATCGGCTTTTCGGAATTTCGGAACCGGCGGGGCTGGACGACCGGGCGGGCAGGCGCTTCCAGGTCACGCCGGAGCGAGCTGGGGCGCGCCCACGCGAGCGCAGCGCAGTGGACGTGGCGGGCAGGAGGGCCGAGCCGCGGACGCGTCGTAGCGCGGGCTGGCGCGGCATGCGTGGCCTGTGTCGTCTGCGACGTGATTTGCGGACGCGTCCGACAAGGCAGGGAAAGCGTCGTGGGCCAGTTGTACACCCCCTACCGTGTCCAAGAAGAAGCCGACCGCTCTCAAGGTCCTGCACGGAACTTTTCGGAAGGACCGGGCGCTGCACAATGAGTTTGTGCCGCCGCCTGGCGCGCCAGTCTGCCCGCCCTGGCTCAACCCCGCCGCAAAAGCCGAGTGGGCCCGCATCATCCCCGAGCTCGCGGCGCATGGCCTCCTCTCCGTGATCGACGGTGGCGCGCTCGAGGCGTACTGCAGCAATTTCGCGCTCGCGGTGCGCTACCAGCGGATCGCCGACAGGGCGCCGCTGATCAAGACGCGTTTCGGCGACCACGTGCCCAATCCTGCCAGCGCCGCCGCTCGAAAGCATTGGGCCCTGGCCCGGCAATTCGCGACAGAGTTCGGTTTGACCCCATCCGCACGCACGAGGATCAACATGCCGACGAAGTCGGACGAGAACGAGCGCAACAAACTCACGGAAACGTGGCTGTTCGGCACCAGGGAAGAGCAGGTGGCGGCCGAGAAGCGCATGAAGGAGCTGGGCATCTGGGGCGGCGGCGACGAGACGCCCCCGAAGCCGAAGCACGCCGCCAGCGACGCCGTCGAGGACCAGGCGCCGGACGAAGCCCCCGACGGCGGCACCCATGAGTGAAATCCACCAGGACCTGCTCGTGCTCGCGGCTCGGGCGGTGAGCCGTGGCTTCAGCGACGCGATCTCGACGGTGCGGTACGCCGGTAAACGCGTCATCGTCACCCGGCAAGGCCGGCCGGTCGCTGCGATTGTCAGCATGCAGGACCTGCAGCGCTTGCAGGCGGTCGCGCCGGCTGTCGCCCCCGAAGGAGGGGGCGACCTATGAATCCGATCGAAGAGGCCCGCGCGGCCGAGGTGCAGTGCCGAGAGGAGCGCGACCAGGTGCACGCGCGCTACCAGGCCGCACTTCGGGAAGTGGAGCGCGCCAACCTGGAGGTCACCACTGCGGACGTCGACGCGCCCGGGTTCGCCCAGCTCGTCGCTGCGCTGGCTGTGGCCGAGAAGCGCCTACAGGTACTCGAGCCGCGCGCCCGGCGGGCGGAAGAGCGTCTGCGCGAGGCGAACACGCGGATTGGCCGGATCGAGCAAGCTGCCGAGCAGGAACGGGAACGCAAGGCCACCGCGGCCGCGCGCGCACAGAGACGCGAGACCGGGTGGGAACTATGACCCCGAAGGAACGGGTCGCCGAAATGCAGTCCCGCGCTCATCGCCAGCGCGCCGTCACCATGCTCGAGGCGATCAAGCGGCGTGGCGAAGCGGTGCGCAACAGTTTCGCGCACGGCAGCTGCGACATCTGCAGCGGCCCGCTCGTACGCTATGAAACCGAGCGCGGCTTCATCTGCGCGGCGGGACACCGGGGGAAGTTGAATGCAGCGACCCGCCGCCTGGAGAACATCAGGGCTGAGCGGTCCAGCGCGGTCTCGCGCGAGCACGACCTCATCGAAGCGCGCGCGCTCCAGTCCCGCCGCCGCCGAGGCGACCCATGAACCCTGTGCTTTATGTCTATGGCCCGATTGGGGACGATTACAGCGCCTCGGCCGTCCGCGCCCTCGACGTTGCCAAGCAACTCGACGCGCTCGCGCAGGCCGGCCACCAGGGCGTCACCGTGCGCGTGAATTCCGAAGGCGGCGACGTGTTCGACGGGATCGCCATTCACAACTCTTTCCTTCGGAGTCCGCTCGACGTCACCATGTACGTCGACGGGATCGCGGCATCGGCGGCATCGCTGATCGTGATGGCTGGCGACCGGATCGTCGCGGCGCCGAGTTCCACGGTGATGATCCATCGGGCCTACACCGTCGTGGGTGGCAACGCCCCTGATTTCGCGAAGGCCGCACAAGATCTCGAGGCCATCGACGAGACGATCGCCCGGATCTTCGTCACGCGCACCGGGCAGCCCATCGAGACGATCCGCAAGATGCTTGATGACGAGACCTGGATGAGCGCGGACGAGGCGCTGGCGAGCGGCTTCGTCGACGAGATCGCATCCGCGGACGAGGGCGGCGACGAGCAGGACAACGCAATCCGGACGCGCCCCACCGATTCGCCGGCGAAGCGAGCAGCTCGCGCGAAGCTCTCCGAGAACATGAAGAGCAGCGCTGCGCGCCTGCCGCTGCGAGAGGAAGTCTAAAAAATGTCGCTACTCGTTGATTCAGTCCTGAGCGCAGAGGTTTTGATCCTCGCCGACAAAGGCGCTTATTTCATCTCGACCAACCCGACCCCCGGGACGCCGCTCGCGTTCGCGGTGAACGCGGCCGTGAGCGAGACAGCCGGCTATTTTTTGACGATCAAGAATAACGAGGCGGCGAACGGGAAGCGCATCTACCTCGACTACTTGAGCCTCCTCTGCGGCGTGGTCCCCGCGTCCGCCACCGCCGGCGAGATGTTCGTCAAGCTGGACACGGCGGGTTTCACCTCGGGCGGCACGCAATGCACGCCGGTGAATGCGAACGGCGACAGCGCCGCGGCTTCCATTGCGGACGTGCGCGCCGGGGCGTTGACGACGGCGGCGCGGAGCGGTGGCGCAAGGCTGGTCGCACGCAGGAAGCTGCGCACGGTGATTCCGGTCGCGGGCGACGAATGGGTCTACAGCTTTGGGACTCCGGAGCTGTCCAATTCGACGGTGTTCAACGGAACGAACCCGCAGCGAATGCCGATCGGCCTAGCGCCGGTGGTCATCGCGCCCCAGCAATTCGCCCTCTTCCAGCTCTGGTTCCCAGCCAATGCGGCGACGCCCGCCAGCTTCGAGTTCGAGCTGGGAATGGTCGAGAGATGACGCCCCGCCCCGGAATCCCCGTCCGCATCGGCGATCGCGAGCTCGTGATGCCCGCGCTGCCGCCGTCGGAAATGCTGGCGCACTTCTGGCCGCTCATCGAACGGGTGAAGAAGGAGACCGACCCGGTCAAGAACATGGCCGCGGCCGCGGCGCTGCTGACGGCGGAGGTCGCCATGATTCACAGCGCGCTTGTCCGCAACCACCCCGAGCTGCGGGTCGAAGAACTCGAGGACGAGCTGAGCCAATTTCAGATCGTGGCGCTGTTCGACACCCTGTGCCGCCATTCCGGCGCGGTGGGTGGAGCGATGGTGCGCGCGGGGCATTCGAAAGCGAGGGCATGACAAATGGCGACGGTGCGGATTGGGGACAGGGAATTGGATGTAAAGCCAGCGACGCTGGGCTTCCTCAAGCGCAAGGTGATCCCGTGGCAGGCGACGATGTCGGCCGCGGAAGGTGAGGCTGCGATCGACCAGATCGCCGCGGGCTTCCTCCTCTACGTCGGCCACAACGAGGGCGTTACCGCCGATTGGCTGCTCGAGAACCTGCCCGCGAACACCTACGATCTGTTCAAGGCCGTCGTCGCGGCGGCGAAGTAAGCCGATGGCCACTGACAATGTCGTCGAGGTAAAGATCCGTGCCGACGCGTCCGGCTTCACTGCTGGAGCGCGTGAGGCCGGCGGCGCGCTCAGCGGCCTGACTGACTCGCTGAAGGAATGGCGCACCCACGTACGAACGGAAGCAAAATACACTCAGTTCATGGCAATGCAGATCTCCGGGCTCGGAATCGCGAGCAAGGGCGCTGCAGCGGAGATCACGGGGCTAGTGTCCGCGTTCGCGTTTGGGAACACTCTCGGCCTGGCGATCGAGAGCGCGAAGATGCTCGTCAAGCATTTCATGGAGGTCGCCGCCGAGACCGCGCGAACGAGCGAGTTGACCAAGCTCTACGGCGCGGACTTGAAGGCGATGGGCGAGGAGGGCGCCAAGCACGTCGGCACGCTGAAGAAGTCGATCACGGACACGTTGCTCGCGATGAGAGAGCTCCGCTCGGAGACCATGCTTCGGCATGAGCTCGAGGGGCCGCTCAAGCGAGAGAAGGAACTGAAGGAGAAGATCGCGGAGCTTGACCAGCAGATTGCGGCCGGTGCGGAGAGCTACACAGTAACGGAACTGGGCGTGGTCAGGCAGGACGTCAGCTTGCTGGAGGACAGGAAGGCGAAGCTCGAGGAAGAGCTGCGCAAGGTGAAAGCGGAGATGGCCGGGATCAGCAAGGCCATTGCACCGCTGGGCGCCGATGAGAAGCGCGATGCGCGCTTACAGGAGCTCATCGAAGAGGCCAAGTTCGCCGCCGCCCAGGCGACCCTCGACAACGAGATCAACCTGCAACGGATCAAAACCGAGCAGGAGAGGAACGAGTCACTAGAGAAGCTCACGCAGGACCACCTACTGCGGCAGGGCAAGGCCGAGTACGACGCCGCGATCGCCGTCCAGAAAATGAAGGATGAGCAGCTCGCGTATCAGCGCAAGCGCGTGCTGGACGAGGAAGCGAAAGAAGACGAGGCGTTCAAAAAGCGGGAGCAGAAGGTCAAGCAGTATGCTGACCACGTCGCTTCAGCGATCTCCGGTGCCATCAACTCGATCATCGACGGGACCCGCAGCGTCGGGGACGCGATGGTCGAGATGGTCAAGGGCATGGCGAAGGCCGTCATCGACACCTTCGTCAAGACGGCAGTGGAGGGGATCCTCGCGGCGGTCACCGGCACCGCGCTTGCCAAGGTCGCGGCCACGAAGCAGGTCGCGGCCCACACGGCCACGGCTGCCGCTGGAGCTGCCGCCGCGATGGCTTCGATCCCGTTCGCAGGCCCGATCCTGGCGCATGCGGCTGCCGCCGAAATGGTTTCCTTCCTTGGTGGTCTCACGCAGCCGTTACTCAGCGCGGCGGGCGGTCTCGGCCGCGTCCCGAAGGACATGCCGGTGATGGTCCACAAAAACGAAACGATTCTCCCGGCGGACCTCGCCGAGGCCTACCGCCAAGGCGCTCCGGGAGGCGGGGGCGGCGGCGGGGGCATCACCATCATCGTGAACACCGTCTACGCGGACGCCGAGGGGATGCGGAAGCTGCCGCAGGACCCTGACTTTCAGCGCGGGATGCGCGAGGCCATGAGGAACGGAAGGCTATGATGAGCGAGACGCACCAGGACCTCGTCGCCGAGGTCGAGATCCGCGGCGACTACCTCGGCGAGTTGACGCCAGAGCTTCGGGAGTACCGGATCGGGTTCGGGTGCGACCCGGACCGTCCCGTCATCCCGCCGTCCCGCGTCCTCGCTGAGATCGCCGAACACGAGAGGCGGGGAGTCCGCGTCCTCCTGGTGACGCTCGAATGCAACGGCGGCAACGGGCAAGTCATGCTCGACGTCTACCGCGCGCTTCGGCGCTTCGCTCGCGGCGGCCTCGTCGTCGTGCACGCAGTCGGCTACAACGCCAGCTCGTCGCCAGTGATCGCATCGGCTGCGCAGTATGTGCTTATGGCGCCGGGTGCCTGCTTCGTGCTTCATTCTGCCGGCCGGCTCGAGGGAAAAACACCCTACGGGCTGGAGAATGCGAAGCAAGGGCAGGCGAAGATCAACGAACTAATGCTCGGTCTCTTCTTCGCCCGGACCTTCGCGCCTCGCGAGTTGCTCTCTGACTGGCTCTCCCGTACAGAAAACTCCGAGGGGAAACCGAGCGTCGCCGTCCTGGATACAGCGACCGCTGTGCACCTCGGCTTTGCGGACAAGGTGGCGACGCGCGAGGAGGCGCTGGCGTTCGCGGGTGCTCTCGCTCGTGGGCTCCCGGGCCTCGTCGCCGCGGACGCGGCCGAGCTAGACGGGATCGAGAGGATGCGATCGCACGAGCTCGCGGCGACGACGGCGTACATTCCGGCGGGAGGTGACGGGTATCAGGCGACGCAGCCGGTCACGACGTCGACGGTGCCGAGCTCGCTGGATGCGGTCAATCTCGGCATCGCTGTCGGGACGCCAGTCGTCGGCAACTACTCGATTGACGAATTGCAGGCGACTCAACTCAAGGCCATTGGACGGAAGAAGTCCGGTTCCGGCTTGACGCTGACTGTCGACAAGACCTGGTACCGCGGATCGATCGTCGAGGGCACGCTGCAGGGCGCGCCCAACATCAGCTGCCTGACGGTCACCGCACAGACCTGGGACACGACCAGCTTCTCCGCGCGGTGGGACTTCAAGCTGCAGCCTTCGGCGGCGGACGGAAGCGACAACCTGGACGCCCTGCGCTACGCAAAGGTCGAACTGTATCGCCAGAGCGTGGCAGGCAGCTCCGGAGCGTTGACCAGCATCGGAACGTTCTACGTAAAACTGCCGGACCGCCTCTATAAGGTGCCGGCTACCGACAGCGACACTGGCAACCTCACGATCGTCACTGCCACATTCATTGACTCAGCCCAGATCCAAAGCGGGTTCCCGCTCGGCCGCGGCGCCGCCATCATCACCCTCTACAATGTGAACGGGCCGTCGGTTGGGAACTGCTTCTACACGCCAGCCGGCTGGACTGGTGGCACGAACCTCGTCAACAACGGCACTTCGTTCCCGGCTGGACTGACGGGCGGCGGCTCAGGGGGCAGCGGTGGCGGCGGCAGCGGCGGCGGTGGATGCCTCGATCCGACGACGCCGGTGCTCATCGCTCCCGGCCGACTGCTGCCGCTCGGGCTTCTCGGCGTCGGCGACCTGGTCTGGACACGGCCGGAGTCGGGTGGCGAGCTGGGATTCCACCGCGTGGAGAAGATCCGCCACACGAGCAACCTGCGTTGCCGGGTAACCCTCCGCGACGGCCGCGACTTCATCTGCTCGATCAATCACCTCTTGAACGTGCGCGGCATCTGGCTGCGTGCCGATTCGCTGCAGGCGGGCGAGGAACTGCAGGGAGATCCGGGAGGCCACGTCCGCCGCGTCGAGTACCTGGGCGAGGGTCCCGTCGTGCAGCTCTCAATTCCGAGCGCGCGGACCTACTTCGCAGGTGACGGCGTCTTCCATCACAACACGCTCAAGGTTTAGAACTTGGCGAACACGGCGGTTAGTTGCTCGCCGGTGACCTGGTTGACGGTCAGGGCGACGAGGCCTGCGGTGGTGAAATAGGCGAAGCCGCCGGTGTTGCTCCCGTTGCTGCCGTCGACCGGGAGGCTCCTGTAGTTGAATCCGATGCTGAATGAGTTCGGGGTTGGAGCACATCCTGGAACGCCGTTCGTCGAGCACGAGCCGACAGGCGCGTCCGTGTGGATGATCGATCCGTAGTAGATCCCCACCGCATTCCTGCCTGGCAGCACGGCGCCCTGGAAGACCGCCAGCGCATCGGCCTGGGAAGCGTAGGCATAGCCTAGAATGCTCCCCGCCTCCGGCGCGGACGCGCTGGTCGCGATCGAGATGACGACCCATGCTCCATTGCTGCTAGACGTGCTGATGTAGCTCCCGACCATCTTCGAGACGGCGAAGTCCTGCGCGCCGATCGTGGTCAGCGCGAGGCTGAACGGCATGGGGGCGCCTCCGCCTGCGCTGCCGCGGACGGTCCCGACAAGCGAGCCCTTCATGTCCGAGGCACCGGCAATGACGGCGGGCTCCACTCCTCCGGCCTGACGAACGAGGACGTTTCCCTCGCCGGGCTGCAGCGTACCGTCGGCAGCGACGGTCATCACGCCCCGAACGAAGTCGTAATTGGGGAACACCATGACGAAGCTACCGCCCCACTCCGTGATCAGCGTCGTCGCCATCGCCGGGCCGACGGCGAGCGCAGAGCGAGCGGTGATTGCGGGCGCCGCCTGGTACACCCCCGCCTTCAGCACCGTCGCGGCCGGAGGCGCGCCGCCGTCGGGGTTGGTCACGACAGTGCCGCCGTCCGGATCGGTGGTGATGGGGGTGCCGGTGGAAGTACCGCCGCAGGCCGCCAGCAGGAGAACCGCTAAAACCGAGGGCCGTAGCCTCGCGGAGAGCGACGCGCGGGCTCGGGTTGGTACTGCGACATCCCCATTCCTGAGAACGGTTCTCAACTCGCCTGCCATGGCTTCCTCCTGGTTTGCTATCACCCGTGCCCGGGTGTATACAGTAGCTCCGACCAGGACACAACAGGGAGTAAATATGACCGAGCGGAGCGGAGAGGGTACAGAGGAGGCGAGGCGGATCCCCGTGGAGGCCCCGGACGTGGCGGAGGCGAAGGTCGTTCCTGTCAGGTTGCCGGAAAAGACCGTGACCCGCGTCGACGCCCACCGGGAACGTTTGCGCCAGCTCACCGGCCTTGAGCCGTCGCGCTCCGAGGTGATCCGAATGCTGGTAGAGCGCGGCCTTACTGCCGTCGAGGCCGAAGCCCAGCCATCGCGAAAGCGCTAGACCGTCTTCGCTCGTGCGCCGTTTCGGGGCGCCGACGTGCGAGCGATTGCGGATGATCGCGCCCTCCACACAAGAGGAGACACGACCATGGCACGCAAGAACGGCAGCAACGGCACCACCGGCGAGTGGACGAAACTGGACGAGCAGATGAATGCCGCGGATATGCGGCGCGAGGCGGCCTGCGGTCCGGCTTACACAGCGGAGCGCGCCTTGAACTACGTCTGCGAGTACCTGATCAAGTACAT
>Ga0137403_10010870_pt1 | contig 10063 bp, 8 predicted proteins | sample CZOMad2_1_16fung_FD_122057 | JGI IMG/M metagenome (GOLD analysis project Ga0137403, IMG submission 122057) | Vadose zone soil fungal communities from Angelo Coast Range Reserve, California, USA - CZOMad2_1_16fungal (Hybrid Assembly) | ecosystem: Environmental > Terrestrial > Soil > Vadose zone... | reverse complement strand
CGCGCAAGATGCACACCTTCGTCCAGCCGGGCGAGCGCGTGTTCATCCTGCTCAGCAGCGGCAGCCTCTCCTGCACCCAGTCCATCATCACCCTGATCCAGCGCGACTTCGACCAGGGCAAGGGGCTGGCGCAGGCCCCGTCTCTCTACGACGCGGCCCGGATCATCGGCGAGCAGGTGCGCCGCGTCTCGGACATGGATCGCGACGCCCTCGAGCGCGACGACTTCAAGTTCAACGTCAATCTCGTGCTGGGCGGGCAGGTCCGGGGCGAGTCCCCCGGGCTCTTCATCATCTACCCCCAGGGCAATCCGCTGCAGGCGAGCGTGGATTCGCCGTATCTCCAGATCGGCGAGACCAAGTACGGGCGCCCCATCCTCGACCGCGGCATCCGCTTCGAGCGCACCACGCTGGAGGAAGCGGCGAAGTACGCGCTGCTCTCGCTCGACTCGACGATGCGCTCGAACGTGACGGTGGGCCCGCCGGTGGACCTGCTCGCCTACGAGGTGGACGAGCTCGAGATCACCCGGCTCCGCCGGTTTCCCGCCGGGGACCCCGATCTCATCAAGATCGGCATGCGCTGGGAGCAGGCCCTCCGCCAGGCGGTGGGCCGGCTGCCCCAGATCCGCTTCCGGGCCCGGCGGCCCCTGGAGCCGTCCCAGATGCCGCCCGCGGAGACGATCGAGCTCGTCGAGCCGGGCCCGACCGAATCGACGAGTGCCGAGCTGCAGCCCCAGGCCAAACCCCCATCATCCTGACCGACACCGAGGAGCGAGCGATGCGCATCTACTACGACATCCGCCTGAGCGATCGGAACATCACGAAGCGTGAGCTGGAAGGCGAGGCGATCGTGAAAGCCGGCCGCTACTTCATCGCCAAGACCCTGCTCGAGCTGGGTGCCGCGACGGTGGATCCCCTGTCGCCGGCCAATCCGCTGATCTTCTCGGCCGGGCCGTTCGCGGGGACCAGCTTCTCCAACGCCAACCGCACCAGCGTGGGCTGCAAGAGCCCGCTGACCGGCGGGATCAAGGAGGCCAACGGGGGCGGCAGCTTCAGCTACGGGCTCGGCCAGCAGAAGATCGCCGGGTTCACCCTGCTCGACGCGTCGCCGGACTGGGTGGTGATCCACTTCAAGAAGGACGGCACGATCGAGTTCGACGACGCCCGGCCGTACCTGGGCAAGGGCAACTTCGAGGCCCAGAACATGCTGCACGCCAAATACGGCAAGAAGGTCACGATCGGGCTCTGCGGCCCGGTCGGCGAGTACCAGGGCCTGATCGCGGGCATCGCGTTCAGCGACAAGGACGGCCGGCCGGCCCGACTGTCCGCGCGCGGCGGGGTGGGCGCGGTGATGGGCTCCAAGAAGGTCAAGGCGATCGTGGTGGACCTCGACAAGATCCCGCCCTTCTCCGATCCGAAGAAGGTGAACGCGGCCATCAAGAACTACGCGAAGATGCTCCAGGCCGACTCCATGGTGGCCAACTTCTACGCCAAGATCGGCACCATGGGCATGGCGGATCTCCAGAACACCCTCGGCGGACTGCCCGTCCGCAACTTCAGCGCGGGCCAGCAGGTGGACGTGTCCAAGGGCGAGAAGTTCAAGATGGGGGGCGAGTACATCAGCCAGCTCAACGTCTCCCGCGGGGGCGAGCACACCCACGCCTGCATGCCCGGCTGCGTGATCCAGTGCAGCAATATCTACGCGGACGCCAACGGCAAGGAAGTGGTCTCGCCGGTCGAGTACGAGACGCTCGGGCTGCTCGGCACCAACTGCGGCCTCTCCGATCCCGACGACCTCGCCCAGATGAACTACATCGCGAATGACCTGGGGGTGGACACCATCGAGACCGGGGCCATGATCGCGGTGCTGATGGAGGCCGGTCTCGGCGCGTTCGGCGACGTGCGGTTCATGGCGGACTGCCTCGCCGAGATCCAGCAGGGCACCCCGAACGGGCGGATCTGGGCCCAGGGCACCTGGCGGGTGGGCGAGCACTACCACGTCAAGCGGGTGCCGGTCATCAAGAAGCAGGCGATCAGCGCCTACGATCCGCGCGTGGTCGAGGCCACCGGCATCACCATGATGGCCACCGCCCAGGGCGCCGATCACACCGCGGGCAACCTGCCGCGGCTCAAGACCCGGGAGATGGAGACCCCCGCCATCGTGGAGCAGAGCGTGGCTCACCAGGCGCGGGTCGCCGCCAACGATTCGCTCGGCCTCTGCATCTTCGGCATGAGCGTGACCAATCCCAACACCGAGTGGCTTACCGACACGATCAACGCGGCCCACGGCACCAGCCTCACCAAGGAGTTCTTCGAGGCCCTCGGCCGCCAGACGCTCAAGCTGGAGCACGAGTTCAACAAGCGGGCCGGCTTCACCGCCAAGGACGACGAGCTGCCCGAGTTCTTCTACGCGGAGGCGCTGCCCCCGACCAATCACGTGGCACGCTTCCACGCCGCCGACGTGCAGGGCATGTACGAGCGCCTGGTTGTTTGATCCGGGGGGAGCGACCGTCGATCCGCCCCGGGCCCCCCACCGGTTCGAAATCGGAACGGGCCAGAAAGGTTCCCATGGTTAGGTCCCAGGAGATCTTTGGCATCGTTCCTCCGATGACCACGCCGTTTCGTCTCGACGACACGATCGACGAGGCCGCGTTGCGGGCGGAGGCGCGCTTCATGGTCGAGACCGCGCGGGTGCACGGCCTCGCGGTGACCGGCAGCACCGGCGAGGGCCACGTCCTCTCCACCGACGAGGCGCGCCGCATCACCGCCGCGGTGGTCGACGAGGTGCGGGGGCGCGTGCCGGTGATCACCGGCATCATCACCGACAGCACCGCCTCCGCGGTGGAGCGGGGGCTCGCGGTGAAGGATCTGGGCGTGGCCGCGCTCCAGGTGACCCCGGTGCACTACCTGTTCCGGCCGGACGACGACGCGATGGTCCGCCACTTCGACACCCTGGCGAGCCGCACCGGCATGCCGATCATCATCTACAACGTGGTGCCGTGGACCTATCTCTCGCCCCAGCTCCTGGCCCGGATCATCAAGACGGTGCCCGGGGTCATCGGGGTCAAGCAGAGCGCGGGCGACATGAAGCTGCTCGCCGATCTGTTGCTGCTGGTGGCTGACGAGGCCCGCATCATGACCGCGGTGGACGCGCTCCTCTATCCCTCGTTCATCCTGGGCGCCCACGGCGCGATCGCGGCGATCCTCACCGCGGTGCCCGGCCTCTGCGTGCAGCTGTGGGACGCGGTGCAGGCCGGCGACCACAAGCAGGCGCTGGCGCTGCACGGCAGGCTGCTGCCGATCTGGAACGCGATCTTCCACGACAATCTACCCGCGAACGTGAAGCACTGTCAGGCCCTCATGGGCCGACCGGCCGGCGTGCCGCGCGCACCCATGCCGGCCACGTCGCCGGCCCAGGCCGCGGGGATCCTCGCCGCGCTGCAGGGCGCCGGGCTGCTCCGGTAGGTCATCGCAACACCCATCCCACGGTCGAGGAGGACATAGCATGGCTGAACTCGAAGAGAGCACGGAGTCCGTGAGCGCGACGCCGGTCGGGCGCCGCGCCTTCCTCAAGACCGCCGGCACCGCCGCGGCGGTCGCGGGCGGCATCGAGGGCATCCTGGCCGCGCGCCGGGCCCCCGCCTTCGCACAGGGGACCAAGCTGCACTGGGTGCGCTGGGTGGACTTCGTGCCCGAGTCCGACGTCGAGCTGAAGCGGCAGATGCCGGAGGCCTCCAAGGCCCTCGGCGCCGAGGTGGTGCTGGAGACCATCAACGCCAACGACCTGCAGCCGCGCATCACCGCCGCGATCCAGTCCGGCTCCGGCGCCGACATCTTCATGTTCCAGTACAACTGGGCGCACCTCTACCAGAACGCGGTGGTGGACGTGAGCGACGTGGCGGCCGACCTCGGCAAGGCGGAGGGCGGCTTCTACGACATCTACCCGCCCTCCATGCAGGTCAACGGCAAGTGGCTCGCGGTGCCGCACTCGATCGTGGGCAACGCGGTCGCGTACCGCAAGTCATGGCTCAAGGAGGCGGGCGCCACCCAGTATCCGAAGACGTGGGACGAAGCCCGCAAGCTGTTCACCGCGCTCAAGAAGAAGGGCAAGCCCTACGGCCAGACCCTCGGCCACACCTTCGGCGACGCCCCCGTGTTCACCTACACCATGCTCTGGGCCTTCGGCGGGGCCGAGACCGACCAGAGCGGCAAGAAGGTCGTGCTCAACAGCAAGGGCGCGGTCGAGGCGGTCAAGTTCATGCAGGCGTTCTGGAAGGAGGCCTGCGACGAGGGCGGGCTCGCCTGGGACGACACCAACAACAACCGCGCGTTCCACGCGGGGGAGATCTCCGCGACGCTGAACGGGGCCAGCATCTACCTGGTGGCCAAGCGGCAGAAGGACAAGATCAAGGACGACAAGGGCGAGCCGATGTGGACCGATATCGACCACGCTCCGCTCCCGGCCGGACCCGCGGGGGCCTACCTGCTCTTCCTGAACCACGGCCATGCGGTCATGAAGCACAGCAAGAACCCGAAGCTGGCCAAGGACCTGATCCGCTGGCTGCACAAGAAGGAGAACTACGAGAAGTGGTTCCTCACCCAGGAGGCCTACAGCGTGGGCGCGACCAAGGTCTGGGAGAACCACGCGATGTGGGGCCGGGTGGACGAGCCGCTCAAGATGTTCCGCACCGCCGCGCGCAGCAGCCGTCTCTTCGGCTACGCGGGCCCCTCGACCGCCAAGTCCACCGAGGTCTTCACCAAGTACATCATCACCGACATGTACGCCAAGGCCGCCCAGGGCATGAAGGCCGAGGACGCCGTGCACTGGGCGGAAGGCGAGCTCAAGAAGATCTACGAAGCGTAGGCCCGACGAGGGCGGCGGTCCCGCGCGAGCCGGGCCGGCTCCGCGCCGCCGCCCTCATCAGGCTAGCCGGTATTCCTAGAGCTCGTTTAACAGTACGTTCACCAGGTGTCGAACGACGTCTAGGTCGAACGGCTTCTCCAGCATCGGCTCGGTGGTCCCTCGCAGAAAGGCGGCATAGTCCCGGCCCCCGACATCCCCGGTCATGAAGATCACGCGCGGAGCGGTGGTCGGGTGGCGCATGGCCCGAAGCGCCTCGTAGAGGGCCGGGCCGTCGAGGCCCGGCATGCGTAGGTCACTGAGGATCACGTCATAGTGGTTCTGATCGAGCAGCGCCAGGGCTTCAATCCCGTCGCGGGCAGTATCCACGGCACGATCTCTCTGGCTCAGAATGGCCGAGAGAACCTCTCGCAGATTGTCGTCGTCGTCAACGACCAAGACGCGCTTCATGTCACACCACGGGGCTGATTCAAGCTCCCAGGCCGCGAGGTCACCTACAAGCCTACGCCTACAAGCCTACGCCGCCATCCGGTCGTCCGTGCGGTGAGCGCGCGCTGCTTGGTCGACCAGGCCGCGTGGGCGGCGTGGCCGGCGCCGGCCTAGCGCAAGCACCCAGTAGGCGGCCACGCCGGCGATCAGCAGGGGGGCGACTACGGCGAGCCACGCCATGCGGAGAATCGAAGCAATCGAAACGAGTAGCGCCCCAATGCCGACGAGGAACAGCACAACCGCTTCGATCATGGCTCTCGCCCTCCTTGCGAGACGTATTCGCAAGGCGCATGCCGAGCCCGAAATCCGGAGAAACATTGCCGAGCGTGCGTTTGGCATGTCCCGGCGTGCCGGGTAAGCCTTACCGAGTGGACTATCCTTCCCCGGCCGGCCGGATCGTCCGGGCCGGTCCTTGACAAGACGGGGGCGGCGGTTTGTAATGCCGCCCACGCTGCAATCCCGACCGACGTCGCTTGGGAGGATGGTCATGTCCTTGCGCAGATCGACCGTGTGGGTCCTGCTGGCTTCCGGGCTGGTAGCGGCGCTGCTGCTCGCCGCCGCGTCCCCCATTCCCCCGGTGCACGCCCAGGCCAAGAAGCTCAAGATCGGCGTGATCTTCGACTACACGGGCCCCCTGGCGGGGGGCGGCTCCGATTTGCACGCGCTCGGCGCCAAGATCATGATCGACCACTTCGCCAAGAAGGGCGGGGTCGAGGGCTACAAGATCGAAGCGGTCTACGCGGACGCGCAGAGCAAGCCCGAGATCGCCATCAACGAGGCGGTGCGTCTGATCGAGCAGGAGAAGGTCGACATGCTGCTCGGCTTCTACTCGTCCGCGCAGTGCGTGCCGGTGGCCGGGCGGGTGGAGCAGCTCCAGAAGTTCATGTGGATCACCACCTGCATCTCCTCGGCGGTGCTCGAGAACCGCAACCTCAAGTACGTGTTCCGGATCCAGCCGAGCGGGCGGCAGTTCGGCCTGATGTCCACCGACTTCATCAGCCAGAACGCGAAGGCCAAGCTCGGCAAGGAGCCGAAGGACCTGCGGGTGGCGATCATCCACGAGGACGGCGCGTACGGAGTGGACGTCTCCAAGGGCAACGAGGAGGGCGCGAAGAAGGCGGGCTTCAACGTGGTGTTGAAGGAGGGCTACGCGGCGACCGCGCCCGACCTCGCCTCGCTCGTCACCAAGCTGAAGCGCGCGCGGCCCGACGTCATCTTCCACACCGGCTACAACCCGGACATCTCCCTCTTCCTGCGCCAGGCGCGCGAGCTGGGCCTTCGCTTCAACGCGCTGGTGGGGCACGGGGCCGGCTACGGGGTCTACGACAAGCTGAAGGAAGCGCTCGGCAAGGACGTCAACTACTTCTACAACGTGGACCCGATCTCGATCTGGCTCGCCAACGAGAAGGCGCTCCGGCCCGAGTTGGTACCCCTGATCAAGATGGTGGGCGACGAGTACGAGAAGGCCCGGCCGGGCACCAGCGTGCGCTCGGCCCACGTCGGCATGGCGGCGAGCAACACCTACGTCTTCATGACCGAGGTGCTGCCGCGCGCGATCAAGAAGTACGGGGGCGTCGACGCCGACTCGCTCCGCAAGGCCGCGCTCGAGGTGAACCTGCCCGAGGGGGGCACCATGCTGGGCTTCGGTGTGAAGTTCGTGGGCGAGGGCGCGGCCATGGCGGGCCAGAACGAGCGCGCCTTCCCGGTCATCGTGCAGTACGTGGACGACAAGCCGTACGTGGTGTGGCCCAAGAGCCTTCAGCTCCGCGAGCCGGTGCTGCCGCTGCCGGCCTCCTCGCCCTACGCGGCCAACTGAGAGGGCGGAGCGGGCCTATCGCGTGATCTGTCCCGGTATCGGGCCGTGCTGACCGTCGAGGGGCTGACCAAGCGCTTCGGCGGGTTCACCGCCGTGAACGAGGTGTCGTTCGCGGTGGAACCGGGCGAGATACTCGGGCTGATCGGCCCCAACGGGTCCGGCAAGAGCACCATCTTCAACCTGCTCTCCGGCGCTCTCGCCCCCAACGCGGGTTCCATCCGCTTCGAAGGGCGGGAGATCGCGGGGCAGGCGCCGCACCGGATCATCAACCTGGGCATCGGCCGGACATTCCAGATCCCCCGGCCCTTCCGCCGTCTCTCCCTGCTCGAGAACGTGGTGCTCGCCGGCTTCTTCGGCCAGGGCCGGGCCTCCCGGCGCCGGGCCTTCGAATCGGCCGAGCGCGCGCTCGGCCTCGTGGGCCTGCCCGCCGACGCGGCCGCGACGGTGGATGGCCTCGGCGCGGCCGCCCTGAAGAAGCTCGAGCTGGCGAAGGCTCTCGCCACCGATCCCAAGCTCCTGCTCGCCGACGAGAGCCTGAGCGGGCTCGACGAGCAGGAGATGGATCAGGCCGCCCTGATGCTGCACCGGATCTGCAAGGATCTCGGGATCACGATCATCTGGGTCGAGCACATCATGGGCGTCCTGATGCGGGTGGTCGACCGCGTCATGGTCCTCGATCACGGCGAGAAGATCGCGGAAGGGTCGCCGGGGCAGGTCGCGGCGGACCCGCGGGTCATCGAGGTGTACCTCGGCACCCAGTCGGGGGCCGCCGGGGCGATCGCGGCCGGCCGCCCCTGATCCATGCTCGAGCTCCGATCGGTCCGCGCGGGGTACGGCGGCTTCCAGGCCCTGTTCGACGTCTCGCTGGAGGTCCGCCACGGGGAGGCCGTCGGGGTGATCGGCCCGAACGGAGCGGGCAAGACCACGCTCCTGCGGGTGATCTCGGGGCTGATCCGTCCAACCTCCGGCTCCATCGCGATGGAAGGGGTGGACCTGGTCGCGACGCCCCCGCACCGCATCGTGGCGGTGGGCATCGCGCACGTGCCGGAGAGCCGGCGCCTGTTCCCGCGCATGACCGTGGAAGACAATCTCAAGATGGGCGGCTTCCTGCCGTCGGCGCGCGCCAAGTACCAGGACCGGCTCGCCTTCGTGTACGAGCTGTTCCCGCGCCTGCGCGAGCGTCGCCGCCAGCTCGCGGGCACCATGTCGGGCGGCGAGCAGCAGATGTGCGCGATCGGCCGCGCCCTGATGTCGGACCCGAAGCTCCTCCTGCTGGACGAGCCGTCCGCGGGCCTGGCGCCCGTCATCGTGGAGCAGCTCTTCGACCTCGTGAAGCGGATCCGCGCGGGTGGCCTGAACGTGCTGATCGTCGAGCAGAACGTGCGGCAGGTGCTTCGGGTGGTCGACCGGGCGTATCTGCTGAAGGCGGGGAGCATTCGCGCGGCCGGCCCCGCGTCCGAGCTGCTCGCGAGCGAGACGATCCGCGAGGCCTACCTCGGCGTCTGACATGGCGATCCTCGACGTCTTCCTGCTGGAGGCCCTCATCAACGGCGTGCTGCTGGGCGGCGTGCTCGCGCTGCTGTCGCTCGGGCTCAACCTGGTCTTCGGGGTCATCGACGTGGTCTGGATCTGTTACGCCGAGCTGATCATGTTCGGCATGTACGGGATGTACTTCCTCTACACGGTGTATCACTGGCCGCTCCTGGTCGCGGCGGCCGTCTGCATCGTGGGCGTGGGGCTCCTGGGCGTGCTCCTCCACGTGCTCGTGATCGCGCCGCTGCTGGGGGCGGCTCCCATCAATCAGCTGCTCGCCACCGGCGGGGTCCTGTTTTTCCTGCAATCGGCGGCGACCGTGATGTTCAGCATCGAGTTCCGCAACCTGGGCCTGCGCCTGCCGGTGCTGAAGCTGGCCGGCATGTTCATCAGCTACTCCCGGCTGCTCGCCTTCGCGGCGGCCCTGATCGGGATGGTCCTCGTCTACCTGTTCCTGGCCCGGACCTATACCGGCGCGGCCATCCGCGCCATCGCCCAGGACCGGCAGATCATGGTTCTGATGGGCGTGGATGCGCGCCGGATCTACCTCATCACCTCCGCGCTGGGCGGGGGGCTCGCCGGGCTCGCCGCCTGCCTGCTCGTGCTCCAGTACGACGTGCACCCGTTCGTGGGGCTGTCCTTCGGCCCGATCACCTTCCTCATCTGCGTGCTCGGCGGTCTCGGCAACTTCGGGGGCGGCTTCGTGGCCGCCTTCGTCTTCGCGGAGCTGATCTCCCTCGGCGGGCTCTACCTCGATCTCGAGTGGGGCTACGTGTTCGCCTTCGTGTTCTTCATCGTGATGATGTTCGTGCGGCCCGAGGGCCTGATGGCGCGCCGGTCGTGACCCGCTATCTGGGCGGGATCGCGGGGGCGGGCCTCGTGGCCCTGCCGTTCGTCTACCACCAGCCCTACCACCTGCACCTCCTGGTCGTCATCCTGATCTGGTCGTTCGCCTACACCTCCTGGTCGATCATGGGGCGCTTCGGCCTGGTCTCGCTCGGCCACGGCGGCTTCATGGGCATCGGCGCCTACGTGACGGCGCTGGCGTGGAACTATTTTCACATCAGCCCGTGGATCGGCGCCGCGCTGGCGCTGCTGGCCGGCGCGCTGCTGGCGGTCATCGTCGCGTACCCATGCTTCCGCTTCCGGATCATCGGCCACTACTTCGCGCTGGTGACGCTGGCGCTCTCCGGCATCGTGCTGCAGGTGATCACCGCCACCCGGGACTACACGGGCGGCTCGCTCGGCTACACGCCGATCCGGTATCAAGGCGGCAGCTCCCTCTACGCTCTCCAGTTCACCGGGAAGAGGACGTGGTACCTGATCGCGCTCGCCGTGTGGGCGGCCGGGCTCTACGTCTGGCATCG
>Ga0137403_10010869_pt1 | contig 10063 bp, 9 predicted proteins | sample CZOMad2_1_16fung_FD_122057 | JGI IMG/M metagenome (GOLD analysis project Ga0137403, IMG submission 122057) | Vadose zone soil fungal communities from Angelo Coast Range Reserve, California, USA - CZOMad2_1_16fungal (Hybrid Assembly) | ecosystem: Environmental > Terrestrial > Soil > Vadose zone... | reverse complement strand
GCCGCGGTCGATTCGAACCGCTGACCTCCCGGATTTTGCCACCGCATCGAAGGCGCATGCGATGGCCGCGCCAAGGTCGGGGCTACGCGGCCAGCGCCGCCTGCAGCGCCTTGAGCTGCGCGAGCTTGTCGGCAAGCTTGTCGCGCTTCCAGTCGTCCTTCTCGTCGGCGACGTCTTCCTCGGTGTCCTTGATCGTGGCGGCGAGCACCGCGACGTCGAAATCCTCCCGCGGCACGGCCATGTCCGCGAGCACGGTCAGCCCGGCTGGGCCAACCTCGGCGAAGCCGCCGTTGACGTTATTCTGGAAACCGTACACGTCATGCTTCTCACACATCCAGTATTCGCCCCGCTTACAGAATCGACACTCCCAACAGGGAACGATCTGTTCCGAGATAAGGCGGTCGCCAATCTTCACGTCTCCTCGCTTGGCCACATTCTCCCCCAGCTCAACCACGTGACCGAGAAATTCGTGGCCAGGAATCATTGGCGCTTTGATATAAGGCGGTTGACCGTTGCCGCCCCAGAACGACTCTGCGCCCACATACGATTTAATATCACCAGCGCAGATGCCGCAGGCCTCAACTTTGATAATAATATCATCAGCACCGGCACGCGGGACCGGTACTTCTTCCATCCGGTAATCACCAGGCGCGTAGACTACTACTGCCCGCATGGTTTTAGGTAGATCTTCTTTTAACGTACTCGCGCGAGAGGCGGGTACCGAGACTTCAAGTGTTTGGGGGTTCATAATCGCTTACCAATTTTTTTGTTTCTAGAAACATTTCACTGTTAATATCGCTGGCAACATCTTTTCGGGAAATCCACTTATCGGAGGTGGGCCACATCCCTATTTTCCCAACGATTTGAATCTTGCTCATTTTCGCTGTCAGATAATCGCGCCCCCGTAGTCACATCAAAGAGGTTCAAATCTTCGTCATTAAAGCCAAGGTAAACCTGCTGGCCCGGTTGATAGCGCCTCGTTACCGGAATACTCGACATCAGAAGAATCTCTCCATATCTCACTCCGACTCGAGTCTCATCGCCCAGGTTCTCGACTACGGTGATCTTGCCGACGAAGCTGCCTTCCACCGGAGTCGCACTGATCCGAATCCCCCAAGGCCGAATGCCAAGTTTCACTTCTTTTCGCGAGCTCAAGCGATTCTCCAGAAATGTATTAAGGGGGAGGGAAAATTGCGTATCCGGAATGATCAGCCGACCAGAGTCGACCACCGCTCGAAAGATATTCATCGGAGGTTCCCCGAGAAACCCGGCAACGAACTCGTTGGCGGGATGGTTGAACACTTCGAGCGGCGTATCAAATTGCTGGAGCTTACCTTCGTTCATCACGGCGACTCGATCCGCCAACGCCATGGCCTCCAACTGATCGTGAGTAACGATAATTGTGGTGAACCGCTGTTCGGCGTGTAAACGCTTAATCTCGGTTCGCAACTCCACTCTCAGTCGCGCGTCAAGATGGCTGAGCGGTTCATCGAGCAACAGGACTGCCGGCCGACGCACCATTGCCCGTGCCATGTTGACACGCTGCTTTTGCCCACTGCTGAGAACGGCCGGCTTAAGGTCGAGCAGCTCCTCGATGCGAAGGGTCCGGGCGATTTCCTTCACCCTTTTCGCAATCTCCTTACCGTTCACCCCGTGGGCCTTAAGGTTAAACGCCAGATTATCGCGCACCTTAAGAGGCGGATAGAGAGCATAATTTTCAAATGCCAATCCAACACCGCGATCCTTTGGATGTACATAATTGACTAATTTGCTGCCAACTCGGATCTCTCCCTCCGTGATCGATTCAAGGCCGGCAACCATTCGAAGCGTCGTCGATTTGCCGCAGCCAGAGGGGCCAAGCAAGGCCACGAATTCCCCGTCACTAATCGCGAGATCGAGCTGATCCACGGCGGGCGGCTGCGCCGGCGTGTAAACCTTCGTCAGCTTCTTCAACGCGAGTTCAGCCATGGGAATACTCCTCCTCGGTCTGAGACGAACGAGCTAGATATCGAGCATTATCTCGATCAAAAAAAATCAGCGATCGCGTCGAGACACTGAAATTAATGCGTCGATCCACTTGGAATGTTCGATGGCCGTCAACCAGCGCTCGGACTCTTTGACCTCCTACCGAATCGATGGTTAGCACCGACTTGGTTCCGAGGGGCTCGAAACTATAGACGACGCCGTGGAAACCGGTTTTGCCGTTTGCCAGGATCTCGACGTCCGCCGGCCGAAAGCCAACTTGGATAGTGTCGGCCGACAGACGGTCAAGCATACTGCCGATATCCTCTGAGACCGAGGCACTCCAGTTTTCACCTAGCATCTGAAAACGAACTGCCTCACGGTTCTTGCTCTGAATTTTCGCTTCGATGATGTTGATTTCGGGATCGCCAAAGAGCTGAGCCACTTCGACGGTTGCCGGCCGGAAGTAAACTTCTTCGGGAGCGCCAACTTGCAAAATTTGGCCGTGATTGATCACAGCGACCCGATCACCTAAACTCATCGCCTCCAGATAATCATGCGTAACATAGATCGTTGTTGTCCCAAGCTGTTCACGCATCTCCTTGAGCTCGGCGCGCATCGAATGCCTTAATTTAGCATCCAAGTGACTGAGCGGTTCGTCCATCAGAAATACGTCCGGCTGCCGCACCAGTGCCCGACCCAAGGCCGTCCTTTGTATTTGCCCATTGCTCAATGCTTGGATCGGCCGACTAAGCAAATGATCGATCTTCAGCATTCGCGCAAAATGGCGGACCCGTCGCTCGATTTCCTCCGTTCGAAGACGATGCTTTGGGCTTTTTAACGGGAACGCCATGTTTTGGTAAACGGTAAGCTGTGGATACAATGCGTAACTCTCAAAAACCATTGCCACGTTCCGATCCGCCGGTTCGAGCGAATCCACCACCCGGTTTCCGATTCGAACCGATCCTTGATTAGGCGTTACGATGCCCGCAATCAGGTTCAGGGTAGTTGTTTTGCCAGCTCCAGCCGGGCCGAAGACGGTCAAAAATTCCTGATCAGGAATGTCGAGCGAAACGTTTTCAACCCCTCGCCGTTTGCCGTAGAACTTCGTCAATCCAGTTATCTGAATACTCGCCATAGTAACTATTCAGCCTTTGACCGCTCCGAACGACAATCCGCGGACCAGATGTTTCTGGATCAATAGGGCCAGAACTACCTCCGGCAGAGCGGAGATTGCTGCTGCCGCTGCCACCTGACCATAATGTACCGTGTCTGAGGCGAGGTAACGAAGAGCAATGACCGTCGAGGTTTGGACGTTATTTGAAAGCAGTAGCGGGAAGGTGAACGCATTCCAGGCGAAAATGAAGCAGAGCAATCCGGCAGCAACCAGTCCCGGTTTAACCAGTGGTAATAACACCTGAAGAAACACGCGCCACCAACTGTAGCCGTCCAGCTGGGCGGCAGCTTCGATATCGGGCGAGATATCTTCGAAAAATCCGCGCAAGATCCAGATTAGGAGAGGAAGGGTGATGAGTTGATAGACCCAAATCAAACCGAGGTAGGTATCGTATAGGCCGAGCCGTTGATAGATCAGATAGAGCGGCAGAATCACCAGGATTTCTGTAGCGAACCGAAAAGAAAGAATCGTGAAGGCGATATCCTCTTTCAGTTTAAATTGGAACCGAGCGAGAGCATAGGCAGCCGGAACGCCGACCACCAGAGAAACCAGCACCGCTGCCACACTGACTATCAAATTGTTGAAAAAGAACCGCGTGTAATCCGAGCGAAGGACCGTGGCATAGTTCTCCAGCGTAGGGGTGAAGATAAACGTCGTAGTTAACATCTGGCTGTCCGGTTTGAGCGACATGATCACCATCCAGAGTAATGGGAAAAGCGCGAAGAGCGCGTAAGCCAAAAGCAAGAGCATCTGGATCGTCTTACCAACCACCGCCAGCGGTGAATGCGTGCGCTGTATCATAAAAGTGCTTAGGCAAACCCGGCGGCGCGCTGTTGGGCTCTTCTCCAAAATCCAATCAGAATAAAACTAACCAGATAAACCAATGCCCAGAGGAATAACATCATCGGAATCGCCTCGGCTAAACCGTAGAATGGAAATGCTCGATTGTAAGCTTGCAGCGAAAGAGTCATGGTCGAATCGCCCGGTCCACCTTCCGTCAGGGCAAAGATAATACTGAACTCCTGAAGCGATAACATGAGCCGAAACACCAGAGTGATCAGTAACACTGGGGCCAACATAGGAAGTGTCAGGTTCTTGAAAACGAACCAAGGTGACCCGCCGTCGATGAGGGCTGCCTCATAAGGAGATCTCGGCAGCGACCTAAGGCCGGCTAAAATCAGAATAATGACGAAAGGGGTATAAACCCAGGCATCTACCACCACGAGCGAAAACATGGCGGTATCGGGTGAAGCGCCCCATTTGAAATCACCCAAGCCCAGCATCTCCATTGGTTGTCGAAGAATTCCCACCGAAGGATTAGTCATCAGTTTCCAAATGAGGGTGCCGATTACCGGCGCAATCATCAGCGGGAAGATGAGTACGATGCGCAAAAATCTCGAAAGAAAGTTTTCCTCGTTCAGCAGAAGCGCCACGCCCATTCCCAGCAGCATTTCAACCGTCGTGCAGAAGAAGGCGTACTGAATGGTGATCCAGAGTGAGTGCCAGAAATCAGCATTCTGAAACATGGACACATAATTATCGAAACCGATCAGTGAGGAGTCGCTACTGTTGAGGCTATAGTCGGTAAACGAAAGATAGATCGCCGCAAAAAACGGAATGAAAATACCGATGGTCAGAACCATTGCCGGTGCCAGCACTAAATAAGGGCGAAACCTGCGTCTCCGCGCGTACGCCGCGGCTTCGGTTGACTGACTGCTATCTGGCAGCGGCTGTCCGGTCGGACGATTTGGGGTGGAAGCAACGGTGGTACTCATCCGCAAAAGCTCATAACTCCGTTAATACACCAGTACGGTGAAAAGCGCTGGACCCCAACAAGAAAATCCAGCGCTAAAAAAGCTAAGACTACTGAGTAGCGGCCGTCTTTTGTGGCTGATCCAGCTTCAATTTAGATGTCTTCGCCGTAATTCGTTTGGCCAGTTCTGTCATCGCTGATTTCGCGTCCGCGCCAGAGAGCACAATCTTCTGTAACGTGGCCGCCCATTCGGTGGTGGACTCAGAGAAGTACGGTTGTGGGGTGAACTTAACGCTGGTGTTCGCAATGATGGTGTTAAACGTATCAAGGTAGCCCGGCATCTTTGTCATCACGGCTTGAAAATCCTTGTTATCCCAAACGGATTTGCGAGGTGGATCCACAACGCTTGCGTTGATCGCCGCCCAGGTTCCATGATCTTTCCCGGTAAAGTATTGGACGAAAAGCCACGCTGCCTTCTTGCTCTTGGAAGACTTGTTGATCGCGACCTGCCAGATCCATTCGTTTGCCCCAACCGGATCCCCTTCTTTCATCACTGGGGGCGGCGAATAGGCAATATTGCCAGCCTGGGCTGAACCGCCCGGCACATTTTGAAAATAGCCGAGGATATCCGCATCGAATAAGATTGCGGCTTTGCCCGCGCCGAAATCGGCTCCACACTGGTACCAGGTATAGTTCGACCAGGCGGGCGGACCTGCGTCCTTGACCAGCTGTGCCCACTTTTTGGTGACCTCAACGGCTTTTGGTTCGGCTAAATCGGAGACCAGTTTCCCATCTTTGATTTCGAAATCTTTCGCACCGGCGTTGGTAAACGTAGTCATATAGCCTGGATGAATCGTCGCCCAGTTTCGCGTACCGCGAACAGCGACTCCGTATGAACCAGGTCCCGCCCAGCCTTTTAACTGCTTGGCCACGGTGTAAAGCTCATCAAACGTTTTCGGCGGCTTAAGCCCCTTCTCGTCGAAGTACTTTTTGTTGTAGGCAATGATATTGGTTTCGAAACCCAGGGGCAGCGCCCATTGGCTTCCCGTCCCGGTTGGATGACCAGGGATGAGGTCCCATTTCCCCCCGTTCCGAACCCCCTCAAAGATATCGGTATAGTCATATTCCGGATTGGTTTGGCTCGGATCTTTCAAATACGAATCGAGCGGCTCCATGTAACCGGCGGTAGCGTAGTCCCAAAGCTGGTAGGTACCGGTCATAAACACGTCCGGTGTGCCGTTTTTCGAGGCCAATGACGCCGTCAGTTTGTCGAAATAATTTTCCTCGGGCGTTTCCGAGGTTTCGACCTCAATACCGGTCAGGTCCTTGAATTCCTGCAGTCGTTTAATGATGGCGTCGGCATAAGGATGCTTATTGAGCATCACGACCAACTTGGTTCCGGACGCTTGTTTCCAATCGAAGTTGCTCTGGGCTCTGGCGCTACCTAAGAAGAGAAGCGTCAGTGCAACCACCCCCGCTGATCGTGCAATCAACGGAATCTTGGGGGAACGATGTTTCATAGTGATTCAGAAGTAATGGGTTCTGGGGATCAGTCCCCAAAAACCGCGAACCCTAGTTTAGGTTTTCTATTACTCAACCAGCACCAGGGAGTCATTCAGAGCTTAGACCGTTCGCCTGGTCGCGCAAGAACTTTTGTTTAGGCGTATGAACTTTTGTAAAAGTAGCGGAAATAAAACTACTATTTCCCGATCTAGTGTACTGTACGAAAAAATAGCGAGATTGTGACTACCTGCACTTCTCACTCGCAAATGTCGGGTGCTATGAATAGATCTACTGCTGGCTTCAATTAAACCGCGCTGCGGTTATCCAAAAATGGCGAAGAAGGTCCCCCCCAAGAGCAAGAAGAGTCGAGCCAAGAAAGTCGGCGCAGCCAGGCGACCAATGTTTCTGGACGATTCTGACATGTTGATCAAAGCGACTTGGCTTTACCACCATCGGAAGCTGACCCAGGAACAAATCGCCCAACAATTGGGGTTTTCCCGACCCACCATCGTACGATTGCTTCGCCAAGCCGCCGAGCAGGGATTGGTCACGGTGTCATTGCGATCTGACGCATTGAGCCGGGTTGAGCTTTCCGCTCACTTGGTCGAACGGTTCGGATTGCGTGAGGCGTTCATTGTGCCTACGGTCGACGGTGATACCGAGGTAGACCGGAGACGCGCGGTCGGGAAAGCCGGCGCACTATACCTCGAAGTCAATCTGAAATCCGATCAGATTTTTGCCGTCACCTGGGGCCGTACGATGCTGGAAGTTGCTTTGGCGCTGCGCAACCATCCAGTCCGCGGTTTGGTCGTTGCCCAAACGCTTGGAGGGTTAAATAGCGCGGGTTCCTTCAGCCCATCCCGGGTCACGTCGTTGTTTGCGGAAAAGCTTCACGCCAGGACCTATCACCTTTACGTGCCAGCAATCGTGGCGACGAAGGAGCTGCGCAATGTCTTGCTTGCGGATCCGGGTGTTTGCCTCGCTTTGGATATGGCCCGCAAAGCTTCCTGCCTGATGGTTGGTATCGGAAAGCCGGAAATCGGAGCTGCCGTTGTCGAAACGGGATTTCTTAGTAACGCTAATCTTCGGACACTGCTGGCCCAGGGAGCTGTCGGCGACATTACGGCTCGATATTTCGATATTAATGGGAAACGAGTTTTGGGAGAGGTAGACGACAGAGCAATCGGTCTGCTCTGGGAAGATATCGAACGACTGGAAAACGTTGTTGGCGTGGCCTGTGGAGCGAACAAGACGAAGGCCATCCTTGGCGCGCTGCATACCGGACTGTTGGATGTGTTGATCACCGATGATCGGACGGCAGCCGCGGTGCTAAAATCGGCGTAAGAAGCGGCGAAGCCGCGATTCAGGATAGTCTGGGGCGAAGCCCTAGGAATTGGTCCCCAACACCGCGCACTGAAGGTGCGCCTTAACCTTGGCGTTAATCCAAGACAGATCGTTCATCGAAGGCGCTATCGGCGTTGCCGGCGTTCTCATCTACTGTCTTAGGCACGACTTAATCTGACAACGTGTTAAGAAAGAAACCAAACACGAGAACGTCAGATGAACATCGCAAGCGAACAGAAAGTCATAAAGAACAAGGTAGGACTGCTAAGGTTGGCCGAGCAGCTCCAGAGTGTATCGAAGGCCTGTAAAGTCATGGGGTTTAGTCGTGACAGCTTTTACCGCTTCAAAGAGCTTTACGAAAAGAGCGGCGAAGCAGGGCTGCAGGAAATCAGTCGGCGCAAGCCGGTGTTAAAGAATCGAGTCGACGCCAAGATCGAAGAAGCAGTGGTTGCATTTGCTCTAGAGCAACCCGCCTATGGGCAAGTCAGAGTGTCCAACGAGTTGCGTAAACGAGGGATATTCATTTCGGCCGGAGGGGTGCGCTCAATCTGGAAGCGCAACGATTTGGAACACTTCCGTAAAAGGCTGGCAGCCTTGTCTGCCAAGGTGGCTCAAGATGGGATCATTTTGACTGAAGATCAGCTCAGGGCCTTGGAGCGGGCGCGTGAAGAGAAAGAAGCTCATGGGGAAATCGAGACCGAACACCCCGGATATCTCGGCTGCCAGGACACTTACTATGTGGGAAACATCAAAGGCGTTGGACGAATTTACCAACAAACCTTTATCGATTCTTACAGCAAAGTGACGCTGGTCAAACTCTACGATCGCAAACACGCGATCACGGCGGCTGACATGCTCAACGACCGAGTGCTTCCCTGGTTCGAAGAACAGGGGGTCGATCTTTTGCGGATTTTGACCGATCGCGGCAGTGAATTTTGCGGCAACCGCGAGCGTCACGAATATGCGCTCTATCTGGATCTGGAAAACATCGAACACAGCCGCACCAAAGCTAAATCACCCCAAACAAACGGCATCTGTGAGCGCTTCCATCAGACGATCCAGAACGAGTTTTATGCCAGCGCTTTTCGCAGAAAACTTTACACCTCCATCGAAGAACTCCAGCTCGACGTCGATCAATGGATAGAGTCCTACAATCATGAGCGCACTCACAGTGGGAAATATTGCTATGGCAAAACGCCCATCCAAACCTTTAACGATAGCAAGCACCTGGCCAAAGAAAAAGCGCTCGACCAGCTCCTGATGCCGCAAAAATCCGGCGCCTAGAACAGTTCGAAAAGAAACACTTTTCGTTTCGAAAAGTGATAGCTAACTTCTCACAGAATGCAGAACGAAGCTCAGGGAGTAAACGGAATAAATGCCACGGGTGGATGGGGGCTGTTTATGCCGGATTACTCCTTGAACGTAGTGACGCATTCTGTGCCACCACACCACATCATCAAATCGTACGCACCGTCTGTCAGATCACGTCTAGTCTAGGACAGATTATAATCCATTCTCCAGGCTTCGATAACGATTCTGGCTTCCAGCAGCGAGCCAAAGATTTCCCGGTTCAGACATTTATCGCGCAGCTTGTCATGGAAGCTCTCGATGAATGGCTGCTCCCACGGTGCCCCTGGCTTGATGTAGAGGATTTTGATATCGTTATTGGCCATCCAATCTCGGATAGCATAAGCGATGAACTCCGGGCCGTTGTCGCTGCGCAGATGTTCGGGCACTCCGTAGCGTTCGATCGCTGCCTCGATCACGGTGATGGCATCGACGGCCCGGATGGACCAGGCGACATGAGTTGCCAGAGCTTGCTTGGTGTACTCGTCGATGAGGGTTAAGATTCGAAACGGCGATCCGATCTCGGTTTGATCGTGCACGATATCCCAACTCCACACTTCATTGCGATGGGTGGCTCGTTGGCGCTGCCCAGTCGAGATGCCAACCCGCTTCATCCGCCGCTGCTTTTTACGCACTTGCAGCCTTTCCCGGCGACGCACCCGTTGCACCCTCTTAGCATTGATCCGCTTTCCCTCACGGCGAAGCAGCGCGGTCACCCGCCGGTATCCATAGCGCGGATGTTGTTGGCTCAAATCAATAATCTGAGTCTGCATCTGACGGCGTTCTTCACTAGCCAGGCTCGCCAGATAACGCTCGAGCGCGCCAGTCCCAGGGCTCGGCAAGCTTGGGCGGCGCTGCCCAGACCCTCTTCGACCATCTGCTTCACCGCCCGTCGCCGACTTGACGAGCTCACCATTTTTTTGAATTCACCTCTTTGAGGATCTGGTTCTGAATCGAGAGGTCCGCTACCAGCCGTT
>Ga0137403_10010868_pt1 | contig 10063 bp, 11 predicted proteins | sample CZOMad2_1_16fung_FD_122057 | JGI IMG/M metagenome (GOLD analysis project Ga0137403, IMG submission 122057) | Vadose zone soil fungal communities from Angelo Coast Range Reserve, California, USA - CZOMad2_1_16fungal (Hybrid Assembly) | ecosystem: Environmental > Terrestrial > Soil > Vadose zone... | reverse complement strand
TTGGTCGCTTGGCGAGCAGCCCTCCGCTTCGCGCGCAGCTCATCTCTCTGCCTGGCAGCCCACTCCTGTAGCCTGCGTTGCCGTTCTTGCTCCAAGGCGTCCGCAAGGTCGACCTCGCGCCGGGCCACGCGCTCGCGAAGATCGGGCGGCAAATCTTGCCAGGCGTCCGCGCGCTCGCTGCCCCGGTTGAGCTGCTCCCCGATAGACTCGGCATGGTCCGCCGGGTCGAGGTCGGCACGGAGAAACTCCGGCAGTTTCCGGTACTGATCCGCGAGGGCGAGCCGTTCACGGGCGGTGCGCTCGCTGACCCCCCATTCTGCCGCGAGAACGGCGACGGTCGCCGCTTTCCCCTTCTGTCGACCGCTGCCACGCCGCACGCCACACGCCTTGCAGTAGTCCCCGAAGGCCAGCCCCCATCGAACCGGGTCGAGCTGCCGCGTCAAGGCATTCGCCAGAAAGGCAAATCGGGTTTTTGCGGCCTCGTCAGCAAAGTGGACGATGCGGTACGGGCACGCGATGCCCAGCTCCGTGGTGATGTCAAAGCGCAGGTGGCCGTGAACGAGGACGCCGTCCGCGTCCACCACGACCGGCTCAACCTGGCTGTCGCGCTCGATCGCAGCCTTGAGCGCCGCCCGCTCTTGCGGCGTGTGGGGCGGCATGACCTGATATGTCCCGACGCGAATCTTGAGGGCGGCTTCGCCCGCAGTCGGCGCCTTCTTGGCCGGTCGGCTCATGGCCGGCCCCCGTTCGCCCACGCCAGGAGGGCCGCGCGACTCCACCGCGCCGCCGTTCCCCGCCCGTGCGGCTGGGAAAAGCCGGGCAGGGTGTGCCCGTGCGCGCGAATCCACCGGAGCGAGCGCCCGGTCAGCTCGGCCGCCTGCTTGGCGGTCAGGTAGACGTCAGTCGCCGGCTCGGGCGGAGCTGCGACGGTGCGCAGGCGCAGGGCTCCCCGTGCCGCGATGGCCAGGAGTTCGGCCAGGACGGCGGGAAGTTCGGCTAGCGGTACGGTGTCTAGTTCTTCGACATTCGGAAGTGAGCGCATGACAGCATCGACCGCGACGCCGCCGGATCCCGGCAGCGTCGGGCGACCGCGCGCTCGACATCCTTTCGCGTTGGCATGATCCGACGATAACGAGGCGGAGGGTCGAAGTCCAGTACACGCGGACTATCATTAGATAAGCAGCCGTCCCGCACGCCTGCACCGCGAGTGCAAATCCGCTTCGCCCCGCGTCCCTGTCCAAAACCTGTCCAAATGCGGATTGCGCCCGGTCCGCGCGTCGCGTAAGTGCCTGAGCTGCAATGCATCGGGGCGGTTAGCGCAGCGGTAGCGCATCGGCCTTACAAGCCGGGGGTCGCCGGTTCGATCCCGGCACCGCCCATTCGTTCCATTCGGAGCTGGGCGGTTGCAGCAAGCGCCCTTGACCTGCGCGGGCAAGCTCTGCGAGGGACGGTCGCATGCCCGCCGCGCGCGCCAACGGCATCGAGATCGCGTACGAGACCTTCGGCTCGCCGGAGGGGCGTCCGCTCCTCCTCATCATGGGGCTGGCGGCGCAGATGATCCTCTGGGACGACGACCTCTGCGCGGCGCTCGCGGCCCGCGGCCATCGGGTGATCCGCTTCGACAACCGCGACGTCGGCCTGTCCACCAAGTGCGACTGGGCAGGCATGCCCGACGCGGCCGCGGCCATGCAGGCGGCGTTCCTCGGGCAGCGGGTCGACGCGCCCTACACCCTCCGGGACATGGCCGCCGATGCCGTCGGACTCCTCGACGCGCTCGGCATCGCCGCCGCCCACGTGGTGGGCGCATCGATGGGCGGGATGATCGCGCAGGCCATGGCCATCGCGCACCCGGCACGCGTGCTGAGCCTCACCTCGATCATGTCGAGCACGGGCGACCGCTCGCTGCCGCCGGCGCGGCCCGAGGCCGCCGCGGTGCTGCTCCTGCCCGTGGTCGCCGGCCGCGCCGCGAACGTCGAGCGGGCGGTGCACGTGTTCCGTACCATCGGCAGCCCGGGCTTCCCGTTCGACGAGCCGCGTGTGCGCGAGCTGGCGGCGCGCTCCTACGACCGCTGCTTCCATCCCGCCGGCGTGGCGCGCCAGCTGGTCGCCATCCTGGCCTCGGGGAGCCGCAGGGAAGCGCTGGCTGCGGTCGCCGTCCCAACCCTCGTGATCCACGGCCGCGATGACCCGCTCATCCCGGTGGAGGCGGGCCTGGACACCGCCCGGGCAGTGCGCGGCGCCGAGCTGTTGGCAATCGACGGGATGGGGCACGACCTCCCGCGCGCCGTCTGGCCCCCGATCGTCGAGCACATCAGCGCGCTCACCGCGCGGGCGTGACGGACGGGCCGATGCGCTCGCGCACCATCGATCTCGACGGCCCGGTCCACTACGCCGACTTCGGCGGCACGGGGCCGACGCTGGTGCTCGTGCACGGCCTCGGCGGCTCGCACGTGAACTGGCTCGCGGTTGCGCCCGTACTCGCGCGGCGCGCGCGCGTCCTCGCGGTCGACCTCGCCGGCTTCGGGCGGACGCCGCTCGGCGAGCGTTCGGCGGACGTGCACGCGAACCGGGTCCTGCTCGATCGCTTCCTCGACGCGGTCGCCGCGGGGCCGGCCGTTCTGGTCGGGAACTCGATGGGCGGGCTGGTGGCGATCATGGAGGCGGCCCTCGCCCCGGAGCGGGTGGCCGGGCTCGTCCTGGTCGCGCCCGCCCAGCCGCGCTCCGCCGAGGCCCGGGTGGACGGCACGGTGGCGGCCCTCTTCACGCTCTACGCGCTGCCGCTGGTCGGCGAGCACGTCCTGCGCTGGCGCGCTCGCCTCCTCGGCCCCGCGGGGGTCGTTCGGGCGACGCTCGCGCTCTGCTGTGTCGATCCCTCGCGCATCCCGCCCGACGTCGTCGAGGCGCACGTCGCTCTGGCGCGCGAGCGGCTCGAGCGAATGCCGTGGGCGAACCGGGCCTTCGTGCAGGCGGCCCGCTCGCTGATCGCCGTTGCCGCGCGGCGGTCGTGGTTCGACGAGATGGTGCGGCGGATCACGGCCCCGACGCTGCTCGTCCAGGGCGACCGGGATCGCCTGGTCGCAGCCGCGGCGTCGCGCCGGCTGGCCGGCCTGCGCCCGGACTGGTCCTTCGAGCTCTTCGCGGACGTCGGCCACGTCCCGCAGCTCGAGGAGCCCGCGCGCTTCGTCGGTAGCGTCGAGCGGTGGCTCGGCGAGCGTGCTCCGGCGGCGGCCACGCCGTGACCCGGGGCCGCTGCCGTCGATTGCAAGAAGCTCGGGGCTACGCTAGGAGCATCCGGTGCCGAGCTTCGGGATTTACGGGGTCGTAGTTCAGTTGGCTAGAACGCCTGCCTGTCACGCAGGAGGTCGCGAGTTCGAGTCTCGTCGGCCCCGCCACTTGCGGCGGGACCCCGGCAGCGACGGTTGTCCGCGGGTCCCGTCGCTGTTTTGCGACTGACGCCGATGTCGATCACACGAACCACCAGGAGCCTCAGCACCGAGGCGGCGCGCGCCGCGCGGCGCTGGTACGTCGCCGACGCCGAGGGCAAGGTCCTCGGCCGCCTCGCGTCGCGGGTCGCATCGGTGCTGCGCGGGAAGACCAACCCGGGTTTCTCCCCGCACCTCGACGCGGGCGACTTCGTGGTCGTCGTCAATGCGGCCAAGATTCGGCTGACGGGCGAGAAGCTCGAGAAGAAGGAGTACATCCGTCACACCACCTATCCGGGCGGGGTGCGGCGGGCGCGCGCGGGCGAGGTGCTCGCCCGGCATCCGATCCGCCTCGTGCGCGACGCGGTGGCCGGCATGCTGCCGAAGAACCGCCTCGGCCGACGCCTGGCGACCAAGCTGAAGATCTACGCGGGTCCCGACCATCCGCACCAGGCGCAGAAGCCGGTGCCGCTCCCCGAGAGCAGGTGAGAAGGCGATGAGTCCCGAACGAGTCTCCGTCTTCTGGTCCACGGGCAAGCGGAAGTCCTCCGTCGCCCGCGTGCGCCTCCAGCCGGGGGCGGGCGAGATCGTGGTGAACACGCGCCCGCTCGACGCGTACTTCGGGCGCGAGACCTCGCGCATGATCGTGCACCAGCCGTTCGAGGTCACCTCGACCGCCGGCCAGTACCGCACCGACGTGAGCGTGCAGGGGGGTGGCGTGTCGGCGCAGGCGGTGGCGATCCGCCACGGCATCACGCGCGCGCTGCTCCAGGCCGACCCCGAGCTGCGCTCGCCGCTCAAGAAGGCGGGCTTCATCACCCGCGATCCGCGCGAGGTCGAGCGCAAGAAGTACGGGCGCCACAAGGCGCGCAAGCGGCCGCAGTACTCGAAGCGCTGAGCCGCCGCCCGAGCGGGCGCTTCGTTGCGCGCGGCATCCTCGTCGCGTACTGTGCGCGCCCATGGAGGCGAGCCGGGCGCTGGCGACGCGCGTGCCGGTGGCCGTGCTCGGCGCGACCGGCTACACGGGCGTGGAGCTCCTGCGGCTCCTCGCGCGGCATCCGGCCGTCGAGCTCGCCTTCCTCTCCTCGGAGCAGTACCGCGACCGGCGCGCGGCCGACATCTACCCCTTCCTCGCCGGGATCGTGGAGACGGCGCTGCGGGCGCCGGAGCCTGCGGAGGTCGCCGCGGCGGCCGGCATCGTGTTCACGGCGCTGCCGCACGGGGCGGCGGCGCCGGTCGTGGCGGAGCTCGTGCGGCGCGGGTGCCGGGTGATCGACCTGTCCGCCGACTTCCGCTTCCGCGACGCGGCCGTGTACGCGCGCTGGTACGCCACGCACCCCGCGCCCGAGCTGCTCGCGGAGGCGGTGTACGGCCTGCCCGAGCTGTACCGGACGCGGCTGCGCGACGCGCGCATCGTGGCGTGCCCCGGCTGCTATCCCACCGGCGCGCTCCTCGGCCTCGTGCCGCTGGCGCGAGCCGGCCTGCTCCGCGAGCCCGTCATCATCGATGCCAAGTCCGGCACCACCGGCGCCGGGCGGGGAGCCAAGGTGGAGCAGCTCTTTGCCGAGGTGAACGAGAACTTCCGGCCCTACGCGATCGGCGAGCATCGCCACGGGCCCGAGATCGATCAGGAGCTGCATGCGGCGGGCGCCACGCGCGGTACCCTCTTCGTGCCCCACCTGCTGCCGGTGAGCCGCGGCCTGCTGAGCACCATGTACGTGCGCATCGCGGGCGGACGGCCGCCCCTCGAGGAGCTCTTCCAGCGTGCGTACGGCAGCGAGCCGTTCGTCGTGCTGCGCGGCGAGCAGGCGCCGCCCGAGCTGCGCGAGGTGCGGGGCACCAACCGCTGCGCCATCGGCTGGCGCTGGGACGGCGCCTCGGGTCAGGCGATCGTGGTGACGGCCATCGACAACCTCGGCAAGGGCGCGTCGGGCCAGGCGGTGCAGTGCCTCAACGTGATGCTCGGCCTGCCCGAGACGGCGGGGCTCGAGGCGCCCGCGCTGGTGCCTTAACTCATACGGGGGCCCGTCCAGTGCTCGCGCGCTGCGCGCGCTGCGCGCTTCCGATGCCCCCGGACCCCGTCGGCCAGCGCGAGCGCTCTCGCGCTCGGCCTCCCCCTCCCTGCGGGCCAGTCCCCGTGCGCGCGGCGCCTCTCGGCGCCGGCCTCCCTACTCCCCGCCGAGCAAGTAGAAGCCGCCGACCAGCGCGAAGATGGCGTTGGCGGCCCACGCCGCCAGCGCCGGCGGGAGCGAGCCGGTCTGGCCGAGCGGACGGGTGAAGGCGACCAGGAAGAAGTATGCGAAGCCCACGGCGAACCCGACGCCGAGGCTCGCGGCGAAGCTGGTGACGCGCGTCCCGGCCGCGGTGAGCGGCACGGCGAGCAGCATCATGATCAGGCTCGCCGCGGGATACGCCAGCTTCAAATGCAGGTCGACCAGGCTCTCGGAGGTGTCGACCCCCTTGCGGCGCAGGTCCTTGATCTGGCGGCGCAGCATGCCGTAGCTCAGCTCCTCGGGCTCGACCGACACCGCGCGGAAATCCTCGAGCGTCTCGGGGATGGCGAAGCCGGGCGGGGCGGCCCGCTGCTCGCGCACGCCCTCGGCGGTGAACTCGAGCGTCCGCGCGCCGGCGAGCTGCCAGCGCTCGCCGTCCCAGACGGCGGACTCGGCCTCGATCAGGCGCGCGAGTCGGAAGTCGGCATCGAGCTGGTAGACGGCGAGGCCCCAGAGCGTCCTCTTGCGCGGCGACACGCGATCGATGTTGTAGAAGCCGGCGCGCCCGTGGAACCAGACCTCGCGCCCCGCGAATACGCTGGCCGGGCCACGCCGCTTGATCTCGAGGTTCTCGATCTCGTGCCAGCGATGCGCGCTGTACGGCACCACGGTCTCGTTCCACGCGAAGGCGGTGACGCTGATCAGGGCGGCGAGGCCGAGGAGCGGCGCCATGATCTGCCCCACGCTGACGCCGCAGGCGCGCAGCGCGACGAACTCGTTCTGGCGCGCCAGAAGCCCCAGGCCGACGAGCGCGCCGACCAGCACGGCGAACGGCGTCACCTGCGTCACCACCAGAGGCAGCTTGAAGACGAAGTAGCGCACGATCGTCCCGCTGCCGACGTCGTGGCGCAGGAAGCTGTCCAGGCGATCGAAGAACTCGGCCGTGATGTAGATCACTACGAACGCCGCCAGGCTGAGCGCGAAAGCCGCCAGGAACTCGCGCACGAGATGACGGCCGACGACGGGGAGCAGCAGGCGCCGGGCCGCGCTCACGGCGCCACCTCCGCGCCGAGCCGCCCGAGGAGCCGGTCGCGCAGCGCGGCGAGCCCGCTCTGCATGCGCTCGAGCTGGACCAGCGTCCGCTCGCGGGCGGCGCGCTCGAAGAGGTAGACGCCGACCGCCGCGTAGATCGCGTTCGGGAGCCAGAGCCCGACCACCACGGGCAGGAGCGCCTGCTCGGCGAGCGCCTGCCCGATCGAGAGGAGGACGTAGTAGACGAAGATCATGACCAGGCTCAGGGTGAAGCCGCGCGAGCGGGCGGCGCGGACCGGCTGCACGCCGAGCGGCACGGCGACCAGGGCGAACACCACGCAGGCGAACGGGATCGAGAACTTGCGGTGGTACTCGACCAGCTCCGGGAGGACCGGCAGCCCGGCAGTGCGCTTGGCGGCGATCGCGCGCCCGAGCTGCCCGAGGGTCAGCTCCTTGGGGTCGCGCTCGCGCTGCCGCGCGCCCTCGAGCATCTGCCGCAGGTCGAGGTTGACGTCGTAGAACTCGAAGTGGGTCTGGTACTCCGTGCCCGCGCGGCCGTCGGTGGTGTGGATGAAGCCGTCGCGCAGGCGGAGCGTGACCGCCTGCGTCGCCGGGTTGGAGACCATGGCCCCCTCGCGCGCGAAGATCGTGTTGTGCTGGGTGTTGTCGCGCTCGTCGGAGATGAGCACGTGGTGGAGGCGGTCGTTGGTCGCCTCGATGATCTCGGCGTAGATCACCAGCCCCGGGAAGTCGTCGTTGAAGACCTGCGGCTTGATGCCCGCGCTCGCGCGGGTGCGGGCGAGGTCGAAGAGAGCCGTCTTGAGGGCGCGGTTGCCCCACGGGCGGGCCCAGACCGAGAGCGCCGCGGTCGCCGCGGTGGCGAGCAGCGCGACCATGGCGACCGGCGCGATCAGCTGATAGAGGCTCAACCCCGAGCTGCGCAGCGCCACCATCTCGGAGTCCGCCGAAAGGCGGCCGAAGGCGACCAGGATGGCCAGCAGCATCGCCATCGGCACGGTGACCTCGAGGAACGCCGGCATGATGTAGCTGAGGAGCTGCAGGATGTTCAGGACCGGGACCCCGCGGGTCACGACCAGCTCGATCAGCTTGAGCAGGCGGGCGATCAGCAGGATGAAGGTGAAGACCGAGAGCCCGAAGAGGAATGGCACCACGATCTCACGAAATACGTAACGGTGGACGATCTTGCCCACGACCGCCGTCTAGGAGGCTGTCCCCGGCTCGTTTGCCTCGCTCGTCATGGCAACCCGGATAGCCTCCTAGCCGATGACCCGGCCGCGGACAACCCGAAGCGGGGCGGAAGCGCCGCTCGTCGTCTACGGCGCGAACGCCGTGCTCGAGCTGCTGCGCAGCGGCGAGCCGGTCGATCGTGTCTGTCTCGGACGGGGGCCCCGCACGGCCGAGCTGTCCGCGGCCGCGCTCGCGCGCGGCGTGCGGGTCGAATCGGCGGACCACCCGGCGCTCGACCGGCTGGCCCGCTCGCCCCACCATCAGGGGGCGGTCGCGGTCGCGCCGCCCTTCGCCTACGCGCCGCTCGAGCGGCTCCTCGCGCCGCGCTGCCCGAGCGCGCTCGTGCTCGACGGCCTCCAGGACCCGCGCAACCTGGGGGCCATCCTGCGCACGGCGCGCGCGCTCGGCGTGGGCGGGGTCGTCCTGCCCCGCGATCGGAGCGTCGGCGTCACGCCGGTGGTCGCCGCGGCGTCCGCCGGCCTCCTCTTCGGGCTCCCGGTGGCCCAGGTCCCGAACCTGGTGCGCGCGATGGAGGCCCTCAAGACGGCGGGCTTCTGGCTGGTCGGGCTCTCGCCCCGGGGCGGGACGCCGCTCGCGCGCCTGGAGCCTCCCGCCCGCCCGGCGCTGGTGGCGGGTGGGGAGGGTGGGGGGCTCCGGCCGCTCGTCCTACGCACCTGCGACTTCACGGCCTCCATCCCCATGGCCCCAGGTGTCGAGTCGCTCAACGTCGGGGTGGCGGTCGCGATCGCCCTCTACGAGCTGACGGCCCGCCGGTCGAGTTCATAACCCCGTTTGCAGAGCTTGGTTCCTTGACAGCCTACGGGCGCGAAGGTAGGAAGTAACGTTTACGCTCACTGACGGAGGGGTACGTGCTCCCCGCCACTACCGTCCGGGTCCCCCACGGCCCGGAACGCGGCCAAGGAGGTTGCGCGGGAAAGTCTGGGACGCCGGCGCGCGCCGGACGGTGGTGCGGCCCGCCGATGTAGCTCAGGGGCAGAGCAGCTGACTTGTAATCAGCAGGTCGTCGGTTCGACTCCGACCATCGGCTCCAGCCCGCCAAGTCGGAACCGATGCGGAGAGGTACCCGAGTGGCCAAAGGGAGCAGACTGTAAATCTGCCGGCGAATGCCTACGGAGGTTCGAATCCTCCCCTCTCCATTCGCGATGCGAAAGGACAACACGGATCATGAGCCGCGGGAGTAGCTCAGGTGGCAGAGCGCGAGCCTTCCAAGCTCGGGGTCGCGGGTTCGATTCCCGTCTCCCGCTCGCCCACGTAGCTCAGGCGGCAGAGCACTTCCTTGGTAAGGAAGAGGTCACCGGTTCGAATCCGGTCGTGGGCTTGGGCACCGGGAGAGCCAGATGCGCGATCTGATCACGCTCGTGTGCGACGGATGCAAGCGGAAGAATTACACCAGCACGAAGAACAAGAAGAAGACCACGGACAAGCTCGCCTTCAAGAAGTTCTGCCCGGCGTGCCGGAGCCATACGCTCCACAAGGAGGGGAAGGTCTAGGGTGCGATGCCGGGCGGCGGTCCCGCGACCTGCCGGGTCAGTAGCTCGAACGGCTAGAGCACCGGACTCCAAATCCGGGGGTTGCAGGTTCGAATCCTGCCTGACCCGCGTCCCGATGCCATGAACGCTCTCGAATCGCTCAAGCAGCCGGTCACGCGCTCCCGCGAGTTCCTCGAGGAGTGCTGGGCCGAGCTCAAGAAGGTGCACTGGCCGAGCCGCAAGGAGACGCAGGCGGCGACGGTGGTCGTCCTCATCGGCGTGATCATCGTCGCGCTCTATCTCGGGCTGGTCGACGCGGTGCTGGCGTGGGTCATTCAGTGGGCGCTCAAGCTCAGGTCATGACGGCAGAGGAGGAGCGGAGCTGGTACGTGGTGCACACGTACTCCGGCTACGAGCACAAGGTGAAGGCGGCCCTCGAGGAGCGTATCCGCGGGCTCGGCAAGCCGGACCTGTTCGGCGAGATCCTGGTGCCGTCGGAGAAGGTGGTCGAGCTGGTCAAGGGGAAGAAGAAGACCTCGTCGCGCAAGTTCTTCCCCGGCTACATCCTCGTCAACATGAGACTCAACAACGAGACCTGGCACATCGTCAAGTCGACCCCCAAGGTCACCGGCTTCCTCGGCGGCGCGACCGACCCGGG
>Ga0137403_10010867_pt1 | contig 10064 bp, 8 predicted proteins | sample CZOMad2_1_16fung_FD_122057 | JGI IMG/M metagenome (GOLD analysis project Ga0137403, IMG submission 122057) | Vadose zone soil fungal communities from Angelo Coast Range Reserve, California, USA - CZOMad2_1_16fungal (Hybrid Assembly) | ecosystem: Environmental > Terrestrial > Soil > Vadose zone... | reverse complement strand
AAATCCCAGCGTGTTCGCGAGGCGATACAAGTTCTTCACTTCCGTGTCGCCGCGCAAGGAGAACCGATAAGCCGATGCGGATAACAAGCCTGTCGCCGTCGCCGGTGTAGAGGCGCCCATCGCCAACGGGAATGGCCCAATTTGCAACCGGGCTTCCACTGTCTCCGCGTCTTTCTGTTTCGAGCGTAGCCTTTCGATCTTCGTCTGTTTCTCGTCAGCCTTCCACACCAGCGGTACATCGCCGAAGGCGATTTCATCTTTGCCAGCGTTGGACGACAAGCGCATATCCCCTCCCGTGCCCTCACCCGTTAATTCCGCGGGACCGGATCCGGCGCGAACGGCGTGGACCTCAGCGTCCAGGCGTCCGCTCGCGGCGAGATCGCCAGGTAATCCTTTCTTGGCGTGACGCAAGACTTGCAGCAATGACGGTAGCGGCACCTTCTCAGCTGCGAGTGTCAGATCGTAGCTGGGCGGACTGGTGATCAGGCCAAGATTCCCACGCAGGCGAACGAATCCTCTGTTGACCGGCGACTCGCACGACAAATCCGTGAGAGTGCTGTTCTGGGTGCTGTAATGCCCGGAGCACGTGGTCGACAGCCGGACACTTCCACTGCTCATAATGTCATAGCGCCGAAAATCGTCGATGCTAAGCTGGCTGCGCACCAGTAGCGCCTTCGGTGTGCCGGAAAGGTTTGCCGCAAAGCTCACGCCGCCACGCCATCCTCGATCCCGGCCACTGAACAACTTCGTGATCTGCCCTAGCTGGCCCTTTTGCCATTGCACTGCAACTTGCACTGGTGTGTCACCCAGATAGGCAGCGCGCTGCCAGGTGGCGTTGAGCTGGACGACTCCCGTGTCGGTCAGATTGAAGTCGGTGCGCACCGGCTGGGCCGTCATACGCGCGCCCCAGGAGTTCTCGGACTCCTGCCACAAGGCCACGTCGGCATCGGTCAGCGCCCAGGATTTCTTGGCCTGGCCAATTTTGAAGTTGATGCGGGCATGAGTCGCCTCCAGGTAGGGGAAGGCAGGACGGCGCTCCGAAGCGGGCTTGCCGGTCGGCGCCGCGGGAATGTGTGCGCTCCTCTCGAGCAGACTCGCCAGGTTCCAGCGGCCGTGATCGTTGCGCACCAGGTTGATGCTGGGCTCGGTCGCACTCAGAGTCGCGATTTCCAGTCGTCCTCGGAGAAGGGAACGGAACCGGATCGCGGCGGAAACATCCTGCGCGCGCATCATCGGCTCCGCGCTAAATGACGGATCGTCGTAGATGACCAGGCCCTCGAGGTCGAATCCCGGCCTCGGCAGGAGCCGGATGCGAACATTGTCGAGCGCGACCTTTCGGCCCAGAGCTGAACCGATGGATCCGGCAATCCGATAGCGCAATTGGCGCACGCCGGGACGAAACAGAAACAGCACAAGCAGAAGCGCCGCCAGCCCGACCACACCGCGCCTGGAGCGCAGGAATTTCAGTGTACAGCCTTGAACGTGCGCGACCAGCGCGTCTCGTCAAAGAAGTGAATGATGATGTGCGCCAGGAACGACATGCGGTCTCCCATGCTGCGCATCTGGTACTGGTTGGGTGGAGTGGTAAACGACCAGTAGATAAACATGGGGCGGCCGATGACGTTCTCCCGCGGAATGAAGCCCCAGTAGCGGCTGTCATAGCTCACGTCGCGGTTGTCACCCATGGCGAAGTAGCTGTTGGGAGGCACGACGATGTCCTCGCCGTCGACGTGTGAAGCGAACTCCTGTTGCCACTTCTCGTTTCTCACGCCAAACATCTCCGACGGCGGGAGTGCGGGAAAATTGTCGCGATAGGGGTTCGGTGCACTGTCCTTATGCCGGACGTAGGGCTCATCGAGCTTCTGACCGTTGCGGTACACAACGCCGTCGCGCAGGTGGAGACGATCGCCAGGAATCCCCATGATCCGCTTCACGACGAACAATCCCTGTTCCTCCGGAGACAGGAACACCACGATGTCGCTGCGCCGGATGTCGCGATAGGGCATGAGCGGCCCCACCCAGCGCGTGGGCGGCGCGAACTGTTCTCGGTTGACGAAGACGTGGTCCCCGATGAGCAGTGTGTCCTCCATGGAACTGGAGGGAATTTCAAACGCTTGCAGGATAAACGTAATGATGAACAGACCGGTGACCAACACTCCCGCCAGCGAGGCCAGAAACTCGACCGTAGTCTCACGCGGCTTTTCTTCCTTGGGCGTTTCTTTATCTTTTTCTGTTTTGGGCACGCTTGGTATCCGTTTCAGAGAATCTTGTCTCAGTGCACGATACTGAACGTTCGTGACCAGCGTGTTTCATCGAAAAAGTGAATTACAATGTGAGCCAGGAACCACAGCCTATCGCCCACGTCGCGCATCTCGTACTGGTTGGCCGGCGTGACAAATGACCAGTAGATGAACATGGGACGGCCGATCATGTTTTCCCGCGGAACAAAGCCCCAGAAGCGGCTGTCGTAACTCACCTCACGGTTGTCGCCCATTGCGAAATAGCTGTTAGGTGGCACGACGATGTCCTCGCCCTCGACGTGCGAAGGCAATTCCTGCGCCCATTTTTCGTTTCTTACCCCGAACATTTCTGATGGCGCCACCGCAGGAAAATTATCGGTGTAAGGGTTGTGCTCCCGTTTGTGACGAACGAACGGTTCCTCCAGCTTTTGGCCGTTGCGATAGACGGCACCATCGCGCAAGTGGATGCGGTCGCCTGGAACTCCAATGATCCGTTTCACTAGGAACAGGCCAGGCTGCTCGGGAGACAAGAACACGGCAATTTCGTCGCGGCGAACTTCGCGATAGGGCATCAGCCGCCCCATCCAATGCGCCGGCGGGGCGAACTGCTCACGGTTGACGAACAGGTGATCCCCAATCAGCAACGTGTCCTCCATCGAACCGGACGGAATTTCAAACGCCTGGAGGACGAACGTAATAATGAACAGGCCGGTCACCAGCACTCCCGCCAGTGATGCCAGAAACTCGACGGTAGTCTCGCGCGGCTTTTCTTCCTTCGGCGTCGCTTTGTCTTTTTCTTTCTTGGGCACGTTGATGGTCCGTCTCGGAAGTTGATTTTCCTCAGCGCACCAGCCGGAAGGTACGCTCCCAGCGGGTGATCTGGAACACGTGGGTCACCGCGTAGGCAAGGTGATAAAGTCTATCACCTGCGCTCGGCGATCCCGGCAGATCGTTATTGAGGTTAGATGCCGACCAATAGATCAGCAGCGGGCGCCCGATGATGTTCTCGCGTGGCACGAAGCCCCAGTAGCGGCTGTCCTGGCTGTCATCGCGATTATCCCCTAGCACAAAATAGCTGTCTTCGGGAATGATGAGCTGCTTATCCTCCACCAGTGTTCGCATCTCCTGCCACCAGCGCGCGGTGACGCCGAAGCTGGGCGCGTCGGTGCGCGGGAAATCGTCGCGGTACGGCTGGCGGTCAGGGGCGATGTATTGCACGAACGGCTCTTGCATGAGAGTGCCATTGACGAACACGCGCTTGTTGATCAGGCGTACCCGATCTCCGGGAACACCGACAACGCGCTTTACAAAATGCTGCGCGGGATTCACCGGATAGTGGAAAACTACAATGTCGCCGCGGCGGATTTTTCGGTAAGGCAGAATATGGTTCCAGAGTCCGCTGTCGCCGTAGCAAAACTTATCGACCAGAAGGTAGTCGCCGATGAGGAGCGTCTTTTCCATCGACTCGGAAGGAATCGTGAAGGCCTGAACGAGGAAAGTAACCACGAACACGGCGATCACCACCGTTCCCGCCACAGATTGAATGGTGGCTGGCCAGTCACTGGTCGAGATTCTTTCGCTCCACGACATACAAATCAAAGTAGCGCCGGCGCCCCGCCGGCTGGCGTGGGGGCGTCCCGCCCCCACAGGCAGAATACAAGATGCCATTGCCCCGGCGGCCCAAACCCTCCGAGCGACAGCCGGCAAGATGCTGCCTCTACAAATTCTTCCCGGCACGCGCCCTCTGCGACTCCGGCGACTTGGATAAATGTTCCAGCACCTGGCGCGCCGCTTCCTGCTCCGCCCGTTTCTTCGTTGGACCCTCCGCGCGCGCTACGAAGTCGTTCACTTCAGCTTCCGGCAGTCTCACCTCGACCGTAAACGTCTTCCTGTGCTCCGGTCCTTCCTCTTTCACCAACGCATAGACGGGCTGGCGCATTCCTCCGGCCTGCAGTCGTTCCTGCAAAGCAGACTTAAAATCCATCACCGGGATGGCGCTGGTCTCCAGCTTCATATGAGCCAATTCCGGCTCTACGATCGTCCGCACGATAAAGTCGCGCGCCGCCGTCCATCCGCCATCGAGGTACAGTGCGGCCAGGATCGCCTCCAGTCCGTCCACCATCAGAGTGGCTTTATTGCGGCCGCCGCTCTTCTCCTCGCCGCGGCCCAGGCGCAGATAGTGCCCGATCTGGAGCTGCTCAGCCACGAGCAGCAGATGCCTCTGTCCAACCAGATGCGCGCGCAGTTTCGAAAGATGTCCTTCGTGAAATCCAGGGAAGCGATGGAACAGCGCCTCGGTGGTGACCAATCCCAGGACGGCATCTCCCAGGAATTCGAGCAGTTCGTTATCCCCGCGACGAGCGGATGAGTCGGTCGAACCCAACGCCTCCACCTCGCGCGCCTGCGAACTGTGAGTAAGCGCTTGCTCGATGAGTTCCTGGCGCTGGAAGTGGTGTCCCATTTTCTCTTCCAGCGCCATGATGTCGTGTGGCTTCATGATTCAACGGGCGGCTCGCCCGAGGCGAGCGGCGGTCAGTTCTTCGGGGGCTGAGCCTGCGGTTGGGCGGGGACGGGTGCGCCTCCAGTGAGTTGCTGCAAGCGATCGCGTTCCCGGCGCGCTGAGGTTCCAATCGGAGTGTTCTCCGGGCTCAGTTCCACGGCGCGGGTAGCTACTTTCAACGCCTCTTCGTACTTCTGCTGCTTGTCGAGCGCCAGCGCCAGCCGAAGGACATCTGCGGGAAACGGCTGGCTGGGGAAGGCGTCAATGGCCTTCTGGAAGTTCGCTTGTGCCCCTGCGAAGTCATTCTTGCTGTACGTGATCGCACCCATGGTGGAATATGCCTGCGAGCGCAGTCCAGATTTGTAGGCGTCCAACCTGTCCTGCGGCGTGCCGGCGGGCACGCTGATATCAGTGTCCACCGTCGTCAGCGCCTTCTGTGCCATTTTCATGGCTTCGTCGTAACGCTGATCCCGATCGATGTCCGTCTCGCGAGTTTTTTCGGCGATGATTTCGGCAGTGGTTACCAGTGCCTCCGGATCGTCGCCATCCAAGCTCAGCACTTTGCGGCCCATGGCCTCGGTTTTGTCGGAATTGTTCAAATTTTGGTAATTGCGCATCGCGCCCTTGTAGAGCAGGATCCTCACTTCGCTGTCAGGAAACTTCGTGGCGAAATCTTCCGCAGCTTTCTCGGCGCGGTCAGCGACTGCCGCCATGATCTTTTGGGTGTCCGCGGGATTTTTTTGAGCTTGAGCCTGTTCCTCGGGTGTCGGTCGCGAACCGGCATCAGCGGCCTTCCAGGCATTAAACTCGGGATCGGTTTTTGCCTGTGGCGGACGCTTGGCGGGAGTGATTGCGGCGCCCGGCGCCGGTGCTGTCTGCCCGGCCGGCGCGGCTTGTCCGCCCTGGGCCGCGGGTGCTGTCGCCGGCGGAGTCTGCTGCCCGGCCTGGCCGTAGGTTTGTGCGGCCGCCCAGACCGCTACACTCAGTATTGCTACTGACATTGCTGTTCGCTTCATGGGTTCTCCGTACAAGGTTTCAACATTTCGCAAGTTACTGCTGCGGCCGTGCCGCTGCCGGAGGCTCGTACGGCTGTTCGATTCCCCGTTCCGCCGCGGTCTTTGCTTCTGGAAGCGCGCCGTCGGCCGCATTCAGCGCTGCGCGGTAGTGATCCACGGCGACGTCCCGCTCTTCCTTCAAGTCGAAGATACGGCCCAGGTAAATGTGAGACCAGGCAATCACCTTGGGCTCATGTGCCATCTGTAGAGCGCGCTCAAAATACGTCCGGGCGCCTTCCATATCGCGGTTCCGGGTTGCGATTTGCGCAAGGATGAACAGCGCCCGGCCCGGGTCCTCCTGATCCTCGTCCAGCGCCTGTTGCGCCAGCTTCTGCGCTGTCTCGGTATCACCCGCCGAAAGCCGCCGCTCGGCGTTCAGCAGGAGGCGTTCGTTCCGGGGACGCGCCAGATGCAGAAGTTCCGGCGCCGCTTCGCCGGCGAACTGGATCTGCGCTGTCCGCTTGATCTCCTTGCCGATATCGATCCCGTCCAGCATCTCGGAGTACATGGCGCGCAGTCCAGCCGGGTCTTTCTCGAACTTAATCAGAGCCTCGTAGAAATGGCGTGTCAGGACGTAGCCTTCCTGGTCCGACTCATCCAGGCTCTTGAGGCGCTCGGCCTCCGGCATTTTTGCCGAACCCATGGTGCGCACTTCGATCGCCCGCACCAGACATTCCGTTACCAGCAGCGAAATGTTGTTCTTGAAGGCTTCATCCATGGGGGAGCTCTTCACTTGATCGAGCAGCGGCTCCAGTCGCTTGAACGAACCGCCATTCTTCAGCGCCAGCGGATCGAGCAGGTAATGCAAATAAGTGTGACGGATCTGTTGCATCTTCAGAGAGCCCGACGGCGAAATTACGACGTAATAATCCGAAGCATAGTTGCGGGCATTCACCTGTCCAGGCGCGCCCATGGCATCGAGATACACCTGGAATTGCCGGCCCAGATAGCCCGACGACGGCAACTTGAGATAAATCTCGGTGTCGAAGGTCATCTTCGACAGGGGCGCGTGGTACGCCTGAGTCAATTCCGCGTAGCGGGCACGATGCCGCTCCCAGATGGCGTGCAGTCCCGCTTTGTCATAAAACGCCTGCATCAGCGGAACGAAACCGGCAATGCCGGACGCTTCCGGCGGGAGTTCCGCCTGCTTCACTTTGGGAGTAAAGGTCGGAGGATCCTGCAAATACAGAGCGAGCGATACGTATTGAGCGAGGTCGCGCGAAGAGTCAGGCGGCTGGTGCTCGCGGTAGAACTCGCACATCGGAGCCAGCGCATCCTGCGCGCCGGGGGTGTTCTGGACGGCTTTGGCGACTTCCGACCGGATCTGCGCGCGCAGCGGGTCAGAAGCACTCAACTCCTGATCGTAGCCGCAGGTGTTGATCGCGGTCAGGACCGTGAACAGAGTCTCACTGGTATCGAGCGACACGTTGGGCGTGTTCTCGGCAAGAGAGGGGGATGCCAGACACACAGCCAGACTCAGAACAAACGCCAGTCGAAAACTCGATCCCAGGGAATCCTCCACCGCGGATGCAAATCGGTGAGCTACAAAATAGTGTACGAATAGTGTACGAACTCATGAATTCGGGGTCAAACGTCGGGGAACAACCTATCGATAGAGACGCGGCGTGCCGCATCTCCTTCGCCGGACCCGGGACGCGCCGGGCAGCAGACGCGGCATGCTGCGTCTCTACGAATCGATCGCCGCCGACTAGCCCTTCACGCTGACCTTGGAGAAGGAAATCACCGCCCGGCCGGAAGTCGGACGCCCCATGGAAAGCGCTGGCCGGAAAGTGGTGAAGATCAGGATCTTCTTCACTTCCGGCAGCATCGCCTGGACATCGTCGGGTTGCGACAGGATGCGGTAGTCTTCCACTCGTCCGTTGGCATCGACGTAGGCTTCGATGACCACGGAATCGTCGCCGACACTCCCAAGGGACGTGCCGAACATCGTCTGCTCGAGTTGCGGCGCGGTGTAGAGCATCAGTGGAACGTCTCCGCTGGAGGCCTGCAATTGTCCGGGCAGCGCAAAGAAGCCGAGCAGCAAGCCGAAGATCAGGACCGCGCTCACCAGCCCGGCGGTGGCCGGAACCATGAAGGCGTTGAGCGCGTTTTCCATCCTCACCTGCAAACCTTCATAGCGGGCGCGCCGTGCCTGTGCCACTTGCTGCGAGATTGCGACTCTCAGCTTCAGAGCGAGGTCTGCGGGGGCCTTCTTGGAACCCAATCCCGCGAGCAGTTGTTGGGTGCGCTGCAAAGCGGCATACTCCCGTGTGCACCGAGGGCACTCTTTCATGTGACGGCTGAGCGCGTGCATCTCGACGCCGCTCACCTGTCCGTCCAAATACGGCGAGAACAATTCTTTGACGTCGCCGCAGTTCATGGTGTCACCTCAGCCTCTCTGCTACCACGCGACCTATGACCGATCCTGTTCGACTGCGCTTCTTCTTGCTCTTGTGGGGCGAGCAGCCCCATTTCCGCGCCGACTTCCCGAACGTATCCCGCTAATATTTTCCGCAACGCCTGGCGGCCGCGCGTGATGCGCGACTTCACCGTGCCGAGCGAAATCTGCAGGACCTCGGAGATCTCCTCATACGACATCTCCTCCAGGTCGCGCAGGATCAATGCGCTCTGAAACGGTTCGGGTACTTCATGCAGCGCCTTTTCCACCGCCGTTTGTACTTCGGCGTGGGCGAAGTTGTCGAAGGGCGACTCTCCCCGATCCACCAGTCGATCTCCCAGCGAAAAGTCACTGCCTTCCGCTTCCACCGGCTCAATGGATGTCTCCTGCGCCTTGTGCCGGAACCACCAGCGTCTCCGGTTGGCGGCCTCGTGCAGCGCGATCCGATAGATCCATGTCTTCAGGCTCGACTGGCCGTGGAAATGTTTCATTCCCCGAAAGACTTTCAGAAAAACTTCTTGTGTAGTATCGGCCGCATCGGACGGGTCATTAACAATGCGGTACACCAGGCTGTAGATTGGCTGATGAAATTGCCCGATCAGCCAGACATAGGCCTCTTCGGAACCTGCCTTCAATTCGGCAATGACAGCGGATTCCTGGGATCGGGCTCCGATGGCGCTCGCGAGATCGCTCAAGGTCGTAGCTCCCGCCATAAGCCTCCTGGCGTCACCCCATTATAAAATTTCCGCGAGCCGGCGGCAGGAATTCTTCTCTATCTGAAACGCGACCCAAATCCCGCGCCTTAATTACTTAGACCCCGCTGCCTGTGTTGAAGTTCCGCAGCGCGTAAGTGTATTCGTTTCAGCGAAGAACGCGGCACTCGACGAAATCCGCTTTTCGGTGGCGCAGCGGTTTACCGCTGCGATAAGGCTGTCTGTCTGCTGGAATTCCTAGTCGTTTAAAAGCGGCGTTCCGTTCACCCTTGTTGGTGTAACCGCGATATTTCGACAACCATGAAGATGGCTATTCTAGATATGCGAGTTCTATCGTTACAGAATCGGCGTGCCAGCTTTTGAAATATTGATGACAACACTTGCCGGAAGCCACCATTGCAGCAATTTTCTCAGTCGACTCCAGCCAGCCTTCGGTTGATTCCGTCCATTTGCAGACCAGTCGCTCACCGTGATGCTCGTTGCAAACGTTAGAGTCTCTCTCCGATACGGTCAGCACAACTTTTTGCAAAGGAGGAACCCAGTGCGCGTCCTCGATGTTGGAAAGCGAGTTTGACGCTCTATCCTGGCAGAGCTAGGATTGATCGCCTTTTCGAGTTCCGGCGGTGGATTGTGCGCAAACTTCTGATTTGCTTCTTTATGTTGATGTGCTCGTTTGTACTTGGGCAGCCGCAAAGGACTGCGCCCTCCGGGCGAGTTCGCACGTACTACATTGCCTCCGACGAAGTGGACTGGGATTACGCCCCTTCCGGCGAGGACCTAATCCACGGTGAGAAATACCACTTTCAGGATGATCCTGCGTCCAAGGGAACCCTGAATCCGAACGCAACCGTCTATCGCAAAGCCGTTTTCCGGGAATACACCGATGCCAGCTTCAAGATGCTCAAGGCGCGTTCCGATACATGGGCGCATCTCGGCATCCTCGGACCGCTTATCCGAGCAGAGGTCGGGGACACTATCAAAGTCGTTTTCAAAAACAATGCGTCACATCGCTTTAGCCTGCATCCCCACGGGGTTTTTTACTCGAAGGCGTCTGAAGGCGCCGATTACCAGGACGAGACGACCGGCAACGACAAAGCCAACGACTCCGTCGCGTCTGGCGCCAGCTACACCTATACTTGGTCGGTTCCCGAGCGCGCC
>Ga0137403_10010864_pt1 | contig 10066 bp, 5 predicted proteins | sample CZOMad2_1_16fung_FD_122057 | JGI IMG/M metagenome (GOLD analysis project Ga0137403, IMG submission 122057) | Vadose zone soil fungal communities from Angelo Coast Range Reserve, California, USA - CZOMad2_1_16fungal (Hybrid Assembly) | ecosystem: Environmental > Terrestrial > Soil > Vadose zone... | reverse complement strand
ATCTGTTTGTACGATGAAGGTAAAGGACGATGTTGAGAGACTACAGGCTCTTCTTCATTGAAAACTGGAGGAGGAGGCCACCTCCAGTCTCTTGTCAACTGTTTCCTCAGGAGAGCATTGGCCACAACCATCTGCCCACACCTGAGCATACAACCCCATCCTCTGTCAGTCGTAGGTCCAGTCCTTCCAATGGGAGGGAATCCCTTTCTATACGTCAACCAAATGAGTGATCGAAAGTCTTCTTTCAAGTCCTCTAACTCATGAAGAGCAGAGTACTTCTTGCCCAGAATCTCCACGCGCGCGTCGCCATTCGGCCCGGCGACGACCTTGTTAATGCCCTTCATCAAAGCGGAAGTCGCTGCTTTTGCATTCGTGGTGGCGGATGACAATTCGGCCAGAGCACTTTTTGCGGCGTCATCCAACTGTTCGTGGAGAAACGCCGAGACCGCGTCGGATTTGTCTAAAATCTTTTTTGCAAACGCGGGCAGACTGGAAATGTCACCGCCGCCGAGGTTGTAACTGATGGGCGATTGAACCCAACCGTCCAGAGTCTTGGCGTCGAATATCGGAGTCATGGCTGCGATTTTATCGAGGGCTGCCTTGGAGAGAGGCTCCGTTGTTTTCGTCGGCGCGGGCGTTGCGGCGGGAGGACTGGTCGTCTCTTGCGCGAAAAGACTCGTGGAGAGTGTGAGGGCCAGAACCGGCCAGGGATTTATTTTCATAGGGGTTGGGGTTTAAGTTTTATTTGGGTGCGGCAATAGACGGAAAGGCTGCATTTGAGGTTACGGCGGGCAGCCCCGAGAATCATTTTTTTCGATGTTGGCATAAAAATTTTCGATATTCGCGGGCGGCTCAGATTCGCAATGATGCTCGCTTGAGCAAACTCTACCCGTGGCTTCGGAAACTGTTCTTCAGAGCACTCAGGCTCTGCGCGATCATTTACCTAATCCTCTGCATTGGGTGCGCGGGTTTCCAACGGCGGCTGATTTATTTTCCGCCGTCAATCGCTCCGGAAGAGGTCGAGAAATACGCTGCCTCGCAAAAACTGGAGCGTTGGACCAGTCCAACGGGCGAACCCATCGGTTGGAAACGATTGTGTCCGACCCAGCCGACGCAAGGCCAGGTTCTTATCACCCACGGCAACGCAGGCTGCGCTTTCCAATGCGGCCACTATGCCGACACCATTCAAGAGGCCGCGCCGCTGGATGTCTTCATCGTCGAATACCCGGGCTACGAGAATCGGCCAGGCAAGCCGAGTGAGGTCAGCCTCGACCGCGCCGCCGATGAGGCCTTTGTGTTGCTCTCGACCAATCAACCAATTTATCTGGTCGGTGAATCGCTCGGCACTGGAGTTGCCACTTATCTGGCGGGGAAACATTCAAACGACGTTGCCGGCGTGGTCTTGCTCGCGCCTTACAACAAACTGGCAGCGGTGGGACAGGCGCACATGGTCATCATCCCGGTTGCTTTGTTGCTGCGCGACCGTTTTCCCTCCGAAGACTATTTGCGCACCTATCATGGCCCCGTCGCGATGCTCGTTGGCGGGCGCGACAATGTCATTCCGGAACGCTTTGGCCGGCGTCTTTACGAGGCCTACGACGGCCCAAAGCGTCTCTGGGAATTCCCCGAGGGCGATCACGGCACCGTGATGATGCAACCGCCGGAAGTGTGGAGGCAGATTATTGAGTTCTGGGAATCCAATCGGCGGCCGCTCTAAATGGACCATCAATCAAAGTCCGTCGCCAGCGTCCGATTTTTCGCGTGCTCAAACATCCGGTGAATTTGGAACTCTAAAATGCGCGAGACGGAAAGCGGCGGCAAAGTGTCCGGCGCAAAAAAGCCCACCTCCAGTATCTCGCGGCTCACGGTCGGTTCGCCTCCGAGGATTTCACAAAGAAAACACAGTTTATAGACGTGAAATGGCAGCGGTGGGACGTGCGGATGTTTCGCGCGATCATAAACGGCCGCCAGTTTCAGGGCTTTCACGCGGAAGCCGGATTCCTCCCGCACCTCGCGTTCGACGGCTTCGCGGGGCGAATCATTCACGTCCGACCAACCACCCGGCATTGTCCATAATCCATCCGCGGCCTCGCGGACGAGGAGGATTTTCCCCTCGCGAAACACGGCGGCGCGGACATCCACTTTGGGCGTGGCATAGCCGCTTTGCGCGTCGAACATCGCCTGAAATTTCTCCACCGGCGTGTCGCACTGTTCCGCCATCAATTCGGCGGCGATCTTCGAAGTCAATTCATACCGCTCGCGGTCGTATTCGTTGGTGCTAAATTCCAGACCAGTCTGCGCCAGTGCTTGAAGCTTGCGCGCCAGTATCCATAAACGTGGTTCAGCAGCCATCCCGGCATCGTGTCGGAAGGATGCGAATGTCGCAACCAGATTGAAGTGACGGCGGGACGTCCTGCCACCATCAGCCAACCAAAGCTCCAAGGACCAACATCCAAGCTCCAGAGAAGTTCAAAGGACCAAGCTCCAAATCTGGGCGCGCAAAGCCGCCGCAACCATCACGACAAACTGGTCGGACCTTGGAATCAGCGGCAAACAAATGCGGATTCTTCCGCGCGTTGGCTTAGAAATGATAATCAAACGCAACCGTCAGAGCGTGACTTTGCACACCCAGGAAACTGAGCTTATCCGACGACGCGCCGCCAGTGTGGTCCGCCGTCCAGGTGGGGCCGGTCGTCGCGAGATAATGATACTCCAACCCGAGGCCCATGTGGTCGTTGATGGCATAACGCAATCCGGCGAATGCCTGGTAAGCAAAAACGACCGCGGCGTCGCTGCCATGTAATCTCTCGCCGTTGAAATCAATGTGATGTTCGAAGCCGAGCACAGTCGCCGACCCGCCCGCGCCGCCGCCGATGTAAGGGGTTATCGGGCATCTGCCATGCGGCATTTGAATGCGCACGTTGAGCAGGAACGGCACGTTGGCCAGGGTTGCATCGCCGTCAATGCTGGCGCCGGTGATTGATTTGATATTATTGCCGATGACGCCGGTTTCGCCTTCCACGGAAAACCAATCCGTCAGTTTGTAACCGCCCACAAAGCCCACGCGCACGCCCGGGTCCAGCCTGACTTTCGTGCCCGGATCCACCGGCCCGAGAAAACTTTTGACCCGCGTATCGCCCGTCAACGCGCCGCCTGCGTCTGCGCCGACATAAAATCTCGATGTCGGGGCGGATTCGTAAGTGGAGGGCGGAATTACGGGCTGGCCCGCGTTTGGATTCGCTCCGTTTGATTGTGCGTGTGCTAACATGACACCGAAGGTGCCGACGCACACACCGGCCAGTACCGTTGAGTAGTAATGCTTTTTCATAGTCTCCATTTCCATACTTTCCTCAGTCCGGAATACAATGCTCCGCACTGAGGAATCAACCTTTTAATTTATTCGTCGTCCGGCTCCTGCCGAAACGTCACAGGGATGGACGCAGGCACATGGCGTTCTATTCAATAAAAAATTACGGTTCGATTTCAGGCCTGGTACGCATCCATTCCGACGCAGGTGCAGACCGGGTTCCGGTCACCGTAAACATTGTCAATGCGTCCCACGAACGGCCAGAATTTGTGGTCGTGCAGCCAGGGAGCGGGGAACGCCGCCTGCTGGCGCGAGTAAGGCTTGTTCCAATTGTCCGCAGCAATCATGTCCGCTGTGTGCGGCGCGCCTTTGAGAAGATTGTTTTGTTTGTCCACTGTGCCGGATTCGATCGCTTGAATCTCGCCGTGAATGCTGATGAGCGCGTCGCAAAAGCGATCGAGCTCGGCCTTCGATTCGCTCTCGGTGGGCTCAATCATCATTGTGCCCGGCACCGGCCACGAAATCGTCGGCGCGTGAAAACCGTAATCCATCAAGCGCTTCGCCACGTCTTCGACCGTCACGCTCTTGAACGCGCGCAAATCCAGGATGCATTCGTGCGCCACGAGACCGCCGTGCCCCTTGTAGAGCACGGGAAAATATTTCTCGAGCCGTTGCGCGATGTAGTTCGCGTTCAGGATGGCGTATTTGGTCGCCTCGGTCAGGCCCTTGCCGCCCATGAGCGCGATGTAAACCCACGAGATAATCAGGATGCTCGCGCTGCCCCACGGCGCCGCGGAAACCGCGCCGATGGGGTTCTCACCGCCGAGATTCACCACCGGATGGCCGGGCAGAAAATCCACAAGATGTTCCGCCACTCCGATCGGCCCCATGCCCGGGCCGCCGCCGCCGTGTGGGATGCAAAACGTCTTGTGCAAATTCAAATGGCACACGTCCGCGCCCATGTCCGCCGGGCGGCAAAGGCCGACCTGCGCGTTCATGTTCGCGCCGTCCATGTAAACCTGTCCGCCGTGCGCGTGAATGATTTCGCAAATTTCCTTGATGGTTTCCTCGAACACGCCGTGCGTCGAAGGATACGTCACCATCAGAGCGGCGAGATCGTTTTTGTGCGCAGCGGCTTTGGCGCGCAGGTCCGCGAGATCAATATTGCCATCCTTGTCACAAGCCACTGCGACGACGTCCATGCCGGCCATCACCGCGCTCGCGGGATTGGTGCCGTGCGCCGAAGTTGGGATCAAACAAATATTGCGATGCGCTTCACCGCGATGTTCGTGATGCGCGCGAATGACGAGCAACCCGGCGTATTCCCCCTGCGAACCCGCATTGGGCTGCAAAGAAATCCCGGCGAAGCCCGTGATTTCGCCGAGCCAGTCCTCGAGCTGTTTGAAAATAGTTTGATACCCGCGCGCCTGCTTGAGCGGCGCAAACGGATGCAACTTCCCAAACTCCGGCCACGTGATGGGCAACATCTCCGCCGCCGCATTCAGTTTCATCGTGCACGAACCAAGTGGGATCATCGAAGTCGTAAGCGAAAGATCGCGCGATTCGAGCCGCTTGATGTAGCGCATCATCTCCGTCTCGCTGTGATACGAATTGAAGATTTTGTGGGTCAGGAATGGCGTGGTACGGGCGAATGTTTGCGGCAACTCCGGTTTATTATCGGACAAAAACTTTTCCAGCGAAAAATCGTCCGGTTTAGAATTTTTTAACTCGTAGCTTTTATCACGAACTTCGCGAAAAGAATCAAGCAAGTGCAGAAGATCTTCCTTGCCCGTAGTTTCATCGAGCGAGATTCCAATGGTCTGCTCGTCGAAAACGCGAATGTTGATACGCCTCTTCTCTGCGGCCGCAACAAAATCCTTGGCTGATCCAGCATAACTCGACACGCGGATCGTGTCGAAATAAGCATGGTCATCATACACGTGGTGGCAGCCCCCCATTGAATCAAGCCCCTCCGCGAGTGCCCTGGTTAACATATGAACCTTCTCCGCAATCTTCCTCAACCCCTCCGGCCCATGATAACACGCATACATCGAGGCAATGTTCGCCAGCAGCGCCTGCGCCGTACAAATATTGCTGGTGGCCTTTTCGCGGCGGATGTGTTGTTCACGCGTTTGCAGCGAAAGTCGCAACGCAGGTTTGCCACGCGAATCCTTTGAAACACCTACGATGCGTCCCGGCATGTGACGTTTGATGGCATCGCGCGTCGCGAAAAATGCCGCGTGCGGGCCGCCATAGCCCAACGGCACGCCGAAACGTTGCGCGCTGCCCACGGCGATGTCCGCGCCAAATTCGCCCGGCGGTTTCAGCAACGTGAGCGCGAGCAGGTCGGTAGCTACCGTCACCATCGCTCCCGCCGCGTGGGCTTGTTCGATAAAACCGGAATAATCGTGAATGGCGCCGTAAGTGTTTGGATATTGAACCAACGCGCCGAAAACTTTTTCGCTGAATTGAAAACTTTCGTGTTTGCCAACGACTACTTCGATGCCGAGCGCTTTGGCGCGCGTCTTCACGACGTCAATATTTTGCGGGTGGCAATCTTCGGAAACGAAAAACACATTGCGCCCGTCCTTCAACGCGTGGCACATCGTCATCGCCTCGGCCGCCGCGGTGGCCTCGTCGAGCAATGAAGCGTTCGCGATGTCCAAACCTGTGAGGTCTGTCACCATCGTCTGAAAATTCAACAACGCTTCGAGACGGCCCTGGGAAATTTCCGCCTGGTAAGGAGTGTATTGGGTGTACCAGCCGGGATTTTCCAAAAGGTTCCGCTGAATGACGGCGGGCGTGATGCAATCATAATAGCCCATGCCGATGAACGACCGGAAAACCTGACTCTGCGACGCGATCGTCTTGAGCTCGGCAAGCACTTCGTATTCGCCGCGACCGGCGGGAAGGTCCAACGGCCGTTGCAACCGAATCTGCTTCGGCACCGCTTCATCGATCAAGCCATTAAGATTAGGTCGCCCGAGAAGATCGAGCATCTGCTTCGTCTGGGCCTCGTCCGGCCCGATGTGACGGCGCGGAAACTGGTCCGGATGCGCCAGGAAATTGGATTCCGAATGCGGCGTGGCGGCGGCGCGCGGTGCGGTTGATTCTTTATGGGTCGTTTCCAAAACAGACATGCGTGGAAAGTAAGTTTCGTTGACGGCAAAGCAAGCGCCATTTTGACCTTTTAGAGGTGAAAATTTCGTCTGAAATTGTGCTCCGAATGATTGCATTTGAAGGGGTCTGAGGGTAGATTGGGGGCGCTCGGAAGCAAGAACCCTGTAGCCGCAACATATTCGGGCTACCCTTCCGATTCTATACAACTAATAGTGTTTTTTGGCCGATAAAAGCTGAAACAAAAGGTTGTGTTGAAAGGGTATTTTTTATAGTATTTTTGTTACCGAAAAGCGGGATGATGAACCACCCCTTCCGCAAGATTTTTATGCCTGAAGAAAACGTTTTGGAAGCAATAGAAAAGTCACAAACCAGTCCCGATTCTCCCGAAAAATACGACAGCTCAAAGCTAGGAAAACTCGAAGGTCTCGAGGCTGTCCGGAAGAAGCCGGGCATGTATATCGGCGGCACGGACGAGCGCGCGTTGCACCATTGCGTGAGCGAAGTGCTCGATAATTCCGTGGACGAACATTTGGCCAATCATTGCGACCGAATCGAGGTGACGATTCACGTCGATGGCTCCATTTCCATCCGCGACAACGGCCGCGGCATCCCGGTGGACATCCATCCGATCTATAAAATTCCAGGCGTCGAGATGGTGCTGACCACTCTGCACTCGGGCGGCAAATACGGCCAGGGCGGCTATAAATTTTCCGGCGGCACCCACGGCGTCGGCGCCAAATGCGTGAACGCCGTCAGCGAATGGTTTGAAGTCGAGGTATCGCGTAATGGCGAAGTTTACCAGATGGAATTCGAGCGCGGCAAAACCATGCAGAAGTTGCATGTCATCGGAGCATCGAAACATACCGGCACCTTGATTACTTTCAAACCGGACCCCGAGATCTTCCGCGAAACGGTGGAGTTCAAGGCGGATATCATTTCCCAACGCCTGCGCGAATTGGCGTTTTTGAATTCCGGGTTGGAGATTCTATTCTCCGACGAACGCAATAGCGAAGCCAAGTCGGAACGTTATTTTTACAAGGACGGCGTCGAGGAATTCGTCAAGCAGCTCAACAAAAACAAAGAGCCGCTGCATCCCAAGCCGATTTCGTTTCGAAAGGAAACCACGGAGAAATTGGATGACAAGCCCATCGAGGTTCATGTCGAGGTCGTGTTGCAATATAATGATAGCTACAACGATCAGGTGCTTTGTTACACCAACACGATTCACAATCCGGATGGCGGCACGCATTTGGTCGGTTTTCGCAGCGCGCTCACCCGCGCCATCAATCAATACGCCAAGTCCAATTCCTTGCTGAAGGATAAAGACCCGCAGATTACCGGCGATGACGTTCGCGAAGGTTTGACGGCGGTCATTTCGGTAAAGCACAGCGATCCGAAGTTTGAATCGCAGACCAAGGTTAAATTGCTGTCGCCGGAAGTGGAGCGAATCGTGGGCTCAGTCACTTACGAGGGTTTGATGGCTTATTTTGATGCGAACCCGCCCGTGGCGAAACGTGTCATCGACAAAGGCCTGAACGCCGCCCGCGCCCGTGAAGCCGCGCGCAAAGCCCGTGAAGCCGTGCGCAAGAGCGCGCTGACCGTCGAAGACGAAGCCAGCGTGTACTTCTATCGGCTCAAGATGGGCAGCCACGTCCAGACCGGCCTGGCGGCCTGCTTTTCCATCGACGAATACGACCGCGACCTCATCAAGAAACACGAGCGGACGCGCCGGGACAAGGAAGACGACCGCACCAGGCATATGCTCGCGCTCGGGGCGCAGACCGGCCCAGTCTTCCTGACCTATCGCGCCGTGGACGAGATCGATCGCGTGGCGGCGAGGGTGGCCAAGGGCGAGCCGATCATCGACTTCACCGCGCCCGACGAGGTGCGGCACACGCTGTGGCGGGTCAGCAGCGACGATTGCGACGCGCTGGTCGCGGCGGTCGGGCGCATCCCAGCTCTGTACATTGCGGACGGCCATCACCGCGCGGCCAGCGCGGCGCGGGCGCGGACGGAGATGCGCGACCGCAAGCTGCCCGGCACGCCGCTCGGCGACGGAGCCGACGCGTCGACGATGCTGGCGGTGGCGTTTCCGCACAACCAGGTGCAGATCCTCTCGTACAACCGCACCGTGAAGGACCTCGCCGGCCTGTCGCCCGATGCCTTTCTGGCGGCGATCCGCGCCAGCTTCCAGCTGGACGCCGGGCCGGCCACTCCGGCGAAGCGCGGCGACATCGCGATGTACTTCCAGGGCGCATGGCACACCCTCCGGCCGCGTCGGGCGCCGGACGTGAAGGATCCGATCGGCTCGCTGGATGTCAGCCTGCTGCAGGAGGGTCTGCTGGCGCCGATCCTGAAGATCGCCGACGTCCGCACCGACCGGCGGATCGATTTCGTCGGTGGCGCCCGCGGCACCAGGGCGCTCGAGCAGCTGGTCGACTCGGGCAAGGCCGCGGTGGCGTTCTCGCTGTTCCCGGTGAGCGTCGCCGATCTCATGGCGGCGTCGGACGCCGGCGAAATCATGCCGCCGAAGTCGACCTGGTTCGAACCCAAACTTCGAGACGGGTTGCTGATTCACCTCATATGAAAGTGCTGATCGCGGACAAATTCGAGCAAAGCGGGATCGACGGCCTCAAGGCAGCCGGCTGTGAGGTCCTGTACCAGCCCGATCTGAAAGACGACACCCTGACGCAGGCGTTGAAGGACACCTCGGCGGACGTGCTGGTGGTGCGCAGCACCGCGGTCACCGGGCCGATGCTGGAGAGCGGATCGCTCTCGCTCGTGGTCCGCGCCGGCGCGGGCTACAACACCATCGACGTCGCCACCGCATCCAGGCGCGGCATCTACGTGTCGAACTGCCCGGGCAAGAACGCGATTGCGGTGGCCGAGCTCGCGTTCGCGCTGCTGCTGTCGCTCGACCGGCGCGTGCCCGACAACGTCGCCGACCTGCGCGCGGGCACCTGGAACAAGAAGGAGTACTCGAAGGCGCGCGGCCTGTACGGGCGCACGCTCGGGCTCCTGGGCTACGGCAACATCGGCCAGGAGATGGCCCGCCGCGGCCACGCGTTCGGCATGCCGATCGTCGTCTGGAGCCGCAGGTTCGCGACCGGGACGGACCGGATCGCCGACCAGCCGATCCCGATGCAGCTCGCGTCGTCTCCGGCCGAGGTCGCCGAGCGCAGCGACGTGCTGAGCGTCCACCTCGCGCTCAACGGCGACACCAAGGGACTCGTGAACGCGTCGGTGCTCGACCGGTTGAAGCCCGGCTCGTACTTCGTCAACACGGCGCGCGGGGAAGTGGTCGACCACGCGGCGCTCGCCAACGCGGTGCGCGATCGAGGCCTTCGGGTCGGCCTCGACGTCTTCGCGCAGGAGCCTCCGGGCGCGACCGGCGCGTTCAGCGATCCGATCGTCGCGCTGCCCAACGTCTACGGCACGCACCACATCGGCGCCTCGACCGATCAGGCGCAGGATGCGATCGCCGCTGAAACCGTCCGCATCATCGCCTCGTACCGCGACACCGGAAAAGTGCCGAACGTCGTCAACCTGGCCAAGAAAACGCCGGCCACGCACATGCTGGTGGTGCGCCACCGCGATCGGCCCGGCGTCCTTGCCCACGTCTTCGAGCAGCTGCGCCTC
>Ga0137403_10010863_pt1 | contig 10066 bp, 9 predicted proteins | sample CZOMad2_1_16fung_FD_122057 | JGI IMG/M metagenome (GOLD analysis project Ga0137403, IMG submission 122057) | Vadose zone soil fungal communities from Angelo Coast Range Reserve, California, USA - CZOMad2_1_16fungal (Hybrid Assembly) | ecosystem: Environmental > Terrestrial > Soil > Vadose zone... | reverse complement strand
GACATGGCGTTCCGCCTGCTGTCGGAGATGCGGATCGACGTCTTCCGCAAGCTCGATGCGCTGGCGCCGGCCTATCTCGTGCGCCGGCGCACCGGCGACCTGATGGCGCTCGCCACCCACGACATCGAGCTGGTCGAGTACTTCTTCGCCCACACGGTGGCGCCGGCCTTCGTCGCCATCCTCGTGCCGGCCGTCGTGCTGATCGTGCTGGCTTCAACCAGCCCGTGGATCGCGCTCGCCCTCCTGCCCTTCCTCGCCGCGGTCGGCCTCAGCCCGTTCCTGATGCGCAAGCGCGTCGACCGGCTGGGCTCGGAAGCACGCGAGGCGGCCGGCGAGCTCGGCGCCTTCGCGGTCGACTCAGTGCAGGGCCTCGGAGAGATCGTCGCCTTCCAGCAGGAACAGGCGCGCGGCGCGCAGCTCGACGCCCTCTCCGATTGCCACATCCGGCTGCGCCTGCCGTTCTTCGGCGAGCTGACGTTGCAGGAGAGTCTCCTCGAGGTGTTCACTGGCCTCGGTGGCCTCGCCGTCGTGGTGACTGGTGCAGCGCTCTCGGCGCGCAGCACGATCGATCCCGCGGTGCTGCCGCTGCTCACGCTGCTCGCCATGGCGGCGTTCCTGCCGGTCTCGGAAATCGCCCAGGTCGGACGCCAGCTCGCCGATACGCTGGGGGCGACGCGCCGCATCTACGCGCTCGCCAACGAGCCCGTGCCGGTGACCGACGGTCCCGGCGTTCCCGATCATGCGGGCGCCGCCACGCTGGCGCTGGAGCACGTGACCTTCGCCTATCCCGGACAGAGCCGGCGCGCGCTCAGCGGCGTGAGCTTCTCGATCCCCGCAGGCAAGACCTTGGCGCTGGTCGGCACCTCCGGCGCCGGCAAGACGACGACGGCCCAGCTGCTCATGCGCTTCTGGGACGCGGACGAGGGCCGCATCACCCTCAACGGCGCCGATCTGCGGGACTACCAACTCGACGACCTGCGCCGCCGCATCGCGCTCGTCGCCCAGGACACCTACCTCTTCAACGACACACTCCGCAGCAACATCCTGATCGCCCGCCCCGAGGCGAGCGAGGCAGAGCTGCAGGCGGCGGTCGAGCATGCGTCGCTGAGCGACCTGGTCGCGGCCCTCCCCGACGGCCTCGACTCGCCGGTCGGCGAGCGCGGCACCAGCCTCTCCGGCGGCCAGCGCCAGCGCGTCGCCATCGCGCGCGCCTTCCTCAAGAATGCGCCGGTGCTGATCCTGGACGAGGCGACCTCGCACCTCGACGCCGTGAACGAGCAGGCGGTGCGCCGCGCCCTCGACCTGCTGCAGGCCGACCGCACGACCATCGTCATCGCCCACCGCCTCTCGACCGTGCGCGACGCCGACCTGATCGTGGTGCTGGAGCTGGGCCGGGTGGCCGAGACGGGCACCCACGCACAGCTGCTGGCCCGCGGCGGCCTCTACGCCCAGCTGGTCTCCCGCCAGCTCGCCGCGTCCTATGCGCCGGCGGCGCAGTGAGTTGCACGCGGATAAGCGGGACGCCGTTCAAAGCACCTCGAACACCTCATACGCCGCCCCGTTCGGCAGTCGCTCGCCGATGCCGATGGCCACGATACTGTTGAGCCAGGCGTAGCGCGCCGCGGCGGTTTCGAAGAACGGCGCCGTGCGCAGGTAGTATTCGTCGCGGCCGACACGCTCGCCGCGCGCGATTTTCGCGGTCACCTCGGCGGAACCGTGCCGCACGCCACGGTAGCTCATGAGGATAAGCGCGCCGTCGTCGGTGCGCAGGGTCATGCGGACATCGAGCTGGAGGGCGCCGTCGCCGCGGCTCAGCAGCCAGTCGCTGCCGGCATGCGGCAGGATGGTGCCGCGCAGACGCTCGCCCTTGAAGCTGCCGCCGGCCACCGGCGCGATGCGGCGTTGCCCGAGCGGCGTGGCGCCCACCTCCTGCAGGGGGTGAAGGGCGATCTGCATGTCGAACAAGGGCCGTGATCGAAGCTGGCTCATCGTCTCGATCCTCAATGGAGGCTGTCGCGCCCGACGCCGATCGGGAACTGGATCTCCGTCACCGATTCCCCGTCGCGGCGACCGTCATCGAGATAGATCTCGCGCTTCGGCCCGATCACGTCGACGCCGCTGGCGACGATCCAGCTACGGATCGCGCGGTAGGCGGACATGAAATCGGCGTCGCCGCGATAGACCAACGACGCCACGGGCTGGGCCGGCATCTCGTAGACGCGGATGCGGCCGTTGCCGGCGATGGGCGCAGGGAGGAACTCGAAGGCTTCGCAGTCGATCCGGCCATCCTCGCAGGCGTGCCAGACGGCACCGCGCTGGCGGCGCTCGCGCCGGCCGCCGGTACGTCGGTCCAGTTCCTGGAAGAGCCGCTCGCACTCGTCGTGCGTCGCGATGATATCGCGGACCGAGGCGACGAGCCGCGCGCCGGCGCGGCGCAGCGCGACGTCGTTCGCGGCCGCCACGGCGCCCCGCTGGAGAAGCTCGAGCCGCGCCGCCGCCCGCGCCAGGCGCGCGCTTTCGCGTCCGACATGGCGCGCGAGTTCTTCATGCCGGAGGCGCAGCATGCCGCGAATCTGTTCCGGCGGCACGTTGTCGGCGATCAGGCTGCGGATCTCGCGCAGCGTGAATCCCAGGTCCTTGAAGACGAGGATGCGGTTGAGCCGCTCGAACTGCGCCGCTGCATAGTAGCGATAGCCGGTCGATCGCTCGACGCAGGCCGGGCGGAGCAGCCCGATCTCGTCGTAGTAGCGCAGTGTCTTGACGGGGACCTGGCTGAGCCGCGAGAGATCGCCGATTTTGTACATTGCCTGTCTCCTCCCGATCGAGAATACGGGCTCCAGCGACTGGAGGGTCAAGCGTCTTGCAGCGCTCGGGCTAGTGGTTCGATCGCAACGAATGGTTCCCATTCGTTGCGTGAATCGAACCACCAGCATATTGATCTGGTGGGCTGATTCACCTGACGCTTGGGAATCAAGCGTCAGGATCAGACCACTAGATCGGCTCGATATCGCCGGCCGCCTGCTCGGCTTCGAAGGCGGCGATCCAAGAATCCAGGCGGGCGTCCGCGATGGCGGCGCGCAGGTCGGCCATCAGGCGCTGATAGTAGTGCAGGTTGTGCCAGGTGAGCAGCATCTGCCCGAGGATCTCCTCGGCCCGCCAAAGATGGTGCAGATAGGCGCGGCTGTGGCCGCGGCAGGCCGGGCAGGCGCAGGCCTCGTCGAGCGGGCGCGGGTCCTCGAGATGGCGGGCGTTGCGGATGTTGAGGGCGCCGCGGCGGGTGAAGGCCTGGCCCGTGCGTCCCGAGCGCGTCGGCAGCACGCAATCGAACATGTCGATGCCGCGCTTGACGGCGCCGACCAGATCCGCCGGCTTGCCGACGCCCATGAGGTAGCGCGGCTTGTCGGCCGGCAGCAGCGGTACGGTGAAGTCGAGCATCTCCAACATCTTGGCCTGGCCCTCGCCGACCGCGAGGCCCCCGACGGCGTAGCCGTCGAAACCGATTCCGGTGAGGCTCGCGGCCGACTCCGCGCGCAGCGCTGGATAGACGCTGCCCTGCACGATCCCGAACAGGCCGTGGCGGGGGCGCGCAACGAACGCCGCCTTGCAGCGCTCGGCCCAGCGCATGGAGAGGCGCATCGATTCCGCCGCTGGCGCTTCGTCGATCGGATAGGGCGTACACTCGTCGAACGCCATGGTGATGTCGGCGCCGAGACTATGTTGGATCTGGATCGAGCGCTCGGGCGTGAGTTCGTGGGCCTGGCCGTCGATGTGGGAGCGGAAGGTGACGCCGGCCTCGCTCACCTTGCGCAGCTCGGCCAGGGACATCACCTGGTAGCCACCGGAATCCGTGAGGATCGCGCGCGGCCAGTTCATGAATTTGTGCAAGCCGCCGAGCCGCTCGATTCGCTCGGCGCCCGGCCGCAGCATCAGGTGGTAGGTGTTGCCGAGCAAAATCTCGGCCCCGGTGGCGGCGACCGACTCCGGCTGCATCGCCTTCACCGTCGCGGCCGTGCCGACGGGCATGAAGGCCGGCGTCTCGATCGTGCCGTGGGCCGTCGTGATACGGCCGCGGCGGGCGGCGCCGTCGGCGGCGAGAAGTTCGAAGGCGAAGGGGGGCGCCGTCATGGCCGCCCGGCCGGATGCAGCAGGCAGCAATCGCCGTAGGAATAAAAGCGGTAGCCTGCCGCCTTGGCATGCTCGTAGGCGGCTCTCATGCGGTCGAGGCCGGCGAAGGCCGAGACCAGCATGAACAGGGTCGAGCGCGGGAGATGGAAATTGGTCAGCAGCAAGTCGACCGCCTTGAACCGGTAGCCCGGCGAAATAAAGAGGTTGGTGTCGCCGGAAAAGGGGTGGACGCGGCCGCTCTCGTCGGCGGCAGTCTCCAGCAGGCGCAGGCTGGTGGTGCCGACGGCGACGATGCGGCCGCCGGCGGCGCGCGCACGCGCGATCGCCGCCGCGGCTGCCGCGTCGATCGCGCCCACCTCGGCATGCATCACATGGTCGTTCGTGTCCTCCGCCTTCACCGGCAGGAAGGTGCCGGCGCCGACATGCAGGGTGACCGCGACGCGCGTGACTCCGTGGGCATCGAGGGCGGCCAGCAGCTCGGGCGTGAAATGGAGCCCGGCGGTCGGCGCCGCCACGGCGCCGTCCCTGGCCGCGAAGATCGTCTGGTAGTCGGCGCGGTCGCGTTCGTCCGCTCCGCCGGGGCGTTTGATGTAGGGCGGCAGCGGCATGCGGCCGACTCGTCCCAGCGCGGCCATCAACTCTGCGCCGCCCCGATCGAAGGCCAGCTCGACCTCGCCGCCCTCGCCCTTGGCGGCGACCTCGGCCGACAGGCCCTCATCGAAGACGACGGCATCGCCCTGCTTCAGTTTCCGCGCCGGCCGGGCGAAGGCGCGCCAGCGGTCGGCGGCCACGCCTTTATGCAGGGTGACTTCGACGCCCACCGCGCCGCGCCGGCCGAAGAGCCGCGCGGGGATCACGCGCGTATCGTTGAAGACGAGGAGATCGCCGGGGCGCAGCAGCGCCGGAAGGTCGCGGACGATGCGGTCGCGCAGAATATCGCCCACCTCCAGCAGGCGTGCGGCGTCGCGGGGCACGGCCGGACGCTCGGCGATCAGCGCCGGCGGGAGATCGAAATCGAAGAGGTCAACGCGCATTCGGCGCCGACACTAACCAGGAGTTCGCAGGTCGCCCCACGAATGAGTTGTCGTTCCCGCGAAAGCGGGAAACCAGGGCGGCAGTCTCATCGGTTGCCCTGGGTCCCCGCTTTCGCGGGGACGACATGGGTATTTGTGCTTGAGCGAGAAAGACCCGTGCGCCGCCTTCAAGCCGCAGTCTTTGCCGCCAGCTTCTCCGCCGCGCGGGCGATGCGGTGCTTGAGGCGCCGGGCCTCCTCCGGAAGCTTGTAGTCGGGCGTGTCCAGCAGGAAGGCGTCGAGGCCGCCATTGTGCTCGATGGTGCGGATGGCGTGCGTCGTCAGGCGCAGGCGCACCTGCTGGTTGAGGGCGTCGCTCATCAGCCGCGTCGACTGCAGGTTCGGCATGAAGCGCCGCCGCGTCTTGTTGTTGGCGTGGCTGACATTGTTGCCGGTCAAAACGCCCTTGCCGGAGATCGTGCAGCGCCGGGACATGGCCCTATCCTCGCAAGAAACGATAACGGGGCGGCGGCCGCCCCGAGGGAGCGGCGTTTTTAAGCCAGCGGCCCTGTTGCGTCAAGGGCGACCGCGCCAGGATGCACCTCTCGGTGCGTCAATTTTTATTGTCTTTTCAGTATATTAGTTGTCATTCCCGCGAAAGCGGGAATCCAGGACCAGCGCACCGCGGTTGCCCTGGACCCCCGCTTTCGCGGGGGTGACAGGAACGGGATGTCATTTCGACCGATCAGTCGCAGACTGATTCAGGAACGCCGCCACGACGGCATCGGCAGCCGCGGCCGGACTGAGGCGGCCGCCGGCGACCCGCTTCTCGAGGTCGGCGAGGCGGCGCGCAACGTCGGGATCGCTACGCAAGGCAGCGAGCAAACTCTCCGACAACTCCGCGTGCAAGGCCGCCCGGGCCTGCTCGCTGCGCCGTCGCTGGAGGTAGCCACCGGCGCTCAAGGCTTGGCGAAAGCGCGCGACGGTCTGCCAGACTTCGCCGACGCCCGCTCCCGTTAGCGCCGAGCATTGCCGCACCTCCGGCGTCCATCCCGGCGTCGGCGCCCGCAGCAGGTGGAGGGCGTGCTGATAGTCGGCCGCGGTGCGGCCGGCGGCGGCGGTCAGGTCGCCGTCGGACTTGTTCACGAGGATGAGGTCGGCCAGCTCGACGATGCCGCGCTTCAGGCCCTGGAGATCGTCGCCGCCGGCGGGCTGCAGCATGAGCACGAACATGTCGACCATGTCGGCCACCGCCGTCTCCGACTGGCCGACGCCCACGGTCTCCACGACCACGACGTCGAAGCCGGCGGCCTCCACGGCCGTAATCGATTCGCGGGTGCGGCGGGCGACGCCGCCAAGCGTGCCGCCCGCCGGCGACGGCCGGATGAAGGCGCCCTCCGCCGTGGCCAGCCCGGCCATGCGCGTCTTGTCGCCGAGGATGGAACCGCCGCCGATCTTCGACGACGGATCGACCGCCAGCACGGCGACCCGATGGCCCTGCCCGATCACATGCAGGCCGAAGGCCTCGATGAAACTGGATTTGCCGACGCCGGGCGCGCCGGAGATGCCGAGGCGGATCGACTTGCCGGCGGCGGGCAGCAGCTTGTCGAGCAGGGCAGCCGCTTCGGCGCGGTGATCGACGCGGGTCGACTCGATGAGCGTGATCGCCCGCGCCAGCGCGCGGCGGTCGCCGGCGACCACCGACTCCGCGAGATCGTCGTGCTTGGGCTTCGCTGGTGCGCGTTTCGTCATGCCCGAGCGGTGTCTCTTGCCCCGCCGCCGAATTGTTCACGCGGAGACGCGGAGGCGCGGAGGATAGCGGCTGGCACGGCCTCCGTGCGTCCTTCGACAAGCTCAGGATGAGGGCCAATCTTTCTGGCATGAAGAGAGAACCTCATCCTGAGCTTGTCGAAGGACGCCGGGCATTGACCCAACACTCCACTGTCTTCTTCTCCTCGTCTCCGCGCCTCCGCGTGACAACCATTGTGCCGGCGGCCGCTCATTGCGTGTGATCGCTCCTCTCCGCCCCCGGCCCCAGCGGCTGGCCGTAGCTGAACTCCACGAAGTTGCCGTCGGGATCGCGCACGCCGCAGTAGTAGCCGACCGGAAAGGGTTCCTGGCGGGGCGGCCAGATCAGGCGGCCGGCGGCGGCGGCCTTGGCGGCCATGGCGTCGACGGCGGCGCGGCTCTCCAGCGCGAAGCCGAAGTGGCTGTAGTCGCGCTCGCCTTGGCTGCGGCCGGGGCCGCCGGGGATCATCACGATGATGAAGTCGTTCTCCTTGCCCGGCTCGGCCAGCCAGACGATGCGGTGGCCGTCCTTGGGATCACTGCGCTCATGCACGGTCTTCATGCCGCAGAACTCGCGGTAGAAGGCGATGCAGGCATCGAGATCGCGGACGTGAAGCGCAATGTGGGTGAGGGCCGGTCGCATGGCGGCAGGGTAGCCGGAGCAGCGGCCCGTTGCATCAGGATCCTATAGCCTGCACGACGACCGCGCGTCCTTCGACAAGCTCAGGATGAGGGGGAGTCTTGATGGCACGAAGAAAAACCCTCATCCTGAGCTTGTCGAAGGACGCACGAGGCTGATCCCAAGCTCGTTTCGGAGTCGCTCAGTTTCCATGGCGCAGACAGAGGTTCTCGTTACCACGTCTCCCCAGCCCCTCGCTCAGACCGGCGGCGAGCGGACGCAGATCACGGCCATTCGGCACAGCGCGGACGAGGTGACGGTCGAATGGGCCGACGGCCGGCGCAGCCGCTTCGCCGCGATCTGGCTGCTCGACAACCGGCCGGACGGGCGTCACAGCGCGGAGGGGCAGCGGCTGTTCGACGTGGCGGAGCTGCCGGAGGAACCGACGATCGCCGCCGCGGCGCTCACGGGCGGCGATCTGCGGGTCGAGTTCGCGCCGGGCGGCACTGCCGCGCTCTATGCGGCCGCATGGCTGCGCCGCCACGCGCTCGACGCGGCCTCGCGGGCCGAGCGGCGACGCGGCCGTCGTCTCTGGGACAAGTCCCTCGCCGCGAGCCTGCCGACCGGCCGCTACGCCGAGGTCGCGCAAGGCGGCCGGGCTCTGGCGGAGTGGCTGGGCCACGTGCGCAACCTCGGCTTCGCGCTGCTGACGGGCGTGCCGACCGAGCCGGGCATGGTCTGCCGCGTGATCGAGCTGTTCGGTTGCGTGCGCGAGACCAACTACGGCCGGCTGTTCGACGTGGTGTCGGTCGAGAACCCCACCAACCTCGCCTATACCGGCCTGGCGCTCGGCAACCACACCGACAATCCCTATCGCGATCCGGTGCCGCAGCTGCAGCTGCTGCACTGCCTGGAGGCAGCGGAAGCGGGCGGCGAATCGATCGCGGTCGACGGCTTCTTCGCGGCCGAGCGGCTGCGACGCGAGCATCCCGACGATTTCGCGCTGCTCACGCGCCATGCCGTGCCGTTCCGCTATGTCGAGAAGGGGAAGGTCGATATTCAGAGCCGAGCGCCGCTGATCGAGCGGGACCTCGAGGGCGAGGTGCGGGTGGTGCGCTACAACAATCGTTCCGCCGCACCCTTCGATCTCCCTGAGGAAATCGTGCGCGACTACTACCGAGCCTATCGCCGCTTCGGCCGCCTGCTCCACGATGCCGACGCGCTCGTCGGCTTCAAACTCGCCGACGGCGATCTCTTCGTCGTCGACAACCAGCGCGTCCTGCACGGCCGGCGCGGCTTCGGCCACGGCCGCCGCCATCTGCAGGGCGCTTATTCCGACAAGGACGGCCTGCTGAGCAAGCTGCGGGTACTGGAGGATACATGAGCGGCGTGGTCGAGGAGATCGAGGCGCTGTTCGCGCGCCATGGCGGGGAGTCCTACGGCGAGGGCGTGACCATGCTGCAGCACAGCCTGCAGACGGCGGCCCTGGCGCAGGCCGAAAGCGTCGACGACAGCCTGGTGATCGCCGCACTGCTGCACGACATCGGCCATTTCCTGCAGCCGACCGACGATTCCTACGGCTACCACAAGCACGACCGTTCCGGCGGCGAGTGGCTGGCAAAGCGCTTCGGTCCCGCGATCAGCGAACCCGTGCGCCTGCACGTCGCAGCCAAGCGCTATCTCTGCGCGACCGAGGCGGACTACTTCGGCAAGCTGTCGGCTGCGTCCGTTCACTCGCTCGGCAAGCAGGGCGGGCCGATGTCGACAGCGGAAGCAGCGGCGTTCGCGGCACTACCACACGCCAAAGCGGCCGCGCGCCTGCGCCGCTGGGACGACGGCGGCAAGGTCGACGGCCTTCACGTCCCTGACCTCATGTCCTATCGCGAGCGCATTGCACAGTTCTCAGTCCCCTGACCTACCCGCATTGCGCCGGGCCGCCGCCCCCTCCTGGCACCATCGGCCCGCCAGACCATGCCGACGGGCAATCCACGTGAGCGCGTGACCATCAGCATGCTGCTGCTGTAGGGTCGATGATGCCCGGTGGCCGGCCGGGAGGCGGGCAGCGAGTTTCTGGGGGGAGCCGCGATGAAGCTTGGCCTGTTCATGATGCCCCTGCACGACCCGAAGCGCGACTACACGCGGGTCCTGCAGGAGGACCGCGAGGCCATCCTGCTGGCCGAGAAGCTCGGCTACGACGAGGCCTGGGTCGGCGAGCATTACAGCGCCGCGACCGAGCCGATCGCGGACCCGCTGCAATTCATGGCGACGCTGATCCCCCTCACCCGAACCATCAAGTTCGGCACCAGCGTGCTGAACCTACCGCAGCACCATCCGGCCCAGGTGGCCGGCAACTGCGCCATGTTCGACCATCTGGCCGAGGGCCGCTTCATCATGGGGATCGGCCCCGGCGGCCTCGGCTCCGACTTCGAGCTCTTCAAGGTGACCGACAAGAACCGCGGCGAGATGATGGTCGAGTCGATCGAGATGATCCACAAGATCTGGGCCTCGGATCCGCCCTACCG
>Ga0137403_10010862_pt1 | contig 10067 bp, 7 predicted proteins | sample CZOMad2_1_16fung_FD_122057 | JGI IMG/M metagenome (GOLD analysis project Ga0137403, IMG submission 122057) | Vadose zone soil fungal communities from Angelo Coast Range Reserve, California, USA - CZOMad2_1_16fungal (Hybrid Assembly) | ecosystem: Environmental > Terrestrial > Soil > Vadose zone... | reverse complement strand
CGTTCACCTGGCTCAGCGGCATTCTTCTTCTCATCCTCGTTTATTACCACGGAAAAATAATGGTGGATTTCGAGGACGCCCGGATGAAAGAAGGGATGGCTGTATTTTGGAGCATCTCCCTGATTATGTTTGGATGGGTCCTATACGATCTATTGCTGTCGAAACTCTTTTTGAAAAGCGAACTTCTCGGGATCACCGTTTGTTATGCTCTCATTGTTGGCCTCACGTACGGTCTATTCTATTACTTTTCGCGTCGCGCGGCCTGTCTTCAATTGGGCGCAATGTTCGGCACCATCATGACTGCCAATGTCTGGATGCGCATCCTGCCCGTCCAGCGCCGCATGGTCGCGGCCCTGAAAGCAGGGAAAGAACCGGATCAGGCTGAAGCTGCGCGCGCCAAGGCAAGTTCAAAACATAACACGTTCCTGGTCGTGCCAGTCGTGTTCATGATGATCAGCAATCATTTTCCCTCCATCACCTACGGCAGGTCCGATAATTGGCTGATTCTCTCGGTCCTGGTGCTGCTCGGATGGAGTAGTGCAAAACTGTTGCGCCGCGCTTGAAAAGGATGCGCCGCCCCGTCACATTCGTCACTGGCTATCGACTCCTTTGACCTGCATTCGCAGCCCGTAGATGCTCTTACTCGCCGTGATGAAGAGTAATTGCCGGTCTTTGCCTCCGAAGCAAACGTTGGCTGTCCACTCCTCCGGCACATCGATTTGCTCGATCTTCTTCCCTGAGGAATCGAAAACCGACACGCCCTTGCCCGTAAGATAGATATTGCCTCGGTTATCAATGGTCATGCCGTCGGAGCCCAGCGCGCAGAATAGTTTTTTTTCGGCCAGCGAGCCATCCGGCTCGATGCGGTAACGGTAGGTTTTCCCCGCGCCGATATCCGCCACGTAAAGCGTCTTGCCGTCAGGTGTGCCGATGATTCCGTTAGGCTGCTTCAGATCATCGATGACGCGAGTAACTTTTTTGAGATCGCTCGAAATGTGGTACACGCATTCGTCCATCTCCTTTGGCCCGCGTTTCCAGTACGGCCGCTGATAATAGGGGTCGGTGAAGTAGATGGCACCGCGCGGTGTGATCCAGACATCATTTGGACCGTTGAGCAGTTTCCGGTCGTACTCTTTGACCACGACAGTGACATTAGTATTGGGTCCGATCCGCCAGAGTTCATTTTTCTCATCGGCGCAGGCCCAGAGACTTCCTTTGTGATCGAAAGACAACCCATTGGCGCGCCCGCACGGTTGCATGAAGGTCGAAAAGCGTCCATCCACGCTCCATTTCATAATGCGGTCGTTTGGCTGGTCGGTGAAAAAAATGTTGCCCTCGCGGTCGCACGCCGGTCCTTCAGTGAAAGAAAATCCGCCCGCAAGTTTTTGCAACGTTGCACCTGGGGCGATAATTTTGCTCTCTGCCGCCTCCAATTGGCTGGCGCAAAATGCTCCGAGGAAAAGGGCGATTAAGTATCTCATACGGCTGAGCCAAATCGAGGCGTGGTTGCATGTAAAGCACAATGAATGTAACCTCCACGCCAACAATTCAACCTGAAGGGCAAAAGCATGAACAGATGCCTGAAACTGGTCACCGCGTTCGTCGTGCTCGTTGGTTCCACCTTTGCGGACCAAACCACCTTCCAGGATTCTCTCCTGGATCGCTTGATCGGACGCTGGATCCTCAAGGGCGAGATCGCTCGGAAACAGACAATTCACGATGTCACATCCGAGTGGGTGTTGGGCCATCAGTACGTCCGCCTTCACGAGGTGTCACGCGAGAAGGACTCCAAAGGCCACCCGGCCTACGAAGCCAGTGTCTTCATTGGATGGGACCAGTCGTCCGGCGAATATGCGTGTCTGTGGCTCGATTCGACCAGCAGCAGCGGGTTTTCCACTGAGGGTGTAGGCCGTGCCAGGCGCATCGGCGAGGATATTCCTTTCGTCTTCAGCGACACAAACCATCAGGTAACATTCCGTAACACATTTTCTTACGACAAGCAGACGGACTCTTGGGCATGGCGCATGGACAACGTTCGGAACGGCAAGGATGTTCCTTTTGGCCGCGTGAAGCTGACGAAAAAGTAGAGGAGTTCCGGGAGGGTGCAGGATATGAAGGAGAAGCTGATTGCGACTTGCGCCAAGGCTAAATCGTGTGTAATGAATCGGGGTCGGATTACTTCATGCCCGCGTGGCGGAATTGGCAGACGCGCTAGATTCAGGTTCTAGTGAGTAACATCGTACAGGTTCAAGTCCTGTCGCGGGCACGATATTCTTCCCACTTCCAAAAGTTTCCTACCTGATCGTAGCAATCTCTCCTCAAGCTCGGGCATGTATTGGCTGGGTTCTTTGGTGTGGGTTTTCCGGAAATAGGAAAACCATCATGTCCCTCTAGTCCCCGCGAGAATGCATCTTGACGAAGAGTGGAATCGCACGTATTTATCGTGTGAACACCCAGTGCCGCGAAAAGCGTGAACCGGTCAAATGAATTCAGGTCGCGGGTTCCATAACATTGGGTTTCGCGGGTGATGGCTCGCGCCTTGCCGGTAGATTCTGCTGGCCGGAGCGCTCGACTTTCGTGAGGGCAAATTATGACGCCGGCAGATGCTTTGCGTTATCTCGATCACGAGGCACGGTTGTGCCGCGATCACGACGCGCACGAGGCGCTCTGCCTGTTGTTGCCTGCCCTCCTGAAAGTGATGAAACTCTCCGCCATGGACGATTACGAGGCACTCGCTTTTCGGCTCGATCTACACAATGCTCTCAGTCAGCCCTCGACTGTGTCCACGAAATCCTAAACAAGGAAAGTTAATCGCCCGACTGGCCGGTCTTGATCGGGCTTCTTGGTAAATGCAATTCCGTACCGACTGCTTGCGTGGATATGGTGTTCCGTTCGTGTGGTTAGCGGTCACGATTTCCTGAGAGATTCAGCTTTGTCGTGGGTGCCAATTGGATTGGTCAGTTGCCGACCATGGTCGCTGCGCCGCTCATTTTACTCCCGACGAATTGCAGCACCTCGTCAATGGGATTGGCCGCCGCACTGGTGCTGTTGCCCGCAAACAGCAGACCCACAGCTCGCGCATTGGTATCGACATCTTCAACCAGCAAGGCGCCGGAGTCGCCGCTGCTCAAAAACGCGCCGCCGTCGTTGGCAATCACAATCTGGCCCGTGAAGGTTTTGGCAAAGGCCTCGCCGCCCGCGCACTCGTTTTCGTAATGGACGGTGATCGTGGCATTCAGTCCGCTGACATAGCTTCGCGTTAAGCCGGTGCGTCCGCTCTTTTTCACGTCTTGATTGAGAAACGCCTCAACCGTCTGCCAGGAAATGGTACCGATCTCAAGGATGGCGCCGTCGCAGCGGACCATGCCGGCATCAACCTGGGCGATCGACACGTCCACATTGGACCCGGGCAGGGAACTAAGCTTGATGAGAGTGCCGACATTCCGTGCCCGATGGGCGTTGCAGCGAATGTCGATGAGCGCAGGTTGGATGATCGGATTGCCGGTGCTGGCTACCTGATTGTTGCCACCGCTGACAATGTCGTACTCAAAGACATGATAATTGCTGAGAATGTATTGTGCTCCATTGACCTGAATAAGCGAGCCGAGCGTGCCGCCGCAACAGAAGCCGTTTGCCAGGTCAGAGCGCCACCCACCGGAAGTGCCTAGTGCGATGGGTGGTTTTTGCGAAAATGTGTGATTCACATCAGAGCCTCGGCCGTGCCCGCGATTCGCCTTATAAGCGATAAACTTATCCGTCAATTCCGTGCGCACCGGGATGTAGAGAAACTGAAGCAAAGTACTTTGGATCATCGCGGCGCGCGAGCGAGCGTTGGTTTCCACGTAAACAATCAAATCAGGCTCGCCGGCCTCGTTGACGCCAACGGCGGTCCCGAGCACGTCAGGCCATTGCATGATTTCAGGTGTAATTTTCTCTTGCAGCGCAATCATCGCCCGCACGCTGGCATGGCTGCGATCCAGGATAGCGGCTGCAGGCCCAGCCCAGGATAAGCCAGGAATCAGAAAGGCCACCGTGGAAAGGGCATTAATGAGCAAACGGCTAAGAATTGGAATCGGTGGTGTCATCCTATTCTTTTTAGTCTAACAATTTGGGCGAAAAATGTCAATTCATAAGAAAGCTTCATAAGAAAGCTGTGGCAGACAGAAACAGGCGATACCAGCGTAGTGCCGACTGGTAGTCGGCTGTATCGCCGGTTGGCAACCGGCGGCAGTCTCTCTATTTGGGTGCTCTGACGAGTGCCACTCGACGATACAGCCGATTGCTAATCTGCCCCGGAATGATACTGCAGGTAGAAACTCACTTGGGAGAATCTGCTTAGTCCGGCAGGGGCGTGTCCTTGGTCTCCGGCGCAAGCCAAATCAAGACCAGCCCCAAAGCATAGATGAGGGTAATGGTCGCGCCCGCTTTGGCGTAACTACCCCCGTAAGCCGAGACCAACTGTCCCTGGGCCAGAGCACCGACAGCGGCGAGGATTCGTCCGAAATTGAAGCACAAACCCTGACCCGTTGCGCGCACTCGTGTGGGAAACAACTCGGGCAAGTAGAGCGGTAACCAGCCGTAAAACGCCGCGGTGACGCCGCCGGTCAGGAATACCAGGAATAGAAAAATCCCTCCGTAATGGCCAACGAAACGAAACAAGCCGCCGCATATCATCAACGACAACAGGCATAACCCAAAATAGGCCGGACGCCGCCCGATTTTTCCCGCCGCTAGGGCGCCCAGCATGCATCCGATAATTGCCCCACCTCCTGACACGATCTGCGTGAGCGCCTTGGCCGTATGGACTTTTCCAGCCGTCAATTGATCCGCCCAAAGCGGCAGCCATTGGACCGAACCCCACGTTCCGATCAATGCCACCGATGCAAAGGCAATCGCCAGCAGCGTCGTCGGCAGCAGGCCGCCGGAAAAGATTTCTCTGATTGGACGCGACGCGCTTTGTTTGATCGATTCCTTCCACCGTTCTGATTCGGGAACCAGCATTTGAATTCCCAATGCCAGCAACGCCGGAGCGGCTCCCGCAATCATCACCCAACGCCAGGATTCCTGCGTGACTTTGAAATAAAAGCCGATGACGGCAATGAGCGCGAAACCGACGTTCGACGCTGCGCCAATGATTCCCGCCAGCAGCGGGCGTTTATCGCGCGGCCAGGCTTCCATGACTAACGCCACCCCAAGCGACCACTCGCCGCCCATCCCGAAAGCCGCCACAAACCGCAACCCGCCCAGGTGCCATGGTTGCTGCGCGAAAAAGCATAAACCGGTGAAGATTGAGTAGGTCAAGATGCTCAACGTCATGGCCCGCACCCGGCCCATGCGGTCTCCCAGCCAGCCGAAGACTAGCCCTCCGCACGCTGCTCCCACGAGAAACAACGCTGTAATGCGTCCCATCCAGGTTCCGACAAACTGATCCGGTGCCAGTCCTATCGTTGAGGTTGGGATCATGGTTTGGAGCGCGGGCCGGGCCACCAACGGAAAGATCCCCATCTCCAGTCCATCGAACATCCACCCTAAAAAAGCTGCCGTCAGCACCAGCAATTGCGCGCGTGTGCCTGAGCCTGTCTCCAGTTTCGAGGTTGGCGGAATGGTTTCGGGCACGCATAACCAGACTGGTTATGGCCTGCGAGCGTCAATCTTAATTTTGGAGTTAGTTACTTCCCTTCCATTTTCCAGATGCCGTTCCATCCGGCAGGAGCGGCAGCGTTTAACTCGGCGCAGCGCGCTGCGAGCACGCGGCTGGGCCCGTCCTCGAATTCGACCATCACCTTCTCGAACTGTGCCTGGGCGACAGCGAAATGGCCGAAAAAATATTCGTCGTAGGCCGCTTTGTAGCGACGACACAGTTCCAAATAGTTCTTCGGGACGCACACATTTTCGCATTCAAAAAGCTCCACCGGAGTGCTCTTGCCCTTGACAATGACGCGATCGACCATTCGTCGCGTGCCCTGCTGGCGCAGTTGTGCGAACGTCTCGCGTGAGACCAACAACCGCACCCTGAAATATTTGGTGAGCGATTCAAGCCGCGCGGCTTCGTTAACAGCGTCCCCGACCAGCCCGTAATCAAGTCTCTGAGCGGATCCTTTATTGCCTACCAGCACGCTACCGCTGTGCAAAGCCACGCCATAGCCGAACAATTCGCGCACGTCCGCAGGCAGTGAAGCACTGAGTTGCTCCATCGCGATAATGAGTTTTAAGGCCGCGCGCTCGGCGCGGTCAGGCCCATCGGGCTGCGGCTGCGGCGCACCCCAATAGCTGAGAAATTGGTCGCCTAGGAAATGCTCGAGATTTCCCTCCTCGCTCATGATCGAATGGGTCTGCGCTTCAAAGACGCGGTTGAGCAGTTCGAACATGCCCTTCGGGCCGAGACGCTCGGCAAGCGGAGTGGAATTACGCAGGTCGGTTAGGAGCAGCGTCACATCCGCCCGGCGAGGCTGCATTGAACCTGGATTGGCCAGCACCACTTCGAGAACGCGCGGAGAAAAATAAAGACCCATGGTGTGGCGCAGCTTTGCCCGCTCCAGCTTTTCGACCACGAAATCGTAAGCCAACAATGTGACCGTGCTCAGATCCAGCACCAGCAGCGGGGCCACCGTCAGGGCGATTACATTTGCGTGATCGAACAGCATTTGCGCGCCGATCAGATAGCCGCCGTTGAGCAGCAGTCCCGCGCCCATCCGCCGCACCGGATTGCCAATGAGTACCCCCAGCAGTGCAGCTGAGACTCCAGCGAGGCCAATCAATGCGAATTCCGCGATGCGTGGTGGCTCACCTAGAAATTCATCGTGCAACGCGGCGTTGATGATGTTCAGGTGTATTTCGGGACCGGCCATGTCGCCCATGAAAGGCGTGCGGTGAAAATCGTGTAGAATACTCGCGGTCGGGCCGATCAGGATAAGCTTATCGCGAAAAAACTTTCCGTTATCGTAGTTCCGCTCCCATAGCTTGGGGGTCAGCACGTCGCCCACGGAAAGAACTTGGAAACCCAGTCCTGGCGGCGCGCTGAAACGAAAGCGGTGCGACGACGTACCGGTGGGAATGTGCTTTGACTCGCCGAACGCCCTCAATGCGCACGCGTCGAGAGATTCAATTACCGCGTCCGGAGAGGCTTCAACTGCGTTGCTCAGCTCCTTGTTCGTAGCGCGGAACTTCGCCCGGCGAATTACGTTGTCATCATCTGGCCAAATAGTGACAAACCCGACTCGCGCGTCCAACGCGGCCGGATGCTCGCCACTTTTGGGGATAAGCGTCGAATTGGGTTCCGCCAGGCGGATCAACGTTCCACGATCCGTCTCGACAGGATTGAAGTCACTGCCAATAACGATCCGGTCCCGGAATTTGTCCAACACCGCTCGCAAATTTTCATCCCCGTCGGCATGGGCAGCGAACAACAGATCAATAACGATCGTTTTCGCTCCGGCATTCGCGAGTCGCTCAATGAGCGCGCCCCAAACCGTGCGCGACCACGGGTAACGCTCGCGCAGAGCTGCAAGCACTGGATCAGCTTTCGCTTCCTCCGCTAGAATCAGATAATCATAGCTCGGGCGATCAATCCCGATCAGAACCAACCTGGGATCAACGGGTGTCTTCCGCCCGAGCCGGGCAGACATGTCCTGGACGTAACCTTCCGCATCCTTTAGTCGCCCGAATCCCACCCATTGCAAATAGAGGAAGACCACCGTTATCACTGCACAGATGCCGAAGACGATCGGCGCTTGCTGTTTATTACCGTCGATGGATCCAGCCTTAGCCATTTACAGGGAATGTACGCGAATCCTTGTCGCCGCCGTGGGAACGTCGGCACCCGTGCCCGCGAGATTGTGTTCCTGGAAACGCGCAGCATTCCAGCCGGAGGAGCGCGCCTTTTGACGGTACCACCAGTTTATTCGCGGACGACCTACTTCCCTATCACCCCGACCCTCTCCCTCACGGAAAGGGTGAACCATTTCCATTACTCGATAACCTTGTAAAAGCTGGGTTTTTAGATGCGCGGCCGACAATTCTCCCTCTCCCCGGGGGAGAGGGCCGGGGTGAGGGGGAACTACGTGTTGGACCTTCCTGCCAGACGGTGCTGATGAGATGCGCCCGCCGGGAGAACCGGTAGACGAGCGCGTTTGACAAGCCGATGTCGCTAGCGTAAACAAGGCCAGATTTAACCGTTCATTCATATGAAGACAACTACTCTTATCTGCACGTTGCTCGCCGCTCTGCTCAGCATTGCCGGCGCCGCGCAGTTCAGCGAAAGCACTGTCACTGAGATTATCAAAGATGTGAACGTCATTCCGGCTGCTACCACAGCGAGCTCTCCTGCGACACTGAATCAACTGGTCAAAGCCCCTGACATGGTCCGGACGGGAGCAGACTCCCGGGCTGAGTTAACCGCGCCGGACAGAACCATTACTCGGGTCGGCGCCAATACAGTGTTCTCCTTCGAAACCAAAGACCGCGTTCTGAACCTGCAAAAAGGCAGCCTGCTCTTCCACTCGCCCAGGGGCATCGGCGGCGGAACCATTAAATCCGGCGGTGCATCCGCTGCCGTGTTGGGAACCACGCTAGTGGTTTCAGCCACTCCCGACGGCGGTTTCAAAGTGATTCTGCTGGAGGGTCATGGACGCGTCGTCTTGCCAAACGGTAGGAGCGCCGGTTTGCACGCCGGCCAGATGGTTTATGTGCTCCCTGGGGACAAAGGCTTTAGTGGCGTGCTTGAGATCAACCTCGCTAAGCTGGTTGCCGGCTCTCTTCTACTCACCGGGTTTTCACATGAACTCCCATCGGCCCAACTGATTCAAGCCGCGGTTAATGCGCAAAACCAAAAACTGGCCAAAGGCCGGGTGGAAGATACCGGCATTTCGGCGGACAGTTTTGCCCGGCAAAAGAAAGTCGGCAACGGTCTCGGGGCTTTGGACGACAACACCTACGCAACATTTACTTTGCCGTTCCTTCTGAGACAAAAGCCCACGACAGGACAACCAGGCCGCTAAGCCGCAACAATTCAATAGAACGTTAATTAACCCTAATCTTCGCTAATGAAATCGGACCCTGCATTCTCATTTTTTCCTGCCCGACGTGGTCACTGTTTAGTGAGGCCCTGTACTTTGGATGCGGACTTTCTCCTCCTAAGGATTAGCGTGAATCAGCGAAGATTAGCGGTTTCTCTACTCGCTCTGCTCAGCTTGTTCTTCTTTGGCTGTTGGGAGGTTGGCGCTCAGGTTCCGGGAGCGCTCGATCAGGTCGATTCCGCGCAACAAAGGCGCAAAGCGCAGCGATCCGCACATTCCGGCCTAAACGAGGGGGAGACCGCGCCTGAGCTATTTCCGGGCGAGTCGAGTGATCTCGGACCGCAATCGGTTTTGAGAATGAAGGCGCGCAAGACCTGGTTCGAAGCGCAGGCGGACGTGCAATATTTCTATACCGATAACATGTTCCTCACCGAACATAACAAACAGGAAGCGGCTGTGCTCTTGAGCACTGCGCAGTTCGCGCTCGCGCCGACACCCTACGACCTTGGTCCAGGCCAGTTCTATCCCCGCATCGGATATCGGCATCAATGGTACGATTTCGGATTGGACGGTGCGAAATTAGACGGCTCGGCTTTGCGGTTGAGAGAATTCGATTTTAATGCGCAAACGGCTTTCACAGATGGACAGTGGTCTCATGAAAATTGGATCTTGGAGGCCGGCTTTGATTTCACGCGTCTGATGTCCACCGACGGCTATGATGAGTTTTATAAAGAGTACGTTCCGCGCTGGGGCGTGCAACGGCTCTTTCCACTGGACGATAAGACAGTGGTCTCACTGGGTTACGAAGGCGACTACCGTTTCTCGACTGCAGATATCTCTTTCAACAACGACTTTAATGACCGAACCGACCATTCGTTTTTTGCGCTCTGCACCCGGACCCTGTGCCAGTATGCAGTGATTCAGCCCTATTACCGATTTAAGTACACGCGCTTTACCGCAAATACCGACCGCCAGGATTATCTCCATTCGCTGGGTATTGCGCTTTACTGCTTTTTCACGCCGAATATCAGCGTCCGTGGGTTTGTCGGTTAT
>Ga0137403_10010861_pt1 | contig 10067 bp, 8 predicted proteins | sample CZOMad2_1_16fung_FD_122057 | JGI IMG/M metagenome (GOLD analysis project Ga0137403, IMG submission 122057) | Vadose zone soil fungal communities from Angelo Coast Range Reserve, California, USA - CZOMad2_1_16fungal (Hybrid Assembly) | ecosystem: Environmental > Terrestrial > Soil > Vadose zone... | reverse complement strand
CGATTTCTTCACCAGCCCCGAATTCCGTCAGTTGCTCCAGGAACGGAACATCAAGCTCATCACCTGGCGCGAACTCGCCCGCGCCTTCCAGCATTGAGTCCTGCCGGCCGCTTGCCTGGTCTTTCCTCCGGACATCATTTCGCGCTATTTTCTGTGTGAAAGCTCTCGTTCGAATGAGGCCCACGCATGCTCGCTCAACCGGATCCGCAAGAAAAATCCGCCTTCAAGAACCCCTTCCTCTATTCCTGGGCCGCCCTCGGCATTGCCGCACTCGTTGTGGGCTGGATTCTTTTCTCCCGCTGGCACGAAAACCACGACATTGAAAAGCGCGCCAAAGAAGAGAGAACCCAGAAACAGCAGGAGCAGGATCGCCTCGCCCTCGAACAACTCGGCGGAAAGGAGCTCGCCATCCAAAGCTTCTACGCCTCCCTGGGAGAAATTCGCCGCGGTGAAACTGTTCAATTGTGCTACGGCGTGGCCAACGCCAAGACCGTTAAGCTCGAACCCCAGCCCAATCCCGTCTGGCCCTCTTACTCCCGCTGCGTTGACGTAACCCCCACTAAATCAACTACCTACATACTGACCATCACCGATGCCGCCGGCAACACCCGCACTCAGAGTCTTGAAGTAAAGGTCCGCTAACTAACGGTAAGGCCGGTTCTGGCCGAATCTTGCTCTTCCTCTTGTGACTTCAATTCCCGCGCATCTATAATGTCTCCTTACGCGGGGTCCGGCAGACCATCCGTTGGTCCCGGACTCCGCCGACTTTTTTAGCGAACTGACACTCGACTACCATGTCCGACCCACTAGCCAAGATCAAGAAAAAGCTGCAAGACGAAATCGACCAGCTCTCGCACGAGCTCAGCGTCGAGCTTCCCAAGGAGATCGCTGTCGCCCGCGCCCACGGCGACCTTTCCGAAAACGCCGAGTACAAGTACGCCAAGGAACGCCAGGGCTACGTCAACCTCAAGATCGGCCATCTCAAGAAGCGCATGGGCGATCTCAGCATGCTGAACCTCAGCAATATCCCGAAAGACCGCTCCGGCTATGGCTCACGCATAGTCGTGCTGGACGTTCAGCGCGACGCAAAAATCGAATACACCCTCGTGAGCACCGAGGAAGCCGACGCCGAGAAGGGCCTCATCTCCACCACCTCCCCCATCGGCAAGGCGCTCCTCAACCGCAAGGTCGGCGACGAAATCGAAGTTGCCACGCCCGCCGGCAAGAAGGAATTTGAAATCGTCCGCCTCGTCACCATCCACGACGGCGAGTAACCTTCTGGCTGTTCCGGGCGTCCTATTCTATAGATCGTGTGGGCGCCTGTGAGGACTTATGAATTGGGGGGCAGGCCCGGCGCTCGGGCTTCTTACCGTTTCCGGCTATCTCTTATTCCTGGCTGGAGCCGCACTCGTGTGGCGCAAGCGCGGCGAACTTTCCGTATGGGTCCAGGATGAGATTTCCGTTTTCCGCCGCAACTTCTCCCGCTATACCCCGGCCGGTCCGTTTTACGCCATCCGCGAAGAATCCCGCTTCAAAGCCATCCCGGCTTCCTTTTTCCACTCGCTAAGCCGCTTGCCGCGCAGTTGTATCAATGGCGGCCCCATACTTCTTCTGATCGGCCTGCTCCTCTTCGTTCTCGATTTCTTCGTCTGATGATTTCCTCCTCTCTGCGATCTCTGTGTCTCTGCGTTAAGTTTCTTTTCTCCGGAGCATCCTTTGCCGTTGGCTAGACAAACCGCTATCCCTTTGCCATCCTCATTTCGATGAAACCTGCTCTCATTGTTCATGGCGGCGCGTGGGACATTCCTGACCAAGCCGTGGAAGCTTGCAAATCCGGCTGCCATGCCGCCCTCGCTGCGGGTTGGTCCATCCTGCAACGCGGCGGCTCCGCTCTTGACGCCGTCGAAGCCGCCATCATCGTTCTCGAAGACGCCCCCGTCTTCGACGCCGGTTACGGCTCGCACCTCAATTTTGACGGCCGCGTCGAATGCGACGCCATCGTCATGAACGGCGCAACGCTTCGCGCCGGCGCTGCCGCCACTTTGCAACGCATCAAGAATCCCATTCAGCTCGCGCGCAAGATTCTGGAAGATTGCCCGCATATGATGCTCGTCGCCGAAGGCGCAGAGCGCTTCGCAAAACAATACGGAATCAAGCTGTGCAAGCCGGAAGAATTGGTCAGCGAAGCCGAGCGCGAAGCCTGGAGGAAATGCAAGTCAGACAAGCACGCCGCCGAGCATCACCGCGGCCACGAACAGGGAACCGTCGGCGCCGTGGCTCTCGACGCCAACGGAAGCCTCTTCGCCGCCACTTCCACCGGCGGCACCTGTTGCAAACTCCCCGGCCGCGTCGGCGATTCTCCACTCATCGGCTGCGGTTGTTACGCCGACGTCACCGCTGGCGGCGTCTCCTGCACCGGTCTCGGCGAAGCCATCATGAAAATCGTGATGGCCAAAACCGCCGTCGATTTTCTTCGCTATCCGCCGCGCGAACTCGCCACGCCCAAAGAAGCCGCCGATCACGCCGCCCAGGAATCTGTACTTCTTCTCAAAGAACGGGGCCGCGGCACCGGCGGTCTCATTCTTCTCGACCGCGACGGCACTCCCGCCTTCGCCTTCAACACTCCCCGCATGGCCTACGGCTACGTCGCCGATGACGGCTCTTTAATCACCACCGTCTAACTCGTCCTGGGAACGCCGATCTCCCGATCGGCCTCTTAACCATTTTCCTCTCGTTTTTTCGTCATCGTCGAATTCGGTGTAAACTCCACGCCACATTTCTCAATCCTTCAAAAGGTGCCGCTCATGACGCGAATCTCGTTCGTTTTTCTGGCCTTCCTCACATCGTTTTTATTTGCCGCCGCAGCTCACGCTCAGTCCGCCGACCTCCTCCTCCTCAACGGCCACATCATCACGGTCGACTCCCGCGACTCCATCGCCCAAGCCCTTTTCATCCACGACGGAAAAATCGCCGCCGTCGGCACTAACGACGAAATCCGCAACCTCGCCCCTAAAGACACACGCGTCCTCGACCTACACGGTCTCACCGTCACTCCCGGCCTCATCGACACCCACTGCCACTTCGACGAAACTTCCGTCCTCTACGACATCACCCTCAGCGAAGTCACCAGCATTAAAGACGTCGTCGAACTCGTCCGCAAAAAAGCCGCCACCCTCAAACCCGGTGAATGGATCCAGGGCGCCGGCTGGGACGAATCCAAATTCGCGGAACGCCGTTACGTCACCGCTGCCGATCTCGACGCCGTCGCTCCCAACAATCCCGTGTGGCTCCAGCACACCACCGGTCACTACGGCGTCGCCAACTCCGCGGCCCTCCGCCTCGCCAAAATCACCGCCGAAACAAAAGATCCCGAAGCCGGCATCATCGTTCGCGACGCGCACGGCAATCCTGCAGGCGTCCTCAAAGAGACCGCGATGAACCTTGTCTACAAACTCGTTCCGCCCTACACCCACGATCAGCGTCGCAACGGTCTTCTCCGCATAATGGCCGACTTTAATAAGGAAGGCATGACCGCCGTAAAAGATCCCGGCATGGAACCAGGAGCGTGGCAGCTTTACGAGGAACTACTCAACGAGAAAAAATCCACCGTCCGTATCTTCGCCTTGGTCCGTGGTGGCCGCACACTCGATTCCGCCCGCACCGCATTCGCCGAACTCCAAACTCGTCCCAAGCCTCCAATATCCCTCCGCGACGGCATGCTCTTCTCCGGCGGCGTAAAACTTTTCATGGACGGCAGCGGCGGCGGCCGCACTGCATGGGTCTACGAACCCTGGTACAAAAACGCCACCGAACTCGACGGCACCAACACCGGCTATCCCAACATCGAGCCGCCCGTGTATCACGACATGGTCAAACTCTTTCACGACGCCGGCTACCACGTCAGCACACATGCCGTCGGCGATCGCGCCATCGACACCGTCGTCGACACCTACGCCGCGCTCCTGAAAGAAAAGCCCACGAAAGGCCTTCGCCACGGAATCATCCACGCCAACATTCCCACAGACCACGCCATCGACGCCATGGCCCAGCTCCAGCGCGATTACGACGCCGGCTATCCCGAAACGCAACCGCCCTTTATGTGGTGGATTGGCAATCTGTACGCCACCAGCTTCGGCCCCAAGCGTGAAGCGCGCCTTATGCCCTACAAAACCTACACACAAAAACATATTATCTGGACCGGTGGCTCGGACTTTTTCGTCGACCCGTTTCCCGCTCGCTACGGCCTCTGGTCCAGCGTCGTGCGCAAAACCCAAACCGGCGAACAACCCTTCGGTCTATCCGAATCCGTCGACATTCACACCGCTCTCAAGTCCTACACCATCTGGGCCGCCCATCAACTCTTCCTCGAAAATCGTGTCGGCTCTCTCGAACCCGGCAAAGACGCTGACCTCGCCGTCTGGGACCGCGACCTCTACTCCATCCCCTCCGACCAACTCAAAGACCTAAAATGCCAGCTAACCCTCCTCCACGGCCAAATCGTCTACAAATCCTCTGAATCTTCGCTATCAATGAACTGAAGGTTGTAGGGTCCCAGTCCCGTGCAAAGGACTCGTACTCCTTCTTGCTCGAATCGGCAAGTATAGGCTGGCTGTGCGCAGAGGAATTCTCTTCGTGGGTAGAGCAGTTCTACAATTTGCACGTCCTCGGCGCATTTGCTACCAAGAACCCATGAAACGAAAGGGCTTACGCTGCCGCCGATTGGTTGCGGGATTGCTCCCTTAACTTTGCTCACGTGTAATCAAGTGTAAGTGTGTCTGCCGAGATCGGGTCGTGGAAGACAAATAGCTCGATTAGCCACTCTCAGCGGGTGGAAAGGGCTAAGTTCTCCGCATTCTTTCGGCACCGATCACGTCGTGAACCGTCTGGTGGTTACGAACAGGAGTTGTTATGAGAATACCAGCCTCTCGTACAGCTTTGCTGCTTTTCGCATTTTTGTTGCTCCCTGGCATGGCCTCAGCCGATTCGGTAAGCCTCAACGTATCCTCTGCCGCGAGCGTGCCACAGGGCAACAACTTCACTGTCGACGTCAACATCTCCGGCGTGACCGATCTTTACGATTTTCAGTTTGATCTTTCTTTTGACCCAACTATTCTGCAAGTCACCAATATCACCGAAGGCGCCTTCCTGCCCGGCTCCGGTGCGACCTTTTTCCTTCCCGGCTTTATCGACAATTCCTCCGGCACTATCACCTTCAACGCAGACACCCTCGAAGCCGCCATCCCAGGCGCCAACGGCGCCGGTACGCTCATCGAATTTAGTTTCGACGCCAGTAGTGTGGGTACAAGCTTCCTGAACCTGGACAACATCATCTTGCAGGATTCGCAGGGGAACTTGATTTCCAGCTCGACGACGAATGGCTCTGTAACCGTGACTAGTGTCACTGTTCCGACTCCGGAGCCAGGCACATTTGCCTTCCTCGTCGTTGGTTTTCTGGTGATTGTCGCTTTCGGTGTTTTCCGTCGCTGACGTTTCCAGTTCGCAAAGCTCTCCCCGGGCAATCTGGTCTTTGCGAATTTCACGATTGCGAAAGCGGAGAAAAGTTTCGGGCCATCGGTATCACTGACTTACAAAAATCGGCCATGGAGCGATTTCATGCGATTGCTAATCGGGGTATTGGTTGTAGTTGTTCTATTGCTGCCGTTCAGCGTTGTCACAAAAGCTCAGGACCTGCCGGCCACTTGCGCGGACTGGTCTGCCGTGCAGAGCTGGACCGGCACGATCACCTACAGTGGTTCCGGAAGTGGCTCCAAAGACGGACTGACGGAGGAGATTTCGGAGCACGCCACGATCAATTTCACCACCGAGAAGAGCCCTTCGCCGTGCGACATAAACGGGGACTTCAGCAATGGAGAGGGAATCACCGGTTGGTCGTCGTTAACGGCCAAGACCACTTACAGTGTCACCTTGCACGACGTTTTCACGAGCCCGCAAACCGATTCGAATGGACATTCTTGCACCGGCACTATCAACTACGATGTCACGAACGGGACCGCGAGCATTGCGAGCGCCCAGGTCAACATGAACTTTGCGAGTGCAACGTCTGGCACTCATCTCGTTAATGCCGATCAGATAGTAGATGGAGTTACAGAGAGCTTCAGCGGCTGCGGAAATTCCACAAGCCAGCAAGTCAACTTCTGGCTATGGGGACCGAGCTTATTTCCACCGAACGGCGTAACGTTGCCGGCCAAGGTCGGCCCAGTATCGGGAAACTTGACGTTCACGGCCCCCGGGGGCTTGGGTGAACCCATTCAGTGGACCGTGAGCTGGACGATTACACCGAACATCAACTACGAGGTGCTCCTGATCACTTCGCCGGACTATGCGGATTGGCGCCCCGCCAGCGGAAAAAGCGAAACCGATTTTTCCGCCGGAATACTCGGCGTGAACGTCTATGTCGCAGATAAGGACACCGGGCAGTCCGTGGCCAACCTTTCCGTGGATGGGTGGAAGGTCGAACTGAAGGATGTGTCGCACGAGCCGGGAGTGTCCATGAATTATCCTCCCAAGAACAAGCTGATCTCTCCGTCACCTCCTGATCTCGATTTCAAGGATCTGAACACCGGGATCTTTCCCAACGTGAAGGTATCCGACGACGGGCTGACACTGACGGCCACACCCGATCCCTCGACTGACAATCAGCTTGCCTTTTTCATGAACTCCCGCGATTGGGGCGCGTGGGGAACGCTGAACATCACAATCACGCTTGCCGGTCAAACCTTCAAAGCGCATTTTGCTGGCGACGAGACCACCGACATTCTGCTCCCCAAGCGCCAACAGGGCTCCTTCATCGCCGACAGTTGGAAAACCGCTCACAACCTTCCTCTCGAAACAGCGGACTCCGATGATTCAGAAGCAAAACCCAATGGAGAACCAGAATGTGTAGGCGACGGCTTGACTCTTTACGAAGAATATCGCGGCTTCATGGAGGGCGGAAAGCACATCGAGGGTGATCCGGCTAAGAAAGACTTTTTCGTTCGAAACATCGGCGGCGGCGATTTGAAACCCGGCATTATGAAGTTCACGCAGATCACTGGGTTGAATGTTCATAAGGATCTCCGCGACGACGAGATAGACGGCGTGCACGGCACCCAACTGGGTGACAGGCTCATCAATTTCAATCACGCCCAAGCCGCTCACGAGGTTGATCAGCACGGCGTTATTCTTGCTGTGTGCGGAGACACCAACGGCGGGGCGACTATCCTAAACGTGTCAGGCGTCCACGGCAGGCCCGGCCTCACGAATGGTATTTGCATGGAGTGGCGGGACCATCCTGGCGGCCCCTTTGATCCACATTCCCTGGGTTCTCACCAAACGCACGGCGGAGTGATCACACCTACGGCTGCGCTCCAGCAATATGACATTGCCGTTGCCCATGAACTCGCGCATAGCGTCGGCGCTGACCATCACGGAGAAGGCGACATCGGCAGCATGAGCTTCACTCTCTTGGGCCCCAATGACCCGGCAAACACAACCGGGCAGCCTGTTTTTACTGTCCAGGGCCAGGGCGGATTCGTTCATCTTCTTCAGGAAGATACCAAAGCGGAGATCGCCCCGATAATGTGGTCCAACCTTACCAAACAGGTGACCGACATCTGCGGCCAGGTCAGCGCAATCTATTCTCCTCAATTTTTCAGTGGGCCCTGCCGGCTATTCATTCTTAATCTTCCTGTCAATCTTTCCCTCTATATGGGCCGCCCGAATGCTTTGCACAGCGGCAACGATCAGTGCATCATGCGCTACTTCTTTGCCAACGGATATCCTTCGGCCGGAAGCAGCACGACTTTCTACGTCTCTCCCGCAGGCACGGAGCCCCTCGGAACAACTCTGTGCACTAGTCCGGCGGGCACGGGAATCAACGACCCCAACCACAAACCGCAACCGCGCTTTTTCGGCGCCGCATCGGGCCGCGGCAATTGCAAAGACCAGATATGCGTAAACGACAAGTACGCCCCAATACCGGATTGAGGACCCCATGAAACGCTACGTTCTCTTCTTTTTGATCTTGATTTCTCCGGCGACAATGTTTGCGCAACAACAGCCGCCGCAACCGCCCGCTCCCGATCTCTCCCTCTCGGCCAATGCCGGCAGCTCCAATCTCTATGCTGGCTGGCCCCTGATTCTTAATCTGACCGTGATGAATTCGACGGGGCTGGATCCGAACGCTACCCCCGCTCCGTTGGTCGTTTCTCCCGTGGGTGTTCCCTGGCCCAACGCAATCAGTATTTCGGTTGCTTCGAGCACCGGCTCGCCGGTCCAATGGCCTCTTAATCTGATTGGCACGCCAAGTGATCCAGTCCTGACATTGGCGCCGGCCGACTACGTCCGTATGACCTGGCAAATGTCCGCTGCGGATGTTTCCGCGCTTGTTCCAGGAACCTACACAATCACTGCGTCCATGCAGGTCAGCAATTCAAACGGCTGGAATGGTTCGGTGCAGTCTCCGCCTGTTACTCTCACGGTCGGACCGGAACCAACGCTCACGGCGAGCCAGCAAGCCGAAAAAGCGTTTCAGATTGCGGAATTCTCGATCAATACAGGCGATTTCGTTACCGCTGTAAATGCAACGCAGCAATTGCGTCTGAATCAACCGGACAACGCGAACGCCGCGGCTGTCGCTGCGGGTGTTCTGAATTTAGCGGGTTATGGCGCGCTGGCTTTTCTACAGACCAGCGATGCACTGAACACCTTCTATCGTACAAATCCAAATCCCGTCGAAGCCCCTATCAATCTATTGTCGTCATACCAGCAGCTCGTTAATACAATCGCCACGCCGGATACGACTGCCCCCGCGCCTACATCTACCTCCGAATCGAGCGCTTTGCTTACCTATAGTCCCAATGCACAGACTCTCGCGCTCTCCGCAATCGTTTCAACTTCGCCAGGAAGCGTGGACGGCGGCAGCGTGACGTTTACGATTGCCGGCATCGCCGGATCCGCAACATCCAATCCGGTCACCGCAGGCTCGGCGAGCGCGACATTTCCCGTTCCCGGCGGAACGCACGCGGGAAGCTACCCAATGCAGGCCGCTTACATCGGCACTGCTGCTTTTGCTCCCAGCAGCGACGCAACCGCCGCGCTCTCAATCGCTCAGGTCACTCCCGCAATTCAATGGGGTAATCCTTCCGACATCACCGTGGGCGTTGCCCTTGGCCCGACGCAGCTGAACGCTACAGCGAATGTGCCGGGAACTTTCACGTATCTGCCGCCGGCAGGAACCGTGCTTCCCGTAGGAACGGCCCAAAGGCTGTCGGCCACTTTTGTCCCCACCGATTCAATTGACTACAACTCTGCTTCGGCCAGCGCATTAATCAACGTGAACAACGTGAAAGTCGTCCCCGGAGACTTGAACGGAGACGGAGTTGTCAACTGCGCCGATATGGCCATCGTGAAAAATTCCTTCGGCAAGAAAACGGGCCAGCTCGGTTTTGACCCGCGAGCCGACGTCAATCACGACGGCGTCGTGAACATCCTCGATCTTTCCACGGTCTCAAGATTGCTGCCCGCGGGCACCGTTTGCCCCTAATACCCGCCTCAATGTTCGGTGGCGTATGAAATTTGCCGGCGGTAGCGCATCGACCTCGGCGAAAAATCTTGTGGGTAGCTTCTCCGTGCGCTGCCCCACGTCATCCGCACAGATCAGGAACTCGCTCGTCTAACCGACGAATTGCAGCTTTTTCTCCCACCCTCTTCTTTTCCGCGTAGTGGCCAATCTTTAGATTGGCTCTTTTCTCTTCGCCTCTATGTGTAGTGGCAGGACTTCAGTCCGCCCTCCTGCCTCGCCCAGTTGTAGTGGCGGGTCTTCAGACCCGTGTCTTTCTCTTTCTTCTAGAGCATGGTGACCGTACAACTCGCGGAGTTGGCCTCTTCGATTTGGATCGTTAGCGCGTTAGCAGAACAGCCCAAGACCTATTAGTTCGGTTCGAAGCGCGGCGGCGTCTGTAAAGAGGACGCCATGCATACCACAGGCCTTCGCTGCCTCCACGTTGGGTTCGCGGTCATCGACGTAAACAGTCAAGGCAGGGTCGATTGCAAAAGTCTCCAGGAAA
>Ga0137403_10010860_pt1 | contig 10068 bp, 8 predicted proteins | sample CZOMad2_1_16fung_FD_122057 | JGI IMG/M metagenome (GOLD analysis project Ga0137403, IMG submission 122057) | Vadose zone soil fungal communities from Angelo Coast Range Reserve, California, USA - CZOMad2_1_16fungal (Hybrid Assembly) | ecosystem: Environmental > Terrestrial > Soil > Vadose zone... | reverse complement strand
TGGGCACGAAGTCGCGGGTCGCGTGGAGGAAGTCGGTAGCGATGTGACGCACCTCTCAGCAGGAGATCGCGTTTGCGTACATTATTTGGTTCACTGCGAAAGCTGCGAGTTTTGTGTTCGCGGCTTGGAACAATTCTGTCGCACCGGACAGATGATCGGCAAACATCGGGACGGCGGTTACGCGGAATTCATCAAGGTTCCCGGCGCGAACGCGTTCCCGCTACCCGACGAGATTCCGTTCGAAGTCGGCGCAATCATGATGTGCTCATCGGCAACTGCGCTTCATGCGCTGAAGAAGGCGCGCTTCAAAGCCGGCGAGTCGATTGCGATTTTTGGCTTTGGCGGACTCGGATTCTCCGCATTGCAATTGGCACGCGCTTTCGATTGCGAAGATGTCTATGTCGTTGAAATCAATCCTGCGAAGCTTGCGTCAGCCGCTAGCATGGGAGCTATCGCGATCGACGCCAGGTCCGCAGATCCGGTCCAGCAAATCAAAGAGGCAACCTCTGGAACAGGAGTCGATGTCGCACTCGAATTGATTGGGTCTGCAAAAACCATGCGCCAGGCCGTGCTCTGCCTGGGCCCTCTCGGACGCGCCGCTCTCGTCGGATTAACCGCCGAGTCCATGTCGATCCTTCCGTATACGGAATTGATCAACAAAGAAGCGGAGATCATCGGCGTCTCGGATCATCTCGCGACTGAACTTCCGACGCTCATAGAATTAGCGTGCAGCGGAAAACTTCGTTTTCCTCAAGAGACATTGCGCGTCGTCGACCTTAACGCCGCCCAAATCAACGCGGCACTAGACGCACTTCAGGATTCCATTGATCACGTCAGAACGGTAATAGTTACGAGTGACGAGTGACGAGCTAACAGAATTTGCCAAGCGCTACGCAAAAGCGTGGTGCAGTCACAATCCGGAAAGCGTGGCGGCGTTCTTCGCCGAGAATGCTTCGTTGACCGTGAATGGCGGACACCGGACTCCGGCTTTGGAAATTGCGCGCGGATTCATGCACGATTTTCCGGACATGATCGTCACCTTCGACAAACTCGAGCCACGGGCAGACCGAACCGCATTCCACTGGACGTTGACAGGAACGTACGCACGAACAGGAAATCACGTTCGGATCAGCGGCTACGAACTGTGGAAGATTGACAATGCCGGCTTGATCGCGGAATCGAGCGGCCATTTCGATGCCGCCGAGTTCGAACATCAACTCATGCACGGCGTCGAGCCATTGTAGGGCAGGTCAGGTAACGACATTGTTACTAAATCCTGGCCTTCGGAGAGAAGCACGTGGCCAGGTTACTTCGATTCTCTGTTAGAAATTACGTTCCGGAGGACCTATGCAAACCAACCACATGTCAGCAGATCATTTTACAGAAAGAACCAGTGAGCCAGAGGCCATGCGGCGCGTCCTTTCTCTTATCGTTGTCATTGTGACGTTCTTGTTTTTTGCGCCGCACACAGCTCAAGCCGTGGCCGGTGATCTCGATCCCCGCTTTGGCAGCGGTGGCATGGTGCAGACTGACTTTTCCGGGGGCGATGACTATGGATTCGGCGTTAAAGTTCAGTCCGACGGCAAGACCGTTGTCGTCGGAGAAAGCGGCGTCTATCCGCTTTTTCACTCGGCGCTGACCCGTTACACCAGGAACGGAACACTCGATCAAACGTTCGGCATCGGCGGCAAGGTGGTTGCCACGCTTGATCCGGGTGGCGATGGCTCAACCGCGATCGCATTTCAGCCGGATGGCAAGATTGTGACCGCCGGCTCGGTCATTCACAACAATTTCGTCGTCGCCTTCGTCACCGCCCGGTTTAATCCCGACGGCAGCCTCGACCAGACATTTGGCACCAATGGCAGCGTGCAGACGACTTTTGGTGATGCCGCGGCCGAGGGCAACGATGTGGTTTTGCAAGGCGATGGGAAAATCATCGTAGTCGGGTTTACTGGCGCCGGCTCTTACAGCTCCTTGAATAATTTTGCGCTTGTCCGCTCCAACTCGGATGGAAGTCTTGATCAAAGCTTCGGCGCCGGCGGCAAGGTCAAAAGCGCCAGCGGAGTCGCGACCTCCGCGGTGTTGCAAGCCGACGGTAAGATAGTGGTGGGCGGCACCTACGACACCGGCAGCAGCAATGGATTCATGGTCGCCCGCTACAACTCGAACGGCACGCTCGACGGCACGTTTGGCAACGCTGGAGTGACTAAGACGGCGATCGGCAGCGGCGACGCATTTTCCTTCGGCATCGGCCTTCTCAGCGATGGCCGGATCGTTGTGGGCGGCTACTCCGCCACCATTCAGGACCACGATTTCACCGTCGCGTGCTACAATGCGAACGGCACGCTTGACCAAACTTTCGGCTCCGGCGGAATCGCCACGACCGATTTTTCGGGCGGCACCGATGACATCGCTTACGCGTTGGCCGTGCAACGTGATAACAAAATCGTCCTCGGCGGGCGTAGCGGCGACTATCCCACCTTCAACTTCGCGGTCGCCCGCTACACCAGCACCGGCCAGCTCGATCAGACGTTCGGCACAGGCGGCAAGGTCCTCACTGCCGTTTCCAACGACAGCAACGGCTACGCCTTGACGATTGCCGGCAGCAAGATCACCCTCGCGGGCGCAGTCGCCAACAGCCAAAGCCCGTTCGACTTCGGCGTGGCGCGCTATCTCGCCCGCTAGGAAGCGTTCGAATCAGCGGATACGAACTTTGGAGATCGGTAACGACGGTCTCAACGCCGGCCGACTACGAACGGTAGCCCGAACAGGGCGCCAAGCCATTATCGGCGGGCGCATCGCCTGTCGACATTTTGGCTTTGGCAAGCGGCGGGGTTGCCCTACAACGATTTGCGCAACTGGAGAACGCATGAAATCTCAACGACCTCGCTAATCTCGGACAGATCATCGGCGCTGTTGCTGTCGTGATCTCGTTGTTCTATGTCGCTTCGCAAATTCGGCAGAACACAAACGCTGTTCGATCTGCCACGGCTCAGACAGTGCACGAGCATTTTGCCAAGTGGTACCATCTGGTCGCCGCTGATGATGAGCTTTCCCAAATCGTTGCGAAGGGATTGCGCGATTACGGATCACTTTCTGAAAAGGAGAGAGTTCGTTTTATCGCGGCTTTCATGGCGTTCCTCTCCTATTCGCAGAATGCCTTTCTGAAGTGGCGCGAAGGATTGCTTGCGTCGCCGTTGTGGATGGGTTGGCAGAATGTCATTATGAACCTCGTCGGAGCGCCGGGTGGCAAGGCGTTTTGGAAAGATCGCGCTTATATGTTTGGTGATGAATTCCGCCGATACATCGAAGACGACCTTATCAAAAGACAGCCGCACCCCGACGCGAAACCGATGGGCGTCTTCAGCATTAGCCAGCGCTCCGAGTAGCTGGACGCGCTCCGCCCTGCTGGCGGTCCGGCCAATTTCGCGATTGTGATTGGCGGCATTGTCGGCGAAAACAGCGCGCGGTGTGAAATCTGCAACTGAGCCAAGAGCATGCACACTCTTCATCTCATCATCGTCTTCGCGCTGGTGGCGACGGTCTTCACTGCTTGCCTGCGCGAGTGGGCGTCGCCGGATCTGGTGGCACTCAGCGCGATGGGAGTGCTGCTCGTCACGGGTATCCTGAGCGCGGATGAAACGCTCGCCGTCTTCAGCAACAGCGCGCCGGTCGTGATCGGTTGCATGTTCGTCTTGAGCGCGGGACTCGAGCGCACCGGCGCGATCGACTCGCTCGCTCACGTCTTTATGCGGCTGGCGGGTAAGAACGAATGGCGTGCCTTACTCGCTCTCGCGCTTCTGATCGTGCCGCTCTCGGCCATGGTTAACCACCTTCCAGTGGTCGTGGTCTTCGTCCCTGTAATCCTGGCCCTGGCGCGTAACACCGACCTGAAAGCCTCACGCCTTCTCATCCCACTTTCTTTTTTCTCGATCCTCGGCGGCACCTGCACTCTGATCGGCATGAAGACCAATCTGCTCGTGAACGGAATCGCCCACCGTCGCGGTCTCCCGCAGTTTGGGATGTTTGAAATAACGCCGCTTGGACTCATCTACGCGGCGGCCGGGGTCGCTTATCTGCTCATCTTTGCCCGCAAACTTTTGCCCTATCGTGAGAGCCTCGCGGCCCTTATCGGCGGCGGAATGCCGAGGCTGTTTCTCACTCAGGCGGTGATCAGCAACACTTCACCGCTGCTCGGGAAAACAATCGCCGAGACGCCGCTCGCCCGCCTCCGCGAGGCGAAGATCATCGATGTGGTGCGCGACGGTCAGCGGATCGACACGCCACTCGATAGGCTGCGCTTTGCCGCCGGCGATCAATTACTGCTTGAGACGCCCGTCGCCGGGGTCAAGGGAATCAAGGAAATGCCGGGCGTGCTTTTCCAATCGGAAGCCGAGCTCGGCGTCGCGACCACCGGCGAGCACGAAGCCGTTCTGATGGAAGGAATCCTCGGAAGCCGCTCCACTTTTCTCGGCAAGACGCTCCGCGACCTCAATTTCCGCAAGCAATATGGCGTTCACATCCTCGCCGTGCATCGTCAGGGCGAAAACCTGCGCGAACATTTCGAAGATGTGGAGCTGGACTTTGGCGATACCCTTCTTGTGCAAGGCCCGGCCGAGGGAATTCATCGCCTGATGCAGGAGCGCGACTTCCTCAGTCTCACCGAGCCGACCCAGCGCGCCTTTCGCCGGCACAAAGCGCCGCTAGCGATCGTGGCGAGCGGGAGCGTCATCGTACTCGGCGCGTTCCACGTCCTGCCGATCGCCGCCCTGGCCTTGATCGCCGCCGTTTTCATTGTTGTTACCCGCTGCCTCGACATCGAGGAGGCGCGCGGAGCGGTCGAATGGAGAATCCTCTATATGATTCTCGGCATGCTCGCGCTCGGCACTGCGATGGAAAAGACCGGTGCCGCCCACCTCATCGCCAGTGGGTTGACCGGCGCGGTCGGTCGCTTCGGACCGGCGGTTACGCTCTCGGTCACGTATCTTGTGGCGACGCTCCTCACCGAGTTGATCAGCAACAACGCTGTCGCCGTCCTCTTAACCCCGATCGCATTCGAAATTGCAGCCACAATGGGAGTCGACGCCCGGCCGTTCGCGGTCGCGGTCATGTTCGGTTGCGCAGCCAGTTTCGCGACCCCGATCGGACATCAAACCAACACCTACGTCTTTGGCGCAGGTGGTTATCGCTTCTCCGATTTCCCGAAGATCGGCGCGCCGCTCAATATCCTTCTCTGGATCGTAGCGAGCATCCTCATCCCGATATTCTGGCCCTTCGTGCCGAAACCTTGATATCGGTGGGACCTGTCTCCCGCTAGCGAGCTTGCCTTCGTCAGAGGTTGTTTATCAATCGGCATACTCGGCTACGGCCTTGGCTACGTCGATGGTGGAAGCGTTGCTGCCCAAGTCGCGAGGCCCACTTTGCTTTCGGCGAAGGCGAGAAGGAATTGCACGTGACCGTGGTGAAGGATCCAAAGGACCCACAGGCAAAGGGCAGCATCGTAAAGATCGCAAATGTGAAGTAACAGAAGGCGCGAGGCATGACCTTCTTCGTCGCCTCTCCTCCTCGTTCGAGGAGAGGACTGAGGTGAGGAGTCGAGCCGATGTAACGCTTTAACGATTCAACGGTTCAACGGATTGCCGTGCCAAACAGCGATCGAGTTACTGCTTGTCGTATGCCGCTTTTTCGTGAGCCTTCTGACCGTGCGCATCAGTTCCGTTCGCCTTTACGACGCGGGACTTGCCATCAGGTGCTGCAACAATGCGTCCTGTGACAGTTGTCTTGCCATCCTTCTTAACGGTGAACCCCAACTTATGGTCGTCAATTTTCTTGTACGACCGCATATCGGACTTTGGATCACCGGTGACGGCATAGTCGTTCCCATCAAATTTACCAGTCCACTCGTTATGCGTTGGCTTGCCGTCCTTGTCGGTGCCATCGATGACAACTTTCACTTGGTCGCCAGCGGCCTCATACACAACGCTAGTGTTCTTTCCCGCGTCAGGGGTAAGCTTTGATTTCGCTTCATTCAGTTTCCACGTGCCAATTTGAGGGTCATCGGCGGCGAAGCACGTTGCCCCCGCGAAAAAGCTAAGCGCGAGAGTTAATCCTATAGTTTTTATTTTCATTGCCTCCATCGATCACGGATTTTCAGGTTCCGTCAATGTTTCTTTTCAAACTTACAAACGGGAAAAGGCGTTCGCATCAGCGGCTACGAACTTTGGAAGATCGACAACGGCGGACTCATCGCCGAATCGAAAGGTCACTTCGACAGTGCATAGTACGAACGTCAACTCGAGCACGGTGTCGATGGCTAATTATCGGGGGCCGTTTTTAAGCCACTGATTTTGCAGTAGGTTCACTGCGACATCAGACGAAAGCATCTTGAGTCCTGTGGTTGAACAATTTCCATCACCTGCCGAGTTGAGCGAGCGATTTGCAGCGGAACTCGTAACTGCTGAATTACGCTTCAGGTCAGCGGTAAGTAACGTCGATGCTCGCGTTGCTTTCGGTGGCTATGCTTTATCTCGGCTTGCTACACCGAATAGCAGCTTGCAATACGCGAGACCGACCCCCACTGGCGTGGAACACGCCGCATGGCTGCTCTATCCAGAATTCGATAAGAGTTCGGCGCGTGATGGCGGGCGTATGCAGGAAGTGATCGAGGCAATCGAAGCGCATGGCGCCGCGCTGAACTTTACTGAGATGTTTCCGGTGCGGGAGGACACCGATCTCGAGGATCATCTTGCGAGCCATCTTCGACTGCATTCTGGAATCGTTCGGGGATCTGCTTACCCGCCGCAGTTGGTCCGGCGAATTGAAAAGGTACTGCGACCGTTTGAATCCGAATTTGCTGCGCGCGTTGGCGTAGGGCCTTGGCGCGCCGTCGAAATTCTGAAAGCACTGGGCACCGCGACTGAGGTAAAAATCCATAGTGGCCACGATAAATTCGCGGCGATTGTGGGAAGGCACGAGGAGCTGGCGCGTAAGAAAAAGCGGACGGTTGACGAGGAGTTGGAGCTGCTCGAGATCGGATCGAAGGTCGATGAAGTAGCCAGTCGATTGGCAGTGGATTGGGTGCCATCGAAAGATGAGGTTGGTGGAGTAGTTAGGGCATTGTCTGATCGCGAATGGGCGAGCTTGCGTGATCTCATTGGGCTCACACCTGCAAGTAGACTCGCGCTTTCAACGATCGTAGACGTTCAAGATCGCCCTTTGTTCTTTCTGGATCCGACGCACGCATTCTATGTGCATGGCGGCCAGTGTTTCGACGCTGTGTTTAACGCTTTTGATGAGATTGCTCGTAACGATGTCGCTTTGCGCGACCGCTACGGCGACCGCGTTGCCCGCTGGATGGAAGAAGAGACTTCTGGTTACATGCAGCGGCTCTTTCCGCCGGCGAATATCTTTCGCAATGCTTGCTTTCCGGATCCAGACAATCCTCGCGGCGAAACCGAAGCAGATGTTGTGGTTGCCTGGGGTCCTTTTCTGGTGGTAGCCGAGGCGAAAGGCAGGAAGGTGCCACGTGAGGCATTGCGCGGTAGCCGCACAAAACTGAGGAACTCTTTAACTGCAAACGTTCAGGACGCGTTTTATCAGGCGCGTCGCGTCGTGCGCATTCTCGACCGCGACGGCAGGATACGGTTTAAGGAGCGACACACTGGCAGATGCGTAGAGGTGACCCAGGAGCAACTGCGTCGAGTGATGCCGATATCCATAACGTTGCAATACTTATCCGGCTTACCGACGCAGCTCGCGATAACTCAGCAGCTTGGATTGTTCAAAGGCAACGCGTATCCGTGGTCAGTGTCCATCGACGACCTGGACGTAATAACGAGGTTTTCGGGCTCGCCTGATGCTTTCCTCCATTATATCGAACGTCGGACAGCTCATCAGCACGTTGAGATTAGCGTCTCCGGTGATGAGCTCGACATATTTGGCCACTACTTGGACAACCGACTTCATCCGAGCATTTACGAGGAGCGGCCGGAGATCGCCGAGCACGAAGGCCCGCGAGGACTTAGCTTTGACGGTGGAGAAGAGCGATTCGAGCCTTTCTACATAGCGGAATGGTACGGCAAACCACCTCCCCACGAGGTGCCGAAGCTTCAGGTGCCCTCGCAAATTTCTGAAATTCTTAATGAGCTGCGTGTTCGAACCGACGACGGGGCACGTTGGATTTCATTTGCATTGCTCGGGCTGGGTCCTTCGGCTCTTGCGAAGTTGAACGCAGGCATTCGTGATTTGCGCAAGGTGAAGGCTCCCGGTCGCCGGATGCCCCGAGCTACAGCAAAGGAAGGCGACGTCGTCATTAACGTAATCGTCCACGACGGTTTAGATGAAGGAACGTTCAGACAGAATGCTCTCTTCCGCACGAGTCTCGAACAATATGCCGCAAAGGCGAGTGCGTCAGTGACTATTGGAATTAATCAGCGCGACCAGTCGAAACCATTCGACATTGCACTCTGGTCGGAAGGCGCTTGGGAGAAAGACGAAACAATGGAGCAGCTATTAGCGGCCGATCGAGCGCGACCGCGAACTATGCAACTGCTGCGTAAAGGCAAAAAGCCGGGCCGAAATGATCCCTGCCCGTGTGGCAGCGGTAGAAAACTCAAGCATTGCTGCATCAATCGACTGACATTCAAGTACCAGCCGTTGCGATGACGCACGACTTTCCTTCATGAACTGGCGTAATCGGCGATAGCCTTGGCAACATCGAGCGTGGAATCTTTGCCGCCCTCGCCACAGCTTGCCCGCCGTGGTGGGGCGAGTCCGTGTCGCCGCGACGACCGGACATGTCGTACGTGCGCACACCTTGCCTTCGGCGATGACGCGAGCGATGGCGGTTTCAAACACGAGGCCATGTCCGCTTCCTTGAGCCAGTCGCCGATTGAAATGCTAGACCGACGTTAGGTCGATCTCGCGGCGAGGCTGTGATATGATTCTGGCCATGGTCAGACAGGTCCCGGCGCGCATTCCAATTCCGGAGGGTGAGATCGACAATTTCTGCCACAAGTGGGATATCAAGACGTTCGAGCTTTTCGGCTCCGTGTTGCGCGATGACTTCGATTCCGAACACAGCGATGTGGATGTGATGGTGACCCTTTCGCCCGACCGATGCTACACCTTGTTCGACATTGTTCACATGGAGGAGGAGCTGGCAACTGTCTTTGGACGAGGCGTGCATTTGACGGAGAGATCGACGGTGGAGAAAAGCGAGAACTATATTCGTCGCAAATCAATTCTGTCCGAGGCCCAGGTTGTGTATGAGCGATGAGGCCGTTTTGCTCGACGTTCTAACCCATGGGCGACGTGCGATTCGGGCTGCGAAACAGAAGGATGCATTCCTGCGCGATGAAATAGCTCAGAGCGCCGTCGCGTATTGCATCAGTGTCATGGGTGAGGCAGTCAAACGGCTCTCGCCTGAATTTCAACGGCGCCATCCTGAAGTGAATTGGTCCGATATTGCGAAAATGCGCGATTTACTTGTTCACGCTTATCATCGCGTGGACTGGAACATTGTTTGGGACACAATGACAACTTCGATTCCAGAGACGCTTCGCCTGATCCAAGAGCTCATTCCGCCAAGGGACGAGTGATGGCTGCTCGCAAACGAGCACTGTTCGTTACTGTTCAGGAACTGGCGTAATTGGCGATGGCTTTGGCCACGTGACGAACAGTATTGATCCGGTGGGACGGACCTTCAGTTACATTTATGCCACCAACGGCATTGATCTTCTGTAGCCGTTCACGGGATTTGAGGTAGGAGTCACCCGGATGGTGAGTTCCCGGAGCTCAGGAAGTGTTGGGAGGCAGCAAGGAAGGGGCTGATTTTCCTTCAAAGAATGCGGTTAGAGCCTCAACCAAGTATGCAAAGACGGGGCGCCGTTGCAGGGCAAAAGTACCGATCACCGTCCACATTCGCTCACAATAGCGCTGGCCATTCTCTCCGCGCGTGCCTTGTGTGACGCGTCTGTCGTGCACCACAAAGCGGATGGCCTGCTCGGCAGAATTGTTGGTCGGATCGATTCCGGGGGTGGTGATGAACGTGAAATACTGTTCACCATA
>Ga0137403_10010859_pt1 | contig 10068 bp, 9 predicted proteins | sample CZOMad2_1_16fung_FD_122057 | JGI IMG/M metagenome (GOLD analysis project Ga0137403, IMG submission 122057) | Vadose zone soil fungal communities from Angelo Coast Range Reserve, California, USA - CZOMad2_1_16fungal (Hybrid Assembly) | ecosystem: Environmental > Terrestrial > Soil > Vadose zone... | reverse complement strand
ATGCCCTCGGCGGCGATCTTGTCGAGGTTCGGCGTCTTGCCCGCCATCATGCCGCGGTGGTAGGCGCCGATGTTCCAAATGCCGATGTCATCACCCATGATTACGACGATGTTGGGTTTGTTGTTCTGCGCGGCCGCGGGGAGCGCAGTCAGTGTGAAACCAAAGCCAGCAACGACCGCGGCCATTGTCTTCATGATGGTGGTGATTTGCTTCATGCCTCGTTCTCCCTTGGTCACCGGTCTAGCCCATTCACAAATGTCTCCCTGCACGAGCTACGCTCCGTCACCGGCGTTCGCCATGGGGGACACACCCGGAAAAATTCTGCTATTGGACCTAAGGGAAATGGCGCCTAGATGTGCTGTCGTCAGGGCGCTGAGGCGATGCCACGTGGGCCCCGGCTGCGCATGTTAGCAGTCTCGCACGCAACCTCACTAGACGCCCATTCGCCTAACTTCCCCAGTCGGTGCGTGGCGTTCCAAGATCAGCGCAACCGTGAATGTGTTCGCATCCGCATCTGCCAACTCCGACCCAGTGGCGGGGGGGCCCAGATGCGCTAGGCTACGTCCTCGACGTCAGAGGTTCCCATGCGTCGCGTCGCCGCTGCCCTCGCTCTTTCTCTTCTCGTCTCGCCGGCCATGACTGAACGTCAAGCTGCGGAGCAACTCAGGCAAAGCGGACGTCCCATGATCGGGCGCCTTGACTAATCGCCGACGACATACGGTAGTGGCGCAAACTGCGTACGAGATCCTAGGCGTCGCGGAGCACGCAACCGACGACGAGATTCGGAGAGCATGGCGAAAACACGCCTTCGATTTGCATCCCGACCGGCTTGGTCACGTGTCAGAACGTGTGCGAGCCGTGTGTGAAGACAAATTTAAGCAAATCTCGGAAGCCTACGAGCTACTGGATGACGAAAACAGGTTCCTGTACGATTCGATGCTGCGGGAGGCGCGCGCGAGTCAAGCATCGCCGCCGCCGAATCGTTCGCCGCCTCCTCCTCCCCGTGAACCTCCCGCGTGGACTGCCACCGAGCCGAGAACGTCGGCCACCGCCCAACATGGGAGAAGCAGATCGTTTCAATGGGTCTTCGTAATCGCGGCTGCTCTTGCCGTCCTGCTCGTACTGTCGGTCATAGCGCGCTCCAAAGGTAGCGTATGGACGGCTGCCGCGACCCCTCCGCAGCGGAACGACGAGTCAAGCAAAGCTAACCGAGAAAAGGGAGCGATGAAGGAGCGGAGGGTCCGTGTTGGCAATGCGGCACTGGACGACATCTACCACGCGGCGCCGCACTACAAGGCTCCGGCCGAGTTGGTCCGGGCTGAGGATCGACGCAAGGTAAAAGCGCTACGAAAGTTCGACGAACGCCGAGCGTTCAACCGCATTGAGTCTACTACAACCAGGAGCGTACCATTGACTTGACCAGAGTACGTAGTCACACCCGCACTTCTGGCCGCCATAGAGGACATCGCTCCGGCGAACGCATTCAGCGCTTGCGACCAAGTCGTGCTGGAGTTGACCTCGTCCTCGATCTCGACCGCTCGCACGACGCGGGCGGTCTTGCCATTGCCAGTTACGCTGAAGGTATCTTCCGATACGTCAAGACGGCGAAAGCTAAGGTTGCGGATTGCCACTATGAGGAACAGCCGACGATCAAGTTTGTATCTGCCGGTAGGTCCAGCCTTCGGTTGGAGAGCAACCTCGAATCGGGTCCCATGCGACAGGACCACAGGCGTTCCGTTCCTATAGATCACATCCTGACTCTCTGCCCGGACCGGCTCGATACGAAGCAGCGTTGGAGCGCAGCCGGCACTGAGCAGAATAAAGAATGTTGCCGCGATTCGCATGGGTCCCCCACTATGCCCCGCCGGCGGGAACAAGATGTGACGCGCAGGCGCGGGCCAGGTCGGTCGTGGCCCGATTGATGTGGAAAAGCCTCGGAGCGTTCTTCCGGCCAATGGTTTCATTGTAGCACGTGCCTCCCACATCACGGTGCCCTTTGCACACGGAGGTTCAGCACCTCTGCGATGCGGCGGACGCCGTCGAGCTTGCGCGCTTGATCTGCCCGATGGCCACCAGGCTGAAAAGCAGCACTAGCCCGACCTCCTCGCCGGGGAGCGAGCCCTGCATCTTCACCCGACGGCGAAACTCCTCGTTGAGCCGCTCGATCAAGTTGGTGGTGCGGATCTCTTCCACGGTCCCTTCGGGAAAAAGGTGAGTAGTTCGCCGCCGCCCTCGGCGAGACTGCGCACCACGCCGCGGCAGCGCGGCTTCCACGCTACTGCGGAAGACGCATCCAAAGTGAGACAAGGACCTTAATCTCCCGCCGAGACCGTAATGGGGCCGTTTGACCTACATGTCCCGCCGGGGGAGGAACCGGAGGAAACAGCCCAAGAAGAAGCCGCTGAGGAGCCCCAGCGGCCACCGATTATGAGCCTCAGGGCAGGAGGAAGCCCCGCCCAATGTCAATGGTCCTCCCGCACGGGGCGCAGACCCATACACGAAACGCGAACCTTATCGTGAGAGGAAGAGGCTTCGCACCCGCGGGCGGCATACAGCGGCTGCAAGCTGCCAATACGACTGGGAGACCACTTTCGACTCACGAATGTGGTTCCACAGGCGCTACAAGCTCAGCCTCCGGTTCAGTCGGGGCAATCTGCCCGCCGGTGCCGCACGTTGGAGCCGCAGGTCACCGCGTCGGCACCCTTCAGTTGGGGGTGCGTCCTGAGGGTCAGCAGCGCCAAGGTCGCATCGCGCTTTTGAGGTTGCCGCCGACCAAGAGCAAGTCCGATCTTGCCGTCCGCTGTCTCCCCGTACCTGACTAGCCATCTGGCCGAGATTCACAGCTTTACTCCCCGTCCCAGAGAACGAACGTCGCTCTGATGCCGACCAAGACTATTGCCTGGCCCAGCTCTACCGCGGCTATCTCGCCGAGACCTTGAAACGGGAACATTCCATTGACCATTCGGAAGCGATGGCGCAGTAGTTTCGCGATGCCCAGGCAACATCTCGATGGACTTTCTCGCCGCAACCTACTCGCTGGCGGCGGCTCGCTTCTCGCCCTCTCGACGCTGCCAGGCTGCGTTACCGTCCCAGAGCCGAAAGCTGGGCCACCCGCGACCATTCCATGCATCCCCGCTCCGGACTTGATCGTCGTGGACCCGCATTGTCACGTGTTCAACGCCAATGATCTTCCAGTGAAGGGATTCCTGCTCAAGGTCGGCAGGACCATCGGCGAAACGAAAGGCTGGCCGAACGACCTGCTGGACAGGCTGGAGCGGATCCTCGATCCCACCCTGTCCCTTTTCGAGCGGCACATGCAACGGGTGGCGCCGAATGGGCGCCAAGAGGATGAAGACCTAAAGCGGAGGCTTGGATCGACTGCAAGCCGTGTCCGCGATGGTCACTCCAGCGCTGGTCACGATTGGAGAAGCAGATGCGATGGCCGAGGACGCTCTCCGGACTAACCTGCGGACGTCAATCCGAGCACGGGGAATCTACATCAACGAGACGAAGCTCGATGAAGCGACGCTCGACGACCTGATCGGAACACTCCTGGGCCAACGCGTGGAGACCGATTTTCTGGCCCCGCAGGACAAGGCGGCGGCTTTCAAGACGTTCGCGGTGTCCGTCAGCGACGTGAGGGAGATCATACACCGACTGGCTGTTTTTCTCGCGGTGGGGCGCCATTCCCGTTTGGCAGCCGCCAGTCAACTCGCAGACACGTACCCGGACGTTTCATTGTTTGTGCCGTCGCTGGTAGATTTCGACGAATGGATCGACAAAGGGACGGCCAAGGCGCCCGTGACGCCAGGGCAGCAAATCTTGTTGCTCGAGCAGATCGCCAGGCTCTCTATTCTGGACAGACTGCCGGCGGGCAAGCGCGAGATGCAGCGGGTGCATCCGTTCGTGGCCTTCGATCCTCTCCGGGAGATCTCGCGCAACCCTGCGGACTACTCAATAGCAGCTCCGGTCAAGCGGTGGAGAGAGAATAAGGAAGCAGAGCCACCACTCGCTGACGCCTGGTGGGAGCGGCCTGTGCGGGAAGTGCCGACCGCGAAAGGAAGCTTCGAGACCGTGCGCGTCGCCATCGAAAAGATGGGCTTCATCGGCGTAAAACTCTATCCGCCGGTCGGCTTCAAAGCCAGCGGCAACGGCGGTCCCAATGGCGTACGGCTCGACGCTGCGCTCCACCGTCTCTTCAGCTATTGCAGCGCCAACGATGTACCTGTCATGGCCCACTGCGGATCGTCTAATGCCTTTTCGCGCGATGCTCTCGAGAGCGCGCATCCGAGAAACTGGGCCGATACACTGGAAACGTATCCGAAACTCCGCTTCTGCTTCGGGCATCTCGGCCACTCAGAGGGCGTCGAGGATCCGCCCGATCAGGCGCACATCGAAAGAGGCTGGGCGTGGAATGCTGTGCAATTGATGCGCGCACATCCGAACGTCTTCGCGGATCTTGGGAATACCACGACGTCGTCAGAAGCGCCGTATCTGGGCCGGACCGATCGGGCCGTACTGAAGGCAGTCTTCAAGATCGAGGAGAACGGAGCCCCAGTGCTACCGCGGCGGCTCACCTATGGGTCTGATTGGTTCATGAATACGCTGCTGGGCGACCATGCCGATTACTACCGGCGCATGTCGCAGGCTTTGGCGCGTGTGTTGAGTGACCTGCCCGGGTTCGATTTCAAGGCGCTCGTCTCGGAGAATGCGCTGCAATTTCTCTTTGGCCCTCGTGGGTCGACCAACAAGAACCGCGCGCGCCTCATCGCTTATTACGAACGCCACGGTGCCCGGAGGCCGGCTTGGCTATGACCCGACTGGTTCACGAGGTCTGTGTGCAGGGAGAGCAAGCATGGCGCCGATGAATTGAAGAAGATCAAGCGCTCCGCGCGCGAACGAGCTCTCAGCGAGCAAACAGGCGCAGGTAGGCGATACTCGCTTGCTTGAGCTACGCGGCCGCACGACAGGGCGAGATGATCGTTGACTTACAGGGACTCGACCCAGACGTCGCTACTTATCCGGCTTGGTCATGGCTCCAGAGTCTCGGTCTGGTCGTCGCGCGAGATCGGGAGCTCCTGGTGGATAGCCGATTAGCGTTCTTAGTTACCGACCAGCCGCCGAAGCGCCGGCTCATCACTGAAGAGGAGCTGCGCGTCCGGTTAGCATTGCAGCCCTCGGTGGACACCCAAAACCGGCCACTGATGGACGGCTGAAAACCGGCCACCAGGAGTAGCGGGTCGAGACGTTGACTAGGCGGAGGGGCCGTGGTCCCCCGCCGGGATGGCCAACGTTTTGGGTGACGAGAAGAAACATCAAATCTTGACGTTGGGGCGACTGGGGTGGTCGCTGCGGCGGATCGAGAAAGAGACTGCTGTTCGTCGGGAAACGGCGAGCGCGTATCTGCGCGCGGCCGGGATCGCGGTGCGCCGGCCCGGCGGGAGGCTCTCGGAGTGGCCGCCAAAACCGGCCACCACAGGAGGGGTGTCCACCGACTCTGATGCGCCAAAACCGGCCGCCACGGAGGGGGTGTCCACCGACTCTGCCTCGAAAGAATGGCCGAGACCTGGGCGCGCGCCGGCGGCGAGCGCGTGCGAGCCGTATCGCGAGGTGATCGAGGAGGCGGTCTCCCGCGGCCGGAACGCGATGGCGATCTGGCAGGACCTCGTCGACGACCACGGCTTCACCGCCGGTTACTCGAGCGTGAAGCGGTTCCTCGCGCGGCTGCGTGCGACGGCGCCGCCCGAGGCGCGGGTGGTGATCACGACCGCGCCCGGCGAAGAGGCGCAGGTCGACTATGGCGAGGGACCGATGGTGCGCAACCGCGAGACAGGCAAGTACCGTCGGACGCGGCTATTCGTCTTCACGCTCGGCTATAGCCGCAAATCGGTGCGGCTGATTGTCGAGCGATCATCGACGCGAGCGTGGGCGGAGTTGCACGAGCGGGCCTTCCGCCGACTCGGCGGCAGCGTGCAGGTCGTCGTGCTCGACAATCTGCGTGAAGGCGTGATTACCCCGGATACATACGATCCCGTTTTGAATCCGCTCTATCGCGACGTGCTCTCTCACTATGGGGTCGTCGCGCTGCCGTGCCGCGTGCGCGACCCCGATCGCAAAGGCAAGGTCGAGTCGGGGGTGGGTCACACGCAGAGGACCCCGCTGCAGGGACAGCGCTTCGAGAGCGTCGAGGAGGCACAGACCTACCTCGATCGCTGGGACGCGCACTGGGCCGACACGCGCATCCACGGCACGACGAAGCGGCAGGTGGCGGCGATGTTTGCCGAGGAGAAGCCGCACCTGCGCGAGCTGCCGGTCGAGCCGTTTCGCTATTACCAATACGGCGAGCGCACGGTGCACCTCGATGGCTGCGTCGAGGTCGACGCCGCGTATTACGGCGCGCCGCCGGGATGGATCGGTCGCCGCGTGCAGGTGCAGTGGGATGGCGTGCGCGTGCGGCTCGTCGATCTGAAGACGGGGCAGCTTCTGCGCGAGCACCTCAAGCAGGAGCGTGGACGACACCGCATCTGCGACGAGGACCGGCCGTCGCGCACGCCACAGACGACGGAGGTGCTACTGCGCCGCGCGCGCGCAGCCGGTGAGCACATCGGCGCGGTCTGCGATCAGATCCATCGCCAGGACGGCGAACGGGGCGTGCGCCGGATCCTCGGCGTGCTCTCGCTGGCGAAGAAGCACGGCGTGGCGCTCGTCGACGATGCGGCGAAGGCGGCGCTCGAGCTCGGCGCCCCGAACTATCGCTTTCTCCGCCGCTACCTCGAGCGGCGAGCGCCTGCGCCTCTGACGCTGCGCCAGGTCGACCCGCTCATCCGCCAGCTCTCGCTCTACCGCGAGCTCATCCAACGAAAGACAGGAGATGGCCGAACATGAATCTCACCGAACTCGATCACGCCCTCCGCAAACTGCGACTCTCGGGAATGGCAGATGTCCTCGAGACGCGGCTGCGCCAGGCGCAAACCGACAAGCTCGCGCCGATCGACCTCGTCTCGACGCTCGTCTCCGACGAGCTGCTGCGACGGCAAGACCGCCTCTTTGCCCGCCGCATCAAGCTGGCCGCTTTCCGCGACGCCGACCGCGCCCTCGATAGCTTTGATTTCGATTTCAACAAGAAGATGAATCGCGCGCTCGTCTACGATCTCGCAACGGCGCGCTTTATCGACCAGCGCGAAGACGTGCTGCTGCTCGGCCCGCCGGGCACAGGCAAGAGCCACCTCGCCCAGGCCATCGGCCGCGCCGCGATCCAGCAGGGCCACCGCGTCGTCTATCGAGAGGCGCATGTGCTCATCGAAGAGCTGGCCGACGCCACGCTCGACGGAACACGCAAACTGTACTTCGACAACCTCGCCACGGTGCCGCTGCTCATCGTCGACGACCTCGGCATGCGCAAGCTGCCGCACACCGCCGCCGAGGATCTGCTCGAGCTCATCATGCGTCGCTACGAGCGGGCCTCGACGCTCTTGACCTCGAACCGCCCCGTCGACGACTGGGGCAAGCTCCTCGGCGACACTGCCGCCGTCACCGCGCTCCTCGACCGGCTGCTCCACCACGCCCACGTCCTCAAGTGCGGCCCTCGGAGCTGGCGGACGAAGATCCACACCGATTTGCGTCAGGAGGAAGCGGCGAAGTAGATTTCAACCAGTCTCGGACGCCACTGCTGATGGCCGGTTTTGACCCGTCCGCTGGTGGCCGGTTTTGAAGTGTCCACCGAGGTGCAGCAGGAGCGCGCTTCCGCCGCCGAAGAATATGTGGTGACGTTTGAGCGGGAGCGGTTGCGTGCCGCTGGTCAGACATTACTCGCCGACGAAGTGCTGCGCGTGTCACTCGTTGACGCGGGTGCCGGCTACGATGTCCGGTCGTTCGGAATCGATGGGACCCCGCGGCTTGTCGAGGTCAAGGCTTCTGCAGGCCCTCGCGATGCCTTCTACATGTCATTGAACGAGTTGGAGGTCGCTCGTAGGGAGGGTGCACGATATTGGCTCGCATGGATCGGTTGGTCGTACCGACTGCCAGCCGGTACCTGCGAGATCGCGTGGTTTCGCAATCCTGCGAGCATAATCGCCGCCAAGACTGCATGGAAACTCGAGGCTGCGAATTTTCGCATTGTGCGCGAGCGAACCGACTCGGACCTCACCAGCGTTCCCTGACCGCACTGGCAGGCAGCATCCCACGTTCAGCGAGGGCCGGGGCGAGTCCTTCCTCTTGTTGGGGCAAGCAGCGGACTGCACCCGGTTACAAATGCGTGGCGCCTGAGTATCGACCCGGTTGACAAGCTGATGTTCTTCTGATATGCACTTGACCATCCGCGCAAACGGGCGCACGGAGTGAGGGGTCAGGATGGGAGGCAAGGTCAAGGGTCGGCGCCTGCTCATCTCGCTGAAGCCGGATGACGAGCGCACCATCCAGCGCGCCGCAAAGCTTGAGCTGCTCCCCGTCGCCACCTTCATCCGCCGCGCCGCGGTACTCGCCGCGCGCGCCAAGCTGGAGGAGCGTTAGCCCGATGCCCGCCCTCGCGCCCAGCTGTTGTGCGGCTGTTGTGCGAGCGTCGGGCGGGCAGATTGCCGGTCCGGGCGCGGCGTGGCATGTCTCGGAATTCTCTGTGGATCTTGGTGGGCGCTGCAGGATTCGAACCTGCGACCCCTGCCGTGTTGTCCAGCGACACTACTTTCTGACCCCCAAACGACAGAACTTCTGACCCCCCTCCTGGGTTGAATTGAGACTGCTACCGCTGCACTGCTGCGGTCCCGAGCACGCCCGCTTTGCGCTTCATTCTGAGCCGATAGCTGTCGCCCTGGATGAGCAAGGCGTGGCTGTGATGCAGCAGCCGATCGAGGATCGCCGCAGCGAGGACGTCATCGCCGAAGACCTGGCCCCACTGACCGACAAGCTGGTTGGTGGTGACGAGAAGGCTGCCCTTCTCGTAGCGGCGAGCGACGAGCTGGAAGAAGAGATGCGCCGATCGCTTCTCGAAGGGCAGATAGCCGAGCTCGTCGAGGATGAGGAGCTTGGGCTTGGCGTAGAAAGCGAGCTTGTCGGCGAGCTGGCCATCGAGCTCGGCGCGGGAGAGCGCGCCGAGCAGCGCGGTGGCGCTGGTGAAAAGCACCGAATGACCCGCCTCGACGACGGCGCGTCCGAGGGCGATGGCGAGGTGGGTCTTGCCGACCCCTGGCGGTCCGAAGAGCAGCACATTCTCCGCCTGGGAGATGAAGCGGCCGGTGGCGAGCTCGCGAACGAGTCGCTGATCGATCGAGGGCTGCGACTTGAAGTCGAAACCGTCGAGCGTCTTCACCGAGGGAAAATGAGCGATGGTCATGCCCATCGCGACGCGCTTGCGCTGCTTGGAGTCGACCTCGCCGCGGAGGAGTGAGTCGAGGAAGTCGAGGTAGGTGGGCTCGCCGCGAGCGGCCTCCGCGAGCAGCGCATCGAGGCGCTCCACGACGTGGCCGAGGCGCAGGCGAGCGAGATTCTCCAGCACCCGCGCGTGGACGATGGCGCTCATCGCGTGCCTCCGAGGACCGCTGCCTCGTAGTCGGCGAGGCTACGGCCGAGCGCCTCGAGCGCGCGTGGCGACTCAGCTGCGGGGAGTTGCGGCGGCGCGCGCCAGAGGCCGCGGTAGTGAGCGAAGTCGATCACGCTGGTGTGCGGCTCGATCGTGCGCGCATGCGTGGCGACCAGCTCTGCGCCGCTGTAGATGCGGACCTCGCTCTCGCCGACGAGCACCTCGACGCCGGTGCGCACGAGCCGGTGCGGTACGCTGTAGCGGACGGTGTCGACATCAACGAGCGCGTCGTTTGCGACCTTGCGGTGCAGGTGCCGCTCCCGCAGCGGCAGCGGGTTTGCCGGAAGCGGCCGCAGGGCAGCGGCCTCCTCGCGCCGGAAGCGATCAATGGGCCGCTGGTGGGTCGTGCCGTGGACGCGCTCGTCCGCCTCGCGCATCCAGCCGTCGAGGTGGCCCTCGAACTCGGCGAACGAGCCGAACGCGCGCCCAGCGATGGCGTTTCGTTTGACGTACTTCACGCCCGACTCGGTCTTGCCCTTGGTGCGCGCGCGGTACGG
>Ga0137403_10010858_pt1 | contig 10069 bp, 8 predicted proteins | sample CZOMad2_1_16fung_FD_122057 | JGI IMG/M metagenome (GOLD analysis project Ga0137403, IMG submission 122057) | Vadose zone soil fungal communities from Angelo Coast Range Reserve, California, USA - CZOMad2_1_16fungal (Hybrid Assembly) | ecosystem: Environmental > Terrestrial > Soil > Vadose zone... | reverse complement strand
CACAATCCGTGAAATCCAGATTACCCAGGGCGTTGTTCCCGGATGGCAGATCGTCTGCCACGACCACGTCGTAGGTGAGACTTAGCACGGTGATGTCCTTCAACGCGAGCTGACCTTGCGCGGGCAGGAAGCTCACGCGAGCGGCATCGTTCCGCCCGGCCGCGCTTCCGGCGAGGTTCACTTCGGCGGAAGCGACGATGGACACCAGGTCGACTCCGACCTGAGGCGCGGGAGCGGCGCAAAGAACCCGCACCAATACTCGAACGAGATCGGGATGTTGGAGTTGTTGTTGACATTGCGCGTGTCGTTGATCGTGGGAGCCTTCGGCACCGCCTGGCACCGCTCGAGCGCCGCGCTGTACGCCACCCAGCGGTTCGCGCCCAGCTCGTCCGCGAGGGTCAGGAAGACCTCCTCGAGCCCCCCGACCTCGTCGCTCACGTTCGCCATCCCCCCGTTCGCGCTGGCCGTGAGCTGAAGCACCTCGCCCGTCCCGTTGAACTCGGCGACGATCGTGCCCACCTGGGTCGGCAAGCAAGCAGTCGGGCAGTTGATGCTCTTGCTATCGTTGATCCCGGTAAAGCTGCCGAGGGACGAGGTATAGATCCCGTTCGTCCCGCATGGATTCACGCTGGCGGGGGAGGGGCTCCCGGTAGTGCTGTTGTTGCAGGGCACCGCCACCGTCGCGACCGCGGTGCCTCCGGCGCCATTCACCGTGGTCCCATTGAGTGCCAAGCTGAGCCTCACGCAGGAGTCCGCCACATCCGTCGCCGTCAGCCCGGCGTTGCAGGCGGTCGCCTTCCCGGTGCCGCTACTGTTCTTGAAGGTGCCGGTCAGTGCGGCGGTGCCGGTGTAGCTGGTCGACGTCGCGGGCAGCACCGGCGCTGGTAGCGCCCGGAGGGCGCCGGATTCGACGCCGTATGTGATGGTCAGGACCTTCCCCGTGGTGAGCGACGTGATCTTGAGCCCCTTGAGACTGACCCGGTCGGCGGACGCGCCGGAGTCGAACTTCTCGACCCGCGCCAATGATGTCGATGAGACGTCCGTCAGCTTGAATGTGTCGGGGATCGGACTGGTCACCTGGGTAGACGAGCCGCTTGGGAAGAAAACCGTGCACGGCCGCGTCGTGCACGAGAGCACGATGAGCGTATCCGTCGCATCGAGCGTGCCCGCCGGGGCGTTGGAGACCTTGGCGAGTACAAGCCCGACCCCCTTGGTGGACGTCACGAGCCCATCGACGGTGCCCGCGACGGTGCCGTCCGTGATCTTCACGTAGATTCTCGGGTTAACAACCGCGTCGGACACGGTCGCTGTCGCCAGAAGGGCGAGCCCGCAGCCTACCGAGAGAAAAAGCTTACGCATGGTTCAGTCTCCTTACAGCCAGTTGTTGATGAGTAGAAACGGCGACCAGAATCCGGGATGCTCGTAGCGTGGATCGCTCAACAGCTTCACCTGCGCGCGCTGGAGGGCCACCCCTCGCGAGACCGAGGGGCTCTTAAGCTCACGATAAAAGTCCGCGATCAGGCCGGCGGAGGCCTCGTCGTTGACGCTCCACAGCGTGGCCACCGCGCTCCGGGCGCCGGCCTTGACGGCGACGCCGGCCAGCCCCAGCGCCGCCCGGTCGTCGCCCTCCGCGGTGTCGCACGCGCTCAGGGTCAGCAGCTCGAGGGGTTCGTCCCGGTACTTGAGCACCCCGATCAGCTGATCGAGGCGGTCCATCGTCACTTTGCCGTCAAAGGCGAGGAGGAAGGTCTTGTCGACGTCCCCGCCGAACTCGCCATGAGAAGCGATGTGGAGGATCGAGTAGGTGCCCGTCTTCAGCTCGCGCTCGAGATTAGCGACCGAGAACTGCGCGTTGAGGAGCGTGGTCCCGCCGAAGACCTCCCGCACATTGGCGATCTCCGTCTCGACCTCGGGCAGAGGCGCGAATCCCTGGACCGACTCGGTCACCCCCACCGCCAGGATCCGGGGGTGCTTGCGATCGAGCGGCCGCGGGTCGGTGAGCTTGAGCCCCGGGGTGATGGCCAGCGCGTATTTCGCTATCAAGAACTGCTTACCGTCGTGGAGCGCCGCCATCGGAATGGTACGGAGCGGGCCGTCCGGCACGAACACCAGGGTGTCGATCTTCGCGGCGGCCAGCTCGGGCTCGAGCGGGCGGATCAGCCACTCGTGGAGCTGCCGAGCGGGGCGCAGGTACTGGCGAGTCGTTCGGCGCTCGAGCAGCTGCCGGAACTGCCGGACCTCCTTCGTGAGCCTAGCCTCCCCGATCGGCACCACGAAGCGCCGGAGCCCGGATGGCAGCGTCACCAGCAGCTCGATTCGATCGGCCAGCACGATCGGGTACACGACGGCGGCCGTCGGCGACACGACGTCGAGCTGGGTCAGCCGCGACAGTGCGATGTCCACGCAGTCGTCGCGGAAGTAATCGCGCAGCTCGGCGACCTTGAAGGACTCCACGACCTCCCGCGCTTCGGTGAGGAGGGCCAGGCGCTCCCCGTCCAGCGTGGTCCCTCCGGCCGGGCCCGACGGGGCGGCCTGGCCGTCGCCCGCCCGCCGGAGGAGCAGGTCGACGAGCTCGAAGTAGAGCGGGCCGATGGACTCGCGATACGACTCCGTCGACGCGTCGTAGCGCACCGACAGCTCCGGTCGCACCGCGGCCACGTGCTGGGCGGCGGCGCGATAGGCGGCGAGGGCTTCATCGACGGCGCCCATCTTCCGATGCAGCCGCGCCACCTGCCATTGCCACCGATAAAGGGACTCCGGCGCGTGCGCCTGCTGCGCGGCGAAGATCGCCTCGCGCGTCAGCTGGAGCGCCTCGGCGTACCGGCGCTCGTCCTCGTACAGCGCTCCGAGGTAGCCTCGCGCATAGGACGTGGTCCGCCGGTCGCCGAGCTGCTCCGCGATCTCGCCCGCCCGGCTCAGGGCCCGGGCGGCGCGCAGGAGCAGCTCGCCCCCGGGGTCCGTGCCCGCCGCGCGCAGCTCGCGATAGCCGACGCCAATGCTCACGAGGAGGAAGGACGCCTCGCGGGAGGGGCTCGACCGCTCCACCGGACCGAGCGCGGCGTCGAGGGCCCCTCGCGCCGCCCGCAGGTCGCCGGACTGCCGCAGGGCTCGGGCCATGTTGACCCGGGCGCGCGTCCCCTGGGACGCGTCGCCGGCGCGCTCCGCGAGCGCGGCGCTCTCGCGGTAGGCGGCGACGGCCTCGGGCGCCTTCCGTCGGTTGGCCAGGAAATTCCCGAGATCATTCAGCACGGCGACGGTGAGCGCCGTGTCGCCGCTCTCGCGTGCCATGTCGAGGGCCCGCCGCAGCGTGATCTCGGCGGCGTCGGCGGGGCCGGTCGCGATCAGGATGTTCCCCAGACGAGCCAGAATCCACGGGACCTGCGCGCGCTCCTCGGAGCCTTCCGCCAGCTTCAACGCCCGATCCAGGACCCGGACGGCCTGCCGGTACCGTCCGAGCGCGGCGTAGGCCTCACTCGCGTGCACCAGCGCCGCGATCTGTCCCGCTCGATCACCCGCCTGCTCGGAGGCGGTCGCGGCGAGGGTCCAGCTTTCGATCGCGCGGTCGAAGGCCCCTTGCTCGAAGGCGGCACGCCCCGTCGCGAGGTGCGCCTGGGCGGCCGGCGGTGTGTCTGCCGACGCCGGTGAATAGAGGAAGACCGTCAGGAAGACAAGGACGAGCAAGCCACAAGGCACCAGCGAGACTCCTATGCGTGGGAAGGTCGTCCATCGGATACACCAATGGAGCAAGTTTTGTCAAGGCCCAACAAGTACTTACCAGATTTGCAGAACGCGGCAGACGGCCGACACCCCTTACCTATACGTCACAAGCCGAGCAGGAATCCCGTAAGCGCAAAAGCTGAAGACGACGCGATAACAGCCGCTTGTGGACCTGCGCGCCGGGAGCTAAACGGGCTCAAGCGGAGCGATCAGTCGTGCGGGCAAGCTCCGCGTCGCGCCACGCCGGTGGCCCCGCGATGGGACCCGGCGGCATGGGCGGCGCGGTGGCGGCGCTCAGTGAATGAACTTGACCCACTGGTCGAGCAGCGGCAGCACGATGTCGCGGCTGTCAGACGGCAGGCGAAGGATGGCGCGCGTCACGCCGGCCTGCGCGAGCTGCTCGAGGCCGGCCTCCTCGGGGCGGGCGCCGAATACCGACACCGAGATCGTCTTCATGTCGCGCCCCTTCTTGGCCGCGCGCGCCTTGAGGTCGGCGAGCCCGGAGATGATGACCTCGGGGGCGCGCCCACGCGGGAACCAGCCCTCGCAGAAATCCACCACGCGCTGCAGGGTGTGGCCGCTCTCGCCGCCCATGAGCACGGGCGGGTTCGGCTTCTGGGCGGGCTTGGGCCAGGACCAGATCTTGTCGAACTTCACGAACTGGCCGTGGAACTCCGCCTCGTCCTTGGTCCAGATCTCCTTCATGGCGAGGATCTGCTCGCTCATCTTCTTGAAGCGCGTCTTGAACTGGGTGCCGTGGTTCTCCATCTCCTCCGCGTTCCAGCCCGCGCCCACGCCGAGCTCGAAGCGCCCGCCGGACATCACGTCGAGGCTCGCCACCTCCTTGGCGGTGACGATGGTGTCGCGCTCGATGATCAGGCAGATGCCGGTGCCCACGCGGATCTTCTTGGTCGCGGCGGCAGCGGCCATGAGCGAGACGAAGGGATCGAAGGTGTGCGAGTACTCCTTGGGCAGCGGGCCCCCGGCGGGGAAGGGCGTGCGCCGGCTCACGGGAATGTGCGTGTGCTCGGGCACGAACAGCGATTCGAAGCCGCGGTCCTCGGCGGCCCGGGCCAGCTCGTCGATGCGGATGGCGTAGTCGGTCGCGAACATGCAGACGCCGATCTTCATGATGCCTCCCCCTCAGTGAGTGATGAAGCCGTAGAGCCGGCCCGCGTTCTCGCAGACCACCTTGCGGCGGGTCGCCTCGGGGAGATGGCCGAGCTCCCGGGCGATGAACTCCTGCGAGTCGGGCCAGATGCCGTCGGGATGCGGGAAGTCCGAGCCCCACATGATGGTCTCGGGCCCCAGCTCCTCGATGAGGGCGATGCCGATGCGGTCGGTCTGGTAGGTGGCCTTGCACTGCCGGCGCCAGTAGTCGCTCGGCCGCATCGAGAGCCCGAGGTCCTTGAACTGATCCTCCCACTCGAGGTCCATGCGGTCGAGGATGTAGGGGATCCAGCCGATCCCGCTCTCGCCGACGACGATCTTGAGTCCCGGATAGCGCTCCAGCACCCCGCCGAAGATCACGCCCATGAGGACGTTGGCCATGCCCAGCTGGAAGCCGGTGATGTGGGTGGCGAAGGCGGCGCGGGCCACGCGCGGCGGCAGGCTCGACCAGTCCGGGCGCTTGCCGCCGATGGTGTGGAAGTGCACGGGCAGCCCCGCGGCGTGGGCGGCTCCCCACAGGGGCTCCCAGACGGGATCATAGAGCGCGGGCATGTCGTGCGAGTTGGCCACCTCGATGCCGCGCGCCCCGCCGCGCTTGGCCACCCGCTCGATCTCGGTCACCGCCGCCTCGACGGACAGGCTCGGGATGCAGGCGAGCCCCGCATAGCGGTCGGGGTGCGCGCCGCAGAAGTCGGCGAGCCACTCGTTGTAGATGCGCATCACCTCCGCGGCGGCCTCGGGATCCTGGAGCCGATCGCTGGTGCCGAGGATGCCGTAGAGCACTTCCGCCTGCACCCCGTCGCGCTCCTGGTCCTTGAGGCGCAGATGCGGGTCGGTGAGCCGGCGCACCCCGCGGCGCCCGTCGTCGTAGAGCCCAGTGGACGCCATGCGGTCGGAACGGTGGATCTGTCCCGGCACGTACTCGCGGCCCGCCGAGCCCATGCCGTTCACCAGGCCGAACTGGGCGCCCTTCTTCGAGACCCAGATCGGCCCCTTGGGGCCGTCGGTCACGTAGGGCATGCGGTCGCGCATGGACGCGGACGCATTCGCGGTGAACAGATCAGGCGGCAGCCAGATCAGATCGAGATGGCAGTCGGCGGAGATGACGCGGTAGTCCATGTCGGGTCTCCTCACCCTCCGGCGAGCTTGACGGTGTAGTCGTGGGCGCGAAGCCATTCCGCCACGCGCTCGCGATGGTCGCCCTGGATCTCGATGCTGCCGTCCTTGATGGTGCCGCCGGCACCGCAGAAGCGCTTCAGCTCCCCCGCGATTCGCTCCCGCGCCGGCCCGCGCTCGCGTAATCCGCGGACGACCGTGACCACCTTGCCGCCGCGGCGGCCCCGGTCGCGGAAGAGGCGTACCACGCCGTCGTCGGGAATGCTCGGGGACGAAGGGGCGGACGGCGGGGACGGTCGCGGCGGCGGGGACGATCGCAACGGCGTGGCCGGCGCGGCGGGCGGCCGGGCACGTCCTCCGTCGGTGGAGTAGACGAGACGGCTCCGCGTCATGGGCGGTAGTCTAGCAGTATTCTGGTGTAACCTGGGGCCCGGGGAGGAGGGGATCGCCGAGATGAAAATCAGCGACGTCACGCTCACGCTGTTCTCCTGGGAGGGAATCCCCGCCACCCAGTACGGCCGCCATACCGGCACCTTCTCCGGGAAGAGTGAGCTGGGCCTCCTCGCGATTCGCACCGATGATGGTGTGGTGGGGCACGCCTTCCTGGGCTCCGCCATGCGCGGCGCGCGCTTCGACGGCGAGTCGCTGATCCACTTCCTCAAGCCGGTGGTGCTGGGGCAGGATCCCCTCGAGCGCGAGCGGCTCTGGCAGGCGCTCTGGCAGAAGCACCGCAACACCACCCTCCGCGCCATCGGCGCGGTGGACGTCGCGCTCTGGGATATCGCCGGGAAAGTGGCCGGCCTGCCGATTCACCGCCTGCTCGGCTCCTACCGTGATCAGATTCCCGCCTACGCGAGCTCCGCGGTGCTGCCCTCGCCCGAGGCCTATGCCGAGGAGGCCGCACGCTTCAAGGCGGAGGGCTGGCGCGCCTACAAGATCCATCCGCCCACCGACCCCGTGAAGGACATCGCCGTCTGCCGCGCGGTGCGGACGGCGGTGGGTGACGACTTCACCGTGATGCTCGACTCGACCTGGGCCTACCAGTACCCGGAGGCGGTGCGGGTGGGGAAGGCCATCGAGGAGCTGGGCTTTCACTGGTACGAGGATCCGCTCGCGGACGACGATCTCTACAACTACGTGAAGCTCAAGCAACAGCTCAGCATCCCCATTCTCGCCACCGAGTACACCCCGGGCGGCTTCACCGCGCTCGCGCCGTGGATCACCGAGCGGGCCACCGACTACCTGCGGGGCGACCCCGCGGTGAAGGGCGGGATCACCCCGCTGGTCAAGACCGCCCACCTCGCGGAAGCGTTCCACATGAACTTCGAGGTGCATCACGGCGGCAACTCGCTCAACAACGTGGCCAACCTCCACGTGATCATGGCCATCCGCAACACCGAGTTCTTCGAGGTGCTGCTGCCGGCGGGCGCGCAGAAGTACGGGTTGGTGGACGACATCGAAGTGGACGGGAACGGGCTGGTACACGCGCTGAACGGGCCCGGCCTCGGCGCCACCATCGACTTCGCCCGCATCGACCGGCAGAAAATCGCAGTGCTGAGCTAGCGGTGACGCGTTAGAGGAGAGGAGAGCGATCATGCCCGGAGGCAACTTCGACCGGAGCGCCCAGGACGTCGGCAACATCGTCTTTCTCGAGCACGTGAACGTGCGCGTGCCCGACCAGGTGATCGCCACCCGCTTCTACATCGCGGGGCTCGGCCTCACGCGTGATCCCTACCTCATGGTGAGCACGGAAAACATGTGGGCCAACGCCGGGCAGTCGCAGTTCCACCTGCCCACCGGCGCGCCCAACGTGCTGCCGGGTCACGTGGAGCTGGTGGTGCCGGACCTGGGCGCCCTGCGCGAGCGGCTGGAGGAGGTCCGCAGCAAGCTCGCCGGCACCCAGTTCGCCTTCGCCAATGAGGACAAGCACGTCCGCGTCACCTGCCCGTGGGGCAATACGTTCCGTTGCTTCGCTCCCGCCCCCGAGTTCGGCGACGTCACCCTGGGGCTGGCCCGCGTGGAGGTGCCGGTGCGTCCCGGTACCGGTGCCGGCATCGCGCGTTTCTACCAGACCGTGTTCGGCGCGCCCAGCACGGTCACCGGCAACGGCGGTGGCACCGCGGCCCGTATCCGCATTGGCCAGCTCCGGCAGGAGCTGGTGTTCCGCGAGACGGCGGGAGACATCCGCCCCTTCGACGGGCACCACATCGCCGTGTACATCGCCGACTTCTCCGGGCCGCACGCCCGCCTCAAGGAGCGCGGGCTTGTCTCCGAGGAGAGCAGCGACATCCAGTACCGCTTCCAGGAGATCGTGGATCTGGACTCCGGCGCGCCGCTCGCCACTCTCGAGCACGAGGTGCGCTGTCTCACCCATCCGATGTATTTCCGGCCGTTGGTCAACCGCAATCCCGGCCAGCGCCAGCCCACCTATGCCCGGGGTCGCGATGCCTTCTACCCCGGGTTGAGCTGAGCACACTCCAAGAGTTGAGCTGAGCACTCCAAGAAAGGATCCGTGATGCGAATCGTCCTTGCCTGCGCGCTCGCTCTCGTGCTCGCCCTGCCGACCGGCGCGCGCGCCGCCACCCCCGACCTCAAGACCGAGGAGCAGAAGACGCTCTACACGCTGGGGCTCCTGATCAGCCGGAGCCTGGGCTCGTTCAACCTGAGCGAGGCCGAGCTGGCGCTGGTCCAGGCAGGGGTGGCGGACGGCGTGCTGAAGCGCGAGCAGAAGCTGGACGTCCAGGTTTACGGTCCCAAGGTGCAGGAGCTGCAGACGGCGCGCCTCGCCGTGTCGTCCGCGACGGAGAAGAAGGCGGGGCAGGCCTATCTCGACAAGGCGGCGACGGAGAAGGGCGCCGTCCGCACCGCCTCCGGCCTCATCATCACCACCATCAAGCCGGGCACCGGCGACTCCCCGAAGCCCACCGACACCGTGAAGGTGCACTATCACGGCACCCTCACCGACGGCACCGTCTTCGATAGCAGCGTGCAGCGCCAGGAGCCCGCGTCCTTCCCGCTGAACCAGGTGATCCCGTGCTGGACGGAGGGCGTGCAGACCATGAAGGTGGGTGGCAAGAGCCGGCTCGTCTGCCCGTCCACCATCGCCTACGGCGACCGCGGCGCCCCGCCCACGATCAAGCCCGGCGCCACCCTCGTCTTCGAGGTGGAGCTGCTCGAGATCGTCAAGCCGTAGTGCCGGGCGCCGATAAGGGCCCATCGGCTTCGTTGCCGCCCTCGACCGGGCGGTCACCGTACAGAGAGTACGCCTCCCGCCCGGTCCTCGGGCGGCGCCTCGCCGCTGGACCCTTCTCGGCGCCCGGCAGGGCAAGCACGTAGTGCCCGAGCTGCCCGAGGTGGAGGCGGCCCGCGCGCTCATCCAGCGCGTGGCCCGCGGCCGTCGCATCACCTCCGTGCACTGCGCGCCCGACTCCATCGTCTTCGAGGGCGTGAGCCCGGCGCGCTTCGCCCGCGCGCTGCGAGGCCGGCGCGTGACGGCGGTGCGGCGGCACGGCAAGCATCTCTGGCTCGAGCTGGACCGCCGGCCCTGGCCCCTCTTCCACTTCGGGATGACGGGCGGCTTCCATGCCCCCGCCGGCGGCGGGGTGCGCCTGGTCGCCCACGGGAGCCGCGACCCCGCCGCGCAGTGGCCGCCGCGCTTCACCAAGCTGCGCCTGCGCTTCGAGGGCGGCGGCGAGCTGGCGCTGGCCGACGGCCGGCGCCTGGGGCGCATCCGTCTGCGTGCCGATCCGCCCGTCGAACCGCCCATCAGCCGGCTCGGCTGGGATGCCCTCCGGGAGCTTCCCCCGCCCGCGAAATTTCGCGCCATGCTCCGCGAGCGGCGCGCGCCCATCAAGGCCGTGCTGCTCGATCAGACCTTCGCGGCCGGGGTGGGGAATTGGATCGCCGACGAGGTGCTCTACCAGGCGCGGATCGCCCCGTCGCGCCGCGCCCACACCCTCACCGCTGCCGAGGCCGCGCGCGTGCGCGCGCGCTTGCGATCGATCGTCGCCACCGCGGTGGCGGCGCGCTCGGACCACGCGCGCTTTCCGCGCGGCTGGCTCTTCCA
>Ga0137403_10010856_pt1 | contig 10070 bp, 7 predicted proteins | sample CZOMad2_1_16fung_FD_122057 | JGI IMG/M metagenome (GOLD analysis project Ga0137403, IMG submission 122057) | Vadose zone soil fungal communities from Angelo Coast Range Reserve, California, USA - CZOMad2_1_16fungal (Hybrid Assembly) | ecosystem: Environmental > Terrestrial > Soil > Vadose zone... | reverse complement strand
CACCTTGCCGCCGGTATCGATCGACTTGCCCCCCGCAATGTCCACCGCCATCTCGATCGCCTTCTTCCCCAGCGCGCGCGTGTCCTTGAAGATCGTCAGCATCCCGACCGATTTTCCATCGAGGACGATCTTCCGCGAGAGGATGAGCCTCGTCGGGGTGAATCGATACCCCTCCGCCTCGATGCCGGAGGGGGTGTCCATCTCCCCTGAGGTCGCGCTTCGGTAGAACGCGAAGGTCTTGCCGTCGGGTGTTCGGATGTACGCCGCCGCGATCGTGGGGCTCGCGGCCAGGGCGGAGAGGATCTCGTCGGCCGAGCGCGAGTCGTTGAAGACGACCGCCGCCGTGGAGTTCTTCGCGATCATCTCGGCGTTGATGGCGAGGTTTCGGACCATGCTCGAGCGAAGGGTGAGCAGCTCGTTCGCGATGAATGCAACGCAGGCCAGCGTCAGCGCCACCGCGCTGGTGAGGATCGTGAGGACGGCGAGCTTCTGCCTGAAGGTGAGATTGTGAAGCCGGCTCATTTCAATCCCCCCCCGGCTGCGCGCCGTCCTTCACGATGCGCGCCAGGCTCAGGAGCTTCGAGCTGATCCTGAGGCCCGCTCGTTGCGCCGCATCCGGGTTGATCTCGAATCGAACCTTGTTCTGCTCGGCCGTGAAATTGATGACGCCTCCGGCTTCGGCGAACCCCTCCGCCTCGCCCACCGTCAGGATGCAGCGCCCCTGCAGGCGCTTGAGAATCTCGTCGAGGCGCGGCGACTCCGATCGGCCGATGAACAGGATGTGGCACCCGTCGACACGGTCGTTTCCCTCGATCCGTGTCACGGTGAGCGGCCGTCCCATCACCGTCTGGCCGCGCAGCGTCTCCTGGAGCGGCTCGTCGATGGGCGAGTTCCCGAGCACGAGGATCTCCAGAGGACGGCCTGGAGCGCCGTCCGCGGGGGGAGGCCACTCCACGAACCGGACGAAGATCAGGATGAACGCGGCCTTGACCTGGTATTCGCGGGAGATCTCGCGGGACGGAGCGATCTCGGCCGGCGAGCTCACGGCCGGGCTCGTCGCGGCGAGGAGGAGGCAGAATGCCGCCGGAAGAGACCGCCCGCGCGCGATCATCGGCGTCATCTCAGATCCGGCCGCCTGTCGGCGTCATGGGCGCCACGTCAAACGGAGCGAGAAAATCCTCTCGACCTCGGTCGGATTGACCCAGCCGCTCTTGGCGAACTCCGGGTGCCTCCCGTCGAGAAGATCCTGCGCCCCGAAACCCGCCTCGAACTGCTGGCCGTGATGCCAGACGAGCCAGACGTCGAAGCGAGCGTAGGCCGGGGCGAAATTCGGCGGCGTGGGCGCCGAAGCGGGCCCCCCGGGGCTCCGCACTCCCAGGTGATCGACGTGCGTGACCGACGCGTCGAGGGCGAAGTTGCCCGGCAGGTCCAGGTAGGAGCGAAGCTGGTACTGGGTCAGGGGGGTGGTGTCCGAGGGCGTGTAGGGGGTCACGGTCGCGGTCGGGTCGTTGGGCCGGATCGCCACGTTGTTCCTTGCGTACCAGCCCATGAGCTGCCACCGCTCCGTCGCCCGAAAGCTCGCGGCGAGCTCGGCGCCGTACGACTCCCCGTGCATCGCGTTCGAGAACGTCAGCGGGAGGACGACGTGGACAGGCGCCGGGGTCGTCTCCAGGAACGGCGTCCCCTGCTCGAGCGCCGAGAGATCCGCGTACTTGTCGTAGAAGGTCGCGAGATCGAGGGTGACGCGCGGAGTGGGGGCGAACCGGTAGCCGAGCTCGTACGCCACGACGCTCTCGGCGTCGAGCGTCGAGTTCCCGAACACCGAGACCTCGATCGGAGGGGCGGGTCCTCCAGGCACGACCGAGGTATTGAATCGGACGTCGATCTCCGCGCGGGAAGGGGTTCGGACGGCCCGGGAGATCGCGGCCCACAGGCTCTGCTTCCCCGTCGCCTTCCACAGGAGCCGGGCGCTGGGCTCGACGGCGCTGCCGCTGAACGGGGCTCGCTCGATCTTGGCGCCAAACGTCAACTGGACCCGATCCCCCGCAAGCCGGGCGAGATCCTCCACGAAGAGGCTCATGTAGCTCATGTCGCGCGACGCCTCGTCGAACGAGATGACCGCATTCTGGCTGAGAACGTCGTGCGAGCGCCGGATTCCGATGCCGCCGACCAGCTCGTTGCGATCCCCGAATCGCAGATGGTGCTGGTAATCGAAGTCGAACGTCTCGCGCCTCTCCCCGATGATCCGCTCCTGGCGCGAGAATGCGTCCACGTAGACTTGAAGCGTCGAGTCCGACGACGGCGAGTAGACGTGCTTCCACCGGCCGAGGAGGTCGCCGCCCGAGCTGACGATCCGCTGATCGGAGGTGACGACGAAGGGAGGCGAAAGGCTAGCCTCCGTGATGGACGATCCCGCACGCAGCCGGTGGGTGTCGCCCGTGATGGTGAAAGAGTCGGCCTTCTCGTCGCCGCCGTCGATTCTGAACCCGGCGTGGAGCGACTTGAAGTCGTCAGACCCCTGCGAGCCGTCCGAATTCACGAATCCGTCGTGAGCGTCGTAGTCGGCGTGGACGCGGTACGCAGCCGAGGAGCCGATGCGGTTGCCGAAGCGGACGTGGCCGAAGGGAAGGTTTTCGGTCCCGACGGTGGTGGAGAGAAGGAGCCCGACGGTCTCGGAGGTGTTCTTCGTGATGATGTTGATGACGCCGTTGACGGCGTTGACTCCCCAGACGCTCGCGCCGGGACCGCGGATGATCTCGATTCGATCGATCTCCTCAATCGCCGGATCGAGCGCGTCCCAGTACACCCCCGAGAAGAAGGGGGTGTAGACGGTGCGGCCGTCGATGAGAACGAGCATCTTGTTCGCGAACTGGGTGTTGAACCCGCGCGAAGAAATGGCCCATGTGTGGTCGTCGATCTGGGCGACGTCCAGCCCCGGGACGAACCTCAGGGCCTGGGGGATGCTGGTCGCGCCCGTCCGCCTCAGATCCTGCTGGGTCAGCACGTAGATGGCGGCGGCCGCTTCGCCGAGGTTCTGCTCCCTCTTGGACACCGACGTGACCTCGATGTTCATGAGATCCTCGAGCGAGAGCTTCGCCATGTCTTCCGGCGAGGCGTGGCCCGGGACGTCGGCGAGCGGGGCGCCGGGGATCGCCAAAGACAAGAGAACGGCTGCGAGAACGAGGCGGTGTGTCCTCATGGATACTCCATCCGGGACAAGGGTGGGTGGACGCCCGAGCGCGCAGGCGCTCGGCCTCGAGGGCCTATTCGGACAACCGGGTCGCCGTCTTGAGGCCCGGATGCCTGCGGCGGCTGCCGGAGTCGACGATGAGGGTCAGGCTCATGGCGCCGCAGGGGCCCGGGCTCCTCTCGGATGGCCGGCCTGACGGGATCTTTCCGGTGGACGGGGCGCGGATCGAGGAGCATCTTTTCGGCTGCGAGGAGGCCCCTCGCCGCGCGCGCCTCGACACGCCGGCCGTGCGGTACGATGGCGCTCGTGGAGGGTGCCCTGATGACGGGATCGCCGAGGGGAAGAGCCGGATCGTGAGCCCGAGCAAGGTCCTCCGTGCCCTGATACTTGCGGGCGTCGTCGCGGGCGCGACGCACGCCCCGTTCGCCAACTGCTTCGAGTTCGGCGGATTCGCCGTCTTCCAGTGCGGAGACCGCGCCTTCATCCAGCCCCCGCCCGACTACGACCCCAACGTGTACGCCGTCGACGCGAACGGCCATGTCGCCAACATCTCCGCCCTCTTCTGGCAGATCGGATTCGGCAACGCGACGATCGACAACGGCGCCGGGTCGAACGGCTCCGGCAATTCGGGCCCCAGTACCTTCAATGGAAACGACTCGGGCCTCATCGGCGTCGATCTCAAGGACGCCTACTACGCCACGCAGAGCGCGCTCATGCCGGCGGGCGCGACGTGTCTTTCCAACAACAACTGGGGGAGCACGGGCATCGACGGGTGCTGCGACAACGACCGGGCCACGAGCCTGAGCAACAACAACGACGACATTCTGAACCCCTACTACAACGTCTACTACGCTCGATCGGGGGGAGCGGGGTACTACTCGCTCAACTGGCAGCAGGACTACCCGATGGCGCTCCTCCTCAAGAACAGGAATTCGGACGCGTTCGCGTTCGCGGCGGTCGCCACGCTCGACCGGGGCAACACCGGCGGCCAGGGCGCGTGCGCGGGCGGCGCCGGCACCAACCCCGCCCCCTGCGATTTCCGCCCGGGCTTCTACCGCTTCCGCGATGTCGTCAACGGCGCCGTCAATCCGACCGATCCGAACAGGACGAACGTCATTCCGTGGCAGCCGACTCCCGATCCCGGAATCACGGAAAACGTGCCGGTGAATCCCGGCGACCCGAACTCGGATCGCGTCATCGACCTGGGGTGGGCGGGAGTGACCGTGTTCAGCGATCTGAGCGTTCGACCGACGACCCATCCCGGCATGGGAGGAGGCGATTGCGCCGGTCCGAACCCTCCTTGCCTGGGCCCTCTCAGGGACCCCTCGAGGGCCCCGGGAGTCGGCGTGCTGGACATCGCCGGCAAGTTCGCCGGGCTGGTCCGGTTCATCGTGGAGGTCGCCTCGCCGGCGGATCCGAATTTCACCGCTCCGCTGGGCCGGACCGAGTCGACCTCGACGTCCATCTCGGGACTTCAGGTTCCCCTCGGCTCATGCCTGCGCTTGCGGACGGTGTTCGGGAAGAGGCCGGAGACGAGCGCCACGACGCTCGCCAACTGCAGGCTCGGCAAGTGCGGCGACGTCGGCTACGAGGTCGTCTCTCCGGTCCACTGCGTGACGTCGATGTCGTGCACGCCCGAGATCTGCGACGGGGCCGACAACAATTGCAATGGCCAGATCGACGAGGGCGATCCCGGAGGCGGGGCGACCTGCTCCACCGGGCTTCCCGGCATCTGCGCCCAGGGGACGACGGCCTGCGTGGGCGGCTCGCTCGCGTGTCTGGGAGACTCGGCCCCGGGCTCGGAGGTGTGCAACGGACTGGACGACGATTGCAACGGCGTCGTCGACGACGTCTCGGGAGGGTGCGGGCTCGCCGTGACGGCGCCCGCTCCGGCGAGCGTCCTCGATTGCACGGCCCCGGCCGCCGCCCAGCCGACCGTCACGTGGAACGCCGCCCAGTACGACAAGTTCAGAGCGTACATCGGGACGAGCGCCGCGTTCACGACGGGCACCTTCGTCTCGAGCGGGTCCACGCCGCTCAAGGTGACCACGTGGCACGTGAAGGCGAAGACCTGGACCAGCCTCTGCAAGAAGGCCACCGACGGCGGCCCGCTCTTCGTCCGGGTCTTCGGGATCGACGCCAACGTGCCGAAGTCGAACCCGCTGAAGAAGCTCTTCAGCCCGGTGGTCGCGGTGACGGCGAACAAGTAATCGGCTTGACGGCCGGGACGCCGCGCGTTGCCACATCGACACGCGGCCGTCACCAGGCGATCACACGGGCCGGATAGAGTCCGGCTCCATGAAGACGAGCCTGATTCTCGCCGCGACGCTTTCTGCCGTCTCGCCGGCGGCGGCCATCACGTACACGACCGGCGACATCCTCTACGTCGCCTACCAGAACAAGCCCGCGGGGGCGGAGTACATCGTCGATCTCGGGCCTGCGAGCCGGTTCACGACGGCCACGACGACCTTCGCCGTCGCCGGACCCGACCCCGCCGACCTCGACGCGATCGTCGGCTCGTCGGGGACGAACATCTTCGTGGGCCTGTTCGGAGTCCTCGACCCGAATGCGATCGACGCCCTCTTTTCGATCAACGGCCCGAAGGACGACTTCGCGCTCCAGAACTCCTCCTTCATCGGGGCGGTGCAGCAGATCGATTCGTTCGGCGACGGGCTGGCGAGCTTCGCGGACGGGGTTCCCTCCGGCGCCGCCGACGCCGCGAGCTTCGCGAGCGCGCAGATCCATTCGTACCAGGGGACGCTGAACGGATCGTTCCAGGGCTCCCTCGGCGGCAACGTCGCCTGGAGCGTGGAGGCGCGGTTGTCGAGCAGCACCGGCGTGCGGATCGTTTCGCCGGTCAGGATTCACGCCTACACAGGGCGGAACGATCCGATCGGCGGGACGGGCTCGCGTCAGTGCATCGGTTTCTTCACGCTCGGCGGGGACGGAACGATCACGTACTCACCCGATATCGACTGCAACTTCGTGCCGGATGACGACTGCACGGGCGAGGGATCCTCCTGCACGACGGGCCTCCCCGGCATCTGCGCCGCGGGAACGACGAGCTGTCAGCTCGGAAGCGTCGTCTGCACCCCCGATCTCGCGCCGCGGACGGAGACCTGCAACACCCTCGACGACGACTGCGACGGGATACCGGACAACGTGCCCGGTGCGCCCTGCACGTTCTTCGTGGTGACGCCCGTCGACGGGGACGCTCTCGACTGCACATCGCCGAAGACGATCCAGCCGACGATCTCATGGATCGGCGCCCAGTTCGACAGGTTCAAAGTGTCGATCGGCACCGACCCGGGATTCGCGAAGGGGACCGCGGTCACCGTCGCGGGGGCAAGCCCTCTTCATCTGAAGAAGGGGACGTGGGGGAAGATCTGCAGGAAGGCGGCGAACGGCGGGGAGCTCTTCATCAGGGTCACCGGGACCGATCTCGGTGTTCGGAAGACCGATCCCCTGAGAATGTTCTCGAGCCCCGTGGTCGGGGTGACCGTCATGAAGTGATCCGAGCCGCGCCTACTTCAGCCCGTCCACCAGGTACAGGTCCGAGATGTTGTTGTGGTACGAGTAGGCGTACGAGCGGGCGTCGGGCGTGATCAGGATCGACTCGAGGGTCGTCACCCCGGCGGGGTCGGCGGGCATCAACTCGGCGACCCGCTCACGTTTCGTCGTGGCGAGGTCGAGGCGCCACAACCTCCCCGGGATCTCGCCACCCTTCACCACGAAGAGAGAGCGGCCGTCGGCGCTGAACTGGAGCGGCACTTCGCCGGCCACCATTCCGGCGATCGGTTTTCCGTCCCCCCCTTCCGCGGGGAGGAGCCAGGCCAGACCGTTGGGATCGATCGCCGCGACGAGCCGGCCGTCCGGCGAGATGGATCCGCCGAACGTCTTGAGGGAGAAGCCGTCCGGGGAGATCGCCTTCGGCGCCCCTCCCTCGACGGGGACCACGTAGAGGCGCGGGGCGTGATCCGCCTCGCGCGCGTCGAGCAGCAGGCGGCGCCCGTCCGGGAACCAGTTCCCCCAGGTGTACCCCACGAGCCCCGGCGTCTTCACCTCGACGGGGTTGCCGGAGCCGGTCGGCAGCAGGGAGATGCGCTCCCTGTTGTCCGAACTCTGGCGGGAGAGCACCCACTTCCCGTCGGGTGAGAGGCTGAACGCCTGTCCCTCCCCGATGAGGGTCGCCGCGCCCCCTTCCGCGTCTCTCAGGTAGATCGACGAGTCGGCCCCTCCGCCCTCGCCTCTTTCCGTGAGGACGAGCGTCTTCCCGTCGGGGGTGAGGTCCGCGGCGAAAGAGGAGTCGAGCCACGAGAGATCGCGCTCCCGCGGATCGCCCGCGAGCATCGCCCGGACGACGCCGCGGTAGTTGACCCGTCCGACGAGGGCGCGCCCCTCCTTCGAGACGTCGTGAAGCTCCAGCGTTCCTGGCACCCGCGCGAGGAGCCGGACCTTTCCCGACAGGCTGACGGCCCACAGGGCGCTCGTGTTGGCGGAGGCCCCAGGCTCCGGGGACGCGAACCAGACTTCCCTGCCGTCAGGGGACCAGCAGAGATACCACCAGTCACCCCAGCCGGCGGTGAGGACCCTCACCTTCCCGGCCTTGTCCACGACCGAGACCGAGACGCTTCCGGTCTGGGCGGAGTCGAAGAACGCCACGAGAGTCCCGTCCGGCGAGACGCGCGGGTTGACGAGACTGACGGATTTGCGGACGACGGTCCCGATCGGGTACTCCATGCGCGTGAGCCCGCCGACAAGCCGCGTGACGGCGAGGTCCTTGCCGTCCGGGGACCAGTCGGCGAAGTAGACCTCGTCCAGGATCGACCGCGGCGAGCCACCGACCAGCGGCATGCGCGCGAGCATCCCGGTCCGCCCGTAGCTCCACGTGCCGGTGTGCGCCCCCGTCATGACGGCCAGCTCGCCCGTGGAGGAGACGGACAGGATGTCGGTCTTCGGGTACCCGAGCGGCTTCGACTCCGGGCTCTCCGGGCGCGTCATGAAGATCTCGACCGGTTTCCCCTCGAAGGCCGCGCCGTAGACGATCGTCTTCCCGTCGGGGGCGAAGCGCGCCGACCAGACCGTCCCGCGCCGGAAGGTGAGGCGGTGCCACGCCGGCGGCGCCTTGGCCGCGCCTCTCGATCCGGCGATCCATCCGCCGGCGGCGGCGGCGACGATCAGAATCACCAGGACCACGCCGACGATCCCTCGCCTCGTGACGCCCGCGTCGCCCTGCACGGCGGGCTGCGCCGTCGATCCGCTGGCGCTCGAGAGCGACTGCAGCGCGAAGGCGATGTCGCGCGCCGACTGGAACCGCTCCTCGGGGCTCTTCTCAAGGCAGTGGTGGAGATCCTCTCGAGCCCCGGGGGAATCGACTTCTCCGTCTTCGTCAGCTCCGGGGGGTCCTCCTTGAGGATGGCGCTCATCGTGTCGGCCGTCGTCTCGCCCCGGAAGGGGCGCGTCCCCGAGATCATCTCGTAGAGGATCGCGCCGAACGAGAAGATGTCGGTGCGCGAGTCCACGGCCCTGCCGCGCACCTGCTCGGGGGACATGTACCCGACGGTCCCCATGACCGTCCCCGGCTGCGTCGCCTGCTGGGCCGTCGGCGCGCTGGTGAGATCCGCCCCTTCCCGCGACGTGACCTTCGCGAGGCCGAAGTCGAGGATCTTGATCCGGCCGTCCTTCGTCACCCAGATGTTCTCGGGCTTCAGATCGCGGTGGACGACTCCCTTCTCGTGCGCCGCCGCGAGCCCCTGGACGATCTGCTGCGCGGCGTCGATGGCCTTTCGCGCGGGCATCGGCGCGCCGCCCATCCTCTCGCGCAACGTCTCGCCCTCGAGAAGCTCGGTGACGGCGTAGGCGGTTGCGCCTTCGAGTCCGAAATCGTGGATCGCGAGGATGTTCGGGTGCGAGAGGGCCGCGACGGACTTCGCCTCGCGCTCGAACCGCGCCCGGGCGTCCGGATCCTTCGAGAGATGCGCGGGAAGGACCTTGACCGCGACCTCGCGATCGAGCCGCGTGTCGCGCGCGCGGTAGACCTCGCCCATCCCGCCCGCGCCGAGGGGTGCGAGGATGTCGTACGGGCCGAGGCGCGTGCCGGGGGTGAGGGGCATGAAGCGGGGAGGGTAGCAGACGGGGGGAACCGTCATGATCCCCCACGTGAGCGCCCTTTGACGGAGATCGGACAGGCCTACGAACTCGGAGGAATGGGATTCGACGCTGCACGCGACCCCGCGATCGACGAGATCTCCACCGAGGAGCTCATCGGGGACGACCCCGCCGTGCCGTACGTGCCTCCGGAAGGAGAATTCCACGTCGACATCCTGACGCGGCTCGGCGAAGCCTTTCGCTGGGACGATCTCGAGGTCCAGCGGGCGCCTTTCGAGGGTCTCCTCGTGACCGTCGTCACGCCGGCCATGCTCCACAGGATGAAGAAGGACACCCTTCGTATGAAGGACCGCGCCGACGCCGAAGACCTGCGTCGCAAATTCAAGCTGGGGGGTGACTGATGCCCGTCCGGAAGTTCCGCTCAATCGAGGAGATGGACAGTCCCCTCTGGCACACACCGGGTGACCCCGTCCTCTACAAGGCGCCGCGCCGCGTCTGGGGTCTTGCCCATCGCATGCTTCAGCTGCACTTTCCGCCCGGGCTTGAGGCTCGCGAGCTGGTTCTCGTTCGCGTCGAGCTGGAACGAGTAGTAGTCCGTGCTTCCGATGGTGATGGTCGCCAGCGAGCCCCACGTGACCGAATGCGTGAAGTTGCTGGGATTCTTGTCATCCAGCGGGAAGGGCTTGTAATCGGTGTTGAAACCCTCCTCGTTCTCTCTCGCCTGGATGCGGACGAACGGCTTGTAGACGCCGGTGCCGACCGAGACGCTGTT
>Ga0137403_10010855_pt1 | contig 10070 bp, 9 predicted proteins | sample CZOMad2_1_16fung_FD_122057 | JGI IMG/M metagenome (GOLD analysis project Ga0137403, IMG submission 122057) | Vadose zone soil fungal communities from Angelo Coast Range Reserve, California, USA - CZOMad2_1_16fungal (Hybrid Assembly) | ecosystem: Environmental > Terrestrial > Soil > Vadose zone... | reverse complement strand
CTGGAGGACTGGAAGAAGGGCGACGCCTACCGCATGGACGTGCTCGAGCAGACCGAGGAGAAGTTCTCGTTCAACGTCACGCGGTGCCGCTACGCCGAGATGTACCGCGCCCTCGGCATCCCCGAGGTGGGCGCGCTGCTCTCCTGCAACCGCGACTTCTCGCTGGTCGAGGGCTTCAACCCCGCGGTGAAGCTGACGCGCACGCAGACCGTGATGGAAGGCGCCTCGCACTGCGATTTCCGCTTCGAGCTGCGCCGCCCTGGCCACCACACTGAACCTACCGCCGAGCGGGCGAAGAATGCGGTGGGGGGGTCTGGGGGAGGAGCGGCGCCGCTCCCCCCCAGATAAGAACAATTGCGCGCCGTCGCGATCGACGCCCACGGCGGCCTCGACCAGGTCCGGCTCCGCACGGATTGGCCCGAGCCCAAGGCCGGCCCCGGCCAGGCAGTCGTAGAGGTCAAGGCCTGCGGCCTCAACTACCTCGACATCTTCGTGCTCCAGGGTATGCCCGGCCTGCCCGTCACGATGCCGCGCATTCCCGGCGGTGATATTTCAGGCGTGGTGCATTCGGTCGGCGCCGGCGTGGCGCGCGAGTGGGTCGGCCGGCGCGTGCTGATCGACCCGCACATCAAGCCGGGCGGCGCCCTGGGCGAGCACGCCAACGGCGGCCTCTGCGAGCGCATCGCGATCGAGGCCGAGAACCTGATCCACATGCCTGACGCGGTCACCTTCGAGCAGGCCGCCTCGCTGCCCATCGCCTACGGCACCGCCTACCGCATGATGATCACGCGTGGGCAGCTCAAAGCCGGTGAGCTGGTGCTGATCCTGGGTGCGAGCGGCGGGGTCGGTACCGGCTGCGTGCAGATCGCCAAGAATCTCAAGGCCCGCGTCATCGCCTGCGCGTCGTCCGCGGACAAGCTCCGCCGCCTGAAGGAGCTGGGCGCCGACCACGTCATCGACTATACGAAGGACGACTTCTCGAAGAAGGCGTGGGAGATCTCGGGCAAGCAGGGCGTGGACGTGCTCGTGAACTACACGGGCGGCGACACCTGGGTGCCCAGCCTGCGTGCCCTGGCCAAGCACGGCCGCCTGCTCACCTGCGGCGCCACCGCCGGTTTCGATCCGAAGACCGACATCCGCTACATCTGGCGCCGCGAGGTCAGCATCATCGGCGCCAACGGCTGGACCCGCGAAGACCTCGAGGCCCTCCTGCTCGAGGTCGAGCGCGGCACCATCAAGCCCATCATCGACCACGTATTGCCGCTCGCCGACTCCGCCGACGCGATGCGCATCCTCCAGGACCGCAAAGTCTTCGGCAAAGTAATAGTCACCCCATGATCACGAATGTCGGCTCCACCCTCTCCCCTCGGGGAAGAGGGCCGGGTGAGGGCCAAGTAGCGATCGTAGATCTCTCGCGCCCCGACACTCCCCGCGAGATCAGCTATGCCACCCTGGACGCCAACTGCGACGCCGTGGCCGCCGGTCTGGCCGCCCGCGGCTTCGGCCGCGGCGACCGCGTAGGCATCCTCGCCCTCAACCGCACGGAGTACATCGAGGCGCTGTACGGCACGATGCGCGCCGGTGCGATCCCGGTCCCGCTGAACATCAAGCTCCCCGCTGAGTCCCTCGCGTTCATCGCGAAAGACGCCAACCTGTCCCTACTGTTCATAGACGCCGCGCACCGCCAGGCCGCCCCCGACGTCCCCACCATAGACTTCGACGCCAGCTATGCCGACTTCCTCAAGCCCGGCCGGTTCAGCGCCGTCGAGCCCGCGCCCGACGACGTCTGCCTCCAGCCCTACACCTCCGGCTCCACCGGCCGCCCGAAGGGCGTGCTTCTGACGCACGCTGGCCAGGCCTGGCAAATCGACGCGCTCGTCAAGGCCCGCCGCATGACCCCGGACGACCGCGTCCTCGTCGCCGCCCCGCTTTACCACAAGAACGCGCTGGTGTGGACCAAGGTCGGCATGGCCGCGGGCTCCTCGCTCGTCCTGCTGGCCCGCTTCGACCAGCGCCTCTACGCGGAGTCCATCGGCCGCTACAAGGTCACGCGCCTCTCCGGCGTGCCGACCATGTTCCGCCTGATCCTCGACGACCCCGCGCTCGCGAAGACAGACAAGAGCTCCGTGCGCTTCATCGGCGTGGGCTCCGCCCCCGCGTCGCCCGCGCTGTTCGAGGCGCTTCACCGCGCGTTCCCGAACGCGGCGGCCAGCAATGGCTACGGCGTGACCGAGGCGGGCCCGGTGATGTTCGCGAATCACCCGGCGGGCAAGCCGCGCCCGGCCTCCTCCATTGGCTATCCCCTGGCCGGCTGCGAGATTCGGCTCGACCCTGGGCCCGACGAGGGCGTGCTGCTCACTCGCAACCCGGGCGTGATGGCGGCGTATCACAACCTGCCGGAGGAGACGGCCCGGCGTCTGAAGGATGGCTGGTTCGACACGAACGACGTCTGCCGCCGCGACGCCGACGGCTTCTACTACTTCGTGGGCCGCACCGACGACATGTTCGTGTGCGGCGGCGAGAACGTCTATCCGGGTGACGTCGAGGGCACGCTGGAGCGCCACCCGGACGTGCTGCAGGCCGCGGTGCTGCCGGTGGATCACGAGCTGAAGGGCCAGGTGCCGGTAGCCTTCGTGGTCGCGCGGGCCGGCTCCGGCCTCACCGAGCAGAGCGTCAAGGAGTGGGCGCTGGCCCACGGCCCCGCGTATCAGCACCCCCGGCGCGTATTCCTGGTCCCCGAGCTGCCGCTGGCCGGGACGAACAAGATCGATCGCGCAGCGCTCAAGGCGCGCGCGCTGGCCCTTCCAGACCCCACACGAGGAGGATGAGCATGTTCATCGATCGCCGGACGTTCGTGAAAGGTGCCGCCGTCGCGGGCGCGGCCGCGATGACTCCGCAGATCCTGGTGCGCACCGCCCGCGGCGCCGACAAGAACAAGGTGCTCTTCGTCTCGGAGGAGTCGAACCCGAAGGCCATCGCGGTCTACGACAAGATCAACGCGGACTTCAAGAAGGAGACGGGGATCGAGGTGGTCATGGAATACCCGGGCTTCGCCAATATCGCGAAGCGCGTGGCCACGCTGATCGCCGCCGGCACCCCGCCCGAGATCGTCTGGTACGGCGCCGGGCAAGCCATGAACCTGGCGATGGAGAACCAGCTCGTGGATGTGGGCGATGTCATCAAGGCCACCGGCGGCACCGCCGACAATCTCCGGATGGTCTACAAGGGCGCGGACCGCTCCATCCCGACCAGCCAGCAGTTCACCTACGGCTGGTATCGAAAAGACCTCTTCCAGGCGAAGGGTCTCGAGGCTCCCAAGAGCTGGGACGACTACCTGAAGGCGGCCAAGGCCTTGAATAACCCCCCGACCATGTACGGCTGCATCGTGCCCTCCGCGGAGACCGGCGCCTCGACCCTGCTGCTCGAGACCATGTTCATGAAGAACGACGTGCACTGGTTCGAGTGGAACGCGGGCAAGAAGGAATATGAAGTGGCGCTCGACAAGGGGAACCAGCGTAAGCGCGCGATCGAGACGCTCGACTATCTCAACGAGCTGCACAAGTTCTCGCCCGAGGCCAGCACCTACAACTGGGGCGAGCTGATGTCGACCTACTTCACCGAGAAGGCGGCCTCCTCCTGGTACGTGGGCTCGCGCCTGCTCGACCAGACCATCGCCAACAACCCCAAGATCGCCGACGCCACCGTGCCGTTCGAGCTGCCGAAGAAGGTGACCGACGCGTACTACCTGTCGGTCCAGGGCTTCCACATCCTGGAGAAGTCGAACGTGGAGGGCGCCAAGAAGTACGTCACGTTCTTCCTGAAGCACCCGGACCTGATCTCCTGGTACCACGCGGTGCCGCTGCACATCATCCCGGCCAGCCGGCAGATGCTGAACTCGGCCAAGTACCAGGACAACCCGGTGATCCAGAAGCGGATGGACGTGCTCAAGTTCCTCGACTCCATCTGGACCAAGGGCGTGCCGCTCTACTACTGGGACGGCAAGGAGCTGAACCAGCACATCGGCCTCTACCACAACGAGAACCTGGCCGGCTGGATGCTCGCCATGCGCAACATCAAGGGCATGAAGTCGGACGTGGTCGTGGACGAGGCCGCCGCCCAGGTTCGCAAGAAGATGCGCCGGGCCGGCTAGTGCCCTTGAGGAGTTCCCCTTCGAGCGCCGGCTCCGCCGGCGCAAGCGCGGTTCGGGGGAGGTTCGGAGGGGGCCGTCGAGGCCCCCTCCGATGAAGAACGCACGCACCGAGCGGCGCGCGTGGATATTCGGGACCACCGCCCCCGCCCTCGTGTTCCTGCTGGTGATCGCCTACCTTCCCATCGCGTACGCGGTCATGCTCAGCTTCTTCAAGAAGAACGCCTTCAACCCGGCCATGACGTGGGTGGGGTTCGCCAACTATCGCTACATCCTGGAAGAGCCGGAGCTCTGGAACGCCTTCGGGCGCTCGGTGGTGTTCACGCTCGGGGCGGTGGGGCTCCAGCTCGTGTGGGGCCTGGTCGCCGCCCTGCTGCTGAACCGGGCCTTCCGCGGACTCAACTTCGTGCGGAGCCTGTTCGTGCTGCCGTATCTGCTGCCCTCGATCGTGGTGGCGCTGGTCTTCCAGTGGTTGCTCTCGCAGGAGTACGGCGTCGTCAACCAGGTGCTGATGCAGACCGGCGTGGTCACGCGGCCCATCAACTTCTTCGGCGGCCTGGCCACCGCCATGTGGTCGGTCATCGGCATGGCGGGCTGGCAGTACGGCTCCTTCGCCACGCTGCTGATCCTGGCCCGGCTGCAGGCCATCAACCCCAAGCTCTACGAGGCCGCCGCCGTCTCGGGCGCGGGCACCCTCCGTGCCTTCTGGGACGTGACCCTGCCCAACTTGCGCACCACCCTGATCGTGATCGCACTGCTGCGCGGCATCTGGATGTTCAACAAGTTCGACTCGATCTGGCTTGTAACCCACGGCGGCCCCCTCAAGCACACGGAGACGCTACCGCTCTACGCCTACCGACTGGCCTTCGAGGAGTTCGACTTCGGTCTGGCCGCGGCGGCATGCACCGTGATGTTCGTGGTGCTGCTGGTGGGTGCGCTCGTGTACTTCAAGCTGTTCGACCCCACCAAGGAGATCGAGGTGGGACGGTGAGCCGGCTGCAGCTCTACGGCCCGTTCGCGCTGCTGCTGGTGGTGCTGGTCCTTGTCGCCTTCCCGTTCTACTGGATGGTGCTCTCCTCGTTCACGCCAAAGGAGGCGCTGTTCCGGCCGCCCTACCAGTTCTTTCGCCTCGACTTCTCGCTGGGCAACTACCGGGAGCTCCTCTTCGCCACCGAGTTCCTCCGCTACTTCGCCAACAGCCTGATCGCCGCGGTGGGCGCCATCGTGCTGAACGTGGTCGCGGCCACGCTGGCCGGCTACGGCCTCACCCGCTTCGCCTTCCCCGGCAAGAAGACTTTCGCCTTCGGCACGCTCTTCTCCTACATGTTTCCCCCCATGCTGATGGCCATCCCGCTGTATATCCTCTTCTCCGCCCTCCAGATGCGGAACACCTACACCGGCCTGATCCTGGCCCACATGGCCATCAGCCTGCCGCTCAACATCTGGCTCATGTGGCAGTACTTCCAGATCGTGCCCCCGTCGCTGGAGGAGGCCGCGTGGGTCTCGGGCGCCAGCCGCCTGCGCGCCTTGCGCCAGGTATGCCTGCCCTCGGCCCGGCCGGGCATTCTTTCCGTGGCCATCTTCTCCTTCGCACTCTCCTGGAACGACTTCACCTTCGCCTTCCTCCTGCAGACGGACCGCCACATGTTCACGCTGCCCGTCGGCCTCGCCACCTTCGTGGAGCAGACCGGCGTGCACTGGGGCATGGTGATGGCCGCGGCGGTACTCGTCTCGATGCCCACATTTCTGCTCGTCTTCTTCCTGCAGCGTTACCTGCTGAGCGGCCTGCGGACCGCGGGCTAGAGAATCCCGCATGGCGATCTCGGTCCGGCTCGAGCACCTGGACAAGCGCTTCGGCCGCGGCGCCCGCGCGGTGCACGCGGTGCGCGACCTCTCCCTCGAGATCGGCGAGCGCGAGCTCTTCACCTTCGTCGGCCCCTCCGGTTGCGGCAAGACGACGACCCTGCGGATGATCGCCGGCCTCGAGACCCCGACCGCCGGCCGCATCTGGTTCGGCGGCACCGAGGTCACCACCCAGCCCCCGCAAAAGCGCGACATCGCCATGGTCTTCCAGGACATCGCGTTGTTCCCGTACATGACGGTGCGCCAGAACATCGGCTACCCGTTGCGCATCGCCGCCCTCCCCCGCCCCCGCGTGGACGAGAAGGTGGAGAGGGTGGCGGCCACCCTCGGCCTCTCGGACAAGCTCGCCATGAAGCCCGGCCAGCTCTCGGGCGGCCAGCAGCAGCGCGTGGCCATCGGCCGCGCCATCATCAAGGAGCCGAAGGTGCTGCTGATGGACGAGCCCCTTTCGGCTCTGGACGCGCGCCTGCGGGCGGAGATGCGCACCGAGATCCTGCGCCTGCACCGCGAGATCTCGGCCACCATCATCTATGTCACTCACGACCAGATCGAGGCCATGACCATGTCCACGCGGGTGGCGGTGATGGACCAAGGGCGGGCGCTGCAGATTGACCCGCCGCGGACGATCTTCCGCCGGCCGGCGGACATGACGGTGGCGACCTTCATCGGGACACCGGCGATGAACATCATCCGGGCGTCGGTGGTGGCGACGCCAGGAGGGCTGGCCATCGATCTGCTTGGGCAGCAGGTCCCCCTGCCGCCGCGGCACCACGCGGCCTTGCAGGGCCTGAAGCGGGTGGCGGTGGGGGTCCGGCCGCACGCGCTCCGGCTGGTGATGCCGGCACCAGACCGGATCACCGGACGGGTGTTCTTGCGGGAGCCGCTGGGGCTGGAGGATGAAGTCTTGGTGGAGATGGCCAACGGCACGCAGGTGAAGGTGGTCGCGGCGGCAGGGGAGGAGTTCCCGGAAAGGGCGGCGGTGGGGCTCGACTTCGCACCCGCGGACCTCTATCTATTTCACTCGGAGTCGGGGGGAGCCATTTGCCACGGGATCGCGTGAGGTTGAGCTAATGCAAACGAAAGCGGTCAGCGGCAAATCGTTCTTCAGAGATGGTCTGGGACCCGCTGATTAAGAGTTCTACGTCGCCCGGGCCACGGGGCAGCGCCTCCGCCATCATCTGCACGAGTCGGTCATCCAGCGTGCCGTTCGAGAAGCCGTGCTCAAGACCGGCCTTGCCAAGAAGGCGACGTGCCACACGTTCCGGCATTCCTTTGCGACGCATCTCCTGGAGGACGGTCACGACATCCGCACCGTTCAGGAACTGCTGGGTCACTGGGATGTGCGCATGACCATGATCTACACCCACGTCCTGAACCGTGGGCCGGCTGCCGTGCGGAGCCCGGCGGACCGGCTGTTCCCGTCATGACACAACCGGCGCTACACTGCGGCGCCACGCAAACAACGGCCCCGCGCCTGTTGGCATTGCGGTCGTACTCCGTGATTCCCAAGCCTAGTCTGCAGTAGTCGCCTCCATGGCCGCCGGCGCTACACCGCGCGTGGCGCAGCATTCGCCGTGTTACGTGGTTCATGATAGATAGAGTTGGGCGTCACGATGAATGTGCTTGCGCTCCCATGTCGTCGTCGGCGCGAATGCGCTCGGATTGCTAAGCGTTCGCTCTCTTCGGCGCATGCAGGATACGGACTTCTTTTCGATCTAAAGGGGGTTCTTCATGAAGGGCTATGACCTCGTCGGGTACACGATCATCCTCGCCTATGCGCTGGCCTGCATCTATTTCGCACCGTCCCATATCGGTCCCTCGACGGCCTTGCTGATCGGCGCAGCGTACTTCGTGATTTGCTGGTTCATCGGCGGGCTGTACCTGTCTTCCGTGATCCATATGGGGATCGCCCATCGCGCACTCGACTACAAGGAGGGATTCGTCAAGACGATCACGGTCGTGAACAACACGTTCGGGGTTTACATCAATCCGGTCACCTGGGTTAACCGACACCGACTTCACCACAAGTTCTCCGACCACCCCGGAGATCCCAACAAGCTCTCTTCCGATGGTTTCTGGCGGACTCTCTACCTTTGTTTGATGCCCTACAAGTGCGAGGCCAACATGGCTACGGACGACATCTTCGAGTCCTGGTCATTTCGTCTCGTTTCGAATCCGGTGTACGCCGTGGTTTCCCAGGTTCTTAACTTCGGATTGTTGTGGCTGCTTGTAGGCGACCTGCGCTTTGCGGCCGTGATCTGGTTGACGTTCCGAGTCTTCACGCTGTGGATCAACATGATCCAGAACTATTGGACCCACGATCGGAAGTTCGGATACCGACGGTACGACGATGAACGTGATAACGCGATGAATATCGGCGAGTGGTTACCCGTGACTGCGACCTTCAGCGCCTGTTTGCAGAACAACCATCACCATTCCCCGGGCCTTCTGCGGTTGAGCCACGAGGAATGGGAATACGACTTTGGCTTTGCGACCGTCAAGGCCATGAAGGCCTTGGGTTTGGTGCGGGCGACCCACCGGGGCGCGACGCTGCCCAAGGACGTTCCGCTGAAGTCCCTGGGCTTCTAGCGAGCGCTACGCCGTCTTCCTGCGGGTGAACGGATAGAAGGTCTGGCCCCAGAAGCCGGCTGGTATTGGCTCGTTGCTCAAGCCGTAGGTGTCCGGCCACCTCTCCTCAGGGCAGTAGTAGGTGCCGAACAGCTTGTCAATCCACGGGAAGTGGATGGCGAAGTTCTTGTCGATCGACTCTTTCTGCGACGTGTGATGCCAGTGGTGGAATCTCGGGACGATCAAGTAGGGCTCCAGCCACTTGATGCTCGGGCCGAAGTTCGTATGCTCCCAGGTGGCGTGGATGGTGACGAACAACAGGTAGGCCACGATGATGCCCTGGGAGAATACGAACGTCATCGGGATGAGCATCAACCCCCGGATCAGGACGTCGTCCACGATGTGGGCGCGCGAACCTGCGATCCAGTCGAGCGACTTCGAGGAATGGTGGATGGCATGGAAGCGCCACAACCATGGCACCACGTGCAACGCTCGATGGATCCAGTACTCGGCGAGGTCCGCCACCAGAACCGCCAGGAAGAACTGCACCAGCCAGGGCAGGCTGCCCATCGCCTCCTGCAGACGCGCGTTGCCCAGGACTCTCGTGAGTTGAGTCGCTGGCAGCAGAATCAGGAACGATGTGATCCGGAGGGGCAGGTGGGTGGACAGGAAATACACCACGTCCAACAGCCACTCGGGCCGGAAGACGCTTTGCTTCGGATAGGCCGGCCACAGCACCTCGATCGGCGAGAAGATGAGCGTCATGAGCAGCAGGTCGAGCAGGAACCAATCCAGACCGATGGCCGGGCCATCGCGCAGCGTCTCGTTGATCGGAACGCTGGCGCCACCCAATAGGGTCGCCGCAAGGGCGAACAGTATCCCGGTCAAACCCAGGACCTTCTTCTTGCGAAGGAACGCGGAAGTGACGCCGAGGATGATTGCCGCCATGATGACGGCCTGGATCAGCATCCGCATGAGAGGCATGGGATAGTGGGGACGCAGCTCGGGGGACGACAGGAGCTGAGGGAAATGCAGGCACACCACCGCCCCGAACGCGAGCAGCCCGAAGAAGGCCGACAGAACCCCGCTCCACCAGCCGGTCCCGAACCTGGTGGGGTCTTCGTCACCGAACATCTCATTTATCTTCTGTTCGAGCATGGGCCCCCCTGATTCACTTCGGTGCTTGAACCGAACATACTTGAATTCGAGCCGCAACGCCCGGGATAGCCCCGCTCCTTGCCGGGCGGCGGAACAGACGCAGAATAGCTTTCAAGCAATCGCCGCGCTGCCTGTGGCTTCCACTTGTTGGTCCGACAAGGACGCTGCTTGGGCGCCTACACTGTGAAGTAGTGGACACTTCGTGCTGGGACCAAGCCGACGAAGCGACTGCTTGAGTTAACGCCTGGGCACACGAAAGGGGTTAGCGGCTGCTGCGTCCGCTAACCCCTCGTCGTTCATGGTTGCGGGGGCTGGATTTGAACCAGCGACCTTT
>Ga0137403_10004015_pt1 | contig 10070 bp, 11 predicted proteins | sample CZOMad2_1_16fung_FD_122057 | JGI IMG/M metagenome (GOLD analysis project Ga0137403, IMG submission 122057) | Vadose zone soil fungal communities from Angelo Coast Range Reserve, California, USA - CZOMad2_1_16fungal (Hybrid Assembly) | ecosystem: Environmental > Terrestrial > Soil > Vadose zone... | reverse complement strand
CCAAGCGCAGCAGGTAGAGCAAACCGAGGACGAACCCGACCAGCAGGATGGCACCGTGGGCCTCCTCCTCTACACCGGTGCGGCAGTCGTGTCGACGGCGGTGATCGACGTAGGACGCTTCTGCTCCTGCACGGAGTACTGTTGCTCTCGGATAGAGAATGCGGACAGGGCTGCTGGCAGCAGGAATATCCCGGCCATGGTCAACGGCAGGGTATAGGAGCCGGCCATGTCGCGCATCAGCCCAGCAAATTGGCTACTGGCCGCACCCCCCACCTGGTGGATCAAAAAGGTGATGCCGCTGAGCGTTCCCAGCGTCTTGAGGCCGTACACGTCTGCCGCGAGCGAAGTGGTCAGGGGTGCCGTGGCCCAGTACGAGAACCCGGCGATGGCCGCGAACCCCCAGAGGCCCCATGGATCTGGAGCCAGCAGCAAGAGGGCATAGGCCACCCCGCGACCCGCGTACACCAGCGCCAGAAGATTCTTCCGCCCACAGCGATCGGCGAGCATGCCCATCATGATGACGCCGACGACGTTCAAGCCATTCATCACGCCCAGGGCAGTCGCGGCAGTGGCGGGGGTAAAGCCGCGATCAATGGCATACCACCAAGCGTATCAAAGAGCCGGCCCACAAAGGGCTGGCTGAGACCGTTCACCAGGAAGCCGAGGGCGGCCGCGAGCGAGATCGTCGACCGGCTCCAGCCGAACTCCTCGCTCATGGGGACGACGAAGACGCCGAAGGCGCTCCGACCGCCAACGGTGACCAAGGCGATGAGAAAGGTCGTGGCGACGATGACTCACCCATAGAAGATGGCCGGGCGAGCTGCTGGGATTGGCACAGGAGACTCCCCTCTTGGCGCGTAGCAACGGGCGAAGGCACCACATACAGATGATGATCGCGACGCTTATCCAGCGCTCCGCGGACCTGGCCAATTATTCATAGAATTTCGTATCCTCGAGCGGCTTCCAGCCCGCGGTGGCCACGACCAGCAGGACGCGGTTCTCATCGCCCTGCGTCTCGAAGCCGTGGGGCACCTCGCCCGGCAAGTTGATGAGATCGCCAGGCTTCACCTCGCGGGTCTCTTGGCCCTTCTCCCCCATGCGGAGGATGCCGCGGCCGCGGGCCACATAGACGATGGGTCCTCCTGATCGTGGTGGTGCAGCTTGATCTGGCTCATCTCAATGACCTGGAGCTCGCTATTTCCCGCCCGGCTCGAGCCGGCCACTTTCGCCGTCGGCCCGCCTGCCTGCAGGGGGTTTTGCTTGAGGATGACCTCGACGCTGGTCACGCGAATGCTTCCCTCACCCGCCCAGGCCCGGCTCGTCGCGACGACAATCAGTGCCGCCACCAGTACGGCGAACGCCTATGTTCCTTGATGGTGATCACGCCTATACGCCATCCTTTACCCTCCCTTGTCATGGATGTCCCTCACCAGTGCTGTTACCGCCGGCGGGCGACCAGCACACAGGTCTGGTGGGTCATCATCAGCCGCTCGCCTTCACGCCGCACCCGGAACCCGGCGGGATCCCCTGGGGCGGTGAGCAGGGCCAGAATCGTGGGCGCCGTCTCCGCATCTACCCCCGCGGCCCGAAGCCATTCGTCCACCGCCATGTGCTCGGCGTACCTGGCCTGCGCGTTGATGACCAGTCTAATGTCGGCGAGCGCCGCTACCAGCTGTGACTCGCTATCGACATACGTCTTACTCGGGGTGCGGAGTTTCTCCAGGCGATTCTGATAGGCGCGCTGTTCCTGGTCTTCCGGGCTCACGCGGTCGATGAGCACCACGCGCGCCTCGGGAGTGGCCACGCGGACCATCTCTCCTAAGGCGACCTGCGAATGCGGGAAATAATGGAAGGCCAGCTTGCTGGTGATCAGATCACACACATTATTGCGGAAGGGCAGCGTTTCGACATCCGCCTGACAGAAGGCGGTGTTGTGATGGCCTCGCGTCCGTGCCAGCGTGTCGGCCTCAAGCACCATGCAGCGGCTGAGGTCGATCCCGTATACCCACCGGGCGCTTTGGGCGAAGGCGCATGCGAGGAATCCTGCCCCGCATGCCACATCTCAGACACGCAGCCCCGAGGTGGGACCCGCCATCTGCACAATCAACTCCAGGAGCCCCTGATCGGCCATGGCGCTCGCCTGCCCATAGTGGGCCACTTGCCGGTCGAATTGGGCGCGCACCCGCGCCTGCACTGCGGTCGATGGCTGGTCAGTCATGGCGATACCCCCCAAGATGCTGACAAATACGCATGCGTGAGGGCTATGGTAAGTGTTACCGCAGCGCATGACAAGTATTTTCTCTGCCACAGGCAGGGGGGAAGAGTCTGTACATTCCCGCACTATTCCCCAAAGGCTGGGACCTGCGGCGCGCCCGGCTCCATCCGAGCGGACATGGGCCGTGCACATCCCGCCCTACACCCCAACCTCTGGTGATTAGACGGCCGTCACAGCGACGGCTGTCCGAGCCCCGCCGCCCGGAGGGTCTGCTCGTCAGGACCTCGCCCCGCGCAGCAATCCGCCAGTTGGCCATTGATCACCACCGCAGGCACCGAACGGATACCCAAGCGCTTGGCCCGGCTCGCCACGTCCGGGTTGTTCATCTCGAGGACGGTGACCTCGCAGGATGCACAAGCCACCCGGTTGACCAGTGCAATGGTGTCCTCGCAGGCGGGACACCCGCGCTGAACATCTCAATCGTTCGCGTCGCATTCATCGTCTGACCTCCTCGGTCTCAAGGGACTCGAGAATCGGGCAATCATGGATTACATGTAACCTTTCATCATCTTTGGAGGATTTGAAAATGTTAGAATGGCGTCAATGGTCTGGAGCGATCTGCTTATGCGTATTATGTACAGGACTCATCTATGAGACCAAGCATCTGCAGCACACACCAACACGTCCCGTAGAAATGGCGGTTGTTATCCGGAATAATTTCGACCATTGGTTAGCACGACCTCAGCATAGTGAACAGCCGTTTATGCCGGGACCTCCGACGGAGTTGTGGCGAACCATAGGAGCGACATCTGGTGCGGTGGGAACTGTTTATCAGGTGATGCAATCAGCCGGTTGAGTGACTCGCAGCCATACCCGAAGCTACTATCCCTCCGCTGGAGGAGCTGACGATGAAAAGCTTCCCGCCAGTAATGGAGCACGAAGGCCACGCGTGGCCTTCGTGCTCCAAGGCGTTGGGAAAGCTCTTTCTGTCCATGGTCATCCCTCGCCGGCGCCCCGGGCCGCGACCGGATCCCCACCGTTCATCTGGGTCCAGAAAAATCCTTTTTCCGAAAACATCTTTGTTCCCAGGAGGTTGTGCAGACGGGCGCCGACGCGCGGCACGATCCTGTCCCCGCCCCGGTCGGCTCCTCGATTCCTTATGAGAATGCTTCTTCTCGATAGGAATGCCACCCGGGTTGCCCGGATGCAGCGGCGGCGCCGGAGGTGGTGTCCCACCAGTGCCGGCGGCCGGACACACCATCCCGACGCGTGGGCCGCTGGCCGTCGGATGCCCCGCGACGCCTCGCTACCAGTGGCCCCATCGCCACAGCCCGCCTCGCGGGTACCAGGAGCACCGATCTCGCCAGGACCCGACCCATGACCTTCGGCCGGTGAGGCACGCGCTTGGCGGCAACCATCCGCCTCGCAGGGACTGCAGGCGATGCCGGCGGATGTTCAAGGTGGCGTTGCACGCCATCCCAGCGTGCCATATCCCTCCCACGGCCATCATTGTGCTCGATCCGGGCCAGGAACGCCGCCTGCTGGTCCCAAGGAATCGTGAGGCGCTGTTCCACATGGCCGGCCTTCAGGATCAAGCCGTCATGGCCGTGTGCCACGTCCCAGATCCCCGCCTGTGTCTCGTCCTTCACGGCATGGTAGAGATCGTACACGTCTTGCGCGCCTGCAGGATCAGCCGCGTCCAACCATGCGGTGAACGGGCGTGGGGTTGGCGCATGGCGCGGGGTGCTCATGCCCCTCCAGACCTGACGCGTTGCAGTTCTTCCCCAAGGCGTTGTCAAATTAACCCGTCCTGAGACGATCACCGGGGACAGAGGTAGAAGGGCGACACCCCGCTCGTTTCTTATGCGGCAGTGGTCGTGCCTGTGATCTCTCGCCAGATCTGGAATCGTTGCGTCATCTTCTGGCGGTACTCAGGGGCAGAGAAGAGGTGACGCCGAGGTCGGAAGTGCGATGCGATCGGGCCATAGGCCGCTAGAAAGCGTTGGGCATGTCCTGAAGACTTGAATCGCCCCATACGGCGCTCTCACTGGCGAGTCGGTTGGTGAGATTTCTCTGCGCGGTTATTCAGATAGCGGTGCTGTCGATGTTCCACACTGGGCAGAATCTTGCGCAGGGCCGCGCCATAGCTTTTCAGTTTATCTGTGATGATCACCCGCGGCACGTAGGTTAATCCCTTCAATCGTGTAGCTGCCGGTGCACGAACCAGATGGCCGAGTGCCCGCTCCATTGGCCTCTGCGCATCAGGTGGGCCCAGGCTCACACTTCCGGTCCCCCCCAAGCCGGGGGGCAGAGGGGTCGGTGTGGGGAGCCCTCGAGGACCATACTTCGCGTCAATCGCCGTGCAAATGGCCTTGAGCGGCTTCCCTTCTGCCTGCATCGCCATCACGTCACGCGTGATGTTCAGGCAGATGTCTCACTTTGCACCATGGTTGGTGAACATGATCGCCCCATCCGGCAGGCGTTCGGCCACATAGCAATCAGCATTATGCCGGTGGCCGATCGCGCCGCAGCCACACACGCACGGGATATATTCTAGGATCTCGCCGTGCTCCACCGCATAACGATAGACTGCCTCGACCTTCGGCCCCCCATTTCGCGCAAAGGACGGGAGTTCCCCTCGCGGCACCGTCTCAAGCAGGTCACCGCTTGGGGTCTTTCGCTGCGGTGGGTTGGCCGGGGCAGAGGCCCACCATGCCAGGGAGCCGCCGAGCGTGGTCACGCCAAGCCCAAGCGTCATCCGTTGAAGAAACCGTCTTCGAGCGATGCAGTCTGTCATCGCACCTCCTTTCTCCACGCCGGGGCCCTACGATGCCCGAGCGGACCCGCCCGACATCCCCGTGGGCAGACGCTGCTCGACCATCCTCGGGCTAAGACTCCCCGCCCAATGCTTCGCCGATCAGCGGATCGGCACCGCTTTACTGCCCTTCCCTCAGCGCCTGACTGTGCTTGAGCAGCACCTCGCGCACGGCCTTGAGCATGTCCCCTCGGAGCTCGAGCATTCGGGCCAAAGCCTTGGGATCCATCTGGCCACCGCCCATCATGCTCATCATGCCCATCATGCCCGACGGGTCCATCTGGCCCCCCATCATCCCACCCATCATGGGGCACATCATGCCCATCATCGGCATCCCCATCATCTCCCGGCCCATCATGGACGGTTGCCCAGAAGATTGCTCTTGCTGGCCTCCCTGACCACCCATTGGCATTTGCCCGCCTATGACGACGGAAGATCCGATGAGGACCAACACCAGTAGTGATGCACCGATGATCATCATCCGCTTCATCGAAGGCCTCCCTTCTTGATGCGTGAGGGATTGAGTCCCTCACCACATGTGGGACCTCATCCACGTCACCGCTGACCTACAGTATATACCTGCGATCTTCATGCATGAAGTGCATGGCTCTCGCCCTGGTGGTGGGGCCTCCAGAGAGCAAGCGCCAGCATACTTGAGCTCCTCAGCCATCGGGATCCTGTCCCCACGATGCATGGGGAGACCTCTTCCTTCATCGTTGCCGATGCACCTGAGCGCTTCGCCCAATCACCTTCTTCGTACAGAACACCAGACTCCAGCTAGCTGGCCGGCGCGTTTCTGAGGCTTTCTGCCCGGAGGAAGAAGCTCCCCTCCGTCACCACCACGGCTCCAGGCTCAAGCCCCTGGAGCACGGTGTACAACTCGCCGGCGAGCGGACCAAGCTTCACTGTGCGTTGGACGAATGTCCCCTCCTGGTCCGCCACCGCGACGAAGACCACCTGGCGCCCGCCGATGGTCTGGACAGCTGCACGTGGGACGGCCATCACACGTTCCCCGCCCGGGGTGCTGAAGGCCATCGTCACATACATTCCAAGCCGGAGATGCCCCTCAGGGTTGGGAACTTCCACCCGGACTTTGGCGGTCCGCGTCTGGGAATCTACCCGGGGGTCGATGTAAGTAACGCGACCCCGAAGAGTCAGGTCGGGATAGGCGAGCGTCATGAGCGTGGCGTCGGACCCGACACGGACGTGTGGGAAATCTTGTTCATAGAGGTCGCCTACGGCCCAGACCTCCGAGAGGTCGGTGACGACAAACAGCGCCTCGCCCATGGCCACGACTTGGCCGGGGTTCGCCGAACGCTCGGTGATGACGCCGTCCATCGGCGCGGGCACGACGACGGTGGCCAGCGCTTGGCTGGCGCTCTTGAGAGTTTCGACCTGTTTGCGGGTGAGGCCCAGGAGGAGGAGCCGCTGGCGGGCGGCTTCCGCCTCGGTGGCATGGCTGGTATGGACCGCAGAGACCTCTTCGAGTTCCTGGCGGCTCGCGGCGCCAATCTCGACGAGTTGCTTCGTGCGCTCGAGCTTCTGATGATCCGCTTCGACCATGGCCTTGGCCGACAGATATTTGGTCTGGGCCTCGGCCAGCTCGGCGCTAAAGATGGTCGCCAGCGGCGCCCCGCGCTTGACCGCCGTGCCGAGCTCCGCATGCAGCTTAGTGACGATCCCCCCGACAATCGGGAAGACTTTGACCTCCCGGTAGGCATTGGCCATGATGGTCCCCGGCATCTGGACCGACGTGCTTCGCTCGACGACCGTCACCTCCGCCGCTTTGATCCCGGCCTGCGCCACTGCCTCAGGCGAGAGCACGACCTCCATGGCGCCAGCCGGCTCTATGGCGGTTGCCGTTGTCGTGGCGGGCGCCTCAATCGCGGCGGGCGTCGATGACACGCGCGTCGGTATCCGAGGCCTGATCCTGTCGGATTCGAGGACCAGCACCGCCCCGACGGCCCCTAGCGCAATCAAACCTATGCCTATGAGCCCGCGCATGAGTCCCCGACCAAGCTTGCCAGACCAGGGTCCCTGTCGTGGGGATCCGCTCATCGTCATGTGAGTAAGTGCCATACGCTTCCGCTCACCTCACCGGGGCACCGCGCCGACCGCACGCTCAATGTCAACCGCGGCGTTATACGCCTGCTGCAAGGCATCCGTATACCCCATTTCGATGTCCAAGTAACGCCGCTGCTCGGCAATCACCTCGAGCAGTGTGGCCCGCCCAAGCTGATACGCCTTGCGCATGACCTCCAGGTTCTGGCGAGCGACCTCGCGCACGCCCCGGGTATAAATGTCCAGTGCGCGCTCGGCCGCCTCGTACTGCGTGAAGGCCGCCACCACCTCCTGGCGAACGGTCAGCGTGGCCAAGTCCCCTCGGTGCTCAGACGCTCGGGCCTCCGCGAAGGCCGCCGCGATATTGCCCTGGTTGCGGTTGCGCACAGGGAGCATGATCGTCACCCCCCCACCGACGTAATGAAAGATGTCCGTGATCGGTCGCATCTCTCCGCGCTCGGTCAGCCCGTTCAGATCATAGCCAAAGTTTTGGCGCATATATCCGACGTTCACGCTTGCGTCCCAGCTGCCTTCGGCCTCCTCCTTGCGGATCTTCGCCCGCGCCATTGCAACCTCGGCCCGGGCCATCCGCAGATCTGGCCGCTCGGCAAGCGCCCGCGCGATTGCCCCCTCGCGCGCGAGTGTCACGGGCGGCGTTCGCAAGTCCCCCTGCAACACGAGCGGGGCCTCTGGCGGGCGACCGACGAGCACTTGGAGCTGGAGCGTGGCGACCTCCGCCCGGCTCTGGAGCGTCTGGCGGCTGGCATCGAGGCGGTTCACCTCCACCCGCTGCAAGTTCTCTTCCAGCGCGGGCCCAGCCCCCCGCCGTACGCGGTCACCGATGAGCTGCAGGGCCTGGCGGTTGATGTCCAGGAGTTCCTCGGTGATACGGAGATTGCGTTGGGCGGCAAACACCTCACCCGCCTTCATGCGCACCTCCGCCTCGATCTCGCGCGCCCGGTTCAGCACCTGGGCCTCCTTTTGCTCGAGCTCACGCTCGGCCACCCCAACGCGTCCCGCCTTGCGGCGGTTTAAGTCCAGGGGAAGCGTCACCCCCACGTTGACGTTATTGTCTGGACCCGTGACATTCTGCTGGGCACCGAGGTCGAGCATGGGATTTGGGCGAAGCCCCGCCTGAAGGAGCCGCCCGCGGGCGGCCTCGATTTCCGCACGTGCCGCCTGCAGGTCGAGGTTATCTGCCAGTGCCCGCGCGACGAGTTCATCAATCGTCGACGCCTCTGGCCGATCCAGCCCTTGAGCCCCACCGAGCCGGACCGTCGCAATTCCCAGGATGAGGACCATCAGCAGCGCTTCATGCCGTCGCATGAGGGGCCTCCTAGCGCACGGGGACGGAGAGCCGGGCCGAATCCTTGCCGGCCGGCCCGTCCCAGGTGACGGTCACTTGCCGCGTCCCACTATCCGGAAAGGTGATCGTGCCGAGATACCGACCGGGAACCTTGTCCGGGGAAAGGGTGGCATCGGCAGCCATCGGGGCCATACCCGGCATCGACATCGCGGCGTTCAGCGTCACCTTCCCGACATCAACCGGCTGTTTGGTGGCGTCTGAGGTAAATTCCAGCACGAACGTGTTCTTGCCCTGGGTCCACTGCCCGGACTCGCTGAGCAGGGTCATCACCACGTCCTTCGCTTTGCGGGTCTGGATCGCTTTCAGCTCCGCACTCCACGCCATACCTGTCAGGCCATCCAGGAGCAGCAGCCCGCCGAGCATGACACCGATCATCAGTCGGTTCATCAACATTCCTCCTCTTTTCGCCCTGCGATTGATTGGATTCACCAGCCGACCCTATGACTGGTCGGACTTCTCTAGACGGCTCTTGACGGCTTCTTGCACCTCCTCCTGACGAAGCTCCCGCTCCCTGAGCCAATAGAAAATGACGGGGGTCACCAGCAGCACATGCGCCAGCGAGCTGACCATGCCGCCCAGGACCGGGGTCGCGAGCGGCTGCATCACCTCGGCGCCGGTCGAGGTGCTCCACATGATCGGCAAGAGACTCGCCACCACCGTTGACACCGTCATGACCTTCGGCCGGAGCCTGAGGAGCGCCCCCTCCGTCACCGCATCCAGGAGCGCTGCCCGCGTGAGATACCCTTCCGCCTCCTGACGCTTCCGCTCCACGGCTTCTTCCAGATAGATCACCATCACGACTGTGGTCTGGACGGCGGTGCCGAAGAGGGCAATGAAGCCCACCCACACCGCCACCGAGAAGTTGTAGCCCAGGGCATAGAGCAGGAAGACGCCGCCGGACAGGGCAAAAGGCACCGCAAGGAGCACGTGCGCCGCTTCCAGGAAAGAGTGGTAGGTCAGGTATAGGAGCAGGTAGATGACCAGCAGGACCACCGGCATGACGATCTGGATGCGGCGCTTGGCGCGGACCTCGTTTTCGTATTGGCCGCTCCATTCGATGTACGAGCCCTGCGGCAGCGTGACGGTCTGAGCGATCACCTGGCGGGCCTCCTCCACGAAGCTCCCGACATCGCGTCCGCGGACGTTGAGGAGCACGGTGACGACGAGGAGGCCGTTCTCGCTCGAGATCATCGCCGGGCCGGTCACGTGCTTAATGTCGGCCAGTTGCCCGAGCGGCACCTGGGTGCCGTTCGGCGCCGCGACCAGAACGCCGGCTAACGCCTCGGCGCTCGAGCGGTACTGTGGGGCATAGCGCACCCGCACCGGAAAGCGTTGGCGACCCTCAATCGTCAGCGTCAGGTTCATCTCCCCCACCGCGGTCTCGATGACGTCCTGGATGGCCCCGACGGTGATGCCATACCGGGCGGCTGCCTCACGGTTGACGCGGATGTCGAGGTAGGGGGCGCCGGTGACCTGCTCCGGGTAGACATCAACGGCCCCTGGGATGCTCCGCAGCACCTCGGCGACGGCCCGCGCGCGCTCCTCGAGGACCGTCAGCTCGTTACCAAAGATCTTCACCCCGACCTCGGAGCGGATGCCGGTCGTCAGCATGT
>Ga0137403_10010852_pt1 | contig 10071 bp, 9 predicted proteins | sample CZOMad2_1_16fung_FD_122057 | JGI IMG/M metagenome (GOLD analysis project Ga0137403, IMG submission 122057) | Vadose zone soil fungal communities from Angelo Coast Range Reserve, California, USA - CZOMad2_1_16fungal (Hybrid Assembly) | ecosystem: Environmental > Terrestrial > Soil > Vadose zone... | reverse complement strand
ACCTCGGGGGCATCCAGCCTGGCGCCTGCCGTTTCATAAAGAGTGGCGGGGACACAGCTGGGGGCGCCAAAATTGAATTTGAAAGGGACGGTCTTGCCATTGCGGATCATGAACTCCACGCCCGCCAGCCCGCTGACATTTGCGATCTCATGCGGATCGCTGACCGTAGCCACGGTGCCATGCACGACGGCAAGCCTCGCGAATTCGGAAGGAACGAGCAGGGAACTTTCGATATGAACGTGCGCATCGATGAAGCCTGGCAGCATGAAGGGCAGGTCTTCCCCGGCGCCCGGCAGTTCCGTCACGGAGCTTATCTTTCCTTCTCCGATGATTATTTCCGCGGGATACCATTTTTCCTGAAAAAGGTCGACCAGCCTGCCTTTTATTTGCTGCATGATTTTTTTTTAACATCGGAAAATTAAAGAAATAATATCTTTGGGGGGCAGATACTTTAATTCTCTGATCAAATCATAAAAACCGCTCGTATGAATCCGAAAAGATCCATCCTGTATCCTTCTCTTTCCCCCATCGTATTGGCTCCTTTATTCGCGCTGCTGCTGGTGTCCCTGGGCGCCATCGCCCAATCGGCCGATGATGTCATCGCCAGGTATGTGACAGCGATGGGCGGCAAGGATAAATTGCAGTCCATCAAATCCGTCTACCAGGAAGGGGTAGCCGTCATGCAGAATGGCACCGAGATCAATTCGAAGCTCTGGAAGGTGAACGGTAAGCTTTTCCGGCAGGAGATCTCCTTCGGCATGGGGAATGTGGTGGTCATCGTGACGCCGGAGAAGGGCTGGAGCATGAATCCCCGCAGCGGCGGATCTTTTACGGTAATGCCGGACGAGCAGGTGAAGGCTTTGCAGTCGCAGCTGGATTGCGCAGGGCCCCTGGTGGACTATGCCGCCAAGGGCGGTAAGTCCGAACTGCTGGGCAAGGATACCATCAATGGGAACGAATGTTACAAGATCAGGCTGACCCTGGCCTCGGGACGGGCCATCACCTATTCCATCGATACGAAGACCTATTATATTCTCCGCGAGAGCTACAAGGGCGGAGGCATGATGGGAGGAGGCCGCCGCCCCGGCGGTAATGGCGGGGGAGGAGATGGCGAGATCAACGTCGACTACAGCGACTACCAGAAAACGCCCGATGGATATATCTTTCCTTATACGATCGTTGCCGGCGGCTTGGGCGCCAAGACCAGCGTGGAGAAGCTGGAAGTGAACAAACCCGTCAATGAGGCGGCACTGAGCAAGCCTTCCAATTAAGCCAGGCCGGGGATCGGACCGGGGGCTGGGGGATCGTAAAAAAAAGCAGATGGTCCATTTCTAAAACAATAGAATGGGCCATTTTCCGTTAATTCAGCATTGGGGATACACATATCCACCAATATCCATGAAATAATCACCCGTAGTTATGAAACGTAGAAAGAGTGTCTGGCTCCTTTTAGGAACCCTTATGTGCCTGTCCGGCTATTCCCAATCCTATATAGGATATGGATATGATAACTATGCGGGAGTAAACAACCTGCTCATCAATCCCGGCATGCTGGCCGACAGCAAGTTCAAGGTGAACGTCAACCTGTTCTCCATCAGTGCCCTGGCTGGCAATAATGCCTATGAGATCGACCGCAAGAAATTGCTGGGCCTGCACTTCTCCGGCCTGCACGAAGGTCAGGGCTACTACAAATCCACCAATACCGCCGAGTTCAAATATGCCTACCTGAACACCGATATCCTGGGGCCTTCCGCCATGATCAATATCAATTCGAAGAATGCGGTGGGGATCATTACGCGGATGCGGGTGATGGGCAATGAATACAATCTCAGCAATAGTCTTTTCCAGATCCTGGGCAATTCGAACCCCAGCTATGCCAATATGGATATTCTCGACCGGAGCCTTCAGACCAAATTGCATTCTTTCGGCGAGCTCGGCTTTTCTTACGGGCGGGTCCTCATGAAAAAGGAGCATGGCGAGTTCAAAGCGGGGATCACCGCTAAATATATTGCGGGGCTCGGGGTCGGCGCGATCAGTTCCGGACAATTGCTCGTGAATATCGATCCGCTCAATAATATCAACCAGCTCAATGCGGATATCTCCACCCCTCATTCGACCAACTTCGACAACCTGGGCAGCGGAAGCTTTTCCGATGCCATCAGGAAGCAGACCGGTCATGGCTGGGGGCTCGATCTCGGGGTCGTCTATGAATGGACGCCGAAGGGCAATGGCTCGGGAACCCATGATGCCGATGAAGAGGAAAACCCGGGATGGCTAAGCAAGGATGTTACACCGTACAAGTTGCGCCTGGGGCTGTCCCTGACGGACCTGGGCAGTGTCAATTATGATAATTCCGCGAATGGCCAGACCTATACCATGAATGCGAGCGGACATAATTCCAGCGAACTTCAGAAACAGAACGGGGAGAATTATGACCAGTACTTTACCCGGCTGAAGACCCTTGGCCTGATCATCCCGAAGGGGGGGCCTTCCACCATACATGTGGCGTTGCCTACGGCGGTGCACCTGAATGTGGATTATCATATTTACAAAAGGATATTCATCAACGGGGATGCCCTGATGAATATGCTCTCCACGACCAACCTCGTGAGCCCCAATTATACCACTTCTTTTGTGTTCACTCCGAGGCTCGAAAAGAAATGGGTGAGCATTTATTCGCCTGTGTCGTATAATGTGCAGGGCGAGGTGAACTGGGGCGCCGGCATCCGGTTCGGCCCGGTATTCGCCGGATCGGGCTCCATCATCACCAATTTGCTCCGCAACCGTATCCAGTCCGCGGACTTTCATGTCGGGATCACCATTCCCGTGTTCAAGACCACGAAGAAGGATGAAAAGAAAACAGATACCTTATATAAGAATATCAACCTCACCCATGATAAGGATGGGGACGGCGTAGTCGATGAGAAGGACGCGTGCCCGGATTCTGCCGGCCCGATCGCCCTGATCGGCTGCCCTGACAAGGATGGGGATGGCGTGCCCAATAATAAGGATAAATGTCCGGATGTTCCCGGCTCAATCCATTTCAATGGTTGCCCGGCCCCCGATACGGATGGAGACGGCGTGAACGATGATGATGACAGGTGTCCGCTGGTGAAGGGACCGGCAGATAACCACGGGTGTCCGCCCATAAGGCCGGAAGTCCTGCAAAGCATGAAGAACGCTGCCGACCGGATCTTCTTCGTAAGGGCCAAGGCCGTCATCGAAAAGAACTGTTACCCCGAGCTGGACAGAGTAGTCGCCATCCTGGAGTCGGATTCGACACTGCACCTGCATATCGAGGGACATACGGATACGGAAGGTACGGATGAACGTAATGACCGGCTGTCGCAGCGAAGGGCCAGGTCCGTCAAACGCTGGCTCGAATCGAAAGGCATCCCTGCCGCGAGGATGGATACCAAGGCCTATGGCAGCAAGCGCCCGATAGCGCCGAATGAAACATCGGAAGGCATGGCCCAGAACAGGAGAGTAGAAATGCATCTTACGAATAACTAACCCCCCTTCATAGACTGATAACAAAAAATGCCCTTATGGGGCATTTTTTATTTCCCGATCGGCTTAGTCCTCTTCGCCCCCCTGGTTGTTTCTATAAATAAGATTCAACAAAAATTTTTGACCATGGCGATCAGGATCACCTGCATAAAAAAAGAAGAAGGGCCAAATGAGAACCCTTATACGGCCATCAGCAGCTTTGGATATGTCGATGATCGTTCGGGGGAGACAGGTAGCCTGACCCGGGAAGCGATGTATAACTGGGTGCTGCGCGGGGGCCGGGTCTATGTAAGCGATCCGAAGGATGAGCGGGCCTACCTGATCACGCAGGTCACTCATAAAGGCACGAGGTTCGTAAAGACGAGGGGCAATGGAAAGACCTGGAGCGATGGTACGGGAGAAGATGAGCTGCTATCGTTGGGGGACTGTGAATAGTCGATGATCACTGCGTAATGACTGCAGTGCTTTCCGGTAAATTGGGTGAAAGAAAGGGTCCCTTATCATGTCAGGCTTTTTGCAAAAAGGAATAATACTTATCCTATTCCTGTTCCCGGGTGTCCTTACCTCTTATGGGCAGCTCAGGATCAGTGGCAGGATCGTCGATACGACCGGCCATCGACAAGTGCCCCATGCCGTGATCGCCTGCCTGCGCCAGGCCGACTCCATGATGCTGAGCTTTAGCCGTAGCGACGCTGGGGGCGGATTCATCCTGCGGCTTAACAGACGGGCCGGCGATGGATTGCTGCTGCTGATCTCCCACCCGGAATTTACGGACCAGTACTTAGCGGTGAAAATAACAGACGGTATTCCTGCGGACCTCGGCGATATTTTCCTTCCACCCCGGAGCAGCACCCTGGCGGCAGCGGTGGTGACCCAGCGCCGTCCAGCCCTTCGTATCAAAGGAGATTCGCTGGAATACGATGCCGCCAGCGTGAAAGTAAAAACGAATGGGAATGTCGAAGACTTGCTGCGGCTGCTGCCGGGTATCGAGGTCAATCAAAAAGGGGAGATCACGGCACAGGGACAGAAGATCCAGAAGGTGCTGATCGACGGAGAAGAATTCTTCAGCGACGATCCCACCATTGCCACGCGCAATCTCAGCGCCTCCATGGTCGATAAGGTGCAGATCATCAATAAAAAATCGCCGCAGGCGGAATTCACGGGCGTAGATGATGGCAAGGCCGTACATACGCTGAACCTCACACTGCGGGAAGATAAGAAGAATGGCTACTTCCTGAAGGCGGAGGCGGGTACGGACGCCGGTAAATACTATAATAATAACGGGCTTGCGGGCGCCTTCAAAGGCAGGCGGAAGCTGTCCGTATTCGGCATGGCGTCCGGCACCGGTCAAACAGAGCTCGGCGGCGCGGATGCGCAGAACTTCGACAACGGCGAGAACGTCTATATTCCCCAGGGACCCGGGGGCGCCGATAACTTCGGCGTTGCCGGGGCAACGGGCGGAACTCCGCAGACCAGCAATGCGGGAGTACATTATTCCAACCGGTGGAATGGCGACGGGATCCACGAGGGGCAGCATCTAAGCGGAAATTACCGCTACAACCGGATCTTCAACGACCCCGTCTCCACGACAACGACCCGGCAGACCCTGCCTGACACCATTTACCTGCAGACCCAGCAGGCGCAGACCCGCAGCAATAAGGATCAGCATAGTTTGTCTGCCATTTACGAGATCATGCCGGACTCCTCTTCTTCGTTCAGGCTGTCTTTCGGCGGGCTGACCGAACAGGCGCATAACCAGGACGGCTTCACCGGATCCACCCTGCTCAATAACGAGCTGGTCAATGACAATCACCGCAGCAGTAACGCGCATATCGATAACCGAAATTTTTTGGGGAATATCCTCTGGCGAAAAAAGTTCGCGCATCCAGGGCAAACCTTATCCGCCTATGCGAATATGCGTACGACGAATAATCTTACCCATGGCTATCTCTATTCCGTCAATGCCTTTCGCCAGCCGGATACCAGCCTGGTATCCCATGATACCATCGACCAGAAAAAAGACAATGAGGGAAAGACGAGCACCATCGAAGGCAATATCCTCTATACCACTCCTGTCTGGAAGGATTGGGTCATCGCCGCCGGATATAGCCTGGCCCTCACGCATAACGAGTCCGTCCGGAATACGTTCAATAAAGGCAGCGGCAAATACGAGGATCGGATCGACAGCCTCAGCAGCGCCTATGGCTTCAATATCGCTACCCAGCGGGTGAGGCTGACCGCGCAGCTCAAGCGGCAGCATTTCGTCTATACCCTTGGCGGGGACATGAGCTATGCCGCTTACCGGCAGAAAGACCTGGTGCAGGATACCGCCATCCGCTACCACTACCTTAATTTTTTCCCGCACATGGAAGCCCGTTACAATTTCAGCAGCTTCAGGTCCCTTAGCTTCAATTACTATGGCAACACCCAGCAGCCGTCGATCTACCAGATCCAGCCGGCAAAGAACAATAACGATCCCCTGAATATCGTGGTGGGCAACCCGGGGCTGCAGCCTGCCTTTTCGCATAGCTTCCGGCTTGGCCTGAATGATTATAAGCCGCTGGCCGGGAGATATCTTTATGTCGGGCTCGGATATGGGTTCACCACGCACAGCATCAGCTCCAGCACGCAGACCGACGCGCTGGGGCGCAATATAACCCAGGCCGTCAATGTCAATGGGAACCAGCATGCTGAGCTCTATGGCTCCTCGACCTGGAAATTACATTCCCTGGACCTGAACTTGGGGCTCAATACCAGTATCAATTATAACCGCACTGTTAATTTCGTGAATGGGCGGCTGAACAGGAACAGCTCCTATGGCCCGGGCGGCGGCTTCAATATCGGCAGGAACGTCCCGGACAAATATAATTTCATGGTCAGCGGGAACTGGAATTATGCCTATTCCAGCAGCAGCATCTTCGCGTCTTCCCTCACCAAGTACTGGACGGGGACCTATTCCGCCCAGGCTGGCATCAGCCTTCCCTGGCAGGTGGAGTGGAATACGAACTGCGATTATAGCTGGAGGCAGAAGGTCAATCCGGGGGACAAGGATCTCCGCGTCGTGCGCTGGAATGCGTGGCTGGACAAGCGAATGCTGAAGAATGCGCTCACCGCGAGGCTGCTGGTCAACGATATCCTGGATCAGAACAGCGGCTATACGCGCAGTCTTTCGGCCAACCAGCTGACGGAGACCAGCTTCACGTCCCTGCGCCGGTACTGGATGCTGTCCATCATCTGGAATTTCGTCAACCGGGGGAAGGGGAATTCCTGAGGCTGAGGGGGGCTGGGCCCACGCGGATGACTTTGCGGGGGCGCCGGAACTCGTTCAATTGTTCAGGAAGCCGATGGCGAACTGGCCTTCCTCCTTATAAAAATAACTTTTTCTCATCCGGGAGTATTCGACGGGGGCTCCGAATTCCTTCATGAGGCGGATATATTCATACAAGCTTCTTTCAGAGACGCCGACCTTGCCCGCCAACTCCGAGGGGGTCCCGGTGCCCTTGATCTGGATAAGGCGGTCGATCCTTTTCAGCCGCTGGAAGATCTCTCTTTTCATCAGTAAGGTTTTATACTGCAACGATATAATTACCCTGCGGTTAAAAATTATCCAAATGGGAATATATTTATAATAAAATCGGTTTGGGTGATTGGCGGCCGGGCATGATATTTTATGGATGGTGCGTGGATAGCCAAAAAATAGATTTATGTTTGTCAATATTATATATTCTTAAAAAAGATAATAAATGAAAACTTTGAGAACAGCCTTATTGACGATCCTTTCCTTCACCGGGATCCTTGCTTTGCACGCGCAGACGGCCGATGAAATAATAAACAAACATCTCGCCGCCATGGGGGGCAAGGATCTGATCAAGTCCGTCAAGACCATGTCCATCGAAGGTAGCATGGAAGTATTCGTCAACGATGCGCCAATGGGCGGCGAGGCTCCGACCATGACCTATATCGTCTTTGGAAAGGCATTTAAGAATGTGGTGACCTTCAATGGCCAGGAAATAATCCAGTGTTCCTCGGATAAGGGATCCTGGATGATCAACCCGATGGCCGGCGCCGCCACGGCCACCGCAATGCCCGACGATCAGGCCAATGCCGCCAAGATGCGCTACGACTGGGGCGGCAACAGCGGCCCGCTCCTCGATTACGCCGCGAAAGGCAATAAAGTCGAATTCCAGGGGAAGGATTCCGTCGGAGGTAAGAAAGTATACAAGCTGAAGGTCACTACGAAGGATAATATCGTCATGCAGTATTATATCGATGCCACCACCTGGTACCTCACGAAAGTAGTGGCCACGCTGACTGCCGCCGGCCAGGAAATAGAGACCACGACCGATTTCTCGGATTATAAGAAGCTGGACAACGGCCTGGTGGCCTCCCATGCGCAAAAACTCACCCTGCCCCAGTTCGTGCTCAATCTGACGGTTAAGAAGGTTGAGCTCAATAAGGCGATCGATCCAACTATTTTCGACATGCCGAAATAAGAGAAGTTAAAACCTGTAATTCTTAAAGGAGAGGATCTGTCTTCCCCCGAGGAAATTCTGTTCTATAAAGGTGAGGATCCGATATTTCAGCTTCTCATGCTTGTGCCGCACCGACTGTGCCCTCACCTTATTTTTCGACTGCTCCAACTGATCCGCCCAGTTGAAGAGCCGGATCCTTTCCTGCATGACGGCGGGATGCGTCTCCTTAAAGACCGAGAGCTCATTGAGGTTGCCGAAATGGAAATCCTCCTGTTCATGGCGGAAATTGGCTTCTGCGCGGGCCCTTCCGAAATGGATGGTGGCGAACGCCTTTCGTTTCTGCTGCATATAACGGGGCGGCCGTACCCAGCCGTAATGATTGATGAAGGCGTCCACCCTTGCCACTTTTAATTTATAGGTCCCTTTTTTCTGCCGGTAGTTCAGCCCGTCGAAATCCGGGATGCGCCGGAACGACTGGGCCGATTCCCAGGAATGAATTTCGGGAAGATTGCGGATGATGCGGATCTCATTCGCATACCAGGCGTGGGAAGTCATATAATGGTCATAGTCTCCCCAGAAATGACGGTATTTGAAGAGCAGGCCCTCTATCGAAGTATCGGGCAGTAATTCCTCACAGCGCTGCCGGATCAGGGGAAGATCCTTCTCATGCACTACTTCGTCACTCTGTATATAAAAGAGCCAGTCCCCTTTACAAGCCTTTTTGGCAATATCCGTCTGGTGGGCGTGCTCCATTCCGCTGGGATACCGTTCCAGGTCCCAGACCGTATGGATGATCCGGATCTTGTCGCTGCCGATGCTTTCGATCTCTTCCAGCGTACGATCGTCCGGGTCACAGTCTCCCAGCGCGACGATGAATTCATCGACGATGGGCAGGATGGAGCAGATCGCCTGCCGGATCGGATAATAGAGCTTGGTCGCATTGCGCACCATGGTGAAGCCACTGATAGTCATAGTCGGAGTTTAATGGATTATACGTTCAAATCTCGTGCTTGGGAGGCTTCCGGGGCATTAAGAAGCGATTAAAGCTCCATGAATGGGGAAATGAGGGCAGGGATGTTCCGGGAAAAGGATGAACGGGCCAATGCGGGGACGGCGAGCTTCTGAATCCAGGATCGGTCTGCCCTTGCCGATGGAAATAAATATTGAATATATTTGCGCATGGCATCTCCTAAAGGCCTCGGCTTCAATTCAAAATTCGTATATCTCCGCAAGGCTTTCGGCTCAAGACCTTTTAAATTGCTGGACATCGGCGCGGGTAATTATTCCGCCTCCCGCACGCTGTCCGCATTTCCCCATTGCGAATACTATGGGCTGGACATCTCCAGGGACTATAATAACAGCGAAGAGGATTTCGCCGCCATGAAGGGATTCCATGAAATGGACCTGACCCAGTTGAATTTCAGCGTCCTGCCCGACAATTTTTATGATGGCATCTGGATCGTCCACGTGATCGAGCATCTGCATAATGGCGATCAGGTGATAGCAGGCCTGCTGCCGAAGCTGAAACCAGGAGGCTATATTTATGTGGAGTATCCCGGCCAGAAGAGCACCCGTCTTCCTTCCATGGCCGAGACCCTCAATTTCTACGATGATCCCACGCATGTGCGGATCTATTCCGTGCCCGAGCTGAGATCCGTTCTCGAAGCTCATCATTGCCGTGTATTGCGCAGCGGCACCCGCCGCAATCCCTGGTTTATTCTGGGTATGCCGGTCCGGATCCTGGGCCGTTGGCTCCGGGGGAAGCGACTGATCGGCAATATCTTCTGGGATCTGCTTGGTTTTGCGGAATTTCTGTACGCCAGAAAAGATTAATGGAGTTTTCCCTGTTGTTTTTCCATCCTGTCCGAGGTAGAATTGCTATTGCGTATAAATAGAGTTTGGATTAATTTTCGGTAGAATTCAGCTATTAAAAATCCGTTCCTTATGATACGCCTAGTAAAAACTATCGCCATCAACTTGCTGCTGATCCTCGGCTATTATCTTTTTCTTCAGTTCTTAGTGTGGTATTATTCCCGTTGATACCCAGGATTAAACCACCGGCCTTCCTCCTGGTCCAAATTCCGGACCA
>Ga0137403_10010851_pt1 | contig 10071 bp, 6 predicted proteins | sample CZOMad2_1_16fung_FD_122057 | JGI IMG/M metagenome (GOLD analysis project Ga0137403, IMG submission 122057) | Vadose zone soil fungal communities from Angelo Coast Range Reserve, California, USA - CZOMad2_1_16fungal (Hybrid Assembly) | ecosystem: Environmental > Terrestrial > Soil > Vadose zone... | reverse complement strand
ATTAAACCCAACTCACGTAACCTTTTAATGGGCGAACAGCCCAACCCTTCCGAGCTCCTACTCCCGGAGGATAGGTTGAGTCGACATCGCAATATTAGTTTATAAATTTTAAATAAACTAATTTAGATCATATTTTAAACCAAGGCCTAAAGTACTTAAGTTTACTTGGAATTTAGCGTGTGATCGTTGAAGATATGTAATAATTCTTGCTGATTACTCAATATCACTAGATTTTTACAAGTAATTTATCATACTATATTTTTAAAGTATTAATAAAATAAATAACTTTTGTACCGTGATTTTTAGTGTCCCAGACATTTAGCTAACTTCTATTTAAATATCTCTATTTGAATTCCCCGATTATGTCTACATTTATTACTCTATTTTAAAATTTACTTTTACTTAATCAAATACGTAAAATAACAGAAATTAAATATAAATTAAAAAAAGGATATTTATTATTTATTTATCAAACTTATATTACATAGAAGGGTGCATATACTTAAATACTAGTTTAGTAATAAAGGTAAAGAATTACTTTAAATATAAATTCGGAAATAAAGATTATTTTTATTATGAATACTACAACTTAAATCATATTGATTTTCTAAATTTTATTTAAATAATAACACTTCGTCATAATAATTACTATCATTAACAAGATAAGACCACCTCTTTGAACATACTGACCGTCATCCATAATTCAAAAAGCTAAAGCAGCTGGAATTAACAAATCAGTTAGACAGCCTAAAGAAGGAACTATTTTATTAAATTTACCCTTTTCTTCTACTAGAAATAACTTAGAATAAAGATAAAATAGATAAATTATTTAAAAGAAAATAATATAAATAATTATTCTTATAATATGAAGAGTCCTTTATTACAGTTTATTTAGATTCAAAAGAATTAATATTATCATTCATTATTCCAAATAAGTAATATAAATATTAATTATTTCTTAAACCTTGTTCAAAAGATAGTGTAGCAGTATTACCTTTATTACTAGGTATAAAATGTGCATCTCCTAAAATTGTACCTACTATTAGGTCCTTATGCAATTGAGGAATATTTGTATTTTTAATAAGTTCTATAAATTGATTCATTTTTAATTTAAAAAGTATTCGATTAATCACATAATTAATTAAAATTTTAAAGTTAGCAGCAGTAAAATATTTTTTTTATAGTAAATTATTAATGTAGTTTGGTTTACAAGGTGCCAAACAGTCCGGACAATGTGTACTCTCGCGGACTATCAGCCTGTTCAAATTTGTTAACATAAAGGCAGTTTATCCTTTATTTCCACTTTTTACAAAGCGGTTCAGACTATGTCTTCATCTTTTTATTTATATACCTCCCTCGCTGTAGCGAAAAAGGCCTCCTTTTCTCTTTTTAATTAACGGGACTAAATACAGGGGTTAACATAAATAATAATAAAAAGCAAAGATTGTTTTATGATTAGCAGAGACACTATTTCAGTAAAAAAATTCTTAATTTTTAGGTAAATTTATTTTAGTATTCTGATATATTTCTGAAATAGAATCAAAATTAGTGATAAGAACATATAAAAAATAAGTTGAAAATACACTGGCTATAATTAACATTAACCATATAAAAAATATAAAAAAAAAACTAGATTTTCCCCACATCTTTAATAACTTCATTAAAATATAATAAATTTTTTCACCAAAAGGTAATATTTTAATCCAGTTTAATTCTAATTGATTATTTACCACTAATTTTCCTATAATAAACGTTAAAAGTAAAATTAATAAATAAATTATTACAATATTTAAAATCAATGTAGCATTCATTAAATCCATAACAGTTTGAGCTGTAAAAGGATCAGATATTTCATTTGGTTCTGAAGGTGAATTTATTTTAAAATTAGAAGAAACCGAAGAGGTGGAAGGTTTTACATTAGGATCTAGTACTAAAACTGATAAATTTGAACTAGGTTCAACCTCTACTTTTAAAGAAGAAATTGACTTAGAAGTTCTATTTATTTGATTTTGAACCACTGAATTAGCAGCAGACATTCCTACAAAAGAAGCTCCACTTAAGATACCACCAGCAACTACCGCCCCAGCTTTAGCTCCCAAAGGTAAACTAGATTTCTTGACAATTGCAGCAGCTGCACTGGCCCCACTAGCCATAGAGGCTCCCAAACCCATATTAGTTAAACCTTGAACAACAGTATTAGGTATAGGTAGGTTTTTTATATTTATATTTGGATTATTTACATTGATATTTCCTGACAATGTACTTTCACTAAGATTAAGTGTTTCCTTATCAGAGCAAAATATAATATTTGTATCAAGATAAGAAATCATTAAAAAAAAAAAGATAAATGTTATTATAAAAATTTTGATTTCTAAAAACGGGATAAATTCAAACCCACTCCCCTTTGTAAGAGTGGAGGTATTTAACTTTTCCTTTAAAAAGAAATTTTTAATGAAAGCGGATCTAATAATCATAAAAAATAAGGAACTAATAAAAAAGCTTATTAAAAATAATTGAATGTATAAAATCATAATATGTTTATTGATAATTATCCTTAGGGTACCGTTAATAAAAGAATTTATATATATCATTAATAAAATATAAAGTGAGAATTACTTAAACTATAGCCATTAATTTATCCTTCTTATTAATTAGATCAGTCGTATTCTTTAGGATTACGATCTTTTAAAAGATACCAGCTCTCTAATTAACTAGATATTATTTGGAAAAGAAAATTACAACCACTAAAATTAATAGAAGTAGCGAAAAAGGGAAAGTAGTAAATTAAAAAAAAAAAAGATGCTGGGTGTTCATGGAAAGATTATTGTTTAGCACTAACTCACTTTCTAGTCGTTGAACGTTCAAACTTATTACTTTAATAATTAAAGTATGCTGAAGTAAGCTTCGCTGCAAATGGACTTAAAATTAAGTTATTTTTGCAATTTACCCAGTTTATTACCAATATTTTTTCAAATAAGGAGGACTAACAGTTTATCCCTAGCGTAACTTTTATCTATTGATCCCCGTCTATTCCATATTATAGCGAAGGGTCACTATGCCCTACTTACGTATCTGTGCGACTTATAGGTCTTTCAGTTAAGCATGCTTTCCGCCATTACGCTCTTTCCATCGCCTATTCATTGACGAATTGATCCCCATTCAATTTCTAGCTCTACCTTTAAAAAAGATTAATTAAATTATTTTTATTATCTTATTTTTTTTTTAATTAAATAAGTTTTATTTATTAATTTTATTTATATTTTTTTTTTTATAATTATGGTTTAATTATTTTATCACATACTAACTAATACGAAATTTAATCCATATTTCATCCCTTTTTTAGAATGCCGTTAGTCGTGCACTAACTCAAATGTGGTTATTTATTATTTAACAAACATAAAGCAGTGTTAAATTTATAAATTTAAAAATAACTGGATGTACTTTGCTACTTTATTAAAGACGACCGCCCCAGTCAAACTGCCAATTAGTCAATTATCCCTTCCTGTAAGGTAAACATTAACCCAGTTCTAATCTGAAGGTATTCCATCTTTCGTCTATCGACATCCCTAATCACTATTGATCAGAACTGTTGTAGATTAACATGATGACTAACTACAGTAAAGTTGCATAGGGTCTGTTGAGGTTAAAATTATTCTTACGAAATAATAACCCTCTAAGAACTGTACGTGCGTCTTTCAACGCATACAGCTCAAGCATTAACTTTTATTTGTACCATTAGATTCTGGCTTAGATAAATCATTACGTCTTAAATTCATTTGATTTTTAATTTGTAACATAAGATTTAAACCATCTTCCGTTTTATGAGCCTGTGATTCTTTTAATTCAACTATTTTTTTTCCAATCTGTGTAATCTAAATACTTTCTAGTCAGCATAGGATAACTATCTACATATTTTATTATAGTTTTAGTATTTCTAATAATATATCTATTTACTGAACGAGATTCCTTACATTGTAAAATATCATTTACATCGTATTTAGGTTTTATATATCCACCATTAAAAAACCGCTTAATGGCTAAAAGTATTACAACGTCATGTGAATTTTGAGCTATTTCTAAAGAAGAATCACAACTTTGATAAATATTACCCCTACTTTTTTTTTCAGCAATATAATTATAAAAAACTGATTCTCCAGATAAATAAGCTTGAACCAAATGAGGAGATAAATCAAAGTAAGACTCCCCATTTTTTTTTGTAAATTTAAACTATTTTTACAAAAATTATATTTTTCCTCAAAAGTTCTTTTACTATTTAAGCCATTATCTATTTTTATCACTTCTTTAAGACCTTCTAGGTAAAGGTGCTCCTTTTTACTTAAAAGCAATGCAATTATTTTCCAGTCATTGAAATTAAGTTGTTTAGAAGTTAAGCAAGGGTAACTATTAAAATGTGGTATAATTTTTTTTTTGTAAATATCGCTTGTAAGCCTGTAACATGATATTTTTTAGTATCTGAATTTATATTATCTATTACAACAGTCTCAAACCCAAAAAAAATATCTAAGTTCATATAAAATTCCTTCAGAATGTCTTTTTTGCGTAACTTTAAATTCTAATTTAATTGAATAACCAGTAATACCTTTATCAGTTTTTGATACATTACAAGTAAAAGATCCTTCACTATCACAAAGACCTGTGACAGCCCAGGGATCTAATTTTTCGTTATTTCTAATTTTAGTAAAATCTTGATTTAAGTAATTTTTCATGATGTAATTAAAATTTGCTATTATTTAATAACTCACATAATTATTTAATTTTTTTTTCTGTTAGCAGCAACAAAAAGATATTAAAATTAATTTGTTTAGAAATAAAATAGCACAACCTTTGATAAAAGGTTTTATCTTACCATCTTAAAATCTTACTATTTTTTAATTAATAAAAGAGTTAACACTATTTCTAAGTCAGCATCCTTTCAGATCAATAAATATTATCTATCCTTATCATTACAATAAGGCTTTCACTTTTTAGAAATTCCTCTACCCACTAGCAGATATTTTATTTCGCAATAAAACCTCCATAGTTTTAAGCATGGTTACTATTGGGTTTACCTAGTTTCTATATAAACACTTTTATAAACCACTTAGGACTTCACTATACGTTACTGGATATTTAGATCCATTAAGAAAAATTCGGGAACATTTTTCTACAATCCAATTAACGCTTCAAACATGAATTCAATCTATTTTTGTCCTTATGATTCTAGCTCTTTACTTCATATTAATTTTTGTTTTTTATAAAAAAAAATTTACTTAATAAAACAGGCTTCATGCTTTAAAATTACTTTTAACGCATGCTGTTTGAGCTCTAATAATGGATTATTAGGTGGAGTTTCACCACATTGCCAATATAAACTTTCCTAGTCGCTATTTATTTATACTCCGAGTTATTTTTAACTTTCCCGTCCCCCCGGAGGCAGTGAGCATCTGCACTCACAATTCAATTTCACTGAGCGACTTGTAGAGACAGTGAGGCCATCGTTACCAATTAAAAAAATTAAGCTTTTTTTTTTAACAGATTATTTCTATTTTATAGCTAGACCATGTTAAATTAGTTGCGTTACGTTACTTAACTTTTTTTGGACTATATCTTTACTAATTTTTTTAATTTATTAGTTGTAATCCGTATAGTCTCTAAGCATATTTTTATTCTCTCATAAATGACACACCAAATTTAGAATATTAAATTTAGAATATTTAAAACCTTTTTTCAATTTTATATCTGACACCCTTTTTATTTTATCGTAGTTATTTATAGGAGGGGTTAATTTGATTTTTTTTTTAATAATTTTAAATTCGTTTAACGTTAACACGTTTTGGTCTTTTTCCGGAAAAATCGGAATAAATAGTATTTAATTCTTAAAACTTATTAGGAAGTAAAGGTTTGTTATTAATACAAATATAAAGTGCTTTCTTAAACCGTAGAAAAGAGTGTTGTTTAGTAGATTGTAATTCATTTAATTCAAAAAAAGGGATTATTTTCTTTTCCAGGTCTTCTTTATTATTAACTGTAAAAACTCCTCCACCTTCTTTATCAGTGTGTACATTACCACATCCAAAGAATTTAACAAGATTATTTAAAAATTTTATTTCTTAATTTTCTTGAGTTATAATAAATCTAAAAATAACCTCTTTTGTTTTTTTATCTTTAAGCTTAGGAATGTAAATTGAAAAAGCAAAATTACCTTCAGCGTCTGTTATTCCAGTTACCCAATCTGCATTTAATTTTTTATGAGTTTCAAATAATTTTATTTTTTCATCTAAACTTAATTTACTAGATAATTTTGACGCTATTTCTGCTATTTCTTTTTGTCCTTCAATATTTGTATGTTTTTTATCTTCTACTAATAAACAAGCTTTTATAAACAAGATAAGGTCATGATTTCGTTTCTTAAAACCCATTGATTGAGAACGCAATATAGGTAATAGGATATTTAAAATCTCGGTTTGAGCAGATATTCTTAATCTATAAACCCAAGATTCAGGTTTACCTATTTTTCTACCTACTTCAACCTTACCACAACCTAAAAATAAAGAAATTGCTTTCAATAAGTTTATGTTAATAGCATGTTGGTGAATCTCAAAAATTAAAACAATCTGTTTACCTGTTTTATAAGTAGAGTTAGGTTTAAGTTATATAGTTATAGAACCATCTCCTTCAAAAAAAACCTAATATATACTCCAATGACAATTTGAAAATTTTACCATTTACAATAATTTCGTCTCTTAAAAGTATGTGTTTATTCATATTTAATTAAATTTTAAAATGCTTTAAAATTTAAATAAGTATACTTTTAAAATTTAATTAAATTTTAAGTACACTAATTTAAACAAAAATAAAAAGCTGTCTCACCCTAAAATTAAAATTAAAGGGTACAATGACGAATTCAAGTGTTAGTCTTTTTTTTTTAGGAAACGATAAAGACATTAAACTTGAATTAGTATTTTTTAATGAGACATTATGAGATATTTAGATTGACGGGTTTTAAGACCCTTTCCTATTTTTAAGTTGAAAAATTATATCTAATTGAACTTATATTGCTTAAAATAAGATATTAATTAGCATAACCTTTCTATTCTCCTGATAGAAAGTCAATGCTTATAATAAAATGGTTTGCTGTTGGTCTACCATGTCTATTTAATTATTACTTTAATTTTAGTATTAATAGTCTTAAGTATTCCCAAACAAATAGGATTATTTTACAATAACATAACAAATGTTTATTATTGATACAAGACCACATTTAATGGCCAACTTATTTTGCTACCTTTGGCTAAAATAAAAATATATTTTAACTCTTACAAAAATTTTAAAATTTTTTTAACTAATATTTTATAAATATTAGAATTTTAATTAAAACATAAAAAGATAAATAAAGAAAAAAAAATATAATTTATTCGGACTATATAATCAAATTCTTATACTTGAAATAGTTAAACTACCCGCTATAATATAGAAACAGGGAGAACTTGACATTCTCATTCAGTCTCTTAAAATTAGTTAGCGAGAGTAAAATTTGCTTAGCGCTTAGTCTCTGAGGGCATTTATTTTAACAAGGTATACTAAGATTTATGATAAACTATCACTCTTATAGAGCTTATTAATAAATTTTAGAAGAAAATAAAATAAAATAAAATAAAAAATAGGAAAAATTTTTAGAGTCTAGTTGATTAAAAAAAAAATTTTTTAAATTTAACTCTCAGGTATAAAGTTTTTACCTTAGCTTTCAAGCTTATTAAAATAACTTTCCTTGTCATTAATTATTTCGAGTACTTCTTCTAAAGTCCTTTTCCGTCCTTTACCTTTTCCAATTAAGGTATAAGCTATTTTACCATATTTATTAAAGTTTCTTTATTTCTTTGATTCCCTTCAGAAGACAGAATAACTAATTGTTTAAATAATTGATACTCATGTCCTTTACAACTATAAGGTTGAACATATTTTTCTAAAAAAGGAAAAATTTGCGTTATTATATGTTTATAACCTTTTATAGTATAAACCCAGATATGAGGTGAACCTGATTTTTGAAGAACTGAACCTGCTCCAAAAAGATCCTTATAAGCATGTAATATTTTTAATCCATTTTCATGTTGAGTTATATTAAAAACCGGTTGTAAATTAATACCGTATTTAAATAATCTTCCAACTGATATTGAAACTGAATTAGATCCTTCTCCTTCTACGAATCCTCCTAAAAAATAAAGAACATTAGGACTTTTAGTATCTAGTTTATCTTTAATTTCTGAGGATACTATTTGTTTAGTTAAATTTCCCTGCTGATTACCTGTTTTATCTTGAGAAGTATTAGATAGATTAATATTTAAATTGCTTTGCAGAGTTAAATTAGTTAAATTTTTCATAGTAAAATATAAATAATTATATAAATGCTTTAAAATAATAAAATAACCTACAATTAAATAGGAATAAGTTACTACAAAAATAAAAAGCAATCTCACCTATAAACTAAGTATTAAAATTATTTATTATGATATTTAATAATACTACATTTAAAGGTACAACACTAAACCTATTAATTTCATATTAATGATATCAAAGTTTAGTTTTTTAATGAGATTTTATGATAAAAAGAAAGCAACTTACCTTTATCCTACCCCAATTAAAAAAACAAGAGGCCTACCATTTAGTAAGAATAAGGTTTCCAGCATATGGCTAAGTTTTATGAGGACCCTAAGTAGAAGGGCAAAGCCCATAAGTTGATCCTCATAGTTAAGACCGCTATTAACCAGACATTCGATTAGTAACTCTCATTACCGCACTTATATTAATGGCATTGGGCAAATTTCAGAACCTATACTATGATATTAATCATTGCAGATTCTTGTGTTTTAAGTAAACAGTCGGGGCCTCCGATTCTGTGCCACCACTGAAGATATTAACTTATAGCTAAGTTAAGTCAAAGTGGTCCTTCTTTTCGCCTAACTTATGAAGGGTTCTTGCCGAGTTCCTTAACAAGCCTTCGCTCTACGCCTTAGTATTCTCAACCAACGAACCAGTGTCGGTTTAGGGTACGGTAGTTAAAACATTATTTTCTTGGTCCTAAAATTAAAAATAAAATTAATTATTTTAATACAACGTTAATATCTATCTATAATCCCAATATTTAAAATAAATTTAAAAATGTTTTACAAAACCTAAAGAAGATAAAACACCGTTATAAGTTAAATAGTAGAATAACAATAATATTAAAATATGATAAAATACTTATCAACATCTTTAAAATTTCTGTATGGACTTTCTGTTTATTACTCATCAGACAAAACATTGGTTTTAATCTTTAGAGGCCGCATTTACATCAGGTTGTTTAACATTGCCTAATAACCCTTTCGTATTCGGCGAGAAGTATTATAACTTCTTTTTTCGTTACTCATGTCAGCATTCTCTCTTCAGTTACGTCAAAACAATGAAACACTGTTTTTCAACCGTTCTGAATGTTCTACTACCTAACTTTATTACAATAAAGCTATAATATAAAAATATTGAAATAAAGCAACACGATATCGGTTGATTACTTAGACCCGTTAAATCTTCGGTGCTACAATCTGACCTTTTTTTTTAATATTTTTTTTTAATAAATTTTTTAAGGTTTGGGCTGCTGCGTTGTTACTAAACGTTCATTAAAAGTAGCGACTACCCTTATCTACTTTTGCTTTTCTAATACTATGCTAAAATCTTACAATGAATTCGTTAAAAAAAAACATATTTTATTAATATAATGTTTACCTTGATCCCATAGGGATAGGCGGATTACGCTAAATCTACTTTTTCTTATTGATAGAGATGGGGTTAAACATAAATATTATAAGAAAATTAAAGACAGATTTTAATCTTTAATATGTCTTCTCTAAGGAGTATAACAGATCTATGTATTCTTTTTTATTTAAACGATGATGTTTACCTTTTTTATTCATATTATAAGCTAATTCCACTATTTTTAATTTATTTTCTAACGTTAAAGGTTGTTCATTTCTTAATAATAAACTTACTTTTTTAAATTTTTCATAATGTAAGGCTCGTTCTGAAAATAATGGATTA
>Ga0137403_10010850_pt1 | contig 10072 bp, 7 predicted proteins | sample CZOMad2_1_16fung_FD_122057 | JGI IMG/M metagenome (GOLD analysis project Ga0137403, IMG submission 122057) | Vadose zone soil fungal communities from Angelo Coast Range Reserve, California, USA - CZOMad2_1_16fungal (Hybrid Assembly) | ecosystem: Environmental > Terrestrial > Soil > Vadose zone... | reverse complement strand
AGCTCGGCGACCAGTTCGGCGTGTCGCGCACGGTCGTCCGCGAAGCCGTCCGCACGCTCGTCGCGAAGGGCCTGATGGAGGCACGGTCAGGCTCCGGCGTATACGTCGCCAGTGTGGGCGAGTCGGCCGTCCGCGAGTCGATGAACATGTTCCTGCTCGGCGCGGGGCTGCCGAGCTACGCGCACGTGCATGAGGTGCGGCGTGTGCTCGAGGTGGAGATCGCGGGCCTCGCTGCCGAGCGCGCGACCGAGGACGACGTTCGTGTGATGGAGCAGACGTGCGTCGAGATGGCTGCGGCGGCCGGCGATCTGCAGGCGGCTTCGGCCGCGGACGTCGAGTTTCATCGCGCGCTCGCGCGCGCGAGCGGCAACCGCCTGTTCGTGGTGATGCTGGACGCGATCGGCGATGTGCTGGTCGGCATCCGCAAAGCCACCCTCGGCGTAAAGGGCCAGGGCGCGGACCGGGAGGAGTTGGCGACAGCAGAGGCCTATTTAGAGAGCATCCTGAGTGACCCCAACCGTAGCGCTGTGCATCCGGCGGCGCGGCGGCTGCTCGATTACGTGCGCGTTCGACTTCATCCCGCCGAACGGATGCGCGAACTGGCGCGCGCGCTCGTCCAAAAAGATGCGCAGGCGACCATCTTTCAGAACTCCGCCGACTACCGCTATCTTTACGATCAATTCGAAGAAGGCAGGTTCGGCAGCGTGCAGGCGCTTCCGCCGGATGAAGAGTTGACGAATTGGATCGGCGCGTTTCAAGGGAGGGATGCCGATGGCGCGAACAAAGCGGTCGCGGAATGGCGGGCGGAGGGAACGCTGCCGTGGCTGGTGGCGGCGCTGGCAACCGCCGGCAGCGGGCAGACGGGCGCGAGTGATTTGATTGCGGCCGCTCGCAAGATCAAGCGGGATTCGCCCGCATACACCACCGTCACGTTTCATGCTATCCGCCTGCTGATCGATTCGAAACGCACCGGCGAAGCGCGCGAGTGGCTGGACCAGGTGCTCGCCGCCGATGAGGCCGCGTTGCCCACGTCCTCGGTGAATATGTTTCGTGCCGAGCGCATGAAGATCGCAGCTAACTGGGATGAATTCCTCAAGTACGCCGTGCGCATTCCCGCCGGAACGTTTACGGGGTTTCAGCAGTACGGGAATGCAGACATCGATGGCGAGGATGCGTCATATCCAACGGGCGTCCAGCCGCGCCAGCCGGCTTTTGACGCAGATGGCGGCAAGATTCTCAACGAGCAGATACCGCTTGAGCTGCTTCTGGATGCCGCACGCCGGGACGTATTACCTAAGCCGCTGCGCCGTGAAATCGTCTCAGCGGCATGGGTGAGATCCGTTCTGCTTGGCGACGAGGGTACGGCGAAAACTCTGGCGGCGCTTTTGCAGGAACTTGCTCCGGATCTGAAGGCGCCGCTGCAAGTGTACCTGGAGGCAAACGAAGCGGGATCGCGGAACTTCGCCGCCATTTTTCTGATGCTCCGATATCCGGGAATGCGGCCGTACGTACAGTCAGGCTTCGGCCGGCTCACGCCGCCGGGCAAGCTGGACCAGCTTCGTGATAACTGGTGGTGTCCGTTCAGACCGGTACCAGAGGCTCCACCGGACTACTATCGTGTGTCGTCGGTGCTGACGGCGCCGCTGCTCGTAATCTATCCGGACGGCGCGCCCAAGGCGCAATTCCTCTCGCCCGATCAGCGGGCGAGCGCGGAGAGTGAGTGGTCGCGGTTGACCGCCATGCCGCCCGCGCCGGAGTACCTTATCGCGCAAACCGTCGCGTGGGTCAACAGTCACTCCGGCGATCCGCGCAACGCGGAGGCGCTGCATCTCGCGGTGCGCGCCGCGCGTTACGGCTGCGGTGCGAAGGCGGGTGCTTCCAAAGCGGCGTTTCAACTGCTGCACAGCCGGTATCCGGATTCCGAATGGGCGCGGAAGACGAAGTACTGGTATTGAGAGTTGTGTTCAATTTGATTTTCGCAGCGTGCCGTCCGCGTGCTCGCCGATTCGGGTCTTTCATGACGCAGCGCGCCCAACGGGTTCGGATCGGTACTTGGGTATGCTTGCTCGTAAGAGCTTGATAACATCGTGGCACAGAAAGGAATGCACTCCCCATGAAATATCTTACGCTTGCTGCCCTCACGATCACCACGACGATAGGTGTTGCATTTACAGCATCCGCTCAAACGACTAACTCAGATGCGCCAACGATCCAGGCACTTCTCGCTGAAGTCCGTCAACTGCGGCTGGCGCTGGAGAAGTCAGCTGTGCTGGGACCCAGAATGCAACTCACGATGCAGCGGCTGCAGCTGCAGGAGCAGAAGGTAGCGCGGCTCTCCGAACGGCTGGACGAAGCGAGAAAGCAGACCAGCAGCGCGGCTGCTCAGCACATGAAGGTAACCGAGGAACTTAACGAAGCTGAACAACAGATTTCGAGCGAAACCGATGCAGCGCGTCGTAAGGAATTAGGAGCCACGATAGCCCATTTGAAGAAGATGGCTTCTGATACCACAGCTCAGCAATCGTTAGGTGCGCGTGAAAGCGAAATAGCTAGTTCACTTCAGAACGAGCGAGCCGCGCTGAATAAGCTGAATGATAAGTTAAATGGTATGGAGCGCATACTCGACGTGCCACAGCCTTTGATTAAACAGCCGTAGAAAGTAATCGTGTTTGAAACTGAACTACTGCCCGTATTAAGAGGGTATGAGTGGCCAGACATTCGCGACGGGAACGGTTTCGAGCGACGACCAGCGCACAGGCAAGAATGCCCGTGCCACGGACGCTATCTGCGCGCTATCAAGTTTCCCACGCGGTCCACGGTGAATCGCCAGCCGGCGGGAATCAGCGTGGTCGCGCCGTAATCGGCGATTAGCGCGGGACCTTTCTCTTCGCGCGTGTGTACCTGTTCCCTGGAGAGCACAGGCAACCTGCGGAATTTGCCGCTGGTGAAGATGCGGCGGATTTCCGGGTCGTCGCGCCGCACGGATCGCGACATGCGTGACGGCGCAGGTTTCCGGGCTGCAATGATGGACCGCACTCTCACGGTAACGATTTCCGTCGGGCGTTCGGGATCGGCGTAGCCGTAAATCCGCTGGTGCTCTTCGTGGAACGACGCACCCCAGGGGATGGTCAGCTCGTAACTCTCGCCCACGTAGCGGACATCCGCCATGCGCGCCAGCTTCGCGCCGGGCATGTCACTCCGTGCGGTGCGCTCGAGCTGCCGGAATCGATGTTCGATCTGAGTCGCGTCGAGCACCCCCGCCGAATAGTCGCGCATGCGGTCGGCCAGCAGCATGCCGAGCGCCGATAGCGCGCCGGCGAACCGGGGCACGATCACCGTCCGGATTCCCAACTCCTCCGCCATCTCGCAGGCGTGCAGGCCGCCACAGCCACCGAAGGCAACCAGCGGAAAATCGCGGGGATCGCGCCCGCGTTCCACGGAGACCACGCGAATGGCGCGCTCCATGTTGGCATTGGCCACGCGCACGATCCCCTGCGCGGTGGAAACGCGATCGAGGCGCAGCTTGCGCGCCACGCGATCGACGGCCGCGGCGGCGCGCGCCACATTGATGCGCATCTCGCCCGCCAAAAACTGATCTGTGGCGATACGGCCCAGCACGACATGCGCATCGGTCACCGTCGCCAGTTCACCGGCGCCATAGCAGGCCGGACCGGGGTCAGCGCCTGCACTTTCCGGACCGACGCGCAGCAGGCCGCCCTCGTCGACGCGCGCGATGGAGCCACCGCCCGCACCGACGGTATGAATATCGAGCATGGGCACGCGCACTGGAAATTCATCTACCGAAGCCTCAGTTGTCAGGCGGAGTTTGCCGTCCCACAGGCTCACATCGGTGGAGGTTCCGCCCATATCGAATGTGAGCGCGCGCCCAAAACCGCTCCAGCGGGCAGCTTCCGCCGCGCCGACCACGCCGCCCGCGGGACCGGAAAGAATCGTGCGCACGGCGTGACGCCGTGCCTCCGCCATGGTGATGAATCCGCCGTTCGATTGCAGTATGGAGATGCGATGCCGGGTGCCACGGCCCAGCTCGGAGAGATAGGCGTCCATGAGCGGGCCAACGTAAGCGTTGATGAGCGTGGTCGAGGCGCGCTCATATTCGCGGAATTCGGGCGAAACTTCGTGCGAGCAGCACAGGTACTGCTCGCCGGCGAGCGCGCGCGCGGCGATCTGCTCGTTTTCAGGATTCGCATACGCATGTAGAAAGCAGATCGCAACCGACTCAACGCCGGCGCGGCGCAGGTGATTTTTCAACCGCGTGAGTTCCGCGCGTGAAGGGCGCTTGCCGATGGACCCATCGAAATACGCGCGCTCCGAAACCCCGAAGCACAATGATGGCGGGACGAGCAGGCGCTTCAGCGGCGGCGTCAGATTATAGAGCTGCGCCCGGTTCTGCCGCCCGATACGCACCAGATCGATGAAGCCTTCCGTAGTGACGAACGCCGTGCGCGCGCCTTTGCGCTCGAGCAGCGCGTTGGTGGCGACGGTCGAGCCGTGCACTACGTCGGTTCGCGCGGGAGCGGCGATGCGCCGCAGACCTTCGAGGATCACACGGGCGGGCGACGTGGGATTCGATCGCAGCTTGAAGCTTTCGATCGCGCCATCGTCGCGCAGGATGACGAAGTCGGTGAAGGTGCCGCCGGTATCGATGCCAATGCGCACGATTGAGCATCGTACCAGAGGCCCGCGGCTCACTATAATGGCACCTATGTTCAAAACTGTTGCCGCGGTGTGTCTGGCGGCTTCTTCTATATTTGCCACGAGCATATTCGCCGCGAGTCCCGCCAAGATCGTGCTGGTCGCCGGAAAGCCCAGCCATGGGCATGCGGAGCACGAGTTCATTGCCGGGACGCGACTGCTCGAGAAATGTCTGCGGCAAAATGCAGGGGTCGAGCCGGTGGTTGTGACAGGCGGATGGCCCCAGGACGAGACGGTCTTCGAAGGCGCCAGCGCGCTGGTGTTCTATATGGACGGCGGCGATGGGCATCCGATGATCCAGGGTGACCACCTGGCGAAAGTCGGCGCTCTCATGCAGAAGGGCGTGGGCTTGGTGTGCCTGCACTACGCGGTCGAAGTGCCGAAGGACCGCGGCGGCGCGGAATTTCTCGATTGGATCGGCGGCTACTATGAGCGACCGTATTCGACCAACCCGGTGAATGATGTGGCGGTCACGCAGGCGTCGCCCCAGCATCCGATTTCACGCGGCTGGAAAAGCTTCTCCGGACGGGACGAGTGGTATTACAGAATGCGCGTCAGGCCGGGCGACCAGCGCGTCACACCCATCCTCACCACCATGCTGCCGAAGGAGGCCCCACAGCGCGAGGTGATTGCATGGGCCTGCGAGCGTGCCGATGGCGGCCGCGGCTTCGGGTTCACCGGAGGCCACTATCACAAGAACTGGAGCATTCCGGATTTTCGCCGTATGGTCGTCAATGCCATTCTGTGGAGCGCGAAAGTGGACGTGCCCCAAGGCGGCGCCAAGTGCGCCATCACGCCGGCAGATCTCGCGCAGAACCTGGACGAGAAACCTTCCGAGAAGTGACTATCCTTCCGGCACGCGCTCCGATTACGCGGGCTGGTCTGGAACTATTCCACGGCGATGGTAGTCCCCAGCTGAGTGCTGTGCGCGCCGAGTTGTAAGCGGATAGGTAATGCCGCTCCAGCGGGACAGTCATCCGGAATACGGATGTTGATCTGCTGGAGGCCTGCGGTATATCCGGGCGCCAGGCCGGCGAAAGTTACCTCGGCGGGGAGTCCCCCGATGGTGGCGCTGACCGCCGCGGTAAGCCAGGAAAGCCCGTCCTTTCCCACGGGATTTGCGATGCCAAATCCTGTTCCGTATACCATCAGTATCGATCCGCGCGCCGCGGGCACGGCGGCTCCGTTGCGGGCGTACTCCTGATTCAGGGCGCTGGCCTGCCCGGTTCCCGATTGGTTGACAGTGAACAGAGCCGGCGACGCGTCTACAATCTGCAGCGGCGTTGCCACTAAGAGATTGCCGCCGCTCGAAACCTGCAATAAGGCGCTTGCTTTCGGGATCGCGGTTGGCGGTACCACGACGTTTAGCTGCTTGGGGCTGTTGTACAGGATCTCCACGCTCTGTCCGTCGATCAGAGCTTGCAGGGGCTGTGCGCCGGGAGGACTGCGGTAGAAAAGAGTCAGAATGGTGTTCGGGCCGGCTGGGCCAGCCTGCCAGCTCGCGCCATTGACGAGAGCGCCGATTGCAAGCGCGAGCGGCAATTGGGCGGAATCCACGCGGCTGATATCCAAAGCATAAGAATTGTTACGGCGGTTAGGCGAGAAGTCCCAGAAGCCTGCCGGTGCGTTGATGCCAGGGGCTGCCGTGAAGTTTCCCGCCCCGTCATACACGAATGGATCAGCCAGGTTTGGTCCCAGCGGCATGTTCTCCGATTCCGTCAAGACGACCTGGTAGCTGCCCATCGGCAGTGGCGCGGCGATGAAGGCATCCAAACACCACGTGGTGACTCGGTCCGGGGGGACTTTGTTGCAGCCTCCATCGCGATTGGTGGCGAGCAACAGGCCGGTGGAATCGAAAAGCGAGAGCGAAGGGTCAAATCCGCCGCCTTCAATTCGTGCTCCCGTCGAATTGACACCCCCCGCGTAGGACCAGGTGCGTACGAGGACGGTCCCCGGCTGGACGAGAGTAAAAGTGAACTGCCTCCGCTCGTCATCTTGCGCGAACGCTCCAGTGAAAGAGTAGTCAGCTCCAAAGGCGGGGGTAATGAGTGCAACGATGGCGTACAGGATGGTGACGGCGTAGCGCATCTCGCTTCCTGCTTCTTAGTCGATTGACTCGAATCTTTTCTCTCCAAAGTTGATACTTTCCTCAATAACTATCCACTAGTTAGGCGTGAACGGCAGAATAATGCTCGCGCTGCTGATGACGACTGCGGGTTTAGCCCAAGTGCTGCCAGTTAGCGGGGACGCGCACGTGAACAGTCTCTATCCGGATGTGAGCTTTGGCGCACTGCCTTTCTTGCAGGCAGGCGGAACCACACGAACATTTGTGAGGTTCGACCTGTCAGGGATTTCGCCCCATCTAAGCCCTTCAGAGTTATCAAGAGCCAGCCTTGTCTTGTGGGTTGGCCGCGTTGCCGTCGCGGGCGAGGTCCAGGTTTCGGAGGCTGCCGGCCCGTGGGATGAAGCCACGTTGACCTACACCTTAGCGCCTGCGTCAGGCGCTTCCATCGCCACGTTTTTAGTTTCGCAGGCGTCGCAGTTCGTAACGGTTGATGTCACGGCCACGGTGCAGAGGTGGCTGCAGAGCCCGCAATCGAATCAAGGGTTTGTCTTATCCGGCGCACCACAGTGGCCAACCACGGTAGTATTCTTCGACAGTAAGGAAAGCGTATCCACGAGTCATGAGCCAGCGTTAAACTTGTCATTCCGTGGCAGTACCGGGAATCCGGGACCACGAGGCGGCCTGGGGCCACAGGGCGCCCCAGGGAACCCCGGGGCGACAGGGCCGACGGGTCCAGCCGGCGCCACTGGTCCGACGGGCCCAACAGGCACTACGTCCATCGTTCCTGGTCCAACTGGCCCAACCGGTCCTACGGGCCCAACTGGAGCTGCGTCCATTGTCCCTGGTCCAACTGGTTCCACGGGCCCGCCAGGCGCCGCGTCTACTGTTCCTGGCCCAACTGGCCCCGCTGGCGCTGCTTCGACGGTTGCAGGGCCGACAGGTCCTGCCGGTCCAACGGGCCCGGCTGGGGCGGCATCCGTTGTTCCTGGTCCAACTGGCCCCACCGGCCCAGCTGGGCCCACTGGGCCGGCCGGGCCAGGTGGGCTATCCCAATACGGCTACGTTTACAACACAGCCGCTCAGACGGTCGCTGTAGGTGCTGCCGTCCTCTTTGACACAACTGGTATTCTCACCGCCGGGATCACGCATGGCGCCGGACTTGCCGAGATCGTATTTAGCGTTGGTGCCATCTACAAGATCACTTTCAACACGTCGGCCACAGAGTCCAGCCAATTTACACTGTTTTTGAACAGCACGCCGCTTACGGCATCGACATATGGTTCAGGCGCGGGCACTCAGCAAAACAACGGTCAAGTCATAGTCGCGATTGGAGCGGCTGATGTCCTCACTCTTCAAAATTACACTTCTGCCGCGGCGGTGGGCCTCCAGGCTTTGGCAGGAGGGTCGCGACCAAACGTAAACGCCTCCGTTCTCATCGAAAAACTGAATTGAGGCGCAGTCACGGATGCACGCTGCCAGTAGCACTGGCCTGGCGGGCACTCCTTAGTGTGGGATGTCGCCGTGGGGCTTATGCTGCGTGATCTCGTCGTAGGTGTCGCGCACTTGATCGGGAAGCCCATCGCCCACCCAGTTCTTCACGCCGGCAGACAACTGGATGCTGGTCGATACCAGCTTGTCGCCTTGCTTCTTCACGATGTCATCCAGCTTCTTCCCCTGCTTGACGGCGGCTTGCACGGCGGCGTGCAGCTCGGTCATGAAGCGTGCCTGTCCTTCGAGAATTTCTTTGCCGCCGGGTCCACCGTGACCGGGAAGAACGTGCGCCACATCGAGCTTCTGGGCGGCTGCGATCACCTTGGGCCAGTTGGCAATATGCGCGTCGGCCGTGTAGTTGAAAGCGCCGTTCACCGCCGCGTCGCCGGAGCACAGCACTCTTTCCTTGGGCAAATAAACGAAACCATCGCCGCGCGTGTGCGCCCAGCCGAAGAAATAGAATCGCACCTCAGGGCCGCCCGCGCGCATTTATCCGCCCTTAATCGCCGCCACGAAGTGCACTTCGCTCAGGGATCCTACGGTCTCGAGCAGTCCCATGGGCGTTACCTCGCCATCCACAGCCACGGAAATGTTCGGACGCAGTTTGCCTTGCTCCATCAGGCGGTCGCGAATACCGGGGTAGGCCTGTTCGAGATTGTCGATCACCTGGCGCACGGTTGTGCCATCCACCTCGACGGCGGATTTGCCGCCGGTGACGGCTTGCAACAGCGTTGGAATATAGACCGTCGGCACGCTCAGTCGCGCTGTTTCCAGATGGCTTCCATGATGGCCGGTGGATTCATGGGCAGGCGGTCCATGCGCACGCCGGCTGCGTGGTAGATGGCATTCGCGATGGCGGCGGGCGGCGGAATAATGTTGGCTTCGCCCACACCGCGCGCGCCGAACGGATGGCCGGGGTTGGCCACCTCGACAATCACCGTGTCGATCATGGGCAGGTCGAGCGCGGTAGGCATGCGGTAATCCAGCAGGCTCGAGTTCGTCATCGTGCCCGAGCCGTTCATCCAGTACTCCTCGTTGAGGGCCCAGCCGATACCCTGCGCGCTGCCGCCCTGCATCTGCCCCTCGACGCAGCTGGGATGAATGGCCTTGCCCGCGTCTTGCACCGCCGTAAAGCGCAGAATGGTCACCTTGCCCGTATCGGGATCGACTTCAACATCCACGATGTTGCCGGAGAACGAGCCGCCCACGCCACGCGGATTGACGGCGCCGCGGCCCACGACTGGCCCACCGGTCTGATCGAGTTTGGCGGCGAGCTCCTGGAACGTAAGCGATTTGTCTCCTGCGCGAAAAACACCGCGCTCCATGGTGACGGACGCCGCGTCGGTCTCCCATAACTTGGCGGCACGTTCTTTCATTTGCCGGACGATATCCTGCGCCGCCTCGTATGCGGCCCAGCCGGTGGCGAATGTTGTGCGGCTGCCGCCAGTCACGGCGGTGAAACCGACCGAATCCGTGTCCACAACCGTGGGGCGCACAGCTTCCGCCGGAATGCCCAGGACTTCCGCGGCCTGCATGGCGATTGAAGTGCGCGTGCCACCGATGTCCGTCGAGCCTTCGACCAGATTGACCGTACCATCCGCGCTCACACTGATGGTGCAGCTCGAAGGAAGCCCCACATTGAACCAGAAGCCAACTGCCACTCCGCGGCCGCGATTCGGCCCGCCCAATGGGGCTGCATAGTGCGCATGCTGCTTCATGGCTTCGATCACTTCGACGCAGCCAATGCGCCGGTACTTTGGACCGTCGGCGCGGCGGGTACCTTCCTTGGCGGCATTCTTGAGA